>MDTD01137060.1_pt1 | contig 39590 bp, 34 predicted proteins | sample 811221 | NCBI WGS metagenome assembly MDTD01 (sample SAMN05326646, study PRJNA326480) | marine metagenome | isolation source: seawater | place: Pacific Ocean: South West | collected 2011
GAAGTAAGGAATCTGGGTCTTATGGGGTTCTCTGGCAATCTCTTCGTGGTGAACGATGCGTTCGCAGGTGATCACCAGGGTTTTTGAGGCGCTGGCCAGTTCGAGGTCGGCCACGGCAATACCTTCGAACCTGGCGTTGCCGTAGATATCGGCTTCATGGACGTGAATAAAGGTGACATCCGGGCTCAGGGCCGGGACCAGAGCCATTTTTTTACCGGTAAAGGGGCAGTCGGCAGCCACGGCACCGCTGAACTTGAAGGTGTCCGTGCCGAGCATGGATCTCATGGGCAGGTAAGGCACCCCCATGGCTGCGGCCTGGAGGCGGACGGACAGGGCATAGTTGGTCCATTCGCTGACCTCCACGTCACCGCTTTCGATGTACTTTCTGGAGCAGCCGGAAAGCCCCCGGGCTTCAAGACCGACACCGTAGGCCATATCGATTTTGCTGTACACCTTGCCGGCAGATAGGATCTGCATGTCGTGGGTGGAAGTGTGGCCGGCAAAGCCCAGGTTTTTTTTCCCCTGGCGTACGATTTCGTGGCAGGCGGCCACAGGGGTCCGGTTGGCGCCGAAACCGCCAATGGCCAGGTAATCACCGTCATTGACGAAGGTTTTCACGGCCTGCTTCAGGGTCATGGTTTTGTCTGTCTTGATCCTGCTTTTCTTCTGGAAAAAGGCCCGGAGCTTATCCGGATCAGGATCGGTGAACACCGCGCCTTTTCCTCTGTCTAAAACGTCCATGTGATGCATATCCTTTCGGTTTCCAAGTATTGCCGCCGGCATCCTGAGAACACCGGCATTATTTTTTTAGTCGGTCAGTACCATTTAGTAGGTCAGTACCATGCCGCCGTCAAACAGCAGGTCCCCGCCCATAAGATAGGTGGCGTGGCGGGAAAAGCCGAAGATGATCATGTTGCCCACTTCGATGGGGGTCATCATCTCCTTGACCCGGGATTTTCCCATCATCACGTCGGAGACCACTTCTTCCCGGGTGATGCCCCGCTGCTCCGCCTGGGCGGCAATCTGGTTGAGTGCAAGCTGGGTTTTAACAAATCCCGTACTGACGGTAAAGGATCTTATTTTGCCGTCGCCCTCGGCGGAGATGGACTGGCTCAGGCCTCGCAGCCCGAACTTGGTCAGGTTGTATACGGGCTTGTTTTTGGTGCAGATATGGCCGTGGATGGAGCACATGTTGGCGATGACCCCCTTGCCGTCCGCATTCTTTTTCATATGGGGGATCACAAGCTGGGACAGGAGAAAAGGCGCCCGGAGCATGATTTTCTGCATACGGTCGTAGATTTCCATGGGGAAGTTCTCAATGGGGTCGATGTGCTGCATACCGGCAATGTTGGCAAGATACCTGATGTTGCCCAGATCCGCGGCTTTGGCAACGGCTGCGCTCACCGCATCGTCATCACAGAGATCCGTGGGGATAAAGGTCATCTTTCCACCGTGGGCATTTGCTTTTTCACAGGTCTCCTGCCCGGCGTCCTCATTGATGTCCAGCCCCACCACGGTCAGGCCGTTTTTGGCTGCGGCCACAGCGGTGGCCCGGCCGATCCCGGAACCTGCTCCCGTAATGATGCAGACGTTGTCCGGGCTGAAGTGTTCGTCTTTAAGGCTCAATATTTCGTAGGGCAGAATTTCCGGTTCCTGGATTTCCATGATGCTCCTTTCAAAGGGGGAGGCGTTACGATGCATTCTCCCGCAAATTTTCATGTGTCCGGCCCTTCGCCGGGCCGATGTTTATACTCTTAATTGTATTTGTTGAGCAAGTTTCAGACCATAAAGCGGATTCAGGGTGTGTTTTTGATTAAGGGTCTGAAATCGTATTGAAAATGAAATTATACTCGACTTTGGATGAAAAACAAACTATAAATCGCATCTGTATCATTTGGTCTACATGTAGACCTGTTGATACATATGAACACTTTTCCGGAAGGGGGCGATATGGCGGATGACGGATACGAAATGCTGAAAAAAGAGCTTGAAATATACCGGTTGATTTTCAACAGCATCAACCATGGTGCCACGGTCATAGATCCTGACGGCAGGATTACCCACATGAACGAACCCTACGGCCGCTTTCTGGGGGTGGATGCAAAGGCCCAGATCGGCAAACACTGCAGCGAGGTCTTTGAGAATACAAGGATGCATATCGTGGCCCAAACCGGGAAAGAAGAGATCAACCAATCCCAGCACATCAACGGCCAGGACATGGTGGTGCAGCGGATTCCCATGAAAAAGGACGGCCGGCTTATCGGGGTCTACGGCCAGGTGATTTTCAAGGATGTCTCCGAAGTGGGGGCCCTTGCCAAACAATTGTCCCTATTGGAATCCAAGGTCAAAGCCTATGAAAAGGAATTGTTCAACCTAAGATCCACCCGGTATACCTTTGACAGCATCATCGGCGAGAGCCGGGAAATCCGGTATCTTAAAGAACAGGCCTGGCAGGCCGCCCTGAACGATTCCACGGTCCTGGTCACCGGGGAATCGGGTACGGGCAAAGAGCTGTTCGCCCAGTCCATCCACCACGGCAGCCGGCGCCGCCTCCATCCCTTTATCCGGATCAATTGTGCCGCCATACCCAAGGATCTGCTGGAATCAGAACTGTTCGGCTACGAGGCCGGGGCCTTTACCGGGGCCAAGGCCAAGGGCAAGGCCGGCAAATTCGAACTGGCCGACCAGGGCACCATTTTCCTGGACGAGATCGGCGATCTGCCTTTGGACATGCAGCCCAAACTCCTCAGGGTGCTGGAGGAAAAGGAATTTGAAAAAATAGGCGGCACCCGCATCATTCGTCCGGACTTCCGGGTGATCTGCGCCACCAACCAGGATCTGGAAGCCTTGATGGAACAGGGGCGGTTCAGAAAGGACCTCTTCTACCGCCTCAACGTAATCCCCATCGAGATTCCCCCCTTGCGGGAGCGAAGGGAGGACATCCTTCCCATCGCCCGCCATCTCATGGAAAAGATGACCCGGGAGGCCAATCTCCGGGAAAAGCGCATTGAAAAAGAGGCGGAAAAAGAATTGACCCACCACGACTGGCCCGGCAATGTCCGGGAGCTGTCCAACGTCCTTGAGCGGGCCATGTACGCCTCGGACTCCCCCATGATTTACAAGGGGGATCTGCCCTTCTCCATGGCTTTTTCTGGCCGGCGCAAGAAACCCAAGGACCGGTCCAACCTCAAATCCGCCAAGAACCAGGCCCAGATCAAGGCCATTTACCAGGCCCTGGCCCGCACCGGGTACAACAAGGCCAAAGCCGCCCGGCTTCTTGGAATTCACCGGACACTGCTTTACCGGAAAATGAAGGAGTTCGGCATCAGCCTGACGCCGGAGTAAATCGAATATGAATCCCTTTACGAATCCCATCCTGAGAACCACTGTGCTGACGGTCTGCGTCAGCATCATGCCCCAGCTTTTTTTTAAGAACGGATTTCTGCTGTCCTACTTCCTTGAACTGGGATTGAAAAGTGCGGATGTGCTAATCCTGCTGTCCCTGCCCTCCCTGATCCTGCTGATTCTCCTGGTTCCCTTTGCCTATTGCGCGGACCTTTACGGAAAAAAACGGATCGGGCAGATGGGGATTTTCCTTTCCATTTCTGGGTTCGGCCTGATAACGGCGGCCGGCATGTTTGACACCGGGGTGGCCGTCCGCTACATCACCTCCGGCATCCTGCTGTTCAGCATCGGTCTTGCCGCCCTGTTTTCCGGATGGTTCGCCCTGCTGACCCCCCTGATTCCCAAGGATATCCGGGGCCGGTTTTTCGGCACCCTGAGGGTGTCCTGGCAGATTTTTGCCATCTGCTGCTCTTTCATCCTGACTTATATCCTGGAAAAGAGGTCCGATATCTCCACCTATCAGGTGATCCTGATTTTTTTTACCACCCTGCTGGTCCTCCAGTTCCGCCTGTATTCAAGCATCCCAGAGAGGCATACCAGACCCGCCTCCAGGAAATCCCTTGGATCCATTCTGGGGAGCATATCCGATCTGCCCGGATATATGCCCTTTTGCGCCTATTGTTTTCTGTTGATGCTGGCCACCGGGGCCTGGCCGGCCACCTTGGGGCTGCTGGAGAAGCATGTCTTGAATTTTTCCGATGACAACATCGTACACATGGGCACCATGCTCTTTCTGGGGGCCATGGCAGGATTCTATATGGGGGGCAGGCTGGTGGACAGGTACGGAACGAAAATTGTTTTTTTAACGGTCCACGGCCTCTACTTCCTGTTTTTATGCCTGGCGCTCTTCAGGGGGATTTCCCCTGTGTCGATGACGATCTATTTCAGCCTGGTGACATTCGGCCTCGGTGCGGCCCAGGCCGCCTCTTCCATTGCCATGACCTCGGAGATGATCGCCCTGGCACCCGCGGACAATACCTCGGTGATCACCTCCATCTGCATGGCCCTGCAATGGGGCGGTGCCGCCATATCCGGCGTAATCGCCGGCAAGCTCATCGAATACGGCATCCTGGCGGAAAACTGGTCGCTGTGGGGCCTGTCCATGAGCCGCTACGACAGCCTGGTTCTTTTCAGTGCCGCCATGGTCTTTGTCTTTGTGATCACCCTGGGGCTGATCCCCTCTGTCATGAAAACCAAAACAGCGTCTTGGGTGCCCCACTCACCGAAGAATATCTGAGGAAAAGCAAAAAAACGCCCGCGGAAGACAGACAAGTCTTCCGCGGGCGTATACCGCAAGGCTTAAGGCAGATGAACCGTTACCATCCCTTGGCCGGGGGGGATCGTAATGTTACAGGAGGGCCTTCAGGGCAGCCAGCAGCTTTTCCACATTTTCGGGACGGGCGGTGTGGCCCATAAGGCCGATCCGCCAGATCTTGCCGGCAAGGGGGCCAAGCCCCGCCCCCATCTCAATCTTGTACTCTTTGAGCAGGGTGCTGCGGACCGCGGCATCGTCCGCCCCTTCCGGGATGTTGACGGAGTTGAGCATGGGCAGGCGGCAGGCGGAATCCACCAGCATATCGATGCCCAGTTCCGCAAGCCCTTTTACCAGCAGGGTGTGGTTGTCCCTGTGGCGCTGGTAAACGGCAGTCTCCCCCTCTTCATGGATCAGGTAGAGGGCCTGGTACAGACCGTACAGCATGTTGATGGGGGCGGTGTGGTGATAGGCCCGGGTGGCGCCGTCCCAATAGTTCATCAGCATGGTCAGGTCCAGGTACCAGTTGGGAACCTTGTCTGTCCTGTTTTTCAGCTTTTCCACCGCTTTATCTGAAAAGGAGAGGGGTGCCAGGCCCGGGGGGCAGGACAGGCATTTCTGGGTGCCGCTGTACAGGGCATCGATCCCCCAGTCATCCATCCGGATCTCCATGCCGCCGAAGCTGGTGACGGCATCCACCAGAAAAATGGCTTTTTTGTCTTTCAGCAGGGCGCCGATCTCTGCCACGGGGTTTTCAACACCGGTGGAGGTTTCGGCATGGACCACGGCCACGAGATCGTAGTCCTTTTTCGCCAGGGCAGTTTTGACATCATCAACGACCACTGGGGTTCCCCATTCAAACGCCAGGGTGTCCACGTCGGCACCTAATCGGCCGGCCACATCCTGCATGCGCATGCCGAATACCCCGTTAATCAGGACAAGCACCTTGTCTGCCTTTTCCACAAGATTGACAAAGGCGGTTTCCATGCCGGCGGAACCGGTGCCGGAAACCGGCATGGTGAGCTGGTTTCCGGTGTGCAGCAATCCTCTCATCAGGGTTTTGATTTCATCCATGATGCTGATGAAAGAGGGGTCCAGATGGCCCAGGGTGCTTTTGCTGAGTGCCGTAAGGACGCTGGGATGTACGCAGGAGGGGCCGGGGCCCATCAGGGTGATTTCTTCTATCGTATCTAATACGTTTTCCATTTGATTCGTTTATCCGTTTTTTTTGGGGTTTAGGTTCGTTACGTGTTGGTATATTTTACCGGCGGTGAAGTTCCGCAGTTTGGTCGGCATCAGTAATGGCACCTCACATTCTGGGCAGCAAGGGTCTTTTGAATTTCGGCGATGGAAACACCGTGGCAGGTGGTCCCTGTTTTGACGGCCACGGCAGCGGCAACCCCTGCGCCCTGGCCGGAGACGGCACAGCACATCATGTTGCGGGTGGCGGCATGTGAGATGGGGTCACCCGCAATGGCGCGGCCTGCCACCAGCAGGTTCTCGATTTTTTTGGGCAGAATGCTCCGGTAGGGTACCTGGAAGTAGCGGCCGGTGACCGGCAGCCTCAGCACACCGAAACCGTCCACGAATTCGGGGAATACCCCCACGGAATCATCAAACCGGGCCTCATTGAGCACGTCGTTTCCCGTGAGATCGTATTCGCCGATGATTTTCCGGGAGTCCCGGGTGCCCAGGGTCATGGCAAAGTTTCGAAGTTTTGCCTTTTCAAACCCAGGGATGGTGTGGTTCATGGCCTTGATGGCTTCCAGTACCTGTGCCCTGCCGTCCATTTCCGCCCGGGTGAGGTCCCGGATGTCGGTGATGTCCACATTGCCCAGGTGCACCAGGTTCATATAGGTGGCCTGGCCGTCTTCGGTAATGGTGGACCAGGAACCGCAAAGATCCCAGTCCGTCTGCGTGATGATCTTCTCTTGTATGGCCCGGTCGAACTGCTTCTGGAAATAGGGGCTGAACATGTCGTTTTCCAGGCCCGAGGTCTGCTGGGCCCAGTCCTCTCCCCAGTCGCCGTAGGTGGCGGGATCGGATTCGATGTAATTCATGAACTCCTTGCGGTTCACCCCGCAGCAGGAGAAGACCAGGGTGACGGCCTGGCGTTCGGGAAGCGGACTTACCGTGCAGGGGGCGCCGGCACGAAAGGCGATGTCCGCGTCCCCTGTGGCGTCGATGACCACCTTGGCCAGGATGGCCTGGCGGCCGGATTTGCTTTCGGTGACCACGCCCCGTATGGTGTCCCCTTCAAGCACGGGTTCCACCCCGTAGCAATGCAGCAGGGGAATGGCTCCGGATTCTGTGACCAGGACATCGGCCACATGCTTGAACAATTCGGTGTTCAGGGCCTGGCTGTCGGACTGGACTTCCTTGGCCGTGGCGCCCATGGCTGCGGCCCGGGTTTCGAATTCTATGCCGATACCTTCACTGTCGATGGTTTTTTCATGGCGGTACCAGGCCAGGGATTCCACACCCACAACGGTCATGTTGCCGCCGAAGCAGCCGTATCGCTCCACCAGGCAGGTTTTTACGCCGGTGCGTGCCGCGGCGATAGCCGCTGCCAGGCCCCCGGGGCCGGAGCCCACCACCAGGACATCCGTCTCGTCCAGAACGGGGGTCTGCCGTTCTTTTTCCGTAATAAAACGCATGGCGTCACTCCTTTAGAAAAAATCCGAAAAGCCTGGGCAAATCCGGCGATAATATTCCACCGAAGGGTTTCAACTTAATATACTCATCTGATTAGTTTATGAGTCTGGCGTTTGTCAAGGAAAGACTTAAAATAATCCATCATTATTAAAACATTTTTGGGATAAGATGGGCTGAATATGCAGGTGGGAATCTGGAGTGCTGCGACGCAGGGCCATTACCGGCGGATGAACCGGCAACGGCCCTGCTGTCTGTCGGGATTTATCCGGCTTCATAGGAACATGAGGTGAAATCGATCTCTTCCCCGCATTCCCCGCATTTGTGGGATTTGTCAAACTCGTCGGAGAAGATCTCCTTGACGGCGTTACATTTGCTGCACTTACAGGTAAAGGATTTTAATTCTTTGAAATTTTCAAAACCAGGGCAATGTTGGGGCGTGCTCATAGGTCTCTCCTTTTAAATTATGGTTGGTGTGCATTATCGGTCATGATTCATTCTAACAACAGGTCTCAACGGCGCTTGCCGTCACGCCAGATCCACAAGGGTACGGCCTTTGACCTGACCTTGTAGGATCTGCTGGATGCGAGATTCAAGGCCGTCCAGACCGACTTTTTCCGTCATATTGTCGGGCAGGTCTGGTTTCCAGTCATTGGCCAGGCAGTCCCAGAGGTCGCGGCGAAGCGGCATGGGGCAGTGCTGGGAGTCGATGCCCATCAGGGAAACACCCCTCAGGATAAAGGGGAACACCGTGATGGGAAGGTTGGGTGAGGCCACAAGGCCGCAGCAGGTGATAATGCCGCTTTCCTGGGTACCTTTGATGGCCGTGGCCAGGATATCCCCGCCCACCGTATCCACCACTCCGGCCCATCGGGTTTTGAGAAGAGGAGGGTCTGTGTTTTCCAGGAAATCCTGGCGGGAAATCACCTCTGTGACGCCCAGGCTGCTTAAGAAACCGTCGTCGGGTTTTCCTGACACCGCCGATACCGTATAACCCAGCTTGGCAAGAATTGCACAGGCAAGGGATCCCACACCGCCGGTGGCACCGGTGACCAGTACCGGTCCCTGGTTGACGTCCAGGCCGGGGACCAGCCGTTCCACTGACATGGCTGCCGTGAACCCGGCGGTTCCCAGGACCATGCTCTCTTCCGGGGTGAGGGTGTCCGGCAGGGGGACCACCCAGTCCGCCGGTACCCGGATATACTGGCCGAAACCGCCCGGGGTGTTCATACCCAGGTCATAGGAGGTAACGATCACCTTATCTCCGGGCTGAAATTCGTCTGAGGTGCTGGCCTCCACAACCCCTGCCGCATCAATGCCCGGGGTATGGGGGAACTTCCGGGTGACGCCCCGGTTGCCGGTGGCGGAAAGGGCGTCCTTGTAGTTCAGTGAGGAAAAACCGACCCGTATCAACACGTCGCCTTCCGGCAGATCGTCAATATTGCGTTCCTGAACACTCCGGGTGAAATTATCGGATTCCGTTTCCTCGACAACCAATGCCTGAAAGGCTTTGTTTTCCATGAAATGCCTCCTGTTAAGAATCAGTGAAGCTGCTATTCTAAATCCATAATACGCCAATCCCGATAAGTCAATATAAGTCCGGTCATTATCCGGTTAGTTTTAAAAAGAATCCGCCTTTTAAAAAATCACAGGATTTGGTATTGGGGTAGCCAGTAGCGACACCCCAAAGAAAAGAAAGGGATATGGAAGGAAAGCCGCACAAAACAGATATCAGCCCTGCCGAACGCCAGGTGTTGGATCATCCGGCAACGCTGAAAAATTTCCTGTATATTCTTGTGCCTGCGCTGACCGGCCTCAACGTTTACCTTGGCTTTCACCATGCCGGGTGGGCCTCTGCCATCGTCAGCTTTGAACTGGCAGGGTTTGTCTGTGTGCTTTGGGTTATCCGCAGTCGCCTGCCCGATGAAAAACGTATTCTCATCTACCGGTATTTTTTCCGGGTTCAAATCCTGGCCCTGGGGATTTACCTCTTGTGGATCATCGGTGTGGTTCACCGGCTTATGGCAACGCCCTGGACCTTCCTCTTTGTTTTCTTTTTGACCCTGTGGATGCCGGACCGGCGGGGAACAACCATCATTTTACTATTCAACCTGGCCCTGCTCCTGATGATCCCCCTGACCGCCATGGATGTGTTCGTTGAACACAGGGAATTTTTGATCCGGTTTCATTTGGCCCTGCTCCTCTTTTCGCTGTTGGCCCACAAATCCACAATCATTCGGCAAAATTATCTGGGCGGGCTCTTTAAGGCCCGTGCAGAAGCAGAGCGGTCCGAGCAAAAGTACAAGGCACTCAGCGATCGGCTGATCAAGGAGATCGAACACAGGGACCGGATTGAAAAGCGGCTTCACCACGCCATTAAAATGGAAACCGTGGGCCGGGTGGCGGCCGGTGTGGCCCACGATCTGAACAACATCCTTTCCGGGATTGTCACCTACCCGGACTATATCCTGCTGGACCTGGATAAGGATGACCCCATGCGGGAGTCCTTGGAGACCATAAAAACGTCGGGGATGCGTGCCGCCACCATCGTGGATGACCTTTTGACCCTCTCCCGCCGCGGGGTGGCCGTGACCGAACCCCTGGACCTGAACCAGTTGCTGCGGTCCTACCTGGACAGCCCGGAACATCTGCAGCTCATGGCCTCTTTTGAATCGGTTTCCCTTACCGTTGAATATGAATCGGGCAAGGGCGGGGCGGTTGTCGGTTCTCCGGTCCATCTGGCCAAGACCCTGATGAACCTGGTTGCCAATGCCGTGGAGTCCATTCAGGGGGAAGGGAAGGTGGGGATTTCCATCCGGTTCAAACCCCTGTCCGACCCGGAACCCATTGCCAACCCCGTTCAGGGGCACCGGGTCATACCGCCGGGCGACTATATGGTATTTACCGTATCAGACACCGGCATAGGCATAGCCCCCAAAGACCTGGAATCCGTGTTTGAACCTTTTTACACGAGAAAGCAGATGGGCAGAAGCGGCACCGGTTTAGGGATGGCCGTGGTGCTGGGAACGGTGAATGACCACAAGGGATTCATTCAAATGACATCCACGCCAGGAGAAGGCACCCGGATAAGCCTGTATTTTCCTGCGGCTTTGGACGCATCCTTTAGGGAGGCATCGCCCGGGTCAGAACGCATTGAGGCCCTGCTGGGGAACAATGAGAAGATTCTTGTGGTGGATGATGAACCGGTGCAACTGAACATCGCGGAAAAGCTGCTGACCCGCCTTGGATATTCCGTTCACTGCTGTCCTTCGGGGGAAGCCTGCCTTGAGTTTTTAGGGAAGTATCCGGTGGATTTGGTGATCCTGGACATCATCATGGAACCGGGAATGGACGGCGTGAGCACCTGTAAGAAAATATTGGCGGACCGCCCGTATCTCAAGGTGCTTTTTGTCACAGGCTATTCGGAGGCCGATACCCTGGAAAAGGCCCGACAACTCAGCGGCGGCTCCTGCCTGTTCAAACCTTACGCCCTTGAAGATATGGGCCGGATGGTCCGGGACCGGCTGGCAGTCCGGTAGAAAATAGCTTCTAGCTGTGAAGGGGAAACGGCCCCCTTATTTGCCATTGCCGCCTCCCGTACCGCCGGCATGAGGCTGATGGCGGTCTCCCTGTCCGTATGAATCCCCCTGGCCTTGAGGGCGCTTAATATGGTGGCTGTCCCGGAGTGGCTGCCGATAACGATTTTCGACGGCTGTCCCCCCACAAGCTTAGGGTCAAAAAGCTGGTAGGACGAGGGATTTTTTTCAAGGCCGGCGCAGTGAATGCCGGACTCATGGGAAAACACCCGTTCTCCCACAATGGGTTTGTCCTGTGGCAGTGCCTGCCCTGAAAACCTGGCAACCGTCCGGCAGAGGCGGGCCAGATTATTCAGCCTGAGGTTACTGTGCCGGGCACCGATCCCGAACAGGGCCGTGGCGGTTTCCTCCAGTCTTGCATTGCCGGCTCTTTCCCCCAGGCCGTTAACGGTAACACTCAGGCTTTCGGCCCCGGCATCCACCGCAGATACCGCATTGGCCGTGGCCATGCCAAGATCGTTGTGGCCGTGGAATTCCAGGGGGAGTCCGGGAACTTCCCGGACAAGGCTGCCGATCATCTCCATGACCATGACGGGGCTGGCCATTCCCACCGTATCTGCCAGACGCAGGCGGTGGACACCCAGGTCCCGCGCCGAAAGGGCAAACCGCGCAAGAAACCCTCTGTCGGTGCGGGTGGCATCCTGGGCGCCTACCGATACCTGGTCAAAGTTTTGTTTTGCAAAGCGGACCAGACCTGCCAGGGTGTCCAGCACCCAGCCCTCATCCTTTTCAAAGGTTTTCAGGAGGATGGAGGAGGTGGGAAAACTGATATGAACCCCGGGGACATTGCAGCCTGCGGCAAGGGTGATCTCCGACTCCACCGCCCTGCACCAACAGGATAAAATGCAGGGCAGCCGGAGACGGGCAAGGGCGGAGATCTCCTGGCAGGCAAATTCCCCCATGCCGGGAATGCCTGCCTCGATTTCATCGATTCCGCAGGCGGCAAGTCCCGAGGCAATCTCTAACTTTTCCAGGGGACGGAACACCACTCCCGGTGCCTGGGCACCGTCTCTTAAGGTGGTATCCACCATCCAGACCCGGTCCGCTTCTTTCATCATGACAACAGATACTCCGTGGCCACCTCGCCGTCTTCCATGGCATCAAGGATCTCATCAATCGCATCTTCACTGTCCACATTCCCGTACCAGACATTGTCCGGATAGACGATCATGACAGGGCCTTCATCACAGTACTTGAGGCAGCAGGTGGAAGAGACCAGGACGTCATCAAGCCCCCGGTCCAGGATTTCATTTTCAATATAGGGTAAAAAAGGGCCGGACCCTTTGCGGTGGCATTTCCCTTTGGGTTCGCCGTTGGGGCGGAAGCTGGCGCAGACCATGATGTGTTTTTTGGGTTTTTCCATGTGTATCTCCGTTTCAATTAGAAGTTGAAGTTAAGTGTAAAGTCGTTCACCTACATGCAGCCGGTTCCGGTGCCTTGACACTGGCCGCACCCTTTGTGTTCTCTGACAATCAGGTGGCTGAAATCCTCCCCGTTCTTCAGGGCAGACAGGATCATTTCGATCATGCCGTTCACTTCCAGCACGGTCAGGCCTTCCTGGGTAAGTATCTCCTTGGGATTCTGCCCGATGCCGCTGACCAGAAGGGTATGGCAGTCTTTTAATACCTCGGCGGTGCCGAACCACCTGAAATCCCGGGTACCGGGTTTGGGCATCCGCCGTTTTTCCACCATCATCGGTGCGTCATGGGAGATGTCGTAGATATTAAGGGTACGGGCTTCTCCCAGGTGCTGGTTCACCAATACGCCTTCTCTTGTGGCCACGGCCACATAGGTGCGGGGTGACTTCTTGGGGGGATCTCCGGTGGGTTTGGAAGAAGCGGCCATGCCGCCCCCCGGGGAGGCGGAGAAAGTTTTTTCCTTCCCCGGAAAAGGAAGGGGTGCATTGGCATGGTGCTTCAACCGGTCCATCAAGTGGGTGTTCAGGGGATCATCCAGCAGGCCTACGGCATCGGCCCGGCAGCGCTTGCAATGGGTCATCTGGGGGATGAATTCCCGGGCGGCTTTCCTCAACTTTTTCATCAGTTTGGCAGAGGGCTCGGAAAGGTGGGAGAGATTGGCCCCCTCGTTGGGGAAATAGGGCATGCAGTTGAAAAGATCAACGCCCAGCAGGGACATTTCCCTGGCGATATCTGCCACATGGGTTTCGTTGATGCCGGGAAGGACAATGGTGTTTACCTTTACCATGATCCCCCGTTCCACAAGGCCCCGGATGGCGGACATCTGGCGGCGCAGCAGCAATCTTGCCCCAAGTTCCGGCCCCATGGTTTTTTTGTTGTCACGGACCCAGGAGTAAATTTTTTCCCCGATAACAGGGTCCACGGCATTGACTGTGATGCTCACGTGGCTGACGCAGATTTCTGCCAGTTCATCCAGGTAGGGGCCTATGTTCAGGCCGTTTGAGGCCACACAGAGCAGCATGTCGGGATAGGCCTGCCGGACCTTGCGCAGGGTCTCCATGGTCTGGACCGGATTGGCAAAGGGATCGCCGGGGCCGGCAATGCCCACCACGGAAATATTGCCTTTGGCCGCCACCACCTCGGCCAGATAGGCCATGGCCTGATCCGGAGAGAGGATGGAAGAGGAGACGCCGGGGCGGCTTTCGTTGACGCAGTCAAATTTTCGGTTGCAGAAGTTGCACTGGATGTTGCAGGCCGGTGCCACCGGGAGATGAACCCGGCCGAAATCTTTACAGGCCTTTGGATTGAAACAGGGGTGGTTATTTATATTCATGGGTCTGTCCTTCATTTTTTACATATATGAATAGCCAACGGAAGAATCGCTCTGCCGTTTTTCAAGAATGGCGTTGACAATGGTATCGAACAGGTTCTGGGCGCCCTTGTATCCGATGTGGAGAATTCTTGAGCCGCCCACCCTGTCGTGGATGGGGAAACCCGCCCTGACCAGGGGAACGTTCAGCCGCCGGGCCATGGCATAACCCTTGGAGTTGCCGATGATCAGATCAGGAGGGTCCGGCAGGGCGGCGGCCCGTTCTTCGATCCGGGTGAAGTCCATGTTGTCGTGGATCTGCATCTGGTCCCATACGGTTTCCGGCAATGTCTGTTCCAGGGCTTGCCGGAATAATCCGCTTTTGCCGCCTGTGGCGCAGATCACCGGGATAATACCGATCTCAGAGAGAAAACCGGCCAGGCTGACCACGAAATCTTCTTCACCGTAGATCACGGCTTTTTTCTGGGACACGTATTTATTGCCGTCCACATAGGCATCCACCAGCCGCCATTTTTCTTTCTGATACCGTTCCGGCACGGGCTTTCCGGTAACCTCCGACAGGGTTTCAAAAAACCGGTCCGTGGCCTTGACCCCCATGGGAATGGGCATCCGGGTACAGGGGATGTCAAAGCGGTCCTTTAAAATCCCGCCTGCCGTGTCCACGCCCTTGTCTGCGTTCAGGGCCAGCACGGCACCGAACTCCAGGCTGTGGACGGCCACGTTCATCTTTTCAATGACCGAAATGGGGGTACCCCCTTCCTGGATGGGTTGGTACTCCTGCCAGGAGGGACCTTCCAGCCGTTCGGAATAATCCGGCAGCACCGTGCAGGGCGTGTGAAACGTTTCGAAAATCTCTTTCAGGTGGCGGATATCCGCGTTGGAGATCATGCCGGGAAAGAGATTGACGGTTTTTTTCTTTTTGGGTTTGTAACCGATCCGTTTGTCGGCCGGGTTGAACCGGTCCACCACGGCGGCCACGGCCTGGTGAAACCCGTCCATATGGGTGCCGGTATAGGAGGGGGTGGAAACATGGACCAATGACGTGCCCTTTATAGACGCCCCCATGCCGGCCAGGATCATGGGAACATCGTCCCCGATGGTCTCGGACAGGCAGGTGGTGGCGATACCGATCATGGAAGGGCTGTACTGCCGGGCCACATTTTCAATGGCCTGTTTCAGGTTGGCCCCGCCGCCGAAGACGGCTGTTTCCTCGCTGAAGTTTGAAGAGGCGATATCCACAGGTTCCTTGAAGTGGCTGATGAGATACCGCCGCATATAGGTGGCGCACCCCTGTGAACCGTGGAGAAGCGGTACGCTTCGTTCAATTCCGTGGAAGGCAAGGGCAGCCCCTAAAGGCGTACACATCTTGCAGGCATTCTGGGTCGCGGTATAAGGTTTGCTCGGGCGTTCCTTGGTCATTTTCCATTTCCTTTGCCGGTGTTTTTGTTCGCTCTGCGGGGAACCAGGTCCCAGATAGGGCTGGTCACGGTTTCATGGACTTCTCTGGCAAAGTTGGCCATGCCTTCGAATCCGGCCAGGGGGATTTTACGTTCATGGTTGTGGTCACAGAACCCGATGCCCAGCTTGTAGGCGATGGGGCGTTCCTTGACCCCGCCGATAAAGAGATCGGCGTTTTTTTCCATGACGTATTTGGCCAGTTCCAGGGGATTGGCATCGTCAAGGATGACGGTGCCGTCGGCGCACATATCACGCAGGATGGCATAGTCTTCGCTGGTCCCGGTCTGGGAGCCGGCCAGCACCACATCCATGCCGATGGTTTTAAGTGCCTTGATCAGGGAGAAGGCTTTGAAGGCCCCCCCAACGTATAGTGCCGCCCTCTTCCCTGCAAGGTCTTTTTTAACGGTTTCAAGGCCGGGGATCACCGCCTTGACTTCATTTAGGATGAGTTCCCGGGTCTTCTCCATGACTTCAGGGGCGTCCTTGAAGAATTCAGCCACCCGGTACAGGGCGTCCGAGGTGTCTTCGATACCGAAATAGGAGACCCGGATATAAGGAATACCGTATTCTTCTTCCATCATCTTGGCCAGGTGGGTGACCGAGCCGGAACACTGGACCACGTTCAGTGTGGCCGTGGCTGCCCGGGTTACCTCCTCCACCCGCCCGTCGCCGGTGATCACCGACACCACGTTGATGCCCATGGCCTCATAGTAGCGCTTGATGATCCAGGTTTCCCCGCCGATGTTGAACTCTCCTAAGATGTTAATGGACAGGGGCTTGGGCTCCGGATTCGGATACCGGCGCACCAGGTTGAACAAGGCGTCGCATGCCGCCTTGTAACCGTCCTTTTTGGTGCCCTTGAATCCTTCGGAATGCACCGGGATCACCGGGATGCCGGTGGCAGCTTCCACCTCCCGGCACACCGCATCCACATCATCTCCGATAATCCCCACGATACAGGTACAATAGATGAAGGCCGCCTTGGGGCTGTACTGGTCGATCAGTTCCGTCAGGGCCATCTTCAGCTTTTTTTCCCCGCCGTAAATCACGTCGGTTTCAGACAGATCCGTTGAAAAACTCATCCGGTGGAGTTCCGGCCCCGAGGACAGGGCCCCCCTGATATCCCAGGTATAGGAGGCGCAGCCGATGGGCCCGTGGATGAGATGGAGGGCGTCCGCGATGGGGTAAAGCACCACCCTGGAGCCGCAAAAGACACAGGCCCGCTGGCTCACGGCCCCGGCCAGGCTCTTTTTTTCACAACTCATATCAAAGGGTTCGCTGCCGCCCTTCTCAAAGATCTGTTTTTTTCTATCCTTCAGTACGGAGATGGATTTCATCGTTGCATCCTTAAGTCTTGCACTACATGACTAACTCAAATTTTTCCTCGGGCGCATCCCTGTCCAGGCGATCCATGATGGCATCCAGGATTTTTTCGATGAGCCGCAGGCCGCCCTGGTATCCCACGGAAGGGAAGTAGGAATGGCCGATGCGGTCAAGGATGGGGAAGCCGTAGCGGACGTAGGGGATGTCGTCATCCCGGGCGATGTACTTGCCGTAGGTGTTGGCCATCAGCAGGTCAACAGGGTCGTTCTTGATCCACTGGTGGAGGGTGAACATGTCGCCGGGACCTTTCACGTTGACCTCGTAATCCAGGTGGGATGTCATCTCTTTGATCCGCTTTTCAAAGGCCTTGCCCGGGGTGCCGGTGACGATGTGGACCGGCTTCATACCCATGGTGATCAGGAATTCGGTCAAGGGGATGAGATGATCGGGATCTCCTGCCAGGGCCACTTTTTTGCCGTAGAGGTACTGGTGCATGTCGGAAATGACATCCAGAAGCATCCCACGCTCCTTTGTGATGGTGTCCGGCACGGATACCCCGGCTGCGGTCCTGAGGGTGTCGATGAACCGGTCCGTGGCCAGCATGCCGATGGGCAGGTCAAGCACCTGGCAGGGCACCTTGAACTGGGTGTCAAGCGCCCGGACCGCGTCTGCGGAGGCAAGGGGACCTAAGCCGATGCTGCCGATGCTGTCCCCGGTGCTCTTGAGTTCATCAATGGTCACCCCTCCTTTGGGAAACATGCTGTACTTGCCCGTGAGGGGGCCGTTGAGCACACCGGAGGTGTCCGGGAAGAGGATGGGCTTTAAGCCCAGTTCGGTGGTCAGCCGGCGGATTTCCACCATATCCGAAGGTTCCACAAATCCGGGAACAATGTTGAACTTGCCGTTGGATTTCCCGGTTTTTTGTGCAAACTGGATGGCCATGGATTTGGTCATGTTTGCAAATCCCGTGATGTGGGAACCTACGTAGGACGGGGTGGAGGCATGGATGACATGCTTGCCTTCCGGAACCTTTCCATCATTGACCGCCTTGCTGACGATCTGGTTTACATCGTCCCCGATGGTTTCGGACAGGCAGGTGGTATGGACTGCAATGAGGTCCGGATCATAGGTGGTGAAAATATTGTCAATGGCCTGGACCAGGTTGGCCTGTCCCCCGAAGACCGAGGATCCTTCCGTAAAGGAGGAGGTGGCGGCCATAACCGGCTCTCTGTAATGCCGGGTCAAGGTGGACCTGTGGTAGGCGCAGCAGCCCTGGGACCCGTGGCTGTGAGGCAGGCAGCCGTGGATCCCAAGGGCCGCGTACATGGCGCCGATAGGCTGGCAGGTCTTGGCCGGGTTGACGGTCAAGGACGATCGTTCTTTAATTTCTGTGTTTGTATGTCTTAACAGCATATCTTTCTCCAGTGCTGATCTTATATCGTTGTACTTTTTCTTGTCTTATTCCCAGGCGTATTTTGCGGATAACTGCGGCGCTGCCTGCCAGGGTGCTTCCAGGTACTGCCAGACGTTGGCATTCACCAGGCGGTCGATTTCCTCGTAGAAGTTGATGGCGCCCCGGAAACCTGCGTAGGGGCCGCCCGCGTCATAGGAGTGGAGCTGTTTCATGGGAATACCGCTTTTCTGGATGGCGTATTTTTCCTTGATGCCGGCACAGTAGATATCGGGTTTGTACATTTCCAGAAGGGTTTCGGTTTCAAACTGGGTGACATCGTCAATGACCAGGGTGCCATTGTCCATTTCCGGCATCATTCCTTTATAATCCTTAAAGGCGTATCCGCTGTCTTCCAGGGCTTTTATCTCTTCTTCCGTTTTCCTGGCCTTGAACTTGTCCGGATCTTTTTCAACTGTCAGCTCTTCAATATTTCTGGAGTCTGCGTCGATCTTGATGTCCGGAATCACCTTTCTGCCCTCATAATCGTCCCTGTGGGCGAACTCGTAGCCGGCGGAGACCACAGTCATGCCGATTTCCTTGAACAGTTCCTGGTAGTGGTGGGCCCTGGAGCCGCCCACAAAGAGCATGGCCGTCTTGCCTTCACAGCGTTCTTTGACTTCCAGGCGCTTGGCTTCGATTTCAGGCAGTTCTTCGGAAATGACATCTTCAACCCGTTTCATCAGGGCCTCGTCTTCAAAATAGGCCGCGATCTTCCGCAGGGATTTTGCCGTGGATTTGGCACCGATGAAGTTGATTTTTATCCAGGGGATACCGTACTTTTCTTCCATCATATCCGCCACATAGTTAATGGAGCGGTGGCACATGACCGTGTTCAGATCCGCGGTGTGGGAGTTGGCGAACTGGTCGTAGGTGGAGTTACCTGAAAAGGTGGAAACCACTGAAATACCGCATTTTTCCAGGATACGGTCGATTTCAAATCCATCCCCGCCGATGTTGTATTCCCCCAGCAGGTTGATTTTGTACTCGGCGTCCATGACGGAGTCGTCTTCTCCCACCACATGGCTGAATATGCCGTTGTTGGCGATGTGATGGCCGGCGGACTGGCTGACGCCCCGGTAGCCTTCACAGGAGAACCCGAAGATATTGATGCCAAGCTTTGCCTTCATCTCCCTGGCCACGGCATGGACGTCGTCGCCGATCAGGCCCACCGGACAGGTGGAAAAGATGGAGATGGCTTTGGGTTTGAAGATGTCGTATGCCTCCTGGATGGCGGCTTTAAGTTTTTTCTCCCCGCCAAAGACGATGTCTTCGTCCTGCATATCCGTGGAAAAGCAGTAGGTCATGTAGTTTTCGTCCTGGTCCGTGGGCGGTTTGGTCTGGTTGCGCCGGGTCAGCCAGGAGTAGTAACCGCAGCCGATGGGGCCGTGGGTAATATTGACGATATCCCGGGTGGGGCCTAAAATAACGCCTTTGCAGCCGGCGTAGGAGCAGCCGCGCTGGGTGATGATACCGGGTACGGTTCTGACGTTGGCCTGCACCTGGGGAACATCACCTGCGTCGTCTATGGTGTTGGTTACAATCTGTTTGGCCCGTTTCCGGGCCACTTTGGCCGGGTATTTGGCCAGTATCTCTTTTTTTAGTTTTTCCGGATCTATTGGTTCCGTTCGTTTGCCTGTCATTTGGTCACCCTTATATTCTTTGCAACGGGTTGCGGGTCAGCGGTAAAAATCGTTGGATTAAAATTCGACGGATTAAAATTCATCCAGGACCTTATTTCCGTGTTCAGCGGTCCGGACCGAAATGGCATCGAAGGTGGGCATGACCCAGATGACGCCGTCCCCGGATTTCCCGGTGTGGTTGGCTTCGATGATGGTATCCACGGTCTTTTTCACCAGTTTGTCCGGCACCACCAGAAAGATGGCACGTTTGGGGATGAGGCGGTCGGACTGCCCCAGCTGGGCAATGGCCTCTTCATATCCCATTTCCGCACCTTTGAGCAGGTCCATATTCACCAGGCCTTTTCCCCGGCCCAGGGCCTCAAGTGCCGTCATGGAAGAGACGCCGGCATCGATCAGGGCCTTTTTGGTGTGGTTGATCTTGTTCATGCGGATGACCGCCATGATTTCTTTCATGAGGCCACCTCCGCCACAACGTCTTCTTCTGCCGCTTCTTTTACACCGGAGGAAATGGTGTAGGTTTCGGTGACGGGGCTGATGAAAATTTTGCCGTCGCCAAACGCCCCTTTTTCTCCGGTTCTTGCGGTGGCCAGGATGGTTTTGAGGACAAATTCCCTGTCCTTTTCATCCACGACGGTGAGCAGCATTTCTTTGGGAATTTCATCATAGGTGATCTCGCCGATTTTAATGCCCCGCTGTTTGCCGCGGCCGGCCACACTCATCCGGGTGACTGCGGGGTAGCCCGCTTCCATGAGGGCGGCCATGACTTCGTTTACTTTTTCAGGTCTGACGATGGATTTGATCATTATTTTCATTATTCAGGTTCCTTTCTTTTCCAGCTTAAGCGGCGATGCCGTATTCAATCAGGAGGGCCTCGAGTTCTTCGATTTCAAGGGGGGTGGGGATGACAAACATTTCGTTTTCATCAATCTTTTTGGCAAGTGCCCTGTATTCGTCGGCCTGTGTGTGTTCCGGGGCAAAATCGATAACCGTTTTCCTGTTGATCTCCGCGTGCTGAACCATGTTGTCCCTGGGAACGAAGTGGATCATCTGGGTCCCCAGTTTCTGGGCAAGGACTTCAATCATGGCCCGTTCGTTGTCCACCTTCCGGGAGTTGCAGATCAGGCCGCCCAGGCGAACGCCGCCGGACTGGGCGAATTTCACGATACCCTTACAGATATTGTTGGCCGCATACATGGCCATCATCTCGCCGGAAACAACAATATAGATTTCCTGGGCCTTTCCTTCACGGATGGGCATGGCAAAACCGCCGCAGACAACGTCGCCCAGAACGTCATAGAATACGTAGTCCAGTTCCTGGTCTTCGGAGTAGGCACCGAGCTGCTCCAGGAGGTTGATGGAGGTGATGATACCGCGGCCGGCACAACCCACGCCGGGTTCCGGGCCACCGGATTCGGTGCAGAGGGTACCGCCGTACCCCTGTTTTCTGACATCTTCCAGCAGCACATCCTCCCCCTCATCCCTTAAGGTGTCCAGGACGGTTTTCTGGGCCAGGCCGTTGAGCAGGAGGCGGGTGGAGTCTGCTTTGGGATCACAGCCTACGACCATGATTTTTTTACCTGCCTCCACAAGCCCTGCAACAGTGTTCTGGGTTGTAGTGGATTTGCCGATACCGCCTTTTCCGTAAATAGCTATCTTTCTCATGTTTTTTCTTCCTTAATATTTTAACTGCTTCAAGTGTCAGGGAACTGCCGGTTCGCCTTGGCCTCCATAAATTGCAACGGCTGGACCACCCGGGCGGAAAAATTAAGTGCTGTTTTATAACCTGCTTTTTTTATTGATTAAAAAAAATGAATTGGTGATATCGAACAAAGATGGGGGGGTGTTGGATTGTTGGAAAGCTTGTGATTTATTCCAATTTTGCAATTATATAATTACAAAATTGGAATTCGATGCCTTTATGTTGGAAATTTTACATGGCAGGCTGGTAAAATAAAAAGTGACATGAATTTCCACCCGGGCAAAAAACAGATTGAAATCAACCCAAATGCCTTCAGGTCAGGTGTTTTAGGCCGAGACTGCAAAAAAATACCATTTTGTTAAATTGGGGACGGCTGTCATGAAAAACAGCGGCTCCTTGTGTCCCCTATGGTATTTAGGGGGGGCATGCTCAGATCTTTTTGGTCAGGCAGACCAGATCGGTGGTTTCCCAGTCCTGGGATTGGTAAAATGCCAATCCTTGCGTATTATGTTTGTCCGCCAGCAGGGACAGTCCGGTAATGCCCCGGGCGGATGCCCAGTCATGGATGGCGGCCAGCAGGGCCTGGCCGATCTTTAATCCCCGAAAGTCCCGGTCCACCACCAGGTCTTCCACGACGGCGGATATCTTGCCCTGGGCCGTGGAAATGCGGGTCTGGGCCGTGCACATGCCCACAAGCCGGCCTTCTTCGGTGTATGCAATTTTCACAGCCCGGTGTTTGCCGCAGCCGTCCAGCATCAGGGACAGTCCCCGGCGCTGAACTTCAGGATCAAAGGTGAAGTCGGCTTCTATTGAAAAAAGCTGTTCCAGCAGGGGCAGCATGCGGTCAATGTCTTTTCGGGTGGCATCTTTTATAGTCACGGACATGGCGTATCCTTGAGATAATGAAGTTTTGGTGTGGTCTTGTTTTTTTCAGGCATCATAAACCGGTATCACGCTGATTTTCTCCCGGTGCAAGCCCTGATGAAGGCTCATTTTAAAGGTTCATGGTGATAAACACAAGTCGGGTTTGCCTTGACTTTTATGGCCAATATCCACTAGAGTCTGCGAATACGCTGTGCCCTTCGGCACTGTCAATTGATTTTACGTAAATGAAGAGTTCGGAAATCTTATGAAAATATTGTTGACCAACGATGACGGATACCGGGCGCCGGGCATCCTGGCGCTATACCGGGCCCTTGCCCCCGAACATGAAGTGATTCTGGTGGCTCCCGACCGGGAGCGCAGCGCCATTGGCCACGGGATTACCCTGAACCAGCCCCTGCGGTACGACCGGGTGGCGCTGAACGGTGGCGGAAAAGGCTATGCCGTGAACGGCACCCCGGCGGATTGCGTTAAGCTGGGGCTGTTCGATCTGTGCGATGGAATGCCGGACCTGGTGATTTCCGGGATAAACTCAGGGTCCAACACCGGGGTGAATATCAACTACTCCGGAACGGCCGGTGCGGCCAGAGAAGCTTCTATCAACGGTGTTGCCGCCATAGCGGTCTCCCTTCAGTACGGAGACATTATGGATTTTGACGGGATGGCGGCCTATATGGGCTCTCTGGTAGTGAAAACCTGCACCATGGGGTTGCCGCAGGGGGTGTTTCTCAACGTTAACGGGCCCTGCATTCCCATCAGCGACGTCAAGGGCGTGCGTATCACCAAACAGGCGGACAACAACCTGTCCAATGAATTTCACCGGCGGGAGGATCCCCGGAAAAAGCTCTATTACTGGTACGGCGGCATGGTACCGGTACGCCCCGGTAAAGGGACGGACAATGACGCCCTGCTGGAAAATTACATCTCCATCACGCCCATCCAATGCGATATGACGGCCTATTCCCTCATGTCGGAACTTGAAGAGGCAGGATTCTGATGCCGGCCACACACGCCCCGGGCAAGGCCTTTGACAGCGCCCGGGTAACCCTGGTTTCAACGGCCCATTTTGTCCATGATCTATACACCAGTTTTCTGTCCCCGCTGTTGCCCCTGATCATTGAAAAGTTGTCCCTGTCTCTTAGCCAAGCCGGGCTGCTGTCCACAGTGATGCAGATCCCGGCACTGCTCAATCCCTTTATCGGGCTGTTTGCGGACAACCGGGGACTGGCCCGGTGGCTGGTGATCCTGGCCCCCACCATGACGGCAATCCCCATGAGTTTGCTGGGGCTGGCCCCGACCTACGGAATGTTGCTGGTCCTGGTATTTATCACCGGTATATCCGTGGCCCTGTTTCACGTGCCTTCCCCGGTGCTCATTGCCAGATATGCCGGGGATTTCAAGGGGCGGGGCATGAGTTTTTTTATGACCGGCGGGGAGCTTGCCAGGACACTTGGGCCCATGGTGGCCGTCGGTGCCGTGTCCCTCCTGGGGCTGGGGCAGTTTCATTACGTTCTTGTCCTTGCCGTGATCACCTCCGTCGTCCTTTATCTGACCCTGGAGCGGGCCGGGGAAAAGACCGCCATCAAGCGGAAGGGTTCGTTAAAGGCCGCTTATCTGGAGATCCGCCATGTGCTGGAGCCCCTGGCTGCCATTCTCACGGCCCGGGCCTGCATGCACGGTGCCATGGGCGTGTTTCTTACGGTGTATGTGGAGCAGAAAACCGAGAGCCTCTGGATGGGGGGCGCTGCCCTGGCATTGTATGAGGCGCTGGGGGTGGCCGGGGTGCTTTCCGCAGGCACCCTGTCCGACCGTCTGGGGCGGCAGCGGGTGCTGTTCTGGGCATTGATCACGGCTCCTGTGGCCATCCTTTTATTTATACTTACCTCCGGTATCTTTCAGGTACTGTGGCTCCTTGTCACCGGGTTCACGGTATTGTCCACCACCCCGGTGATGCTGGCCCTGATCCAGGAACGTGCCGTAAACAACCCTTCCGCCGCCAACGGATTGTTCATGATGACTTCCTTTGCCGTGCGTTCCCTGGCTGTGGTCGTGGTCGGCGCCCTGGGGGATGCCTTCGGTATGGAAGCCATGTTTATCATCGCGGCGGCAATCGGATTTACAGCCATACCATTTTTATTTACACTGAAGCGAAGAATACAGAAGACAACATCCGGCATCGCCGGTGATAATGCATAAGGGGGACTTTCATGTCAAATACTTTAAAAACGAATCAGGATCGTGTGGTGGAAATGTTTCTGGCCTGCAAACCCGGTATGCCGCGGGTGGGCCTGGGCTGGAAAGTGGATCACCGGGGTACTCCGTTTCTGATGCCCGGCATCGGGGGGATCACCCTCAACGTCCAGGTGGGAGATCCCGCCTTCGGCCTGGCCGGTGACCATATCGAGCCCGGCGTCTCCTGCACGGCCAATGCGGAAAAACCCAACGAATTTCCCAACACCTCCCTTCAAATCCTGTCCTGCATCGGCAATGAAGCCATCATCGTTTCCGGGGACGCCAAGGGGGAAAAGGGGGTTGTCATCGGCCACCACGGCGGATCGGAACACATCATTGTCGATTTTCCCAAAGAGATCAAAGAGAAGATGACCTACGACGATAAGATCCAGATCCGTGCCCGGGGGCAGGGTCTGGCCCTAACAGATTATCCGGCAATCAAATTGTTCAACCTGGACCCGGCGCTGCTGGAAAAGATGACCATTACGGAAACCGGCGATGGCAAGCTTCGGGTCCCGGTCACAACAAAGGTGCCGGCCCCCTGCATGGGATCCGGTGTGGGCCGGGCCCATGTGGCTGCCGGAGATTACGACGTCATGACCTCTGATCCCGACACCGTCAAGAAGTACGATTTGGATAAGATGCGGTTCGGGGATTTCGTCGCCCTGATGGACCACGACAACTCTTATGGCAGGGCCTTTGTCCAGGGGGCGGTAAGTATCGGGGTGGTGGTACATTCCGACTGCCTTCTGGCCGGCCACGGCCCGGGCATTTCAACCGTTATGACCTGTCCCAAAAGCCTGATTGAACCGGTGATAGATCCTGCTGCCAACATCGCTGATGTTCTCGGTATCGGCACCCGGGTAAGTTAAAGGATGACCGCCTGAAGGAGGCTCGGTCGAATGATTCGTAATATCATATTCGTTTACCTGGCCTGGTGCCTGGCTTCCTTCGGGATTTATCTGTCCGGGTACCTGGTGCCGGCTCAAGGGGGGCTGTATCTTCCGCTGGTGCTTTTATCCATGGCAGCGGCCCTTTTTGCCGCGCTTGGCCTGCTTCGGTTTTACGCTAAACGGGTGGAGCCTGCCATCGGTGACAGGCACCTGTTCAGAATTTTTTTGCTGGCAATAACCCTGGCCGTGTTTTTTTCCGTCTATGCGTTTGAGGCCGTCACCGGCCTCACGTATGATATGCTGGCCGTCATCGCCACTGCCAACCTCCTTTTTTTTGCCTCTATCCTCGGGTTCTGGATGGTCTTTCCGCTGAAGCGGCCGGCGGAAATTATGCCCCTTTGCCTGGTGGCCGCCCTGGCCGATATGATCAGCGTCACAGCCGGCCCCACCAAGGAATTTTCCGATAGTTTAGCCGCCTATTACACCGGGGGAGAAGTCGGCCTGCCGCCGTTTGTGGACTTTCTGCTGGTAAAGATCGCGATCCCCGGGCAATTAATGCCGGTGTTCGGGATCTCTGACTGGGTGATTGTTGTGTTTCTCTCTGCCGCGGCCTGGAAGTTCGGCATGGATGACGCCTTGGTCCGTCCTGCCCGCCAAAGTGCAGCGGGCAACTGGCGCTTCTGGCTGACGTTTCCGGTTTCCTGTGCAGGCCTGATTCTGGCCCTGCTCCTGGCCAAGGTTTCCGGCGCCTTTATTCCGGCCCTGCCCTTTGTCGCAATTGTTTTTCTGGCCGTCATGATGCACAGGTATCCCAAGATGCGCCGGCTGACAAGCGCAGAGATCATACCAATGCTCGTCTTTTCCGCCGTGATGACCGGATTGATCCTGTGGCGGGTTACGCTCTGACTCAGGTACAAATCTCCCGGGCCAGTTCCCCTATATCAGCAACGGCGGATCTCAGGTCTGCCAGGGCATCCTCTGTGGGATGGCTGCGGTGGTAGTTTTCAATGGAGCAGATATCCTGAATGCTTTCATGCCGGAGAATCCGGGATTTGAGATCCGGGTCCAGGGGGATGATGCGTTCTAGGGCCGACATGAGATCCGTAAACGTATGGTTGTACGGCAGGCAATTGTGATAACCAGATATGGCCATGACGTACCCTTCCAGGGACATGGACAGCAGATTGTACTGCAGGTCCGCTGAGAAACGGCTGCCTTTGCCTTCCGGACAGGCGGCTTTAAAATACTGGTTTCCGTTCCTCATCCAGGTTTGCCAGTCCGGCATTTCGGGGATAGAGGATTCTATCTGAAGATTCATCGTTCCTCCTCCGCCACCGGCTGGGGGTAAGCGGAACTTCGAACCAGCAGGGTCCACCATAACCTGAAGGCCATTAATGCTTGTGCATCCCCGTGTTCGCTGCACTTGAAAAGGCTCAGGGAGTAGGCCTCTTCAAACTCCTCCGGGGTAAACTTCAGGTTTTGTTGTAAAAGGAAGTCTTCAAGTTCTTCCCGGCTGTTGGTTTTTACCAGCCTGCGCCTCAGTTCTCCGTCTTTTTGCCCGATTTTTATAAAGGTCAATGCATTTCCAATGGTCATGTGCTTCCTCCTTAATGGAATAAGCTATGAACAATAGCAAGTACAATGCCAACATCCGGAGAGCATTCCAAATGCCTTGCGTAGTCGCCTTTTCAGCCCTGTGCCCTGGCGGGATCGCCGGGGATGCCCACAAATGTGTGTGGTTTTTAATTCCAGATTTGTAATAAATCATTAAAGGATCGGTCGGAACAAAATATGTTTTCTTAATATGAAGACACGGAATAGATTTAAAATCAGGTGAAAATTTGGTATAAAGGAAAGTTTGAAATTGTTTCTTTTATTAAGGATATAAGACGGTGAGCACAGAAAAAAGATCAATACTCCAGAAGGGCAGGGGTAAGACCCGCAAGCTGGCAAAGCTTGAATATGTATATGAAAAAGAATCCCGGTATTTTGCCCAGGTGGCGGAAAGTGTAAAGGAACTTGCGGCCGACGAGCTGCGGGCCCTGGGGGCTGAGGATCTGAAATTCGTATTTCGAGGGGTATGGTTCCGGGCGGAAAAATCCGTGTTTTATAAGATAAATTATAAGGCGCGGTTGATCTCCCGGGTGCTGGCTCCTCTTGCGGAGTTTGAATGCACGGATAAGGACGGGTTGTACAAGGCGGCCAAAAGCATCCGGTGGGAGGAGTTCCTCACACCAAAAAAGACGTTTTCCGTGGTGGCCAATGTGTCCGAGTCCCAGATCACCCATTCCAATTTTGCAGGCCTTCGGGTAAAGGACGCCATTGCCGACTATTTCCGGGACCGGACCAACCGGCGGCCCTCCGTGGATGCGGAAAATCCCTGGATCACCGTCAGCCTTCACATCCACCGGGATAAGGCCACCCTCTCAATAGACGCCTCCGGCGGTGCCCTGCACAAGCGGGGATACCGGGAGGCAAGGGTCTCCGCCCCCATGCAGGAAACCGTGGCGGCCGGCATCATCGCATTGAGTGAGTGGAACGGCGAGCGCCCCCTGTACGACCCCATGTGCGGCTCCGGCACCCTGCTCTGTGAGGCGTTGATGCACTATTGCCGGATCCCTGCCCAGGTTTTCAGGGAGCATTTCGGTTTTGAGCGGCTGCCTGATTTTGATGCCCAGCTCTGGGAGCGGGTATTGGCCGGAGCAAAGGCTGAGATCCGTCCGCTTCCCCAGGGGCTGATCCGGGGCAGCGACGTGGCGCAATCCTCTGTGGATGCGGTTAAAACAAACCTGATGGGGCTGCATTACGGCGGTGATATCCCAATTGCATTGTCGGATTTCAGGGAATTGCCCCCAATCGAGAATTCAGTGATTGTCACCAACCCGCCCTATGGCATCCGCATGGGCAAAGACCAGGATATGGGAAAGCTCTACAAGGACCTGGGCACTTTTCTCAAGGAAAAATGCAAGGGGTGTCGGGCCTACGTTTATTTTGGCGAGCCCAAACTCATTAAAAAGGTGCCCCTGGCCCCTTCCTGGAAACGGCCCCTGAAAATAGGCGGGTTAGACGGTAAGCTGGTGCGTTACGATCTTTACTAGTACATGGATTCGGAAAAATATATGGAAAAAACTGAACAAAAAACCGCCAATTACACCTGCAATGATTACCGGGCGGAGATGGTCCTTCTGGGTCTCCAGAGGCAGTTGGCCCGGCCTGATCTGACACCCGAGGAAAAGGCGGAACTCAAGTCCCGGATCGCTGAGGCGGAAAAGCAGATGGGCCTTGATTGATTAAAAATACGGCCACCTTATCTCATACGTTAAGTTTTTCCGGCGGATTTGACATGCATCGACCCAACCCGCTATAGTGAAAAAAGCTGCACCTGTCTTTCATGGGGGTGTAAAATCTTAAGATGAGGAGGGTGGCAATGCAACTCTCAGGCATCCTGTTTAGACTCATCCCGAAGGGGCTGGAAAACCGGCTTGGACGGATGAGTATTCGGCTTCGACTGGTTCTGTCCTTTGGTTTTCTTCTTCTTATGATGGTGTTTGCCGGCGGTGCCGGCATATTTTTTACCACTCAGATTAAATCCAGGGTCGAGACCATTTCAGATGTATCCTCCCCGCTGGACACCGCTGCCAACCGTCTGGCCGGCGGGGTCCTCAACTCCCAGGTCGCCCTGCTTCAATTGCTCTTCCAGACCGATGCAGGTGACATAGACGAAAGTAAAGCAAGCCTGGCGGCATTGCGCAAAGAGATCGAGACCGAACTTGCCACGCTATCGCGCATCGCGGCAGAGACAGGAGAAGATCTTACCACCCAGACGTTAGAAGCCCTTTTAAATGATTTTTTCAGCCAGTCCGAAGGCGTTATCTTAGCCCGGCAGGCCATGGTGCAGAATAGGACCGCACTTGCCGGAACGCTGAAGACCTTTGATGCCCACCGCCATACATTGGATGAGCGGTTGACCCGGTTTCTGGATGCCGCCCGGACCGATATCGGGGCAAAGGAAGACAATGGCCAGAAACTGGCCATGACAGATACGGCCACCAAAAATGAAGTGGCGGCCCTGTTGCTGGATCTGTTCCGCAAAGACCTGCCCCTGCTGTACCGGGCCCAGAATCTGAGGACCTTTTTTATCCGGCTGCAGGATATGGTTAGGTCACTGGTACTGACGGAATCCCAGGAGGATGTGGCGGCCCTTGAAGAGGAATTTAAAGGTCTTGTCAAGAAAATCAATTCCCGGATGAAACGGTTAAAACGCCGGATAAAAAACCCCCAACATGAAGCGATTTTCAATGAGGTGGCAACTGTTTTCAAAGCGTTAACCGATACGGCCCTGTCCGAAGGCGGTCTGTTCCGGCTCAAGGATCGCACACTGTCGTCCGGGGCGCATATCGCCGGAGTAAAGCAGGAAATGGCGGCGACCACGGCTCAGGTTAAAAAGGCGGTGGATGAATGGCTGACCCTCAGTGATCAGATCAACACCCGGGTTCAGGACAGTGCGGCGGAAGGGGTGACCCGTTCCCTGCTGTATATTTCGGTGATCGTGGTGGCCGGCATGATATTCGGGATTCTTGCGGCCATGCTGATCATTGTGGCCGTCACCCATGCCCTGACCCGGCTTCAGACAAAAGTTGAATCCGTTGAAGCCGCATCGGACTTTTCCATCCGCACCGGATTTGAGTCCACGGATGAGGTGGGCAGAACCGCTGCCGCCTTTGACAGCCTCTTGATCTCCATCGATACTGCGGTCCAGGAAGTGAATGCCGTCATGACAGCCCTGTCCAAGGGAGATTTTTCCAAGTCCATGACAAGCGAGCAAAAAGGGGATCTGGGGACTTTGAAAACGGGAATGAACGCCTCCATAGACCTCCTGGCCCAGTCGGTTGCCAGGATTATCGAGATAAGCGAGCAGGTCAAAACCGATGTGGATGCCGTATCCGAATCCGCCAGGGTGCTGTCCGAAAATACTGAGGCTCAGTCCAGGGCCGTGGACGGGTTTACCTCCGCCATGGACCGGGTCCAGAAGATGGCCAGGGACAATACCTCCCAGTCCGAAGAGGTGCGGTCCATATCCGGCCGTGCCATTGATGAAGTCCTCAAGGGGCAGCAGCAGATGGATGAGATGCAGGCCTCCATGGAAAAGATCAAGGCTACGTCAGCCAGCGTCGCCGATGTGATCGGCGTGATTACCGATATTGCCTCCCAGACCACGCTTTTGGCTTTGAATGCCTCCATTGAGGCGGCCAGGGCCGGAGAGGCGGGCAAGGGATTTGCCGTGGTGGCAGCGGAAGTAAAGGAATTGGCCGACAGGAGCGGAAAGGCGGCCGCCGACACCAGCAGCCAGATCAAAGAGGCCATATCGGAGATCGATGCCGGTGTGGACCATGCCAAATTAAATGCAGAGGCGTTGTCCCGGATTACGGAGATTGTCCGGGAGGCAGATGACCGGGTGTCCAGGATCTCCGAGTATTCCGCCGAGCAGACCCGGCAGATTCAAGATGTGTCCGAAGAACTATCCCGTATGACCCAGGCGGTGACGGAGAATGCCGAAATTGCCGGACAGACCGCCCGGGCCTACGATAAAATGGCGGAGCGTTCTGCCCATATGCAGGAGGTGCTGGGCATTTTTAAATTAAAATAAAACCGGGCCCGTTCTGCCGGCCGCATTCAGATCCCGGCGGTAAACTCTCAGGGGTAACGTCGAATGCATACATGGGGATGAATTAATCCGGAATCTATGGTACGTTGAAATTCTGATTCCTTTTATCATCAGATTTGCGACAACGAAACGAGAAAAGGCGCGCCATGACAGACGATCCCAAAACCGCCCCGTCAGAGTCCCAGGAACGATCCGAAACCCCTTCTGAGTCCAGGGATATCTCCATAAAAATTTATCACGAACTGATGGCCAACAAGGTGGAGGACATCCTCCTGGTTTCCAGTCCCTATGATGCGTTTATCATGGAGGAGGAAGGCCGGCTGTCCCACCGGATTATCAACGAGTACAAGGGGCTGAACCTGTCCAGGCCCCCGAAGCTGAACTGGGTCTCCACGGCAGATGAGGCCTTCAGCCGCCTGGAGAAAAAGCATTTCGACCTCATCCTTGCCATGCCCAGCCTGGACGGGATGGATGTCTATGCCTTTGCTGAAGAGGTTAAAAAAAGGCATTCGGATCTTCCCTTCTACCTGTTGCTCCACAACACCTGCGACGTGAACCAGTATATGTATGCGGACGAGGGGACGGCCGTTGACCGGACCTATATCTGGGGGGGGAATGCCGACCTGCTGCTGGCCATCATCAAAAACTTCGAAGATGAGATGAACGTGGCTTTTGACACGAAAAACGCCAAGGTCCGGGTCATCATCATGGTGGAGGACTCCCCCTATCATTATTCCTCCTTCCTGCCGGTGCTGTACAAGCAGATCGTTCTCCAGACCCAGTCCGTCATTGACGAGTCCATCAACGAAGAGCACCGCCTGCTCAAAATGCGGGGCCGTCCTAAAATTCTGGTGGCCCATACCTATGAAGAGGCCGTGGCCCTGTACGAGAAATACAAGCCCTATGTGCTTTCCGTATTGTCGGATATGCGGTATCCCATGAACGGCAAGGAAAAGGCCAATGCCGGATACAAGCTGCTCACCCATATTAAATCCGAAGTGCCTGATCTGCCGGTGCTGGCTCTTTCCACGGAGGAGGAAAACGCGGAACTTGTCAAAACCATTCCGGCCACCTTCATCAATAAAAATTCCAACAATCTCCATGACCAGATTAAAACTTTTTTTGTCACCAGCCTGGGGTTCGGCGCCTTTGTTTTTAGGACGCCTGACGGCGATGAAATCGCCCGGGCCTCCAACCTGAGGGCCGTGGAAAAAATGCTCAACGAAATCCCGGACGAGGCCGTACTCTGCCATGCCCGGAGGAACGATTTTTCCAGGTGGCTTATGGCCAGGAGCGAAATCGACTTTGCCCTGAGCCTGAAACCCTACACCGTGGACGATTTTAACGATGCCGACGACCTGAAAAAGTTCCTTATCGAGAGTATCCGGGCCCGCCGCCGGGGAAGCCGCCAGGGCTATGTGATTGATTTTGATTCGGACCGGCTGGATTCGGAAACCACCTTTATGAAGATCGGTTCCGGATCCCTGGGGGGAAAGGCCAGGGGATTGGCGTTTATGGCCAACCAGCTCAAGCGTGACAAAAGCTTAAGCGAAAAATTCCCGGAGGTGGAGATTACTATCCCTCAGACCTTTGTCATTGCCACGGACGGATTCAGGTTGTTTATCGAGGAGAACAATCTGGGGCAACTATTGGAGGCAGATCCCGAGCTTGAAGACGAAGACGTGGTGGCCCATTTCCTAAAGGCCAAGCTCCCGGACCTGCTTAAAGCCAATCTGGCGGCCTATCTGAAAAGTGTCCGTTACCCCATTGCGGTGCGTTCGTCATCCCTGTTTGAGGATGCCCACTACCAGCCTTTTGCCGGCCTTTATAAAACCTATATGCTGCCCAATTCCGATCCCAGCCTGGACCGCCGGCTGGAACGCCTGATCATGGCCATCAAGCTCGTCTATGCCTCCACCTATATGAAAGCGCCGCGTTCCTATGCCAGGAGCACCATGCACCGGACGGAAGACGAGGAAATGGCGGTCATTCTTCAGCAGCTCACCGGCATCAAGTATAAAAATTACTTCTACCCGGCCATTTCCGGGGTGGCCCAGTCCTATAACTTTTATCCCATTGCCCATCTTAAGGCGGATGAAGGTATTGCTTACATTGCCCTGGGCCTTGGAAAGATCGTGATGGAGGGGGAGAAAACCCTGCGGTTCTGTCCCAGCTATCCCCAGTTCCTGCCCCAGTTTTCCATCGTGGACGATATCCTGGAAAATTCCCAGAAATACTTTTACGCCCTGAAGACCGATGAGTTCCCGGCCCATGAGAAATTTTTCGGCTCCAACGAAGACCCCACCCTGGCCAAGCTGGACCTGAGCGACGCCACGGACCACCCGGTGGTCCGGTCCCTGTCCTCCACCTTTTACCCCCAGGACAACCGGATCAGGGATTCCTATTCGGACAAGGGCTTTCCGGTGCTGACCTTTGCCAATATCCTGAAGTACGACACCTTTCCTTTGGCCGACATCCTCAGCGAAGTCACTGAGATGGGACGGCGGTGGATGGGCACTTCGGTTGAGGTGGAATTTGCCGTGAATCTTTCCGTGGACGGCCGGAGCCGGCCTGAGTTCGCTTTGCTGCAGATCCGGCCCATGGGCCAGTATAAGCAGAATTTAGGGGTGGAAATATCCGAAGATGAGATCAAAAAATCCTTCTGTTATTCCAGCCTTTCCCTGGGCAACGGGGAGTATAAGGATATCTACGACCTGGTGTATGTGGACCCGGAGGTCTTTGATCCGGCCAAAACCGTTGAGATTGCAAAGGAAATCAACGCCATCAACGCCCAGTTCAACGGCACTGACAAAAAATACGTGCTCATCGGCCCGGGCCGGTGGGGATCTTCCGACCGCTGGCTGGGAATCCCCGTGGGGTGGAACGACATCTCCAACGTGGGGGTCATGGTGGAAACCACCATCGAGAGCATCAAGGCGGACCCCTCCCAGGGCTCCCACTTTTTCCAGAACATCACCTCCCTGGGCATTTCCTATATAACCGTGCAGGACAAGGGCGATGATTTTATTGACTACGGTTTCTTTTCCTGTCAGGATTGCACCACCACGACCCGTTTTTTAAAGCATATCCGGTTTGAAAATCCCATCAAGATCCTGGTGGACGGTAAAACCTCTCATTCGGTAATGATGCCGGACGAGCCGCAAAACGGAGTCGATATCATGGACGATATTCCTATAATTGATTGATCCTATTGACCGGTGGTAAGGAAGCGGACCGGTGGTTAAGGAAAATTTGATGAAAATTCTCATCGTTGACGATGAAAACATATCCAGAAAAATCCTGGCGTCCAAGATGAAGGGGGTGGGGGAGTGCGTTGCCGTTGACAATTCCAAACGCGCCCTGTCCGTATTAAAAGCTGCCGTAAAAAAGGGGGCTCCTTTTGATCTCATCACCCTGGATGTTTCCATGCCGGGTATGGACGGCCAGGAGATGCTGCGGTATATCCGCACCAATGAGATTCGGGACAAGGTACCCAAAGAAAACCGGGTGAAGATTCTCATGGTCACGGCCCGGATGAACATGAATACCATCAAGGCCTGTATCAAGGCGGGGTGCAACGGGTACCTCCTGAAACCGGTGAGCCGGGTTCAACTGATGCAAAACTTGGCAAAAATAGGTGTGGATACCTCCGGGGCTTTGGCTGCAACCGGGGATGAAACGTCTCACACCGCCGTTGTGGCGGACATCATCAACCGGTTTTACAGCGGGAAGATCGCCCTGCCGGTGTTTCCTCACATCGTCCAGGAAGTCCAGGACCTGGTCGCAAGCAAAGACACATCCATTGACGAATTGGGCCAGATTGTGGAAAAGGATATCGTTATTTCCTCCAAGCTGATCTCCATTGCCAATTCCCCCCTTTACAGGGGCATGGACACGGTGGACAATCTCGGGGCCGCCCTGCTGCGCCTGGGCATGAAAACCACCCAGAGCGTTATATCTGCCGTGGCGGCCCGGCACCTGTTTTCATCCAGCAATAAACCCTTGAAACATGAACTGGAGCGGCTGTGGGTCCATTCTTTTGCCACCGCCAGCCTGGGCAAGCGGATCGGTGAGGCCCTCGGAAGTCAAAAAAACGATAATATCTTTCTGCTGGGAATCGTTCATGATATCGGAAAAATGCTTCTCATGAAAGCCTTTATGGATATCTGCCCGGAGGAATCCATTTCCGACCAGTCTCTCCAGATGGCCATCCATGAGATTCATACCACTTTTGGGGCCGCCCTCCTGAAACGAATGCGGTTTTCCCAGAATTTTGTCCATATCGTGGAGTTCCATCACTGGAACACCTTCGGGGCGGGGTCAGAACAGGAAATGCTGATCCTGAGTGTGGCAGATCATCTGGCCTACGAATTGGGCTACGGTTTCCTCCGCACGGCGGAACATCGGATCCCGGATGGACAGGATTTGCCCCAGAATCAGGACGGCGGTCCGGCGGAAGAGATGGCGGCAACTGATATCGATGCCCGGCGAACTAAGTCGCTTGAGCGGATCGGCCAGCTCGACGCCCTGAAACACCTGGGGCTCAGTCCGGAAGCTGTCATGGCCATCGGTGAACAGATCAGCCCGGTGATCAAAGAAACGGCAAAGAAATTTTACCCCGCAAGCCAGTCTAAACCGTAATTCCAAGGAGTTGCGTCGTGGCACATCATCTTATCGCGTTGGGGTATGCCGAGCTGGTGGAACGGCTGAACCGCTTCCCCCAGGGGGCGCCGCCCTCGGACTATCTGAATAAAATTCTTAAGATTCTCTTCTCAGAAGAAGAGGCCGGCATGATTTCCCTGCTTCCCATCCGGCCGTTCACCGCCCGAAAAGCGGCTGACATATGGAAAATGCCCGAGGCGAAGGCAAGGGCTGTTCTGGATAACCTGGCCTCCCGGGCCATGCTGGTGGACATTGACCAGGAGGGCACCACTTTTTATGTGCTGCCGCCCCCCATGGCCGGATTTTTTGAGTTCTCCATGATGCGGGTGAGAGAGGATATCGACCAGAAGGCCCTGGCGGAACTCTTTTACCAGTATTTGAACGTGGAAGAGGCGTTTGTCAGGGAATTGTTCACGGTGGGGGAAACCCAGTTGGGCCGGGTTTTCGTCCATGAACCGGCCCTGCCGGACGAGATGGGGGCTGTCCGGGTCCTGGACTATGAGCGTGCCTCACGGGTGATTCAGACCGCATCACACATGGGGATCTCCACCTGCTATTGCCGCCACAAGATGGCGCATGTGGGCAAGTCGTGCGAATCGCCAATGGATATATGCATGACCTTTAATACCGCGGCCCGGTCCCTGATCAAATACGGTCATGCCAGGGCTGTGGATGTGGCGGAGGGGATGGATCTGCTCGCCCGGGCCTATGAATCCGACCTGGTTCAGTTCGGGGAGAATGTCCGGGAAGGGGTGAACTTTATCTGCAACTGCTGCGGCTGCTGCTGCGAGGCGATGATTGCCGCCCGCAGGTTTGCCCGGTTGCACCCCGTGCATACCTCCAACTTCATGCCCCGGGTGGATCAGGACCGTTGCAACGGCTGCGGGAAATGCGTGACGGCCTGTCCGGTGGAGGCCATGGGGCTTGTATCTGCCAACGATCCCAAAAAGACAAAGCGGAAAAAGGCAGGGCTGTCCGAAGATCTTTGCCTGGGTTGCGGCCTCTGCGTCCGTGCATGCCCCGAGAATAGCCTTTCTCTTGTGCCGCTGAAAGAGCGGGTGATCACCCCGACAGACGGTGTCCGTCGGGTGGTGCACATGGCCGTGGAGCGGGGGAAACTCCAGCATTTGATTTTTGAGAACCGGGTGTTGCTCAGCCACAGGGCGCTGGCAGCGGTTCTCGGTGTTGTTTTCAGATTGCCGCCGGTAAAACAGATCATGGCCAACAAACAGTTGAAATCCAGGTATGTGGAAGCCCTGGTGTCCGTGTTTAATGTACCGGAAAAGGCATACAAATCCTCCCGGGCCGGGCGGTAGACTCCCTGCCGTGTCACGGCCTTCTGTCAATCGGTTATGGGGTTTACAAGGCGGGCATACTGGCCGCTGGCTTTCATTTTCTTGAGTTCCATGGCCAGGGCTGCCGCCAGGTCCCTGTGTCGCCTGTGCATGTAGGGATAAAGCTTTATCGTGACAACCGGTGGCTGAATCATCTTAATGCCACTGTGGGTTAAATCCAGTTTTTTCAATGTTGCCCTTCCTGTGGACGGACTGACGATGACCAGATCCCCCCGCCCGATGTTCAGCAGGTGAAAGGCATCATCAATATCATATACCCCGATCCGGTTGTCCCCCGGCATATTGATGCGATTCAGCCCGTTTTCCACGAGCTTGATGCCTGACAGATAGATTATTTTGAAGGGCAGGAGGCTTTCCCAACCGTTTACCTTTATGGTGTCCAGCCTTGTGAAAACGTTCTGGTCCACCTGCTGAATAGGCTCTTCAACCCGGATCATGTTGGGAAATACGTTCTCCCGGTTGAATTCAAAGATGCGGTGGGTGTCCCCGTCGATTAAGCCTGCGTTCAGCATCACCGGAATACGGTTGGGTGCCATCTCTTTTATTTGGAAATCGATACCTAAATTTTTGAATGCCCTGGCCAGAACGACATGGGAAATCTTATACAGACGTGCATCGGGTTTGTTGATGGAGCAGAACGTGACCGAGCGGGCCGGTTCGGCCCCCACCTTTGCGGACAGAGAAAAAATGACCGCAACCAGGAGTATGACCCGGTGCATTGTTTTTATCTTACAACCCTCCTGTTCCTTACCTGCCGGTCTCCGATTCAAAATTTACCCTTTCCGTTGCTTTTCGCAGGAGTCGCACAATTTGTAGATTAGGAAATTCAGTTAAAATATCAAAATACGAATTCAAGGAGCAATACCTGTAAATAAGTATTTTGTCCCGGTGTTCTTTGTGAGGCCTTAAAAAACTGCAGTTTTATTACGGAGGCTTTGTGGATTTGTCCGGGGCGTTCCAAGGGCCGGATTGGAAAAAAACTGGACAAAAAGAATGGGTATCCGAATATAGAAGGCAGATGGTGCAAAGGAAGGATATCCAAGAGGGCATACTTAAAACCAATGGTGTCAGGCGTCAAATCCTTTCAAAGGATTTCTTTCACCCTTGTAATAGCAACGATACCTGTAGTGTCACAATAACGCTTATCTCAAATCCAAATACCTTCTTTGAGAATGAAATAATATAGAATATAAATGTGATGGACTGATCGCAGAGGCGTCTGAGTGATCGACAAGGGCGTATCATCCGGTTTTGAACCTGGAGCCGGTGGGCGGATTTGAACTGCTGGCTTGCACATTTGGCGGTGTACATGTTCGGCACGCAAAAAAAGGGAGCTGTGACAAGCTCCCTTTTTTTACACTAAATTACTGGGATCAATTAAAAATTGATCTGCCATTTTGCGCCGAGATAGGTAATTTCAGTTTGCTCTGCACCGGTTTTATCCTGGCCGTTATTTACAACGCCAACTTCCGGTACAATAAAGACATTGGGGGCCAGGGTGATTTTTGCCTGAAGATAGTACTGGCTGCCGTCGTCTTCTTGGGTTCCGTTCTGGTCAAGTTCCGACTCCGTATAGCCATAGCCTGCCTCAAATGAAAGCATGTCGTTCAATTTATAACCGGCAACAAGGATATAACCAAAAGATTCGTTATCAAAAACTTCGTCGGTCCCAGAGAGTATGGGATCATTGTCTGTGGATACCCTGAAGTCATAGGGGCCCAGGTTTTGGCCCAGATAGAAACTTGCAGCCAGATAGGCGGAGCCAAATTGCCCTTTGCCACCAAGGCCCAAAATATAAGAGTTTACATCATAAGCATCGTCAATCTCATACGCGTTATACCCAGCCACGGCTTTAATAGAAATGTTGTTGAATTTCATATCATAGGCCATTTCAACCTTGGGAATTGAAACTTCAGTTGTCGTCCCAGTCAGTGCATCCGTACCGGGTTCAATGGCTGCAATCGAAAATCCACCGAATTTCAGGCGAAGCATCGGATGGCGGAGCGCAGAAGTGGCACCATATTTTTCCAATCCCCTGTCGGTTGCATAAACGGACTGGGAAAGTCTCGTATAAATTGGAGTATAAGACTGTCCCACCAGGAACGAACCTGCCCCGAAATTCCATTCTCCGTAGAGCAGGCGAACATTTGCATTTCCACCTGAGGTCCCATACTCAAAACGGCCCTTTAAGTCGTCTCTGACGGAGACCTTCGCACCGATTCTTGAATTCCCTTGAAGAGCCTGGGAATATGTTGTGCTACTCGTTCCGGTGGCCGTTTCCGTATCTGAAAAAAAAGTGCTGATCCTTGCATTCCCGTAAAACTTCCATTCGGCCGCATTTACGGAAGTTGCAATCAAACATCCTGTCATCAAAGCAATAATACCATTCATCCATTTTTTCATCGATTTTCCTTTCCTGAGGTTAACAATTAAAATCGAGTGAAGGGTTTTGCAGAGATAATGCCAAGAGTGCTCCCTGCAAACCTGAATCATTTTATGTTGCGGATATTTAGTGAAATTTTGAGACAAAAGAAAAAGGGAACTCAAGCAGCTTTTGTTATTTCAGTATTAATAAGTTGATAACGTTACGTTAACCTGTGTTCGACAGTCGTAGGTATATTTTTCGAGAAGTTCGTCAAAATCTTCAATAAAATCAAGGCGAGCATGGCTTCTGA
>MDTD01021171.1_pt1 | contig 39569 bp, 39 predicted proteins | sample 811221 | NCBI WGS metagenome assembly MDTD01 (sample SAMN05326646, study PRJNA326480) | marine metagenome | isolation source: seawater | place: Pacific Ocean: South West | collected 2011
ACAATATAAAAGAATGCACAAAGACAGACCTGACGAATGGCTCTACAGCACAATAGCGCCTAACAAAAGTTTTGGTAGGTTTGGCTATCAATCTAAGTTAGATACCGAGATTTTAAATTGGTGTGAAGACAGACTCCTCCATTACGCGGAAGGCGTCCCCCTTTTCAGACAATCGAGTTCATAACATCACTTAAATTAAATTCCTCAACCCACACCCTCACTGTCAAGTATCTTTCGTAGATAAGTGCCCCGCCATCCGGAATAATATTTCGCCACCCTCTCACCTTTAATTAATTTTTTTGAGTCGCCTACTGTCATTAAAACAGAGGGTTTTATCCCGAGCTTTTCCGCTACATTTGCGCTACCTTCCATCAGACGCTTTGCTTTTTGTTTTTGTATATCACTCAACCTAGTTCGAAACTTAGGAATGTTTAAATTTATATCCCTAGATTCTTTCAAAACACAAAGCATTGCACGCACCTTCTTATCCCAATTTCGAGACCTTTCCTCGAATAAATCGGAAAATTGAGTAACTTTTGTGGGATTAGCAACCGCTATCCTTTTAATTTCCGAGTCCCGAAGCACCCAGTTCCTTGGAATATTTATCCTTTTAGCTTCATCTTCTCTCCAGTTAGCTAAAGCAATCGCCCGACGTTTTGAATCATCATCAAGGTTACTTATATTTTTCAATCGCTTCCAGGCATCACACGGATTTATATTTGAAACCATTTTGCCTAACTTAGCGCATTCCTCTTCTAACCAACCAAAACGACCCAATCTAGTTAGCTCTGTCTTAAGCGCAAAAAACACTGGCAAAAGATAAAGAACGTCACTGATGGCGTAGTCTAGTTGAATTTCTGGCAACGGCCTTTTCTTCCAGTTTGCACGTTGTTGGTTTTTATCTAGATCGACTTTGACAAGTTTTTTTACCAACTCACCATATCCTATTTGTTCGTCCTCACCTACCAATGCAGCGGCTATCTGCGTATCTAAGAAAGTGTCGCCTAGATTGACACCCTCCAAGTTCATTACTTCCAAATCTTGACGAGCGGCGTGAAGCACTTTTATCCGCTCTTTAGAATTTAAAAATTCTGCCAATGGAGTGATGTCCTCACATTTTATGGGATCAAGCAGAGCAATACTTCCCTCAGTCGCCAGCTGAACCAAGCAAAGTTCAGGATAATAAGTTGACTGACGTTCAAATTCAGTGTCGACTGCAACTTCAACAGCCGCCTTCTGCGCTCCACACCAATTCCACAGCGCGTCAACATTTTCGATATAAGTAAAATCTTCTCTCATAAAAAACGATACCCCTTCCTCCTACCTGACTGTTATAGTAGTGCGCAAAACAAATTGGACTTGCAAAATAACACCTATATACTAACAATATATGCTGCAGTTAATGCTTCTGACAACTTCGTATTCAAAAACTTTTCTATGAAAAAATGTTTAATAAAGCTCTCTGTAGTCCAGGCATTTACGATGCTCTGCTGCATCGTCTGTGCTGAACCAGTTATAGTTGCCGAGAGCCAACTAAAAGCTACCGCCGATCACCGAAAAACCACAAGTATAATCACTCGCCTTCTCAACAATTATCATTATAAAGCAATGCCGCTCAACGATAGTTTTTCAGCTAGGATAATTGACAAGTTTACCGAGTCACTTGACCCTATGCGTTTGTACTTTTCTAGAAGCGACATAGAAAACATCCACCAAAAACGGTATCTGTTCGATGACTATCTTAATTCTGCAAACACGGATCCTTTCTTTGATGTTTTTAAAACTTTCCGAAGAAATCTCTTAAGACAAACCGAATTCGCACTACAATTGATCGAAGTTGACTTCGATTTCACCATCGATGAATCGTTGGAGCTCGATCGAAAAGATCTCCCATGGGCAGCGAATCGGGCTGAATTGAACGAACTATGGCGAAAGCGAATAAAAAACGAATTTCTCAATATTAAATTGGCTGGAAAAAAAGATTTAAAAGAAATTCGAAAAACCTTAGTTCAACGTTACCTAGGTCTACAACGACGGACAAAACAACTTAATTCCGACGATGTGTACCAAATAGCCATTAATGCCTATACTTCGGGTATAGACCCTCACACCACCTACTTTACCCCACGGTCAACAGAAAACTTTAAAATCTCCATGAGCCTTTCTCTCGAGGGAATAGGTGCCGTCCTTCAGAATAAGGATGAACATACCATCATTCGAAAAGTCGTGCCGGGCGGACCTGCGGACCTAAGCGGAAAACTGTTTCCTGATGATCGTATTGTGTCAATTGGCCAAGCGGATGCAGATGGCCTGACCGATGTAATCGGTTGGCGTCTCGATGACGTGGTGGACTTAATACGAGGACCCAAAGGTTCGGAGGTATTACTTGAAATTCTACCTAAGAAGGAAAGCTTAGGAGGCCCCACGCGAATCGTAAAAATAGTGCGAGACGAGATTAAACTGGAAGAACAGGCTGCTAAAAGCCATATACTTTCGTTACCAAATACCGAAAACAAAATTGGGGTTATCGAGATACCAACCTTTTATCTCGATTTCGAAGGCCGCAAATCCGGGGAAAAGGATTATAAAAGCACGACGAAGGACGTAAGGCAATTAATTAACGAACTTAAGAGCGAAGAAGTGGAAGGCATATTAGTTGATATCAGGGGCAATGGAGGTGGTTCCTTGAGCGAGGCAACTAGCCTAACTGGCCTTTTTATAGATTCAGGACCAGTAGTTCAAATACAAGACTATACAGGCTCTATTGAAATAGAAAAAGATCCAGAGATGGGAACCTCCTACTCTGGACCCTTGGTCGTTCTAGTCGATAGGAATAGCGCATCTGCATCAGAGATTTTTGCTGGCGCAGTTCAAGACTATAATCGCGGGATCATTGTTGGTGAGCCTACCTATGGAAAGGGCACAGTACAAAACTTGGTAGACCTAAACAGATACACTCGAAACAGTGACAACCCACTAGGTCAACTGAAAGCTACAATGGCACAATTCTTTCGAGTAAGTGGAGAGAGTACCCAACACCGAGGTGTGATTCCTGACATTACTTTTGAAGGCCTAAAAAGACCGAAAGATCACGGTGAAAGAGGTTTAGAAAACGCTTTACCTTGGGCGCAGATAAAGGAAGCCCCGCACAACAAGCTAAGGGAGCAAAGCGAATTAATTTCAAAACTTTCGAAGAGTCATGGGTTGAGGGTAAAAACTGATCGAAAAATTCAACATGTATTTAGATTAGAAGAGAAAACTCTTGCTGCTATAGAAAAAACCAACCTATCTCTTTTAGAGGAAGCAAGACGGATAGAATATGAAGCTAACAAACAAGAGCAAACGGATTTAGAAAATAAATTCCGAGCCCTGTACGATCTCCCTCCTCTGAAGAAAAACTTAAATCAGGAATTATCCGAAAATGATTCCAATTCAGATGAGGACGAAACAGACTTATATGATGATCCAAGTTATGATGCAATTCTCATAGAAGCGGCACAAATACTATCTGAAATGAGCCACGGAATGGAGTCGAATTAAAGGGAAGAAAAATTAACTCTTCGACTCGAAGAATTGATCTATCATCACTTTCGGCTCATCAGACTGGTAAGAACGGGAAAAAATTTCAACACCTTTTTCAATGCCATCGTTTACAGAAAGGCTATCCCATTCTGTGAAAAGCTCCTTTTGCAGAGCTATGGCTTTAGCACCCCCTCTAAGAATATCCGCTTCTATCACGTCCACTAAGCCGTCCAAACTCGAAGCCTCCGTCATTCTTTGTAAAAAGCCAATGGATAACGCCTCTTCACTTCCGCATATATTCCCTCTCAATATTATTTCTTTGGCTTTGCCAGACCCAAGTAAACCAGGTAAAAGCGCTGCCTCTACCACGGAGGGAACGCCCACCCGCACTTCTGGCATTCCGCATTTCACCGACTCGTCTCCTATTCTGATATCACATGCCGCCGCGATTTCCATTCCTGCCCCCAAACAGTATCCTCGCAACTTCGCTATAACCGGAAAGTCTGCCCCTCTTATTGCATCGCAAAAGGAATGAATAGCTCTTATAAAAGTCGAAGAGGAAGAAGGGGTAAGATTGCGTAACAACTTCAGATCCGCTCCTCCAATAAAAGAAGTTTCATTTCTACCCTCTAAAATGAGACAGCGTACTCCACCTTCCGAAGACAGCTCATCAATCGTTCTTTCAGCATCTGAAAGAACCTTGTCGTCCACCAAATTTAGCGTTCCTTTGCCATGAAACTTTCCAAGCGCAACTTTCCCTTGCGGAGTATTCTTAAAACTTAGTTTTATACTCACGACCTCATTTCCCTAGATAAGTTCTTCGGTCGATAGAAAGTCTATGCCAGTGCCGCCAACACCACAATAACCAGCCGGATTCTTTGCTAGATATTGTTGATGATAGTCTTCGGCAAAATAAAAATGTCTTAGCGGCAAAACCTCTGTAGTGACCACGCCAAACCCCGTTTTGACTAATGCATTATTATAAATTTCCCTAGACCTCTCGGCCGCGACTTTTTGTTGATCGTTAACATAATAGATCCCTGATCGATATTGGGTGCCTACGTCATTACCCTGCCTCATCCCTTGGGTTGGATCATGAATCTCCCAAAATACTTTTAACAGCTTCCAATAATTCTCTAGTCCGCCGGAAAAAAGGACGCGCACGACTTCATTGTGGCCAGTAGCACCACTGCAAACTTCCTCATAAGTTGGATTCGGAGTATACCCACCTGCATAGCCAACATTTGTCGAAAACACATCTGACAGTTGCCAAAACCCTTTTTCTATTCCCCAAAAACATCCTGCCCCGAAGATCGCCATAGATATGCCCTTCCTAAAAGGCTCTTGAGTAGGCGTCCCTAAAACAAAGTGAGTAGATGCGATTTCTAGACGCTTTGAGCGCCCGGGAAGTGACTCTTCTTCGCTTGGAATTGTCAACGTCTTTGCTAATTCGTTAAACATTGTAGAACTCCTTAAATCTCTCTAACAAAGAATCCAGCACAAGATGGATATAATAGCTATCTTTAAAATGGTAACACTCTAATAATAACTCATGTAAAAAAAAATTATTATCCGCAAAATCTCTGGATAAGATGGTAGCCCTAATTTATTAAACTTTTATCAGTGTTATCAACATCCATGATAGGCTAGATGCATGTTTAGCAATAATCGTCTGCACAATAGAACAGTGTTCGTGCTGTTAATGGCCGTGCGATTTTTTTTAGGCCTTCGAAACAATTTATATTCTACATACATCTCCGCGGTGGCCATCTTCGCCCTCGCACTTGGTGTATCAATTATCACAGTCGTCCTTGGGACGATAAATGGTTTCGAAAAAGAGATTTCAAAAAGTACTATCCAACTTAGCGGGCATGCAATGTTGTTTCCAAATGCTCCGGTAACAAATTGGATGAAAGGTCAAGAGCGTCTTGAGAAACACGATATTATTGAAATGATCGTGCCCTTCGTAAGAACTGAGGCACTCATTTCTTATGGCAAAAAGACTTTCCCAATATCCTTTGAAGGAATATCAATCAAGGATAAGAACCTGCTCGAATCGCCCCTTAATGCTCTTCATAAAGAAAACGAACATGGTCCAAAAAACGGCCAAAGCGTTGTGTTAGGAGCTAAACTTGCTAGCCGTTTGGGGGTCACTGTTGGGGAGGAAATAACACTGCTAATCCCTCAGCTAGCTATAAATAAGGCGCCTCAAATTATTGCAGGGCGAGCCCTTGTTTCAAATACTATTTCTTTTGGACTTCACGATATTGATTCTAAGTTAGTTTTAACCAACCTTGAAGCCGCGGAAAAAATTCTGGGAAAGTCACAAAAATTAGAGGGTTTCAGGATTACCTACAAGGACGGACTTAACAGTGAAGAACAAACTAGCCGGCTATTGCAGAACTTGAATGGAGAATTCCAGGGGCTCCACTGGAGCGTATATAATAAAAATTTCTTTTTAGCGCTTAAATCTCAAAAGAGAATCTTATTCATCATTTTGTCATTAGTGATAGCTGTCGCCGCATTCAATATTACAGCATCAATTTTCTTAATTGTTGAAGAAAAGAAACCAGAAATAAAGATTCTGCGAACAATCGGATGTGACAACCATTTAATAGTAACCGTTTTTTTACTTGTAGGAGTTTTCATCTCCGTGATAGGTTCACTATTGGGGCTGATTTTTGCGTACGGTCTTGCTTTTGCCATAAATCCGATAATTGACTTGTTGGAATGGTCCTTTTCGACCAACCTGCTTGATCCCGCTATTTACTTTATTGATTACCTACCTATTTCGATTCGTAAGATGGACCTCTTAATAACAGCGATTACAACTTCTGTTCTATGCCTTCTTGCATCTGTAGTGCCAGCATATCAAGCTGCGAGGAGAACAATTACCAGCCTGTAGGCTACTTATTAATTAAAAAACAAAAATTTATTTATTGCAGCGCATCAAGAAAACACTATAATGCCAGTCTAAGGAATATTGAGATGGGGACCAGGATGGAAATACGAGGGAAGGCTGCGGTAATTACCGGCGCTGCTAGTGGGATTGGAAAAGCAGCCGCTCAAGAACTAGCGAAACAGGGTATAAAAATGTTAGCCCTGGTTGACCTATCCGATGAATTAACTAATTTGACCAACACATTGTGCGAAGAACATCCAGACTGCAACATCAAATGCTTTCAAGGCGATACAACTGACGCAGCATTCAGAAGCTCTGTTTTCGATTCCATCCTCAAAGAGCACGGCCCCGTAAACATATGTATTCCAGCAGCTGGAATAACAAGGGACGCACTTTCTGTTAAATTAAAAAAGGATAGACCTCGAGCAAAGATTTATCCAGTCGAAAACTTTCGTCAGGTAGTGGAAGTCAATTTGATTGCTCCGATTTATTGGGCCTTAGAGATGGTAGCTCAGATGGCTGAGTACCGAGCCACTGAGGAAAGCTCGAGATGGGACCCCACTGAGGGTACTCAAGGAGTGGTAGTCTTTATCGGGAGCGTTTCCTCACAAGGCAATAAAGGACAGCTCTCATATGCGGCCACAAAGGGAGGACTAGAGGGTGCGGCTGCGACGCTCATGAAAGAAGCAATTTTCTACGGAGTGAGATGCGCTGTTCTGCACCCTGGTTTCACCGACACCCCTATGGTAAGAGCTTTAGGAGATGACTACATAAATTCTCACGTCCTGCCTGCTACTCAGATTGGCCGCCTTATTCGACCGGAAGAAATCGCTGATGCAATAGCCTTTTTAATAAGAAATTCAGCGGTAAGCGGACAACTTTGGGCTGACGCAGGTTGGCATCCGATGCCCACTTAGCGACATTGCGATGTTTGATTATCCAGGAAGTGCTGATCTTGGATCTATAACAATCCTTGTTTCTGTAGGTTGCCTAGCCGGCTTCTTAAATACTATTGCCGGTGGGGGTTCAATGCTTTCTTTACCAACGCTGCTTTTTTTAGAAGTTCCCTCAGCAGTCGCCAATGGTACTAATAGGATCGCCATAATTGCTCAAGCCTTACCTGCGGCTATAGTGTATTTTCGGAAGGGCTTTAGAGATATTGGTCAAAGTTTCCTTTTAAGTATACTTTTGCTTCCAGGCTCAATTTTGGGCGCTTATGTAGGCACCCAAATCGAGGACAAGACTTTCGACAGAATTGTGGCCACTATTTTGGCAATAACAGCAATATCGACGTTCTTCGGAAAAGTCGATAAGGATAGTGAGTGTGAAAAGGCGGCACATGGTACGATAAAGAGACGGCACCTCGTCTATCCATTGGTCTTTTTGTTAGGCTTCTATGGAGGTTTTATACACATTGGAATTGGTTTTCTTATAATTTTTATACTGCATAAGATAGGAGGACTGAGCCTAGTAGCAACTAACACTCACAAGATTCTTATAGTGGTGCCATATTCTGTAGCCTCATTACTAATCTTTTGGGGAGAGGTGAGTGTTTTGTGGTATGCAGGGATATCTCTAGCACTCGGCACTATGTTTGGCGGATGGGTTGGGGCTCATGTGACAATAAAGGACGGAGGTAAATATATTGCCCCCTTCTATCAAGCTACGATTCTGGCAATGGTAGTAATACTTGTGGTTCGTTAACATTGAAATCAATTTTTTCTTTTACAACATTTTAAAAAAGAGACCTATCAAAATGGAATTTTTAATCGATTACGCGATGTTTTTTGTGAAAGTGATGACAATTGCGCTAATGCTATGTCTCCCCTTAATAGCAATGATATTTCTCAGAAAAGACAGCGTCTCGAAAGACGAAAAAAGAATCTCTGTAAGGCGTGTAAATGATAGGCTTGAAGAACTTAGTCTAACCATTTACAAAGAAAGCCTGAGTCCAAGCGCTTTTAAAAAAAAACAAAAATCACTAAAAAATCAAAAACGCGATAATCCTAAATCTAAGTCATACCTAATTAACTTTGATGGAGACATTAAAGCATCAGCTGTGACCTACTTGAGAGATGAAATAACCGCAATTCTAAGAGTGGCAAGGAAAAACGATACCGTATTATTGAGGTTAGAAAGCGCTGGAGGAACCCTTCACGGCTATGGTCTTGCAGCATCGCAACTCGAGAGACTTAAAAACGAAGGGCTTCACCTAACTGTCCTAGTGGACAAAATTGCTGCGAGCGGCGGCTACCTTATGGCATGTGTAGCGGATGAAATTATTGCGGCTCCCTTTGCAATAGTTGGGTCTATCGGAGTTGTAGCTCAGTTACCTAACTTTAATCGACTATTAAAGAAAAACGATGTTGACTTCGAATTACTAACCGCTGGAAAGCACAAGAGAAGCCTGACAATGTTTGGTGAAAACACGGAACAGGGAAGAGAAAAGTTTCAAGCGGATATAGATATAGCTCATGAAGTTTTTAAACAGTACGTCAGCAAAAATAGAAAGGATATTGATATTGAAAAAATTGCGACTGGAGAGTATTGGCAAGCAACGAATGCAATTACACTGGGTCTCGTTGACAGACTAGCAACAAGTGATGACGTGATCCTAGAAAATGCTAAAGTTTCAGAAGTGTTTGAAATAAGCTCTGTAAAGAAGCAAGCTCTTCTGTCTAGGCTGTTCTCGATTTAGAATTACTTGTTGTAAATTGGTACATTTACCGAACCATACAAAGATTTGACTGCAGATTTGATAGTTCCAAGATGGATGTCGACTATGTCTCCAATATTTTTCGCATAACCCCCTCCCATTACAACGGTGATTTTTGTCTCGTTTAGATCAAATTTCGAGAAAAACAAATCGTCCCGTCGTCTGATACCTTCTTTTGATAGGTTTAATCTACCCAATCTATCACCACTAAACACATCCGCACCTGCCAAAAAGAAAACAAAGTCTGCTTTGAAAGATTTGATAGCCTCATCTAAGGCGTCGGAAAAAACTCCTAAATATTGATTGTCCAACGTCCCGTCTGGAAAACTTACATCGATATTACTATGTGATTTTTTATGTGGATAATTCCTGGCGGAATGCAAAGAAAGAGTAAAAACATCTGAAAGATTGAACAGCAAGTCAGCCGTACCATTACCCTGATGAACATCAGTATCAACCACCAAGATCTTCATCTCTGGATATTTCGCTCTCAGTAAAGATACTGCGATAGCAACATCGTTAAATACACAAAAACCTTCACCATAATCATATCCTGCGTGATGTGTTCCACCCGCCAAGCTGCAACTTAATTTTCCTTCTATTGACTCTAAGGCTGCAGAAATAGTACAACCAACCGAGTAGAGGGAACGCTGGACCAACTCGGTAGACCATGGAAACCCAATACTCTGCAATTCCTTCGTCGAGAGTTCGCCTTTGAATATCCTGTCAATGTATTCCTCAGAGTGAACTCTACTTAAAATCCCCCTGCTAGGTTTCATCGGATAGCAAATCTTCACTGTTTTTAAATTCTGCACCCTCTTTCGTAAAAGTCCATATTTTTGAATAGGAAATCTGTGCTGTTCTGGCAGTTTTATTTCGAGATGATCACAGGCAAAAACAAGCACTTCCTTCTCCAAAAGGATAAAATCAATTGTGGTTCGCAGTATTCGTGAAAACTACAAACGTGATATTATCGCACAAAACTTTGTGGTGGTTAATGAAGAAACAAAAGCATGAAATAGGAATCTTAAGACGGTTACTTATTTTATTGACGGGTGCCTTGAGTGTAATAGGTTTATTCGCTCAACCATCGACGGAGATAGAAGGCTGGCCTATACTTTTCTCAATAGTCGCACCAAGCCTTGTGGTCATGTTAGTGTTCACACTAACTTTAGACCTTCTGATGAATATTGTTTTTCGTCTAGACTCTTCAATTCACGAACGCGCCCGATTAAAAAAAATTATAAAGATTGAACTCTCGTCTTTACTCCTGCTTTTGATATGCTGGTCAGCCTTTACCATCGAAGTTTTTGAAAATTCAATTGGATAGTAATAATCTGGGATTCCAATGCATGAGATGAAATTCGCCAAAATTAACGTGCTAGTGCTGGCTATTTTTCTATCCACCTTGCCCGCAAGCGCGACTGCTGAACTATCTTCTGAAAGCCCTTGGACCATCCGTTGTGAAACAGTGAGCTCGCACCAGCACAATAGTTGCATCATGTATCAAGAAATTTTGCTTAAAAAAGATGGCTTACCTGTTTTACAGTTTTCTATCGGACTAGCAGAGGTCGGCCAAGATCCCATCGTTGTGGTTACTTTACCTTTGGGAATCTATCTTCCAACTGGAGTCTCTCTGAAGATAGACGAGCAAGAAAAAGTCAACTTCCCCATTGAAAGATGTGATCCGGACGGATGCCACATGCTTGTTACCTTAACGGACTACCGTGTAGACACACTGAAAAATGCCCGAGAGCTCAGAGTATTTTTTAACGACTCAGAAAACTCTCCCATAGTGATTTCCCTTTCTCTTTTTGGGTTTAAAGAAGCATTCCATAAAGTTAACCCAGATTTCTCATAGGGCCACATCAAGGCAACCTTCTTACTTTATCCCCCACCTTTATCCCTAGACGATCAGTCTGCCCACCCAATATCTCCAAGACATATCTCGCCTCTACATCCGGACTTATGATTCTTAACGAAAGCGGGACTGTTTTTGGGTAAATAAATCTAATCCTCCCGAAGGAATCAATGAACAACATGTCCAACGAAAATTTGGTGTTCTTCATCCACATCCTTGGTCGGATGTCTTGGCCAAAGTCTAATAAGAATCCCTCATTTGCTCCTAAAACCCCTCTTGTTGACAAGCCTATAATTCTTGCTTCATCGGTATCAGCAATTTCAGTTTCAAAAATCAGTGTCATCCCTTCCCTATTGACAATCTCCAAAGGGACCCATTTAACGGCTGCGAATGCTTCTAACGATTGTATTGGGTTTGCAATTACAAATAAAAGCAATATCATCCTACTTGGGAAGACAGTCATCCAATTAAATCTCTTAGGCCAGCTCTGTAATCACCAAACTTAGGGGTAATGCGTAACTTATCCCAAGTGTTTTGAGAGTCACACTTATAGCTGTTTCTTTCCTCACCAGAGAATACAGGTCGTTGATGCCCGAGTTTCTCTGCCAAATAATTGTAATAAACTTTTCTTTGGACCGGATTCCCGTCGGTCACTACGAATTTCTTACCCCAAAATGCACTTTTTTTAAGGCGGAGCAACGCTTGTGCTGCGTCATATCCATGGATTAGATTGAGATATTCCTGCCCAGTTCCCGGCACACTCTCGTCACGATTTAGTAGACTAGTTCCAATAATTCGACCCTTTCCATATATCCCACCGAGTCTGGCAACAGTTACTTGGAACGGACTAGAGAGCCAAGCATCTTCGATTTCTAACAGTCGTTCTACCCGGCGAGTCTTTCCAGATATACATGTGGAGTTGTTCACCGTTTCTTCATTCGATTCGGAAAACACTCCTGTACTCGAAACCACCAAAATCCCACGTATTAGTCCTTTGTCTAAAACTTCAAATAGAGGGAGCAGTGAGGAGGTTACTGCTTGCACGCCAAAGCTGGATGGAGGAATAAAATAAAACACGTACCCATCAAAATCTGGTATTCGGGAACTTATCTCTTTTAATGAACGTCTCTCTAAAATATCAGCCTTAAATAGCTCTTCGTTCTTTCTTAGACCAGTGGCAAATCCAGAACGATTCACCATCCAACTCTTAGTAGTTTGTGGAATACAACTAAGTAAATATCTGGAAAGAAAACCCGCACCCAAAATGAGATTAGCCCTCATTGATTAAATCTCCTACTAGGATTAAGCCTCATTTTTGATATATCGCAGTAAAATCGACGCTGAAGACAATTTTTTAAGAACAAACCTGTTAAAACTCTAAATTAATACTTATCTAGCGCTTGTGATTTGATATTATAAGACTCTTAAAGATGCTTAAACAAATGGATTACAGAAAAATACGGAGAAAACCAAGTGAGCGTATTCGAGGAACCTTCTGCTAACGGAGAGAAAATCACGATTCAAAACGGATCATTATCTGTTCCTAACAACCCTATTATACCTTTCATTGAGGGTGATGGAATAGGTCCAGATGTCTGGAATGCTAGCCGGCGAGTTTTGGATGCGGCAGTAGCAAAGGCCTACGGTAACGAAAAAAAAATCCATTGGATGGAAGTCCTTGCTGGGGAAAAGGCAAACGAGATAACCGGCTCCTGGCTACCAGAAGAAACGCTCACGGCTTGCCGAGAATACCTAGTGGCAATAAAAGGCCCCCTCACGACACCAATTGGTGGTGGGATACGGTCTCTCAATGTGGCATTACGTCAAATTCTCGACTTATACGTTTGTCTCCGACCAGTTCGTTGGTTTGAGGGTGTACCCTCGCCAGTTCGTAATCCAAAACAAGTAGATATGGTTATTTTCAGAGAAAATACCGAAGACATCTACGCAGGTATTGAGTTTGAACAAGGATCAAAAGAATGCCAGTCTTTTCTAGACCTACTCAACCAGAACTATCCGGAGCTTTATAAAAAGGTCAGGTTCCCCAGCACATCTGGCATTGGAATCAAACCCGTGTCTCAAGAAGGCACTAGCAGGTTAGTTCGAGCCGCTATCAGATATGCAATTGATAATAAAAGAGAAAGCCTCACTTTTGTGCACAAAGGTAATATCATGAAGTTCACCGAAGGCGCTTTCCGTAATTGGGGGTATGAGCTAGCAGAAACAGAATTCCCAAATGACACCTACACTTGGGACCAATACGACAGGACTGCTGCGGACAAAGGGAAGGAAGCCGCCAATAATGAACAACATCAGGCTATTGCTAATGGAAAGATAGTTGTAAAAGACGCAATCGCTGATATTACTCTTCAACAGGTTTTAACTCGCCCGAAGGAATTTGATGTTATCGCAACTATGAACTTGAACGGGGACTATTTATCTGACGCTCTGGCGGCGCAGGTCGGAGGAATAGGAATAGCGCCGGGTGGAAATATAAATTACGACACCGGCCATGCGATCTTCGAGGCGACCCATGGCACTGCGCCGAAATATGCAGGTCAAGACAAAGTTAATCCAGGATCAGTTTTACTATCTGGCGAAATGATGCTCAGATATCTTGGTTGGACAGAAGCAGCGGACCGTATAATCAGTAGCATGGATAAAACAATAAGTAGTAAAGTAGTTACGTATGATTTTGCTCGCCTTATGGATGGAGCAAAAGAAGTAAAGTGTAGCGAATTTGCCGACCATCTAATAAACAACCTGTGAAGTGGATAAATTTTGGATATTCCTCTAGTCGACAGACTATTGGACGGGCAAGTCCCATATTTAGGCTTTCCCAAGTGCCACTGAAAGGATAACCCAGCATGGGAATCCCTCGGGGAAGTGAGGTAACCGAAACAGCGTCGATGATTTTCTCCGCGTTCGTCAAATATAACGATAATTTCATAAGAATAACAAAACGCGCCAAAGAGCGCTTTGAAAAAAAAGACTTTTCAGGCTCCCAGAAAGATCTTATCGAACGCATAGCTCTCTATGACAAGTCAGTCACTCGATCGAGATCTCTCATTGCCGACGTGATTGGGTCAAAAAACGCAAATACAGAAATCTGGGAGAGGCTTCGCCTCGTTTATTGGAAGCGGGTAAGCGATATACCGAATGGAGAGTTTTCGAAAACCTTTTTCAATTCGGTGCACAGAGATTACTTGCGCTCGGTCGGACTTAACCCCACCCAAGTATCAGATACCACTAATATCGTTTCTAAAGAAAATCCGAATAGCAAAAATGTGGACAAAAAGGATTATCTTGTTTGGCAAAACCTACACAAAATAGTGACGAGAATCCTAAGAGATTTCAAACTGAACTCGAAGTATGCTGATCCGGCTAGAGATCTTGTATATGTGTATAACCGCATCTTGAGTGCAGTTGAAAATGTTAATTCGCAAGAGGATGATATAAGACGAATAGAAATATTGAATAGCCTGTTCTTTCAATCCGGAAGAGCTTTCCTTGTGGGAAAGATAATTTACGAAACAAACAAGCACATCCCCTTAGCAATCGCTTATACCAATCGAAAAAAAGGCATACTGGTCGAGTCGGTTTTGACAACAATAAATGATATCAGCACCTTATTTGGTTTTAGCCGCTCCTATTTCATGGTTGACCTCGAGCCGATAGAGGGAACAGTGAGCTTCATAAGTTCATTGTTGCCAGCTAAACCTATAGATGAAATCTACACCGTTCTCGGAAGAACTCGACAAGGAAAGACTGAACGTGCCCGTGCGTTGAATATTCATCTTAATAAGGTAAAGGACAAATTCCGACATGCTCCTGGCACGAGAGGAATGGTTATGTCGGTTTTTACACTCGCCACGTATGGCTTAGTTTTTAAAGTTATTAAAGATGATTTTGGACATTCAAAAAATATCAGCCGAGAGCAGGTCAAACAAAAATACAAATTGGTATTCAATCACGATAGAGCCGGGCGACTTATAGACACTCAAGAATTTCGAAATATAGAATTTCCTCTAAAAAATTTCGAGCCAGACTTAATTGAGGATCTCTTAACTGTAGCTTCCAAAACCGTTCAAATCGTTAACGATAAAATTCGGATTGACCATTTGTACACAGAAAGAAAGGTAACCCCTTTGGATCTTTATCTAGCTAATAATAATCTAGAGATGGCCATACCGGCCGTAATTGATTACGGAAAAGCGATAAAGGAACTCGCATTGTCCAACATTTTCCCTGGGGACTTTCTTCTCAAAAACTTTGGTGTTACCAGACAAGGAAGAGTTATTTTCTATGATTATGATGAGTTATGTTTAATTACCGATTGTAATTTCCGTAGCCTACCAAAATTTAAGTATAGTGAAGATGAAATGAGACCTAACGATTGGTTTTTTGTTGGCAAAAACGATATTTTTCCCGAGGAGTTTATTAGGTTTATTGCCTTGAAACCCGCCTTAAAGGCTACCTTTTTAGACCATCACGGGGACATATTAACCCCTCTATTCTGGCAAAGAATTAATGAGTTGCATCTCAACAAAAAGCCTTTAGAGGTAGCCCCCTACCTCGAGCTAAAAAAGTCATGACAGTCTCTCTATCTAAACCTTAATTTTTCTGTAGCCAGATAGGCTACAGAAGATTATCATTCTATCCTTAATGTAAAGCAAAGGACACTCAAAATGTTAGACAGAACGGATGATGAAAGGATAGTGGCCTACAGGCCTCTAATTTCTCCAACCATTCTGAAAGAAGAAATTCCAGTAGACGAAGAGGCGTCATCCACAATAAAGACCGCTAGACATGAAGCTGAAAAAATCATCTTAGGAGAAGATAAGAGACTTCTAGTGGTAGCAGGTCCCTGTTCAATTCACGACCCAAAGGCAGCTCTTGAATATGCTGAAAGGCTTCTCGTAAAGAAGAAGGAGTTATCGTCTCATCTTATGATCATCATGCGGGTCTATTTTGAGAAACCTAGAACCACGATTGGCTGGAAAGGATTAATAAACGACCCTAACCTAGATAACACATTTGATATAAATAACGGATTAAAAATTTCACGGAAATTATTACTGAAGCTAGCTAAGATGGGCGTCCCAGCGGGCTCCGAATTCCTAGATGTGGTTACCCCTCAATTTGTAGCAGACCTAACTTCTTGGGGTGCCATTGGCGCCAGAACTACCGAGTCACAGCTTCACAGGGAATTAGCTTCAGGCTCGTCTATGCCTATTGGCTTTAAGAACGGAACAGCCGGCAGTATTCAAGTTGCCGTTGATGCAATCTTGGCCGCAAAGCATTCTCATGATTTCCTTGGAGTGACTGAACAAAGCCTCGCCGCAATCATCAAAACAACTGGAAATCCAACCTGCCATTTGATTTTAAGAGGCTCAGGTTCTGAGCCGAACTACAACAAGGAGAGTGTAAACAAAGCTGCTGAAATGCTCAATAAGGCTGGAATAAGCAATGGAATAATGATTGATTGTAGTCACGGTAATAGTTTCAAAGATCACCTACGACAACCTGAGGTGGTAGACGATATTTGCAAGCAAGTATCTGAAGGCTCAGAAAAAATATGCGGAGTCATGTTAGAAAGTTTTCTAAAAGCAGGAAAGCAGAACCTAGCTCCTAAAACGAAAATGACCTATGGGCAGAGCGTCACTGATGCTTGCATGTCGTGGGAAACTACTGAGAAGGCCCTTGACGAGCTTTACCTGGCCTCTAAAAAACGCAATCCTCTTGACTAAATCCTATCTCAGTTTGGTTAGGGAAAAAACGTGACAAAAAAAATAAAGTTCGGTTTATGGTATTCATTTCGTAATCCCAAGAGGTGGGAGACTAGCCTAAATGAACTATATAGCCAGCATTTACGGCAGATAGCTTGGGCAGAAACCATCGGATATCAAAAAGTTTGGTTAACTGAACACCACTTCTGCGAAGATGCTCATGCACCGTCTATTCTACCCATTTGCGCAGCAGTTGCGGCAAAAACTCAGAAAATCAGGATAGCGACAGGGGTGTTATTACTTCCCTTACATAATGCGGTCCGAGTAGCCGAAGATACAGCAACTATCGATATACTTTCCAATGGTCGGTTCGAACTTGGTGTTGGAGTTGGATACCGGCCAGCTGAATTTCGTGGACTGGGAGTAGATTCTAACGACAGGGCTTCCCTTTCGGACGAGGGATTAGAAATCATAGAGCAACTCCTTGAGGGAAAATCACTCTCTTACTCCGGAAAGCACTACAAATTTTCTGATCTTAGTATCTCCCCATTACCTGTGCAGAAACCAAAACCTCCGATTTGGGTGGGCGGTTTTGTACCCGCAGCAGCGAGAAGAGCAGCGCGTTTCGGTACTGGCTATGTAGGGTTCGGCGATATGAAACAATTATTAGATTGTTACCTGGAGGAACGGTCTAAATTAGGACATACAGATCCGCCAGATATTGCCGGCGGTCACTTTTGGCTCATAACCACCAAAAATCCGAAAAAAACGTTTGATGACGTTGCACCTCACGTATTGTACCAAATGCATATGTATAATAAGTGGCTTGGAGAAGCTGGCCAAGATCTATTCCCTAACTTTAAATCTGCCCAAGAACTAAAGGAACAGGGCATTCTGCTTTGTGTTACCCCTGAGGAGGCCTGTGAAATAATAGGAAATTACGCCGAGGAGCAATCTATCAGTGATTATTACACCTGGACTATCCCTCCAGGCTACCCAACAGAAAAAATGAACGAATACCTCGGTTTGTTTGCCTCAGATGTCATACCTTATTTTTCTTGAGCACACTAAACAACTTTTACCGGAATATTTCCTATCTTATCCCGCCATATCTTAGGGCCAGTTTCGTGTACAGAAGTACCATTTGCATCAACAGCTACGGTAACCGGCATATCTTCAACCTCAAACTCATGAATTGCTTCCATACCCAACTCCGGAAAAGCGATAACCCGCGCTTTTTTAATAGCCTTAGAAACTAGATACGCAGCTCCCCCAACCGCCATGAGATAAACCGCTCGATTCTTCTTTATAGCCTGCACTGCGACAGGCCCTCTTTCGGCTTTCCCTATCATGCCCAGCAACCCAGCCTTCTCTAGCATTATGTCGGTAAACTTGTCCATTCTGGTCGAAGTAGTCGGACCTGCGGGACCAACTACTTCATCTCCCACAGGATCAACTGGTCCGACGTAATAGATAAAGCGATCTTTAAAGCAAACTCCACTAGGTAACTCTTTGCCTTGCTCTAGTATTTCTTTAATTTCCTTATGTGCTGCGTCTCTCCCAGTGAGCATCGTTCCAGAAATTAGTAGTGTTTCTCCAGGTTCCCACTTTTGAACTTCTTCTCTACTTACTTTATCTAAATTAACTCTACGCCCCATATTTCCAGGATTCCATTCTATCTTAGGCCAATCCTCGATCGACGGAACTGGGAGTTCTGCTTTTCCTTCACCACAAAGTGAGAAGTGAACATGCCGAGTCGCAGCACAATTAGGAATCATTGCTACAGGCTTTGAGGCGGCGTGGGTTGGGTAATCCCGTATCTTCACGTCTAATACTGTTGTTAATCCGCCCAAGCCTTGCGCTCCGATGCCTAAAGCATTGACCTTTTCATAGATTTCCAACCGCATTTCGTCGAGGTGACTATTCGGGCCCGCTTGTATCAACTCCTGAATATCTATAGGCTCCATCAGTGCTTCCTTTGCCATGACCATCGCCTTTTCAGCGGTTCCACCAATACCCAAACCCAGCATTCCTGGAGGACACCAACCGGCCCCCATTTGCGGAACAGTGTCTACGACCCAATCAACTATCTTATCCGAAGGGTTTAACATCACAAATTTAGATTTGTTCTCTGATCCGCCTCCTTTTGCCGCTATTAAAAACTCTAGCTTATTCCCAGGAATCACGTCAAAGTGTATTACGGCGGGGGTGTTATCTTTTGTATTCCTTCTTGCACCTGCGGGCTCAGCTAAAACTGACGCTCTAAGCTTGTTATCCGGATGGAGATATGCCTGCCTGACCCCTTCGTTAATCAACACATCAAGTGGTTGGTCAAAATTCCATTCAGCGTTCATACCAACTCTACAAAATACTGTTACTATTCCCGTGTCTTGACAAATTGGCCGCCTACCCTCCGCACACATCCGAGAATTAATCAAAATTTGAGCCATGGCATCCTTCGCGGCCTTGGACTTCTCCTTCTCATAAGCTAACGCTAGATTCTGTATGTAATCTGGAGGATGAAAATAAGAAATATACTGCAACCCATCGGTAACACTTTCGATAACATCCTCTTCTGTAATCACTCCCATCAATGCACCCTTTTAAACAATAAAAATAATGACAAAAATTACAAAGCCCTCTGATGATTACGCCGCGAACATTCTAGCTAAGTGTGATTCACGACAGCATGGCACAACCCTTTTAGGCGTCTCACTCGTGTTTAATATCTTTTGGTATTATCATATAGCTTATACTTGTATTTCCACAGAGAAATCTTTGATTTTTGAGAAAAGATGCAGAATAGATTTAACAATTGGGCTTTTACAACCATTATCCCTTATATCATAGCCTTAAGTGCGCTGAACTCCAGTGCTGAACCGTCGCTCAACGACATACATCAAACTCAAAAAGAAAAAATAAAACTCCTGGCTGAAAACCATCAATCAATCGAAGCCTTAAACCAAGAAACCAACAAGATACTTAGTGACCATGAGAAAAATCTAGAAGAAATAGAATCTCTAAAGAAATACAATTCACTGCTGCGTGAACAAATTAAGGCTCAAGCAACACAAATAAATAGTGCAGAGTTAAGAATCAATAAGATCGCTATAACGGAGAGAAAGATTCCCCCACTGTTTCTAGATATGATTGAAGACTTAGAAGGCTCGATTGACCAGAGCTTGCCATTCCAGAAAACAGAGCGAAGACAACGAATTGAAAAACTTAAAGTTTTGATGAAACGTCCCAATTTATCGTTGTCTGAGCAATATCAACAAATTTTAGAGGCTTACAGAGTGGAAAGTAACTACGGAAAAGCGATGACTACCTACAGGGATGCCATCGTACTTGATGGGGAAGAACTGCAAGTGGATATTCTTCAACTAGGACGATTAGCACTTTTTTTCTCCACCCTCTCTAGAGAGCGTATAGGCCTGTGGGATGCTTCCAAACAAAGTTGGATAGAATTAAACCAATCATCTTTCAAGAAAAACATACGATCTGCTATAAATATTGCTAAAGGGAACGAGCCAGAAGATTTGCTTGTCTTGCCCTTCCCAAGTTCTTCCCTAAAAATCAAAGCCGAAGAATGAACACTTTCTTCAAAATTTTTATTTTTTTTCTTTGCACAACTTTTGTACTGTGTTCAAGCGCATTCGGCAATGACGAAAAGTTTGAGAGAAAAAATCTATTAACCAACAGCCAAGAGAATCTTGATAAAACAAAAGGAGTTGCTGAAAAGCGCCTAATAAATTTCAAGCACCGCAAGCAGGAAGCTCTTAAGGCGCTTGCTCTTTCCTCAGAATCAAGATCGGAGATATTTGCAAAAACACTGTCGCTCGAAGCAGAGTTTGAGAAAAATGATATTGAACTCAAAAACATTCAACAAAGAACACAAGAGAGAGCAAACGAATTAAGCGCTTTTTATCAAAGTCTCAATGAAGCAGTCTCAACGCTTCGGTTAGATTTAAAGAATTCCCTCTTGGCTGCTCAATATCCAGAAAGAATTCTATTTCTAGAAGGTCTATCGGAGAGCCTTAAAGAATCGAATTTAATCCTAGAGGCTGAAGTATTAGAGGAATTCTCCCAATTAGCGCTACAAGTGATACAAGACAGTGAAGTGATCGAAGTTTTCTGGGCTAATCTTATCGATCAAGACGGAAGAAAGACAAGGGACAAAATAACCCGTCTAGGTAGATTCAATGCTACTAGAGGTACTGATTACTTATACTTCGAACCAGGGTCATACGACCTCACCATTTTAACGAGGCAACCCTCAAGCAGTTTTAAAAAATACACCTTTACAGAAGAGCAGGCCTCAAAAAAAATAATACCGTTGGCCATCGACCCAAGTAGAGGCCAGGTTCTTTCGCTCTTAATGCTTAAGCCGACCACAATGGACCGAATTAAGCAAGGCGGAGCAATCGGTGTAGTAATAATATTTTTAGGAATTAGCGCCCTATCGGTTACTTTGATCCGACTTAAATGTTTAACCTCACTAGAAAAAGTCATTTCTAAAAAACACTCTTACAGCAATAAGAAAGTTTCTAATCCACTGGTAAGACTCTCGAAAATTGCAAAGGACCATGAAGACGAACCGTTGGAGGTGCTCGAGATTCGACTCGAGGAAGGCCTCACCTCGGAATACTTAAGCATTTCCAAACAGCTAAGTTATGTTAAATTCATAGCAGTTGTATCTCCGTTACTAGGCCTTCTGGGAACTGTATCTGGCATGATCCTCACATTCCAGTCGATAAGCCTATCCGGAACAAATGATCCAAACTTGATGGCTGGAGGAATTTCCCAAGCCTTAGTTACTACAGTCCTAGGGCTCTGCGTAGCCATACCGTCACTTTTGTTCTATACAATTCTCTCCGACAAAGTAACAAAAATAAATGATGAACTAGAACGATATGCTTTTGCTTTTTTAACGGCTAGAGAAGAAAGAGAAACGAGCTAATGGATTTATATTTCCTGCTAACAGCATTGCCTATCTTCAATAAGGTCTTCCTATTTGTGGAAACCGGAGGGGTGGTTTTGATTCCGCTAATTATCCTTGCTTTCTTAATGGCCCTACTGATCACTGAAAAATTTTTATGTGTTTTTTTAAAAAAACATCAACCAAACATCACGGACAAAAAAAACATTTCGATGCCGTATACAACAAAAGCCTCTTATTACAGAAAGAGAATCGAAATCAATAAATATCTAGCTACGAAGGCTAAAGAACATCACAACAAAAAAAACATCAACCTCATCAAACAATTAATCGTTATTGCACCTTTACTAGGTTTGTTAGGAACTGTTACTGGAATGATAGAGGTTTTCGAGGTGATTAAAATACACGGTTCTGAAAACACTGTTTTAATAGGAAGAGGTTTTTCGCATGCCACAATACCTACCATGTTCGGATTGACGGTAGCAATTTTTGGCTTCTTATCTCTGGTTATTCTTGAGAGTGCTGTAAAAAAACATGAGATCAAATAACTGCCCATAGGTGAAACGTAAGATGCGATCAAGGCGCAGACGAAGACAATATGAGACTGACGAATCTGGCATAGACCTGACGCCCCTACTGGACGTGGTTTTTATAATGCTAATTTTTTTCATCGTTACAGCAACTTTCACTAAAAACTCAGGAGTAGATATAAGGAGGCCTGAAAGTCACTCGTCTAGACAATTAGACGGGGAGTTTTTCATTATCTCTATCGACAAAACAAATCAAATCTGGCTGGAGAATAAAGCAATAGACCGAGACACCGTGGAAAACCACATCCAAACCATACGTACTAACCGTCCCGACATTTCACTTGTAATTGAGGCTGATAGAGATTCAATTACTGATTATGTGGTTGCCGTAATGGATGCTGCAAGAAAGGCCGGAATCACAAAAATATCTCTCGCAGCAGAGACTAAGTAGTTATGTATTTAAATTTCTTAAGTTTAAGGGTGCAATTAAAGCCACTCATTTTTATTCCCTTCGTCACTGCCATCATTTTTGTTTTTATTTCACTTTATTTATGCCAGTTACTTATTGAGAGAGGTAGAAGCCTAGAAAAGCCACCTCCTATTAATTTAAACGTAAGCATTGTTTCATCAAAAACCCAAAACGATCAGCCAAGAAGACCGACTAAACCCGAGGTGCCCCATGAAAAAAACGAGCAGATAATGCCACATAAGAGTACAGTGTTATCGACTATCAAGATGGATAGCAACACGAACGATCTTAGTGCTTTCGATTTGGAGTTGCCCTTAATAGAGATGAACGGGCTTGTGTCAGGAGATGGATCCTATTTCCCACGTTTCAAAATCCCACCAATTTATCCAATGCGTGCTCGTAATCAAGGAATAGAAGGCAGTTGTCTAGTAGAATACACAATTACAGAAACAGGGTCTGTTGTTGACGTTGCAGCAGTCAAAGGAAAATGCACGGAAATTTTTAAAAAACCCTCTATTGAGGCAGCGAACAAATTCCTATACCGACCATTGATCGTCAATGGTTCCCCAAAAAGGGTTCACAAAGTACAAAATCGCTTTATTTATGAATTACAAACAAATGAGTAAAGACTTTAATATCTGCCTACTCTTTTTGTTTTTTTGTTACCTGACATCGTCAGCATTTTCCGAAGAAGGTCTCTCCAATCAAAAAAAGCAAGTAAGTTCAAAAGCCTATGAATTGTTGGCCAGTCTGGAGGCTTCAGCTGAAATAAATAATTGCAATGAAACTATTTCTAGTGCAAAGCTAGCAATCAACTCACTTAAATTCTCTGAATTTGAAGCCGCTCAAATAAATAACGTCTTGTCTTACTGTTATTACCTAATGGGAGATAATGAAAGTGCAGTGCAAGGCTATAAAGACCTCCTGGAAAAGAAATCACTTCCCAACGATTTCCACTTGCGCACCGTTCAATCGCTGGCAGCTATCTTAGTCGAAGAAAAGCGCTTTAGGGAAGCTGCTAAAGAAATCGAAGATTTGATCTCTTCTTTGAGAAATCCAAGTGCTGATTTTTTCCTACTACTAGCTAATATGCTCATCATGTCTAACCAAGAAAGTCGAGCCATTCACTACCTGGAACAAATTGAAGACCTTTCTCTGGATCCGACTGAAGGTTTTGAAGAACGAATTTTACTAGCTTTTTTTTATGCTTATGAAAAGGCCGACAAGGACGAGCTAGCTGTACGTTACTTACAGAAGCTTACCGAAAAGTACACCAGCCTCGAATATCTCCGTCATTTATCCAACATATACGGAAAAATGAGAAGGACCAGCGATCAACTGGCCATCCTTAATCTTTTATATGAAAACGGCGCTCTTGAAAAACCAAACGACTTTGAAACGCTGATTCACCTCTCCATCGAGGAAAAAAACCTTTTTAGCGCAGGAAAGATTCTGCAAGAAAAGATTAATAACTTTACAGCTTGGGAGAACTCCGATAAATACAATCTACTGTATCAAATATGGTTTGCGGCACATGAAACAGATTATGCTAGGGAGGCGCTCGAAAATGCTGCACGACTCTCTCCAAAGGGGGATCACTATCTGGAACTGGCTAGGTTTTATGCTTCAGAAAAAAATTGGCCTGCCTGTTCAAAATCTGCCAAGAAGGCAATTAAGAAAGGCCTGAACTCTGTTGCGCTTGATGAGGCAAACTTGATGATTGGGCATTCACTTTTTAAAGGTAACGATCTCAATGGGGCAAGAAAGCATTTTCTAGAGATATCATCTGAGACGACTTTCTTCGATCAAGCTCAGAGTTGGATCCAGTACATTAATACAATTGATTAAGATTGATTTTTGGTTAGTTGTTCTTTTTTACGAAAGAAGCAAAATCAAAGCTCGCTTTCTCCATATCACTTTTTTTAAGCATCGAGCCGTTAGCTAGTAATTTTCTGCTTTTCATGTGATCGGAAGGGCGATTAACAGAAGCAGTACCCACATGTCTCCCTTCGAAAAAGTAGAACGTAGAGAAAGAACAATCTCTCATCTCTCCTAATAAATAAATGTCATCATATGGAGCCAAAGCACCAGCTATTTGCAATTTCAGATTATATTGATCTGACCAAAACCATGGTACAGCCGAATAGTTTTGGCCTTTACCTAGCATGCTAGCTCCTACGACCTTTCCAGTATCCACTGCGTGCTGAACAGACTCGAGCCGGACGTGTTTCTTAAAATATCCACTATAAACAGCCGCACAATCTCCCGCCGCAAAGATACTTTCATCGGAGGTTTGTCCAGCCGGATTTGTAAGAATACCGTTTTCACAGTCCAGCCCAGCTTTCTTGGCCAACTCAACATTCGGGAGGGCACCAATTCCTACTATCAACGCATCTACATCGATTACTTTAGTATCTGTGGCGATGCTTATAGAATCGTTAGACTCAGAGACCCCTTTAATACGGGTGTTGAGTTCCACTCTTACACCCTTATCCTTGTGATAACTTTCATAAAAACTAGCCAAATCCTCAGGGACGACCCTGGCCATCAACGTCTCCGCCTGTTCAAATAAAATCACCTCTTTGCCTAAAGTTCTGCAAACAGCCGCTGCCTCCAGCCCAATGAAACCTCCTCCAATCACGCCAACTCTGCTTAAGGAAGGCAGCACCTCCGCTAGGCGTTTCGCATCCTCTAGACTTCTAACATAGAATATTTTGTTCTCGTTCACCGCAAGAGGCAAAGTTCTCACACGAGCACCAGTCGCAATTGCAAGTTTTTCATAAAATACAGGAGGTCCATCAGATAGCTCAATAGATTTATTAGCTCTATTTACACCCAGAACCTTGACGTTTCTTCGACAGTTAATATTTTGTTTCTCGTAGAAGATTTCTGGCCTAATGGGAAGCCTCTCTTCGTTGATTTCCCTCAAAAGGAAGGCTTTAGAAAGTGGAGGTCTATGGTAAGGTAAATATCCTTCATCGGAAATTAGGGAGATTTCTCCACCGTATCCTTCGCGCCTAAGGGACTCACAGATTTGAAGTCCAGCTTGACCACCCCCAATAATCGTTACGTTTTTCACGACAACTCAGCAGTCAAACCTGAGCTTCAGGTATTTCAATTACCAGACCCTCCAAAGCTTCAGAGACTTTGATTTGGCACGCAAGTCGAGAGTTATTCTTTCTGTCGCTAGCCACGCACTCTAACATATCAGCCTCGACGTCACTTAGAGGGGCTATTTTATCTAGATAGCTCTCTTCTACATAGACATGGCAGGTCGCACAAGCACAACCGCCACCGCACTCTGCCAAAATACCGTCTACATCATTTTGAATAGCGCCTTCCATGACTGTCCACCCGTCAGCTACTGCTACTTCTGTTTCTGTTTGATCTTTCAAGCTTTTATACACTATTTTAGGCATGACTATATATTCTACATATTTGAGTAATTTGGACCACCGCCACCTTCGGGTACAGTCCAAGTGATGTTTTGTGAGGGATCCTTGATGTCGCAACTTTTACAATGAACGCAGTTTTGTGCGTTTATCTGCAGTCTGTTTTCACCTTCTTCTTCGACATACTCATAGACGCCAGCCGGACAGTAATTTTGCTCTAACCCAGCATACCGTTTCAAATTCTTTCCTACAGCTAGGCTGGGTTCCTTTAACACTAAATGGCAAGGTTGATCCTCCTCGTGATTCGTGTTGGAAAGAAACACAGACGAGAGTTTATCAAATGTGAGCTTCCCGTCAGGTCTGGGGTAATTGATTATCTTACATTCCTCAGCTCTTTTGGTCTGCAAATGATCGTGTCGATGCCTAAGAGTCCAAGGCGCTCTCCCCCTCAAAATAAGGGTATCCATTGCTGAATACGCCATAGCAGGATAAAGCCCCCAATGGAAAGACGGCTTTATATTTCTCACCTTGTAAAGCTCGTCCCATATCCAACTTTCTTTAATTTTTGCTGAATATTCGTTGATCTCAGTCTTTCCTAATTCACCTTTCTCCGCCGCATTAAACAAAGCCTCGCCGGCGACTATGCCGGATTTCATAGCGGTATGTGTTCCTTTTATCTTGGGCACGTTTAAAAAACCAGCGGTATCACCAACCAAGAGTCCTCCTGGGAAAGTTAGCTTTGGTATCGATTGAAATCCTCCAGCACTTATCGTTCTGGCTCCATATGATAATCTCCTGCCCCCTTCAAACACTTTTTCAATCGCGGGGTGTGTTTTAAAACGTTGCATCTCTTCAAAAGGGCTAAGGTGAGGGTTTGTATAGTCTAGGCCGATAACAAAACCGACTGACACTAGGTTTTCTTCAAAGTGATAAAGCCAAGAACCACCATAAGTCCTACTGTCCATAGGCCACCCTGTGGTATGGGTTATTGAGCCTGCCTCATGATTCTCTGGTGTTACCTCCCAAACCTCTTTTATACCTAAACCGTACACCTGAGGATCCGATTTCTCTCTCAAGCCAAACCGTTCGCAAATTGTTTTTGTTAACGATCCTCGACACCCTTCTGCTAAAACGATTTGCTTTGCATGCAATTCGATGCCTGGTTCAAAATTGGGTCCCTCAGAGCCATCCTTTGCTCTCCCCATGTCCCCGGTCGCAACCCCGATAACCTTGCCCTCCGTGTCATAAACGATTTCAGAACAAGCGAAACCTGGGTATATTTCAACGCCCAACTCCTCTGCCCGCTCAGCCAACCATCTACAAAGGTTACCCAAGCTAATAATATAATTGCCCTCATTGTGCATTGGAGGGGGAGTGGGAAGCCGAAAGGAATGCTTCTGTGTTAACAACAAGAATCTGTCCTTCGAGGCCTTCGTGTGTAAAGGGGCTCCGAGAGTTTCCCAGTCTGGAATTAACTCATCCAATGCCTTTGTCTCTATCACAGCTCCTGACAAAATGTGTGCCCCTACTTCGGATCCTTTTTCAACCAAACACACATTGAGATCTAACCCTTTACTGTTGGATAAAGATTTCAGACGTATCGCCGTAGAAAGGCCAGACGGTCCGCCTCCGACGATTACCACGTCGTAATCCATTATCTCTCTCATTTAAACTTGCCCCTTAAATTAATGACATACTGTCTATCTAATCGGAAAGAGATTCTGTCATAGCAGGTACTTCCTTAAATAAATCCCCGACCAAGCCATAGTCTGCCACGCCAAAAATCGGGGCTTCTTCATCCTTGTTGATCGCCACGATTACTTTCGAGTCTTTCATGCCTGCTAAGTGTTGAATGGCTCCGGATATTCCCACTGCCACATAAAGTTGAGGAGCGACTACTTTCCCGGTTTGCCCGACTTGATAGTCATTAGGAACGTAGCCTGCATCTACAGCGGCTCGGGAGGCTCCGACCGCCGCTCCAAGCTTGTCCGCCAAGGCTTCAATTATCGCAAAATCCTCAGAACTCCCTACTCCTCTGCCTCCTGAGACAATAATGTCTGCTGCACCCAATTCTGGTCTGTCAGATTTCGTGAGCTCTTCGCCCACAAACTCGCTCACCTTTGAATCTTCTTTCGCCTCCGATTGGACAATCTCTGCGCTGCCCGAACCCACGGGCAAAGGATCAAACGCAGTAGTTCTCACAGTAATTACTTTTTTCTCATCACTACTTTTAACCGTGGCTATTATATTACCGGCATAAATAGGCCTGTCGAACGTGTCACCACCAACAATCGCTATAACATCCGAAATTTGGGCTACATCCAATAAAGCGGCCACTCTCGGCATGACGTTTTTTCCTGTTGTAGTAGCAGCAGCCATTAAATGCTCATAATCAGCGCTTTGCGACACAATTAAAGGAGCTAAATTTTCAGCAAGCGCGTGTGCATATTGTTGCCCTTCAACATGCAACACCTTTCGAACGCCATCAACAGTAGCCCCCTTCTGGACCACCGAGGAACAAGCTTCGCCCGCCACTAGTAAATCTACGTCACCAGCTATCGCTTTAGCGGCTGCTAGAACGTTCAAAGTGGCTGGGTTCAATTCATTGTTATCATGCTCGGCAAGTACTAATACAGTCATATTAAATTACCTTTGCTTCGTTTCTGAGTTTGTCTATTAGCTGATTTATATCTTCTACTTTAATTCCAGCCTCACGCCCTGGTGGCTCAGCCACCCGAACAGTAGAAAGTCTCGGTTTTGTATCTACCCCAAGACTATCAGTTGTAATGGTATCCATAGGCTTCTTTTTAGCTTTCATAATATTGGGTAGCTTTACGTATCGAGGTTCGTTCAGGCGCAAATCTGTGGTAATAACGGTCGGAAGAGTTAGAGAAAGGGTCTGAATACCTCCATCTATTTCTCTACCGACATTAACTGACCCCTCACCTACCTCTAGGCTACAAGCGAATGTTCCTTGAGACCAACCTAAGATAGCGGAAAGCATTTGACCCGTTTGATTGGAATCATCATCGATTGCCTGTTTTCCTAGGATCACGACCTCAGGTTTCTCTTGATCTACTAATTTAGCCAGTAGCTTGGCTACTGCCAAGGGTTGCATTTCATCCTCTGTTTCAACCAAAATACTACGATCTATTCCCATAGCCATCGCAGTTCTCAATGTTTCCTGACATTGTTTTGGTCCTATGGACACTGCGATAGTCTCAGAGACTGTTCCAGCTTCCTGTAATTTGACAGCTTCTTCCACAGCTATCTCGTCAAAGGGATTCATCGACATCTTTACATTGGCTAGTTCCACTCCAGAGCCATCGGATTTGGGTCTTGCCTTAACGTTATAATCGATAGCCCTTTTGACTGCCACCAAAACTTTCATAAGCTTAACTCCAGTGCTTGTTTTTTAGTTATCTTTCAGTTTCCATTTAGGTTCTCAGTTTCGCCTGACCACAAAAGCAGAGGTAGGCATATGCTCGCCTGAAACAGTTTGGCTGTCTCACCTTTAGATTCGTATTCAACCAGTAGTCTACCAATAATCAAGCCTTCAAAAAAGTTTAGTGATCCAAAAAGCTTTTGCTAGCACACTTTTTTGTTAATTCAATTCATTAATTGCGCTATAATTATACGACTTTTTACTACTTGTTGGTTCACAGTCTAAAACTTCTGGAATATTTAATGATTCAAACCCAAAAAAAAGAAAATCATGCCCAAAATCCAACAGCGGAAGCTGCCTTCAATTGGGAAGATCCTTTCCTAATATCCGACCAATTAACTGATGAAGAAAGAATCGTAAGCGATTCTGCTAGAGAATTCTGTCTCGCTGAACTAATGCCTAAAATAAGAGATGCGCACAGGAACGAACTCTTTGACCGAAATATAATGACTCTCTTTGGCACTAACGGGTTTTTGGGCCCAACAATTTCCAGCACATTTGGTGGCGCTGGATTAAATTATGTCTCTTATGGCCTTATTACCAGAGAAGTGGAAAGTGTCGACTCTGGTTATAGATCTGCTATGAGTGTTCAATCCAGCTTGGTAATGCATCCCATTAACGCTTTCGGAACGCCTGAACAAAAAAGAGAATTTTTGCCTCGTCTTGCTACTGGAGAGTGGATTGGCTCTTTTGGACTCACTGAACCCGACCATGGATCGGACCCAGGCGGCATGAAAACTAAGGCAAAAGCGGTTGAGGGCGGCTATTCAATTAGCGGCTCGAAAATGTGGATTTCTAACTCTCCAATAGCAGACGTTTTTGTGGTTTGGGCGAAAACCAATGACGATAAAATCCGAGGATTTATTTTAAAGAGAGGAATGAAGGGCCTAAGCACGCCCAAAATTGAAGGAAAATTCTCTCTTAGAGCCTCCGTTACCGGAGAGATAGTCATGGAGGAAGTTTTCGTCCCGGAAAACCTGATTTTACCTGAGGTTTCCGGTTTAAAGGGCCCTTTCAGCTGCCTGAATAGAGCCCGTTACGGAATAGCGTGGGGAGCGATGGGTGCAGCGGAATTCTGCTGGAAAACAGCCCGTGAATACGCTCTAAACCGAACCCAGTTCGGACGACCTTTGGCAGCAAACCAGCTGATACAAAAAAAACTTGCTGATATGCAAACTGAAATATCATTAGGATATCAAGCCGCCTTGCGAGTAGGACGTCTGATAGATTCTGGCAAAGGATCACCGGAAATGATCTCCCTTATAAAAAGAAATAACTGCGGGAAAGCCCTTGATATCGCGAGAAACGCCAGAGACATATTAGGCGGAAACGGTATATCTGACGAGTATCACATCATTAGACACATGTTAAATCTAGAGGCGGTAAACACCTATGAAGGAACTCATGATATTCACGCGTTGATACTGGGTAGAGCACAAACAGGAATTCAAGCTTTCCTTTAAAGATGACAAAAGTTCAATAACAATAACAAGGAACAAATTTAGTAATGAATATTTATGTTGGAAACCTTCCGTACAAGATCCGAGATGAGCAATTACGTGACGCCTTTGAAGAGTTTGGCGAAGTCTATAGTGCAGAGGTAATAGTAGATAGAAGAAGTAACCGCTCAAAAGGTTACGGATTCGTTAGAATGGACACTGAAAGTGAGGCTCAGGACGCAATAGACGCTCTTCATCGCTCAGACTTTTATGGAAGAGAACTACGTGTACAGCCTGCAAATACAGGTGACAGATCCAGAGACAGTTCTAAGAGACGCAGACGAAATCAAAAAAGAAACCGAAACAAATCAGAAAAAGGATTTTCGATAGTGACCTTTTTCAAAAACCTTTTTGGACGATACTGACTTACAAATCCTCCCATATTTTGGATGCATCCAAATAATAGTCTGGTTTACCTGTAGTCCAAATCTCACCCCAATGCCGACCTCCTCCGTCAACTATCAGCGTTTCGCCATTAATAAAGGCACCAGCAGGACTGCTTAAAAAAGCTATCGCCTCAGCAACTTCGTGAGGTGTACCGGGCCTCATTAAAGGATTAGTTTTTGAATAACAATTTGAAACTTTCTTAGGGTACACTTCCCATCCTTTAGTCTTAATCGCCCCAGGCGCAACGCAATTCACTCTTATTCCAAGACTAGCCCATTCCACAGCTGCTTTTTCTGAAAATGCTATAATGCCTGCTCTGGCAGCAGAAGTATGAGCAACCCCAAACAACCCTTGATTAACAACCACCACGTTAACAATATTCCCGGACTTTTTGTTGTTCTTCCAATTCCGTGCAGCAGTACCCATTAGATTCCAACTGCCATTGAGGTTTGTATCTATTACTGCCTCCCATCCTTTCTTATCGAAATCTATTGCTGGTTGTGGGAATTGACCGCCCGCACAGTTGACCACAGAATCGAAAAGTTCCAAATCAAGGCGACCCCTAAACAAAGCTTCCACTTGCTCTAGATCTCTTACATCGATTTTGCTAAATAAAATCTCACCCGCCCCTACAGTTTCAAGACACCCTGCAATTTTTGACAGTCGATCTTCCTTCCTTGCGACAAGCATTAAGTTCGCTCCGAGACGCTTCAGAAGACAACTAACAGCAAGACCTATTCCCCCTGTAGCTCCAACGATTAGGATGTTTTCACCTTCAAACAGATCATCTCGGAACACTGTTTTTTCTTGTAGATGTTTAGTTATTTCTGTAACAAGACTCATGCTTTTACAAATCTCTATTTCAATATTTCTTCACTAATAATCATCTTCCTGACTTCTGTTGTACCTGCGCCTATTTCAAGCAACTTATTACCTCTATACAACCGATTTATTTCAGTTTCCCACATATAACCCATTCCTCCGTGGATCTGAACAGATTCATCTAATACTCTATTGAGCATATTTGCGGCAAACATAATTGAAGCTGCGGTATCGGCATGGATCATTCCTCGCCCCCCACTTCCTTCTTCTAAATGATTAACCTGCGAAAGCACTTTGAAATTTAGCGACTTCATCGCCTCTACCCAAACATACATGTCGGCCAACTTAGATTGGATCATCTGGAAAGAGGCTATAGGTTGGTCAAATTGTTCTCGAGTCTTGGCATATTCTATTGTCAACTCCAACGCTCTCTCGGCCATCCCTATGCAGATTGGAGCTATAACGGCTCTCTCTAGGTCAAGCCCACTCATTACAACAGATACACCCTTGTTTTCCTCTCCCACTAAATTCTCTACTGGCACTTCACAATCATCAAACAGCAGTTCCCCTGTCTGACTTCCTCGAAACCCCATCTTCACTAATTTTTGAGCTACCTCAAAACCTGAAAAATCCTTCTCTACTATAAAAGCAGAAATCCCATGTGCTCCCTTCCCTAAGTCTGTCTTAGCATAGACCAGAAGTACATCGGCGACAGGGCCATTAGTAATATAAATTTTTCTGCCATTCAGCACATAAACATCGCCTTCTCTTTTTGCAGTGGTTGCCATTGAACCTAGCGCGTCGGAGCCTGCTCCTGGCTCGGTCAAACCCAAAGCACCCACCTGAACCCCGGAGCATAGACCAGGTAAATATTTGGCTTTTAAACTTGCATCGGCATTCCTAAAAATATTATTTAAACAGAGATTTTCGTGAGCAACCCAACTAAGAGCAAGCGCATAGTTCCAGCGTCCAAATACTTGGGCCACAATACCGCTTGTAAACAAATCTAAGCCCTGTCCTCCATATTCTTCAGGAACCGTGAGACCGAAATAACCTGCCTCACCAATTGTCTCGAAGACATCCTCCGGCCACCACTCCTCAGCGTCCATTTTTTCAGCAAGTGGATAGAGTTCTTTTTCGGCAAATCTATTCGCTTCGTCGAAGATGGCGCGCTGTTCCTCGCTAAGACAGAAACGATCATCATGTTCAATGTTAATTGTATTTTCAGAATCTAGTACACTAGCCACAAATATTGACTCCTTGATGTTTTTTAAACTATTTACCGATGATAATAACAAAGCCTCATGAATTTTCACTCAAGAAAATGAATACAAATTATCAGAAGCAGCGACATATTTTTCCTCCAAACCTAATTCACTCCTGACAATATTTGTACCTAACACGAGGGAAACACACTTATAATAAGCTATCCTCCTAGACAAACCTTCTCTACCAAAGCCACAATCAGCCGTAATTACCAGCCTGTCCTCAGGTATAAACTCTAAGGCTCTACGTATCGTGTCCGCCACTATTTCTGGACTTTCCACAGTTGTCCGAGTGTGGTCCACTACTCCTATCCCTATTTTCTTTCCATATTTTTTTAAGTCTACATTTTTGAATAGAGCTGCATCACGTGCTTGGTTACTCGCACACTCAAGATCAATAACATCGCACTCCATGTCAAGAAAATAGTCTAATGCCCTATCATAACTGGGACGTTCCCAATAAAAACTTTGTTGGTTTGGGTTTCCCCAACAAGTATGGGCCCAAATTTCAGTTTCGACATCCTTTACCTGCCTGTTGAACGCCTCATTGTAAAATTTCAAATCCGAATCGCTAGCGGGAGGCTCCATCTGACAGTTAAAATGATGTACTGGCTCTTCAATTTGTATCACCTTACAGCCAGCCTTTGCTAATTCCTTATATTCCTCATTCACGACAGCGGCTATGTCCATTATCATCTCTTTATCTGAAGGATAGTGCTCATTCCATAGCATCATAGGCAAACAGGTAGCACAAATATTACCGAATTTAACAGGATTTCTAGTCATCTTCTGTGCGGTTTTCCAAATATCTACAAAGTGCAGCTCGCCGCCATCAATTTGTCCTTCAACAGTGGGCGGATGCCACGATTCTTGCACTTCGTACAGGATGTGCCCCGGACGCATGTCTCCATAATCTAGGAAGTGTGATGTGTCCCGAAAACCAGAAATCCCCGACAATCTTTCTATCGTGTAGAAAAACCAAGAACGGCCCCCTACCTCTAAATCATTCCTACTATCTCCATCCACAAGTATATCTAGGCCGGCCTGTTCCTGCTCACTTCAGTAGCATCGAACAGCATCGTGATACTGCTCGCGATACTTAGAATCGCTCATTGCTACCTTAAATGGCCTTCCGTTTAGGTTTTCGTTGAACCAAGCTGGGCGAGGAAAGGAACCTATCATCGCCGTTGGTAGAATTTTATCTCGTGTCGCAACAAACATAGATCATCCCTCCTCATTGTTTAGTTTCAGCTATCTTACGCCTATTAGTAGCCAACAGGTGTTTGTTCATTTAGGATACATATTCCTTGAACACAATCACACGGAATTAAAAATAACAAATGAATTTTAAGTTTTCTGACGATCAAATTGCCATCCGGGATGCTATTCAAAAAATTTGTGCCGATTTTTCTTTAGATTATTGGTTAGAATGTGATAACACCGGAAATTTTCCTAAAGAATTTGTAAGCAAAGTTTGCGAGGCTGGTTGGTTTGGCATTGCAATGCCAGAGGAATATGGAGGGAGTGGCCTAGGAATCACGGAAGCCTCTATAATGATGCAGACTATCGCTGAATCCGGAGCGGGTTATACAGGTGCTTCATCGGTTCATATAAACCTGTTCGGCCTCAACCCAGTGGTAGTGTTTGGCTCCGAAGAACAAAAACACCGAATGCTCACACCATTAATAAATGGTGAAGATCACGCGTGCTTTGGTGTGACTGAACCAAATGCTGGCCTTGACACAACCATGCTAGATGTTAAAGCTGAAAAATCGGGAGATGGTTACATTATCAGCGGACAAAAAATATGGACATCGATGGCCCAAAGAGCGAATAAAGTCTTGCTTTTAGCTCGGACCACTCCAAAGGATAAAATCAAAAGGAAAACTGACGGATTGTCCCTCTTTTACACCGATCTCAATCGCGATTATGCTGAAGTTAGAGAGATAGCTAAGATGGGGAGGAAAGCTGTTGATTCAAACAGCGTGTTTTATGACGGGATGCCAGTACCCCAGGAAGACTTGATAGGTGAAGAGGGAAAAGGCTTCCACTATATTCTCCATGGATTAAACCCTGAGAGGATTCTGATAGCTGTAGAGGCTATCGGAATTGGAAGAGCCGCTCTAAATCTAGCAGTAAAATATGGGAAAGAACGCGAGGTATTTGGTCGACCCATTGGTAAGAATCAGGCCATACAACACCCACTAGCTCGAAATTGGATGGAACTAGAGGCTGCTAATTTAATGTCTTACAATGCGGCTGCAAAATACGATAATGGGGAAGAGTGCGGAGCAGAGGCTAACGCGGCAAAGTTCCTGGCTGCAGAAGCTGGGTTCAATGCTTGTGAGCAAGCGGTTTTTACTCACGGTGGAATGGGTTACGCCAAAGAATATCATGTGGAGCGCCTAATGCGTGAGGTGATGATACCCAGAATCGCTCCCGTAAGTAGGGAATTGATTTTTAATTACATTGCCGAGAAAGTCCTGGGTTTACCCAGGTCATTTTAGGCATTACCTAAACTAAACAGGAGATTTAGCGATGCGATTTGGCTTCATGGAAGATTTCCGAAATCCTCAACAATGGAGACGCCCTTTTCCGCAATTTTATCAAGAGATACTTGGACAAATAAAACAGTGCGAGAAAATGGGTTTCGACAACATTTGGCTAACCGAACATCATTTTACCGACGACGGATATAACCCCTCTTTAATGACAACAGCTGCCGCAGTCGCTACCTGTACTGAGACCATTAGGTTGGGGACTTTCATAGTTATCCTCCCGTACCAGCATCCAATACTGTTAGCTGAAGAGGTTGCTAATGTAGATATCCTTTCTAACGGGCGCTTTGAATTTGGGGTTGGACAAGGATATTCCTATCATGAATTCAGCGCATTCTGTATGAACCGCTCTGAACGCGGCCCCAAAACTAGAGAAAGCATTCAATTAATAGAGAAGTTGCTCACCCAAGAGCGCGTAACGCACACTGGACAATTTTTCAATGTCAAAGATGCGAGATTAAGCCCAAAATCTGTTCAACAACCTGCACCACCAATATGGATAGGTGCTCGGGGACCGAAAGCGATCAAAAGAGCCGCTGAGATGGGCTACCATTTAATGGCAACCATCGGTCCTGACCCAGCCCCCCTATACCTAGACACTCTAAAAGAGTGCGGCAAAAATCCACAAGACTATAAGATCGCGCAATTAAGAATGGTCTATTGTGCAGAATCAGAGGACAAGGCTTGGGACGAATGTCAAGAACATTTATTTCACCTATTGGAGTTTTATCAAGACATCTTATCTGAAGCAAATGATGCCGAGGGTGATGATGCGCCACTGCCAGTTAGTAAGCCGGAGGATATGAGAAATTCTGTGTTGGCAGACCATTTTATGATAGGTACGCCAGACCAAGTTTGCGAAAAAATGTCTCAGTTCCAGAATGATTTTAACTGCACAGACCTTATAATGGGCACTCAGTTTCCTGGTTTAGCGCCGGACAAAGGAACGGAAGCTTTGGGCCTATTTGCTGAAAAAGTGATGCCGCGGTTTCGGAACTAGTCTAGCCGGAAAACCGCGGCAAAATTTAATTTGTAGCTTAAGCAGCTATCCCGTCGATAAGAGCACCGTACAGACCTTGTAACATCTCTACAATTTCTTCGCTCGATGCCCCATTAGGAATCCAGTTGCTACTCCAGCTAACCTTCGTCCCGTTTGAAGCATCGGTAAGGGTCACTACTGCAAAATAGTTTGTGAGAGGTAAAGCATCGTTTTCAGTAATTGAATATGCGAACACTTGGTCGTTGATTGCAACATCCAGACGCTCTACCACCCGTCCTCCGTCGGCAAGTTCTATTTTTCTCACCGCGCCAACTCCGCTCCCCGTACAATCACACTTCGCCACCATATCGGGAAGGAGTGCTTTTACTCCACCAAAATCCATTAACGCATTAAAGACTTCTGTTCTAGATTTACTTATCTCCTTTTCCACAGTTACATCATATGCCATTCGCTTGTGCCTCCTCTAAGTTTTTATATAGCTAAGAAACGATAGTATTCTTTAACCTAGCTAGGAAGTAAATAGCAAGAGCACTTCAAGAATTTACCGAAAAAATGAATTCCTTGATCTGAGGGGCAATCTCGGAGCGCCAGCGCGCTCCACTGAATACGCCATAATGACCTACTCCCTTTTGAACATGATCACGCCTTCTGTTTGGGGATAAATTTACACACAGATCATGAGCCGCCTGAGTTTGACCGATTCCCGAAATGTCGTCGTTTTCACCCTCAACAGTCATCAAAAAACAATCTCTTATTGCCTTGAGATCTATTTTTCGTCCATTTAAAAAAAGTTTACCGTCGGCCAAAAGATGTTCTTGAAAAACTATTTTAAGAGTATCCAGATAATACTCGGCCGGGAGGTCCATCACAGCTAAATATTCCTTGTAAAATGCCCTATGAGTCTCAGTAGACACCTCATCACCATTGACGAGACTTTTATAGAAATCTTTGTAGGCAATTACGTGCCGCCCAAGATTCATATTCAAAAAACTTGCCAGTTGAAGGAATCCTGGATAAACCCTTCTACCAAAGCCGCAGTAATTAGCTGGAACCTCAGCAAGTAGTCTTTTTTCGAACCATTCTAAAGGCCGACTTTTCGCAAAAAGATTCGTTTTAGTCGGGCTTCTACGCGTATCTATCGGGCTTCCCATCAAAGTAATTGAGCTAGGCTTCCAATCTCTGTCATCCTCTTCAGCAATCGCGGTTGCCGCTAGTACAGCCGGTCCGGGCTGACAAACAGCCAAAACGTGATAGCTACTCCCTAGGTACTCCATAAACCTAAGAATTAGATCCACATAATCGCTTAATCGAAAGGATCCGCAATTTTCAGGAATATCCCGAGCATTCTTCCAGTCTGTGATGTATACATCAAAATCAAGAACCAATGCAGCAACAGTGTCTCTAAGCAACGTTGCATAATGTCCCGACAAGGGAGCCACCACCAAGACCCTTGGCTTACTTCCAGCAGCCTTATCTTGATGCGCGACCGAGATTAAATTACAAAAATCTGATTCCACCTCAGTCCGAAAATTCAAAGGGCTTGAGCTCTCGATGGTGTTATCCAGCCCCCATTCAGGCTTATAGTACTTATTAGTTAGATCCTCAAATACTTCCAGCCCAGCTGAAATATTTTTCATGAAGTGCGTATGGGCCAACGGGTTAAGGGGATGAGAAAAAGCACTTCTGTAAAAACCAGATGCTAGTCTAGCTGGTTTAAACGAAGCTTGTCCCATTTCATAGATTTGATAAAGCATAGCCGGTATGTTCCTTCCTCAAAGCACTTTACCTACCAATACAGACATAGTGCGATGCAGCATTTTGTCTTTAATTTACCATGACCACAAAAATGTGGCAAACAATACGTAACAATCATTAAACTTGTCATATTCACAGTGAGGAGAGGGAATAATGAAAAAAAAATTAAGCTGCGGCATTGAAACCTTAGACCATTTTTTTGTCTATTCATCCAAATTGTCCCTTACGAAAACATTTTATTGCGAGGTTTTAGGATTAGAAGACGGACCAAGGCCAGCTTTTGATTTTCCAGGATACTGGTTTTATTTGAGCGGAAAACCGGTAATACATGTAGGAACAAATGAGTTTTCGGGTGGTCTTGACCGCACTGATCATGATCGAGAGGATGACACAGGCACCATAGATCACGTTGCTTTCCGGTGTAAAGGCTTCTCCGGATTCATAGCGCGTTTCCAAGAATACGATCAACAATTTAAAATCCATGAAATTCCAGACTTCGATTTAAAGCAAATATTTGTAAGAGACCCAAATGGGGTGACCATAGAACTTAATTTTTTCGGTGAATAGGACTAATTACTGGATGTGTACGAAAGAGAGGCCGTAACCTTAACATCAATGTATTTCGTGCACTAAATATCCAAAATCCAATTTAGTGAAAGTATGTATTTTTTGTTTTAGCAATGTTAATTTAGTCCATAGTTAATCAAAAATTGAGGGCTCACGTCATGCATGTCGGAATGTGCACTATTTTTCAAAACCCTAATCAACATACCTCAGA
>MDTD01062337.1_pt1 | contig 39558 bp, 38 predicted proteins | sample 811221 | NCBI WGS metagenome assembly MDTD01 (sample SAMN05326646, study PRJNA326480) | marine metagenome | isolation source: seawater | place: Pacific Ocean: South West | collected 2011
AAAGATTTCTGAAAAACCCTTGTGGGCGCTACAGGATTTGAACCTGTGACTTCTTCCTTGTAAGGGAAGCGCTCTGCCGGACTGAGCTAAGCGCCCGAGAATTTCATTGTAATACTGTATATATTCTTAAATGATTATAAAATATTGATATATTTCCATGATTAATGTTCAAGATAACTAATTAATATGTAGAGTTATATTGTGAATATTTTAATTTCTAGCACTATTTTTTTCATTATTTATTTGCTTGGACGCTCATTTGTTTTAACAACATATAATTTGAAAAAAACAAAAGTAGATGAATTATTAATATTTGATACGAAGATTACCTTATTTTATCCGATACTTGGAATGTTCTATCTTGGAAATGCACTTTTTATAGTTAATTTCTTTTTACCTTTAAATAATAAAATCATGATTGGGTTACTTTTTTTACCAATCCTATTAAATATAAAAAATAAATTTTACAATTTAAATTTAAGAGATATTTTTACACAACTTTCTATTTTTGTGTTGATAAATATTTCAATCTATACAGCAAATTTTCAATATGATGCTGGTTTTTATCATTTAAATTACCAAAATTGGCTAAGAAATGAGAAAATTGTATTTGGTCTCTCAAACCTACATGCTCCTTACGGACTTTCTTCAATTTCTGATTTTATAGCCTCAATTTTTTGGGTTAATGGAAATTTTATAATTCTTCATACAATACCAATTATTTTCCTTGCATCGTTAGGTAGCTTTCTGTTTTTTCATTTAACTAGTAAAAGAAATACATTTTTTTATTTAAGTTCTATATTCTTAACAATTTACATGTTTTTAGACAATTTTGGTTTCAATGGAGGACTTAATGGATTTATTCAAATATCAGGGATCATTAAACCTGATCAAGGATTTGCTGTTCTCTTTTATTTTTTTACATTATTTTTTATTTACACACTAAATAAAAAAAATTATGAAGAAAATGAAATTTTCTTTTTGGCTTGCATTCTATTATTTAGTTTTCAATTTAGAATCACTTCATTATTTTTATTTCTACCATTTTCTGTTTTTTTAATAATCCAAAGAAAATCATTTGAAAAAACAATCATTACGAGAATATTTACAACATTATTTCTATTCTTTTTGTGGACTTTAAAAAGTTTTATTTTGAGTAGTTGTTTTTTCTTTCCTGTAATCATAAGTTGTATTGATAGTGCGTGGGGTAATTCAAGATCAGCTGAAAGCTTTACTGGTCATACATTGAGTTTTAATAATTCTTATGTATTTGGTGAAAATTTTATTGAGTGGGTCAATGAATTTTTAAGTTGGGGGCGAAACACAACTACATTATTAAATTTCGTTTTGAGCTTGATAGCAATATTGATTTTTTCAATTTTATTTATAAAGGGCAACAAAAACAAAATTGAAACTACTACTTTACTTTTTGTAATTTATACAGTTTTAGTTTATTTATTTATATGGATTTTAGGATCACCAGATATTAGATTTTTTTATGGTGGATTCATATTTATCACGTCTTTATTCGCACTAAAAAAAATTAATCAAAAGATTATTATTAACAACTCCTTCATAAAAATTTCAATGTATGTAGTGTTTTTTGTTTCAATTGCTCTCATACCAAGAATTGACTCGTATAGAAATTTAATATCAAATCCGTTACCTTTATATGAATTAAAAGTACCGAATACTGAATACATTTACGATGAAAGTAGATGGTATTACCCTTCAGTTGGTGATCAGTGCTGGATTAATTTAGATTGTGTGCCAAATAAAATAGATGTTACTGAAAGTCGTAACAAAATTGGAAATCTAGTGTTTTCAAGAAATTAAAAGCTATTATTTTTACATGACCTTTGAGAGTGATATAAAAAATATTTTTGAAAATGGTACCTGGTACCATTCTGTAAAATACAAAGATATAAAATCAAAAGGTACTTTTGATTACACAGATCTTGTTTACAAATTAAACTTTCCGGATATGAAAAATAAATCTATCTTAGATGTTGGATGTTCTGATGGATTTTTCTCTAAATTTTTTTTAGAAGAATTAAATGCAGATGAAGTCACAGGCTTAGACTATAACGAATATGACGGCAGTGTATCTTTTGAAGTTCTTAAATCAAATGAGAATGATTATGCAAAAAAATACAAAGATCAAAATGATTTTGAAAAATTAAAAGATTCATATTTAAATCTAAGTTTAGAAAATTCAAATAAATTTAATTTTTTAAAAAAAGTTTTTGAACTTAACATGCAATACAAATCAGGATCAATATATGACTTAAGTGAAGTACATTCTCATGATATAACTTTTTGCGGATCTTTATTAGAACATTTAAGAGATCCTGTGACAGCTATTGAGCAATTATATTTTACAACAAATGAATTTTGTATCATTGATATTTCAAACTCACTAAAAAGGAAATATAATTTTTTTAATAAGCCATTAATAAAATATACTGGAGCAGGTGGAAATTTTTTTCACCACTCAAAAGAAGCCATATCTTTAATGATGGAAGCTGTTGGATTTAAGAAAGTTGCTTCATTAAAGTCGTATAAGATCAAAATTGAAAAATATGACTACAAAATACCTCACGATATATTAATCGGATATAAGTAGAGTTAATCTTCTTTTTTAACTTGTAAAAATAAGATAATAACAAAACTAGTTAAAAGTAAAAACAAATTAGCATATGGAATAGATTTTAGTTCATAATTTTTATCGATAGGTTTGTAGCCATCAAGTAAAAATTCATAGCATGTGTTTTTATCCTCGACATTTATTACAGAATCATTTTTAACTAGTTTTGGAATGTCTTCGCCATATTCAAAATCAACATCTGAACCAATGGCGTTATCAGTATTAACAAATTTTGAATTTAATCTTATAAACTTTACATCTTTATACTCGACATTAAATTCACAAACATTTTCAATGTATTTTCTACAATCATTATTTTCTCCATTTATAAATAAATCATTGACTCTACAAATAAGTGGTGAGACATTGTTTTGATTTAAATATTCAATATTTTCATTATTATTAATTTTTGGAAATCCAACAATAAATGCATTTAATAAAATAAACACCGAAGAAAAAAAGATTTTATATTCTAAATTCTTATTTTCGAAAAGTTTTACTATTACAAAACAAAAAGATAACCCAAGAAAGAATGAATAATAACTTGTTTTAAGTACATCTCCTGTTTGTAATTGAAAGTTTCCCGTATAAGAGATAATGAGTAAAATAAGAATTCCAAAGAAGGGTAGTAAATAAAAACTTCTAAAAATCTTGTCTCTAAACGAAAAATAAATAATTGTTAAATAGAACAAACTAGTCATAATTATGCCGATATATTTTTCTAAAAAATTATTAATAAAAAAACTATCGGTAAACCTATACTCATTAAATTTAAAAAGGCTGGCATCATTTTCCCAAAGCAAATGGTAATAATCTCCAAACGTATCAAGAAGTGTGATACCTAATAATGAATCTGCATGATTATGCTGATATGGTTTTGTAACAAGATTGTTTAAATTTATATTATATAAAAAGTTTATTGGCGCCTGATCTGAATAAACTTCTTCATTAGGATGATTTAAATAGAAATAACCATTAGCGTTATAGTCTTCAATAAAAATAGGAATAAAAATAATTAAAACTGCAAATAACAAAAATATCATTTTTTTAAATTCTTTAAAAATAATTTTTTGATATCTAAATAAAAGAAAGATTCCGCACATAGCTGTACTAGTAGGTTTAATTGTAAATAGAAAAATTCCTAAAAAGAAAACACTAAACAAAATAGGGGTAGATTTATTTTCTTTATAAAATTCAAATCCATAAATAATCCAAGGTAGCAATGCAAATACAAGTATCTCTGGTTTATAAATTAATCGACTTCCAAAAATTGGAGGGAAAAAATTGAGAAGAATCAATGCAAAAAAAATATTATTTTTATTTATATTTAAAAAACTCAATAATTTATAAATTCCCAAAATACCAATTACATAAAAAATATTATTTGTCATAACTATATTTGAGTCAAAAATACTTTCATAATTGTATTCATATGTATACCTGTTTTTGAGGCTGAGGCTTAGTGAATGTAAAAAGTAGTAAGATAGATTTTGTTCTAAATTAGTTTTGCCAACTGAACCATCAAAGAAACTGAAATAAATAGAGTACTTTGGGAAATCGGGTGAATTAACCGCTGAGTAATATAGATCACCAATAAAAGTAGTAAAGTAAGATGAAAAAATAAGAACTGATACTCTCAAGTCAAATCTATTAAGAATAGAAGAGAGGTTTTTGAAAATTGTCATTTTTAAATAATAGTAGAAACAATATATATTTACTTGTTAAAGTTTAGGTATGAAAAAAGATATGTCTGATGTCTCATTAATTATTGCTACATATGAAGAGGAGGAATCTTTAGAGTTTGTTTTAAATGAGCTTTCAAATTTTATCTTTAATGAAATAATTATTGTAGATAATAATTCCAAAGATAATACCCTTAAAATTGCCAAAAAATACAAAACTAAAATTTTACAACAAAAAGGTTCTGGTTGGGGTAGTGCTGTGATCGAAGGACTCAATGCTGCAAATGGAAAATATTTAACTTATATGGATGGGGATGGATCTTATAACCCTGAAGGAATTGTGGAAATGTATAATTTAATTAATGATTTTGATTTTATATGTTGTTCTCGTTACAAAAATAATAATAAAAGTGAAGATGATACATTTATAAGAGCTTTAGGAAATAAGTTATTTACACTTATTGCAAATCAGTTTCTTAACCTTAAAATTTCAGATGCTTTATTTTTCTATCCTTTATTTAAAAAAAGTGATTTTGAAGACTTAAAACCTAAATCAAAAAACTTTGGGGTATGTATAGAAATTCCTTACTTAATGTCAAAAAAAGGACTTTCTTATACAGATGTATTGAGCTTAGAAAGAAAAAGATATGGTGGGACAACAAAAGTAAATGCATTTAAAGATGGATTTACGATCGGATTAGAAATAATAAAAATGAAATTTCGAAATTAATTAAAGATTTAAAAATTTATTTTTAAAATAATCAAATGACTTATCTGTGTTATTTCCTTCTGTAAAAGAGACGCTATCTTCCCTTTTTCTATGAAAATGATAAAAATTTTCTAATAATTTGATATTTCCACCGTTTTTAATAAAGAAATAGCTTATACCTAAAGCATCTGCAGCCAATGGGATGTCTTCAATTTCGATTAAATCATTAAAGAAATTTAAATAAGTTTCTTTATGTACAATAAAATTACCAAGATTTAAAACCCAGCTCAAATTTTTATCAATTGTGTGAGGAGTCTTATTTTTATAAAAGTCTTGAATAGAATTTAAGTTAATTAATTTATCACTTTTACTAAAAGTAACAATATATTTACTATCAAAAAATGATAAGTTTTTTGCCATTTTATGATTTTTTCTAAATTGAAATATTTTTGATGGTAAAAAAAGATTATTTTTTTCATTTAAACCAATTATTTTTAAGAATATTTGATCAATATTTTTTTGAGGAATATTATCAGAATCTATTTGATAAACTATTTCATTTTTACAATTATTAATACAAATATATTTATTTTTAAAAGCCCCAACATTTTTTTTATTAAATAATGATTTAATTTCGATATTTGTCTTTTCTTTAAGAGTATTAATTAAATTTATCTGATTTTCAACATTTTGGCTATTTGAAAAATCATCACAAATTACAATTTCATCTACATACTTAGAATTTAAAATTGGTTTTATACAGCTTTCTAAATACTTGGATGAGTTGTATGTTGGAATTGCTATGCTTACATTTCTTTTATTTTTCAATTAAATCTTCTCGTTTATAAGTTTTATTTCTAAATAAACCTACCATCCTGGAATTTGAATATTCAAATAGTTCAAATCCTGCTGAAAATAGAAAATTACTTACACTAACAATTGTATGATCTTGATTTTCACCTTTTTCATTTCCAAAATCAACTGCTACAAATTCTGTAATATTTAGAGTATTAATCGAACCCTTAAGAGCTTCAAGTTCATGTCCTTCAGTATCCATTTTTATTAATTTTATGTTATCAATTTGATAGTCATCTAATTTTTTACAATTAATCTTATAATTTTCATTTACTCCAAAAAATTGCAAAGAAGAATTTCCACCAACAGAGTCAACATAAAGCGTTTTTTCTTCTTCTTTATCTGACAAAGCTACATTGTGTAAAATTGAGTTTTGATCGATGTTATTAAGTTCTAGACAGTAAAAAACACTTTTATCTGGCTCGAATGCAATATATTTAACCTTTACATTTTTACTTTTTAATGCAAGATTAAGTTCTCCTAAGTTGGCACCACAATCAATAATTACATCGTTATCTTGAAAGTTTATTTTATTTAGACAATAACTTTCAAGAAAAAGATTATGTTGGATATCAAAACCGTGTAAAAAAACTAAGGATCTAAAAATGTTTGGAAAATAGTACTTATTATCATTTTCAGTTATTGAAATTAAATTATCTTCTATTTGCAATTTATTTTTAAAATTAAAAAAGTAATTAATTGCAAATATAAAATTTTTATCTGATAATTTAGAGTTTAAAAATGAAATAATTTTGCCCTGTAATACAAATACTAATTTTTGAAGACCACTTAGTTCTTTTAAATTTTTTTTTAGATATAGAAAATATGGTAGATGAATTATTCTTAAATCTTTCATATCTAAAGGTTATCAAATTTCTTCATTATTTTATTTTTGTTCAATTACTTTTTTTTATTGATACTTTTATTAATCCATAGATTCCAGTTAAAGAATCTGATAGTAAATATACAATCCTTGCAACAAACATAACTAATAACAATATCTCATTATTAAAAATAGGTTTTGAAATCTGTAAAAGTATTAATTCTCTCACACCTATCCCCGATGGTGAGCCAATAACAATAAGAGCAATAGATGAAGATAATGTGTAAAGTAGTGCTAATTTATGAGCATTTTGACTTACAATTTCATTACAAATTAGAAATATACTTATGTACTGCGAAAGAAAACCAAAAAACAATATTGATATAGAGGTAACATAGCTGTTCTTTCCGTTTAAGATATTAAATTTTTCAAACATACTTTTCATTAGTTTGATCAATATAACAATAAAAAAAGAAAATAAAATAAAATAGTTTGTACTAAAGTTTGTGTTTAGAAGTATCAAAGATGTAGGAACTAATATAATGACTGGTATTAGTTGCTCTTCAACTAAACCAAAAAACATAATCTTAGATTTTACTTCTTTCTGAGTAATTCTAAGTAGTGGAATTCCAACAAAGCCAGGTACATATTTTCCAAGATTTGAATAAGCCCAAAAATTGAAAGATTCTTTTTTTTCAAGATTAATGTTTTTGTTTAAATAGTTAGCCCATGCAATTCCAAACATAATATAAGATAAAAGCATAAAAAAAGTTGAAAGAATTAAAAATTCAATATTCAAATTACTTAAATCAAAATTTATATCTTCAAACTCTGTAGTAATAAAAACTATTGAAATAAGAGAAATTACTAAACCTAATCTTTTTAAATAAGAAAAGTTCATTTTGTTATCAAAAATCTCAAAGATTGTATTGAATAATTTTTTCATTTTCTACTTTCATATTCTTCATATGTAGAGAAAATCCAATCTTTAACTTTTGTGTTTTTATTGATTGCGCCTGTGAGCTTTTTTATAACCAAATCATAATCAGCATTAATATATTTTAAATATTCCCTAATTCTGACCTCCTTAGATTGATTTTCAAAAAGTGTTTTTTTTAAAGCTTCTGATCTATTCAGTTTTCCGTCTCGTATTTGATTACTTCTGAAAAAATCATTTTCTGTAAAACCGCAATATTCCCAGTAAATAAAATTGTAAAAAGGAGCTGTGCCATCACCTATTCTCCAACTTGAAGGGTTGTAAATATCAAATTCCCATTGAAAATTCTCCTCTAAAGTTTTATCAATTTCTTCCTCATTAAATTCAATATATTCAAAAGGATAAAGCAACTTTGTTTTGTTAAAGTTAAATGCAATATAACCAACCAAAGAGTCCCATAGAGAAGAATTCCAATATCTATAATTTTTTAAGATACCAAAAAAATAATAAGTAAAAAGTTTAAATTTAAAACTAAGAGATGTATTTAAAAACTTTTTATTTTCATATTTAAATTGTGGCTTGACTCCTGAAAAACCATATTTGAATTGAGCTACTTCATATGGACTTTGAAACTGCAAAACATAATTAGAATTATTTTTATCTGCTAAATTATCTAATATCTTTTGCCATACTTTATCCCCCGCCATCAATATTGGTATCATTCCTAAGTCAGGTTTTTCGAGCCATGCATATAGATTTTTTCTTATATTTTCTCTTTTTTTTGGTATATCTGCTGAAGCCCATACATGCTCAACACCCAGTTTTCCGGTAACTCGAGATTGATTTCTTCGTGCTAATTCTGTAATCATCCCCCAGTCATAAGATACTGAAATTATATTTCCTTTAAAAAAGCTTTTTGCAATAAGCATTCCATAGGAACTATCTCTACCCCCTGAAAATCCAACAATTAAATTTTCTTCATCGGTTAATATATTTTTTAATTCAGTTTTATCTTTGAGCGGTATCTTTACGTGATTGTTACAAAAATTACATACATTATCTTTGTCAAAAGTTATAAATGGAACTGTATCTGGCAAAATACATTTTGAACAACGCTTTAAATTAGGTATTTTAATTTTCTTTTTATAAGTATCTTTTTTAATGCTCTCGATATTTATATAATTTTCTTCTATTCCTTGATTTTTAATTGTAAAATTTTCAACTATTCTGCCATCTTTATTTGTAACAAAACCATTAAATGCATCAAGCTGATAAATTTTACAATTTTTATTTTTACTTTTTTTAAGTATCCATTTTTCTGATGCAAACTCTTTAATAACATTGTTGTCATCAACAAGAAAAAATAAAGATCCGGTATTTGTATAAAAAATAAATTTCTTTTCAGCTGTTGAGTATAAACAAATTGTTATTTCTCCAGACAATTCCTTAATACAGGAAATAAACTTTTCTAAGTAATTTTTATCATTGCTTTTACTTTCCATCAAATCTAAGATTACGATCGAATCAAGTTCAACATTATTAAATTTATATTTGTGTTTAATTTCTTTATGGTTTGTGATTATTCCATTGTGTACGAGAAAAAAATTATTTGTTGTACATGGTTGATTATTTTCATGATTTGATTCATCACCTTCAGTTTTAAGTCTTGTATGTCCCACTAAAAAGTTGATTTGTTTCTTATTTTTTTCACTTTTTACTTGTTTTATATTTTTCCTACTAGAAAACCTATTTGGTGATTTAAAAAAATTAATATCATTATCGTAATTTAAAAAATAACCAGTAGCTTCTTTTCCCCTCGTTTCAGACATTTTTCCTAAAGAAATAAATTTATCAATAGAATTTGATGGATTATCTGCTTGAATTACTCCAAAAATACCGCACATAATGATTAAGTATATACATTCATTTATTAAACTAAATTTTTAATTCATTTGATAAAATCAGGTAATGAGAATTAAAAAAAATTTTCTAATTTACTTTTTTTTAGTTTTTATATTTCTCTTGTATTTAAAAATAGACTTTAGGTTAATTGAAAATATAACTTGTTGTGGAGATGATTTTGATTATTATACCCATGCAAAAACTATTGCAGTAGATGGAGATTTTGATTATTCAAATAATATCGAGGATGATCCATATTTTTATAAGTTTGAAAATACAATTGCTCCAAAGGGATTTGTCGGTGCAGGAATCCTTTCGGCACCATTTTTATTACTTGGAAATATTTTAAATGACAATATTTCAAACAACAGCTTACTAAATTATGAAATTTTATTTTATTCTTTATCATCTGTTTTTTACTTTGCATTAAGCTATATTTTTTTAAAAACATCGTTTAATTTGCTTAAATTAAAAATAGGAAAATTCGTAATTCTACTTTTATTATTTGGTTCTGGACTTCCCTACTTTGCATTTGAGCGATACAGTATGACCCATACGTATGAAGTATTCATTAATTCACTCTTATTTTATTTAACAATTAAGTTCATAAAAGAGGACGACAAAAGAAAATTAAATATTATTATTCTTCTTTTATCTATTTCCGTTTGTTTAGGAATACTAATTAGATGGACAAATTATTACTTACTCCTATTGCCATTTTTATATAAATTATTAATTAATGAAGTAGTCCCTACATCTAAAAAGTTTAGACATTATATATCTTGTTACATAAGTCCTGTTGTATCAATTCTGATCTTTTGTTACTTGTCAATTTCAATCTATGGTCGTTTAATAATTGATCCACGAAAAATTTACGGAGAAAGCAAGTCTGTCTCGGACATGGTTGGTCTTGAACAAAATATATTTTCCTTATTAAAGGATTACACATTTGATATATTAAACATACTATTCGGAAATGAATTTGGACTTTTTTGGATATCACCAATCATATTTTTATTCGTACCATTCATTTTCATTTTTATGTTCAAAAAAAAATATATTATCGCTTTTATTCTCACCTTTATTTTCATTCAAACTTTTGGAATAGTAATTATTTGGCAAACAACTGCCTCTTCTTATGGATATAGATATTTATTTTCGATAATACCAATATCAATTATTTCATTTATTGTGTTGAACCAAAAAAAAGATTATGATTTTATAAAATATTATGTTTATCCAATGTCAATATTTTCTTCATTTTCAGTATTATTCTTTGAAACAAATATAGGTACTCAACTTTCATTAACTGAGGTCGAAAATTCATTTGGAAGAATTACCAGATATACACAACCTGATTATGTTACAGGTTATCTATCATCATTTTTAAATTTTCAAAGCTATCAGATTATATTTTTAACAAGTTTTCTTGGATTAATACTCTTTAAAGTCTTACTTGTTTTCATAGATAGCACTTCATTGCTTAACTTTTTAAACTCTTTCGGGCTTCCTATAGAGAATCCTGATTTTATAAGGTTCTATGAAAATGTTCAAAATGTTGAATATTTAAAATTGATAATTGTGCTAGTTTTTCTAAGTACTTTATGTAGCTTTATTTTAAAAAGGGAAATAAAATAAGTCTATTTTTTTTGCCCTTGTATATTTAAACTCACATGAATTCCATTTTCTTTATCCATGTGTGGGAAATACGCTTGAGAATGATCGTCATAATTTTTATTTTCCTTAAATATTTCTCTCCAATCCCATAATTTAATATTTTCAAATCCAGACTCTTTAAGTAAAGATGTCAACAATTCTTGATCATATACAATTTTGTGATAAAAATACAAATTATCATTTACTTCCCATTTCCCATACAAAGGGCCTAATATTTTATTTAAATCACCTGTAATTTCGTATACTTTAATTAATGCCTCAAAATTAGGAACAGCTAGTCTTAATATTCCATTTTTTTCTAAAACTCTGTTCCATTCTTTTAATACATTTCTTGCTTCGTCCAAATCAAAATATTCGAAAACATGCGAGGCGTAAATTTCATTTATGGATTCATTTTTAAAATTATCTAAATTATCTATTGACTGTCTATGGTCAATATGTTCATAATCTGATAAATCAACGTGTATATAGTCTGGTAAAAATCTTTTGCCCGAACCTAAATGTAGTTTCATATCACTCTTTAATCTTATTTATAGTTTCACAAATATAATAGACATCTTCATTAGTTAAATTAGTAGACGAAGGAAGCCATATTATTTTGTCAGAAATTTTTTCTGAGTTTGATAAATCAGTCTTTTCAACATTTTTAAGATAATTTTGTTTGCTTAAAGCTGGATACGATTCTCTAATTTCAATATTATTAGATTTCAAATTTTCAATTGTTATTCTCTTATATTTATTTGTTTTGACTTTTATATCAAAAAACCATGGAACTTCAGAGTCTTTGAAGTCATAAACTTCAATATTGGTATTTTTAATATTATTTAAATATATTTTTGCAATATTTTTTTTTATTTTTATAAAATTATTTAATCTCTCAAATTGCGAAATACCCAATGATGCCTGTAAATCAGTATATTTAAAATTTAATCCAAATCCTTTGTGCCAATCAGATTTATCTTTTCTTCTATTAAAAAGTTTTAAATCATCAATAATTTTTTTATATTTTAATTTATCAAGGAGTATCATTCCGCCCTGACCAGTAGTTATTATTTTATGAGGAGTGAATGACAGCGTACTTATGTCTCCAAGTGAACCACATTTTTTATGACTATATGAAGATCCAAGAGCATGTGCAGAGTCTTCAACTAAATATATTTTTTCTGACCTACACCAACTTTCAATTTTCTTACCATTGCCTTCTCTTCCATTAAGTGGAACAAAAATTACAGTATGGAGATTCTTTATTGTTTTTAACTTTTCAAGTGAAAGACATAAATTATCGTCTACGTCAACTATCACTGGTTTGGCGCCTGTCCATAAAATTGCATTAATTGTAGCTATCATTGTAATATTCGGAACAGCTACTTTTTTTCCAGGTCCTACCCCAAGCCCAAGAAGTGCTAAATATAGTGCAATAGTTCCATTTGGAACAACTATCCCAAATTTTCTATCAACGTAACTTGAAACACGTTTTTCAAATTCTCTAGAAACTTCATGTTCGGTTACCCAACCCCCTGATGCCAAATATTTAGTAACATTTTTAATATCATTACTAGAAATACTTGGTTCAACTTGGTTAATCTTTTTTTGGCTCAATTCTTTTTCTATCCTTTTCTGGTCCAAAGTAAGGACCATTTTTAATTTCTATAGCAATTAAATCTTCAATCATAATGTATTCATGAGCACCATTAAATTGTGTAATCAATTGGTTTTCCGAAATACGTATTTCTGTTAAAAATTCGCCACTATCTGTATAAAGATTACAAATCATTTTACCTTTAATTACCAAAACTGATTCATTAGTTTTATAACCCGTTCTTGGAAATTCTAAATGATAATGCAAATCTAATTTCTTATCTTTTGGGTAGTTCCATGATCCAACTTGGATAAATTGTTCATCATCAGTATAAAACTCTAGTCCACTGGGAACATCAAGAACATTTATGACTGAGGCGTATAAAACATCATCAAATATGTATTTTTTTTCGTAATTTTTACTCATTGAAATTTTCTTTATACCAATTTATTGTTTTTTTAATACCTAATTCTAAATCAGTTTCAGGTTTCCAGTTAATTAAGTCTTTTGAATGTGTATCAACTACAGTCTTACGCTCAACTCCATTAGGTTTTGACGTATCAAACACAAAAACTCCATTCCAATCAATAGTTTTTGCAATAATATTTGCCAATTCTTTAATTGAAATTCCTTTGTTTACTCCAATATTGAATAAAAATGAATCTCCTTTTAAAGTTAAACTCTTTAGTAAAGCTCTAGCTCCGTCTTCAACAAAAAGCCACTCTCTTATAGGTTTCCCATCTCCCCAAATCGTAACTTCGTCTATATTATTCATCTTTGCATGGTAAATTTTTGATACCAATGCTCCTAATGCATGAGACCTAACCTCTTCAAAATGATCATGAGGTCCATACATATTTGATAAAACTACATTTGCGGAAGATAAATTGTGCTGATCATAATATGCACTTCCTAAAGCAACAAAAGCTCTTTTTGAAAAACCATAGTTAAAAACAGATTCGTGTGGTGGTCCATCCCAAAATATATCTTCTTCATATTCATTAAACTTTCCTGGATAAGCACAGTTTGAAATTGGATTTATTAAAACATTTATTCCATTATCCTTAGACACCTTATAAAGGACATATGCCATATTTAGATTTATAGATAATAAATCAGCTGGATTTGTGTATCCATAGCCTATTCCTCCGACATAAGCTGCTGAATTAATGATATGAGTTATCTTATTCTTTTTTAAAAATTTACTTAATTTAATCTCATCTGTTATGTCTAAATGCTTTTTTCCTGATATTTCAAAAAGCTCATACTCTTTTGAATAATGATCTTCGTTAAAAATTTTCTTAATATTTTGTCCTAAAAAACCTTCAGAACCAATTAATAATACTCTCGATAAAGCTTGCATTAAATGTTTGCTGGATTTTCCCATGTAGGTTTTATTAAACCATCTCGTAAAAGAGTGTACTCTTTTTCAGCTTCATGAAGATCATTTTCAACCATCATCGTTACTAAATCATTAAAACTTACATTAGGTTTCCAATCTAATTCTTTTTTGGCCTTTGATGGATCACCAAGTAAATAATTTACTTCATTTGGTCTGAAGTAAATTTCAGATGTTTGAACATAGTCCTCCCAATTCAAATCAACACATTTGAAAGCGGCTTCCAGAAATTCTTTAACAGTATGTGTTTCTCCAGTAGCAATAACCCAATCATCTGCGGTATCATGCTTCAACATTTTCCACATTGCTTCTGTATAGTCTCCAGCAAAACCCCAGTCTCTTGAAGCATCTAAATTACCAAGTGTTAATTTGTTCTGGATCCCGTGTTTTATTCTTCCAACTGCTTTTGTTATTTTCCTTGTCACAAACGTTTCACCTCTTCTTGGTGATTCGTGATTAAAAAGTAAACCATTAACTGCAAAAATATCATACGATTCTCTATAAACTTTAGTAATTTCATGGGCAAAAAGTTTTGATACAGCATATGGACTTTTGGGATCAAATTTAGATTGTTCGTTTAATTTCTCAATGTTTGCACCACCATACATTTCAGAGGACGATGCTTGATAAAACTTAATATCTTTATTTGAATTTCTTATTGCTTCAAGAAGAGATATAGAACCTAAGGTTCCTATTTGAGATGTAAAAATTGGATTCTCAAAAGATACAGCTACGTGCGATTGTGCTGCAAGATTGTAAACTTCATCAGGTTGTGTATTTATAATTAAACTTGAAATGGATCCAGGGTCTAACAGATCTGAATAATGTAAGTTAAGTTGTTGCGATTCTGTATATTCTGATATAAGGTGATCAATTCTTGCTGTGTTTATTAAAGAAGATCTTCTTATTGTTCCGTGAACTTCAAAACCTTTCTCAAGAAGCTGCTCAGCTAAGTAAGACCCATCTTGACCTGTAATACCAGTGATTAAAGCTTTCATCCATTCAATATTAATGAAAAAAAGTAATTTAGATATTTTTAATTAATAAAATATTTTATTAATGAATGTTTTACAAAAATATGAGCCTAAGTTTTTTTCAATAATAAACAAATATATTATTTTCAATAATTACTCAATAAGCTACTTTAAGGGTGGTTTTGAATCCTTTGGAAACAATATTCAACAAATAGCTAATGCCATTATTTATTGTAATTTACATGGTTACAATTTTTATTTGAAAAACCATCCATACATCAATGATTTCAAAGTAATTAATGATAGAAGGTCAAACTTGTTCTCATTTTTTAAAAAAAAATATAGATTCTTTTATTTCAATAAAGAAGTCACAAATTTTTTTAATAGAAAAGAATTCTTTAATAAAAATGAAAACGATTTCCCGATAACTGAATCAGAAAAAATAATTTTTATAAATGAAATGCACGATACAGTAAAAAAATACATAAAGCCGAATTTAAATTTTTGTGAAAACCAAGAAATAGCTGATGATACTCTTGTAATACATATAAGAAGTGGTGATGTGTTTGATGATGATTGGCACAGTATGTATGTTCAAAATCCACTTAGTTATTATGAAAAACTAATCAGTAAATATGAAAAGACAATCGTTGTAACATCTGATGAGAAAAATCCAGTTATAGAAAAATTGAAGGATAAAAAAAATATTACAATTTCTTCATCAACATTTGAAAATGATCTTAATGTATTGTTAAATGCAAAAAATTTAGCATCCTCTGGTGTAGGAACATTTGTATTATCTGCAGCTTTGCTTTCAGAAAAAATCGAAAATTATTATTGTTCACAATATTTCTTAGAAGAACACCTCAATCCTGAAATGATAAAAAATGTGACAATAAAAAAACTTTTCGTTCATGATTATATTGATATTGGCAATTTCAAAAAAACAAAAAACAATATTGAAAAATTAGTTTCAGATAAAATTACTATTACAGAAAATTATGAATAATAAAAATATCATTTATTTGTTTGGTGAAGGAAGAATTAACAGATTAAATAATAATACCGATAGTTCTGATGAATTTTTCTATGGATTTAAGGAGGTAAAGAAAAATTATAATAATACCTTAATAGTCGAGATGAATTCAAAGTATCAAAAACCTGTTTTGAAATTTATTGATAAGGTTTTAAGAAAATTATCTCACTTACCTTTTTACTTAGCTCATATAGTTACTTTTAAAAATATGAAGAAAATTCTTAAAGCGGAAACAATAATCGCAACTAATGATCGTATCGCTCTTTCTGCATTACCTGTTCTAATAATTGCAAAAATATTTAATAAAACAAATATATTGGTAATAGTCATGGGGATGTTAACAAATTCTGAAAAATACAAAAACAATGTTTTAGATAGGTTATTTATGTCTATATTTTTAAAAGTTATAAATCAGTTTTTTTTCTTAGGAAAACCGGAAGCCGGTAAAGCCAAAATTTTATTCCCAAAATACTCTTCAAAATTTTCTTTTTTACCTTTTTGTGTAAATGAAGAATTTTGGAATGATGACAATAAATTAAGTGCTGAAGATAAAAAAAATATCGCTTTCATTGGAAATGATGGAAATCGAGAATATGAAAAGGTTGTAGAGATTGCGAACTCTTTACCTGAGATAAATTTCACATTCGTGACACAACTAATTAAAAAAGATGACATACCAGAGAACGTTAATCTTATCTCTGGTTCATGGAATGAAAATACTATTTCTGATGAAGATATTCGTACAATTTATTTGAATTCAAAATTAACAATTATTCCTCTTAAAGATACGATACAACCTTCTGGACAAAGTGTGACTTTACAATCACTATCGGTTGGAACACCAGTTATGATCACATTAACTGAGGGATTTTGGGACTTTGAAAAATATCAAAATAACAAAAATATCATATTCATAAAAGATAACTCTACAGAGAGTTGGGTAAGTGAAATTAAAAATTTTTATTCCAATAAAAAGTTGCTAGATGAGATTTCAATTGAAGGATCAAAATTAATAAAAAAAGAGTACAACAAAGGAGTATTCGAAAAAGAACTTATGAAATTTATTTAAATTTCTTCAAAAAAATCTTCAGACAGCTTATTTAATCTACTCTGAGATGAAATATTTAACAAAAAGAAGAGAACTATAAATATAATAAACAAAATAAACCAGTTACCTTGTGGGCCTAGGGATTGAAAATATCTAATCTGAATGAATCTAAAAATAGAAAATAAGCTTGAAAATAAAAAGATATTTGAAATCATTTCAAGTAACCCCGAGACCTGAAGAGATGAAAATCTTAACTTAAATTTAATTTTGCTATAAAAATTTTTAATTACAAAATAGGGAAGCTTAAACAACATCTTTATTGGATTTAGATTACTGTCTTCATCACCATAAGTTATTGTATTTTTAATCTGGGCAATCTTTATATTTTCTGTGTAACCAAGATATGCAAAAAAGTTAGATACAAAGTAAGGATATCCATATCTATTAAACATTTTAGGTATTTGAAAATTAGTTAACGTACTTTTTTTCATTCCATAAAGGCCATTTAGAGGATCATTTAAATTCCAAACTCCTGTAGAAAATTTAATTAATAAAGATGCTAGTGAATTTCCTAAGTATCTGATATTTGGTATCTTTCCAACAATGCCACCAGACCAAAAACGATCACATCTGACATAATCAAAATTATTTGTTTCTAGAAGCTCTTTTATCTTTAAAATATCTCTACCTTCAAATTGGCCATCACCATCAATTTTTACAAGATTTTCTGATGTCAAATTTAAAAATGCTTCAACGCCTATTTGAAAAGATTTTCCAGCACCATAATTTTTTTCATTATTGATAATTAAAAGTTTTTCATTTTTCAGACTTAAATCATCTAATATCTTTTTTGTTCTATCTTTACTGGCATCGTTCACAACAATTACGTTTGAAAATTCACCAATAAAGTTATCAATTAAAGTAGAAATATTTTTTTCTTCATTGAAAGCAAGTATTAATAAACTTGTACTCATATATTTTAAGAATAGGAACTAAATTACTAATTAAAAGAATTATTTATAGATTTTTTTTAAATAATAAAAAACAATTTTCTTATATCTTTCAATAAGTTTTCTATTTTTAAATCCTTTTACATTGGGTGAGTTGAGAATAAAGAATTCTTTACTTTGTGGTTTTGAGTTTTCATTTATACTTTGTTTTATTTTTTCTTCCCAGAACGTCATTTTTAGTTTGTCAAAATTAAAGAATTTATCTTTATTATTATTTAAAAAACTATCTAACAAGTCTTCATTTATATCAGAGTAATTGTTTACAAATAAAATTGGAAGGTCTGTTACGTTTGAGTAGGTTGAATGATACTTAGTAATTGGAATTGATCCAAGATAAAGTGTTTCCCACAATCTATGAGTATCAATCCCATTCCCCCATGGAGATATAACAAATGAAGAGTTTTGAATGTTATTTTTATAATCTTTCAAATCTAGATTAGGATTATCCAAAAATGCCCATTTATTATTTTGAAATTGTTGGTAGATCCCATCTCTTTCTTTGTTATTTGTGTTTTTTTGGAAATTTATATACAACTTTGTTTTTTTATCAAGAAAGTAAGACTTTTTATAGTCTGAATTAAAATCATTTTCATTTAAATTCTTTAAATTAAAATTTGCAATTCCAAGAGGTAAAGAAATTAAATTTTCGCTTTCGTAGTTTATATTTGGTGAAAACCAAGTCGATATTGAATTTGGTATTTGTTTAAATATGTTTTTATCAATCAAGTCATCACCCTGATGTGAAATCAAAGTAAGATTTTCCAAACCCTTAATACTATTTAAGACTTTAAATAAATCTTTTACCATGAATGAAGTACAGAAAATTGACGAATTACTTTTTATATTTAGTTCATTAATTTGATATAAAATATTTTCTTCATTTTTGTCAAAAATAGTAAAATTTTCATGATTATTTAAGTTATAAAAGTCATTAGTTGTTATCACTTCACTAAATACATGGTCAGCAATTTCCACAAATCTTTTACTTGTAATTATGCTTTTAGAGAAACTCATGTCACCCTTCAAAATCAAAAGACTTAATTATGGTTTTAATGTTTTCCACTCCATTCCAATTTCACACAAGTCATTAATCATTGATAATGCCCAGATAAACAGGATTGTTCCGTGTATGTCGGGCGTATTTCTTCCAGTAGTTATTTTCAAACCATAATAGTAAATCTGACTTTTGTTTAAATAATATGAAAATCCACCAGATTGAAAATGGTGGAGTTTAATAATTTCAGTAACTTCATATAAATAATTTTGAATTTCTTTTCTTTTATAATTTGTTTGTTTGCTGCACATCCATAATACATATACAGTATCAACGACATTACAACCTTCATGTGAAGGTTGATTGTTTAGGCAAAAATCAATTAGCTTTTCAGGATATAAAATTTCAAAATTAAGCCAGTCAAGTCCTGTAATTATTTTCATTGATCCATTAATTAACTCGTCATTAGATGAGACTTTACCAATAAAATAAGTTCCAGTTTCCTTATCATTTATTTTTTTAACAAATTTTTGTAAATCACTCATAATATCAGTATTTGTCTCAACTAATTGAGTTTTCAGAAAAACTGATAACGCTGCAAATTGTCCTCCTGCAGACCAAGGTTTAGACCAATTAAGATTATCTAAAAAATTTTTAATTTCATATTTCTGCTTGGGAAATTGACTATAGACAATCTTGTTTTTTGATCCTATTTGGTAAAGGGAGGCAATACACTGTTTAGATTCCGCCCTTAATGAATTTTTTAATATATCCTTATTTGTTAAATAATCTTTACCAAATATATTTAGTACAGTCTTCAAAATATCTTTTGTGTTTTTCTCAATACTGTTTTTATTCATGTAATTAAGATATTTATTATCAATAAACTCACCATATTTATTTTGATGGGAATTTATAAAGGCACTCCATTGATCTACAAAGTCTTTATCATTGAAAGAATCATTATTAAGCATAAAGATAATTTTTAGAGCATAGCAAGAAAATCCTAAACTCAGTTCATTGCCTACATTTGTCAAGCCCTCAAGGGCCGGTGAAAATCTATTCCCATCTGTTTTTTTTAGTCTTTCTAAAAATTCTAAAGTTGAAAATTCTATTTCATCCATAAAATTTTTTAAATCGCTTTCCATAGAATTAATTATATAATCTGAAAAAATGATTATTTCAATTTGCAAACTTCAACAATTTCAATATTGATATGTGAAAAAATAATTTTCACAATTACAATATCTATATAGTTATAAGGATTAAAAATTAAAGTATTAGTTGTTGGAAGTAACGGTCTCGTTGGATCATCTGTTTCAAGAATATTAGAGAACTCTAATAAAGTAACCACATTAATTACCTCAACAAGAAAAACTACAGACCTTTTTTCATTTGAACAAACAAATGAACTAATCACTACCGTTTCTCCAGATGTGATAATTATGTCCGCTGCAAAAGTTGGGGGAATTATGGCTAACAATACACAACGAACTGAATTTATTATGGAAAATCTAAAAATCAATATGAATATATTTGAGTCTTGTAAAAAGAATAAAAAAATTAAGATTGTTAATTTAGGTAGTAGCTGTATTTATCCTCTTGATGCACCTAATCCAATAAAAGAAGATTACTTTATGAGTGGTAAATTAGAACCTACGAATTCTCCCTATGCAATGGCAAAAATTGCAGCTATTGAAATGGGAGATGCTATAAGTAAACAATATGGAAATAAAGTTGTAAATATAATGCCTACAAATCTTTATGGTCCAAATGATCGATTTTCTGAGAATGACAGCCATGTGATACCAGGTTTAATTTATAGAATGCATAATTCAAAAGAAAACAATCAGGAGTCTTTTTCTTTATGGGGAACTGGTGAACCTCTTAGAGAATTTTTATATGTTGATGATTTAGCAGAAGCAATCAATTTTTTACTTGATATTGAGTGGGAAAATCAAATCTTAAATATTGGAAGTGGTGACGAGATTTCAATAAAGAATTTAGCTTATATGGTTAAAGAAGTAGTCAATTATGATGGAGAAATAAATTTTGATACTTCGAAGCCTGATGGCAACCCAAGAAAATTGTTAGACTCTTCAAATATAAATGAACTAGGTTGGAAATCAAAAGTATCTTTAGAAGAGGGGTTAACTAAGACTTACGATTGGTTTTTAACTAATTTTTTGAAAAATTAATATTTTGGTTTACAAAATAACCTAAGAAAAAGTAAAAAATAAGTGGAAATTGGACTCCTTCCATAGACGGATCAAACGAGGAGGTCATAAGTGCCCCTAATATAAAACTAGTAATTCGATAAAATCTTACATCTTTTTTCAAAGAATTAATTAAAAGATAGAAAAAAGTAAGAAACAAAATTAGCTGCAAGAACCCTCCTCTCGCAAATATATTTACAAAATAATTATGTAAATTTTCGTTTTTTCCATCTCTTCCAGTTCTACCAGGTTCATTTGGGTCTATCATGGCTGGAATAATTTCGTTATAACCATAACCATTTAATAAAATTTCATCATCTACCATATCTTCTATTACATCTTGCCAAATATCAAGTCTCCAGCGTGTTGTGATATCTTGTGAGGTTAGCCTTCCGTCAACAATATAAAAGGAAAAAAATACTTTGTGAGTATTTTTATCTTTTATTAATGATGTGAGGTTGTCCACTACAATATTTTCTTCAACAGTTTGGATACTTTCCTCAATTTTTGTAAATGTAAGATTTCCATAAACATTTAATGTTGAAGCTAGAAATATTGGTATACAAATTGCTGTTAAAGCTGCTGTGAACACAAAGTTTTTATAAATTACTTTTCTCCAGTAAATTAACTCGATAATAAAAAATATAAATGCAGGTAAAAAAGCACCCCTACTTAGAAACAATAAAAGAGGTATCATTACGGCCGTAGTAATGAATAAGTAACTCAATTTTAATTTATCGTTATTTAAAAACTGATAAGACAAAATAATTGAAACTAAGAAAACAATCAATATGTCGGATCCTTTTAAAAATTGGAATTTGTCAGAATAGTTATTGAAAAAATACATAAATATATTTGGATATCTACCTGTTGAAAAGAGATAATTCAATGGAAGAACTAGAAGAAAAGGTAAAATTAATTTTTTACTTAAAATAGATTGATCAGAGACTAATTTACCCAGAAACAAAAATGAAATTGTCCATATGTATGAACTCGTTTTATAGGTGTAAGAGGAAAATACAGATGTTTTATTCAGAAATAAAGAAATCAAAAATAAAAAAATTATTAGTTGATGAACTCTTGAGCTTAATAATTCTGAATAAAAATATTTGTAGTTAAAAAAAGAATATACGAAGAAAAATAGAGAAATAGCAAATGCTCCCAAAATAAAAAGTTTTCCCAATTGAATGTTGCCATACTGAATTCCGATAAAGGATCGAGCAAAAATCATTGAAAAAAAGACTAGTACTAAAGTTGAGTATCCTACGAGTTTTGAGATAGTTTTATTGATTATTAACATCTTCAAATCTAACTTCATTCATATTCTTATTGCCCAGAATTTTTTCTAAGAGAATATCTTAAATCATATATTCTTTGACTAAATTTACTTTCATTTTTTTGTAAAGTTCTAACTTTTAGAATAGTATCTTTAGTTCTAATTAATTCTTCAAAAAATAATAAGTAGTCATTGCACATTTTTAATGAATTGAACTTATAGTTTTTTAAGTTTTCAAAATAAGTATCATAATTTAGAATTATCTCATTTAATTGTTCTTCAAAATTTTCTTCGTTAAACATAACGCCATATCCCTCACAGTATTCTGGAATACCTCCACTGTTTATATACAAAATTGGCAGGCCACATTGAGCAGCTTCTATATGATGGTTGCCTGACGGTTCATTTAACGATCCTGTTATATATATATGATTGTTTTTTAATTTGTCAGATAGTTCTAAGCCAGACAAGGGATTGTGTAAAATCATATTTTTATATTTAAAATTATTTGGAATGTTCCCAATATAATGAAACTCGATGTTTTTATATTGGTTCTGATTTAAAAGCTTGTCTAATTTTGAATATATATCAAATCCTTTATTCCAGTTTCCTCCCCAGTGATGAGTAACTATTTTCAGAACATCTGATTTATTCCATCTTTTTAAATTAGAATTATTAAAAATTTCACTATCAGAACCTGACATTATTGTTTTTATATTTTTTGAAGCTAGACCTTGATTCAAATATAGATTTTTTAACCAATTGCTTACAAAAACAGTGGCATCAGCTGTTTTATTGGCATTTATTAGATATTTATTTACATAATTTGTTTTTTTTCTTTCGTCACATTCGTTAATTCGATGAACAACTATAGAATTATAATTTCTAAATTTAAGATAGTTTTTAACCTCCAGATCTGAATATGCTGATGATTCAGATGTTCTCCTTGGTTCAGTAATTAATATTATGTCTATATCATCGTCATTTAAGTCATGAACTACCAAATGGCCTTTTTTCTTTAAATAATTTTTTAAATTTATTGCAAATAAATTTCCACCACCCCAAGGTCCATCTTTAATCTTTGTGCCGATACTAATTTTCATAAAGATCAATCATCATTTCATTAAATTGCTTAAATCCATCAGGTATTTTAAGATTTAATGCGTTATTGTAAGCAATCTTAATATTTGGTTTAGCCTCATTAAAGTTTTTCATATCAAATATAGATTCTGGACTTAGTATTTCTTGTGCTATTCCAACATTTGTAGAAACTACTGGTGTTTTAGTTAAAGATGCTTCTACGATTGACTGAGGACCTCCTTCTACTCTTGAAGAAACAATATATAGATCTAAAATATTATAAAGTTCATTAAGTTCATTAAAATTTGTCATCTCAAAGTATTTATAAGGAATTTTTAAATTTTCTAAGTTTTCAATTATGTAATTTCTTCTTTTACCTGTGAGAACAACTAGTAAGTTTGGTTTTGATTTTCGCATGTGTTTCACTATTTCTATAAATCTATCAGGACCTTTTGAGAGCTTTGGTGATTTAAGATCACTTCCCTCAGTATCTCTCTGAAATGAACCAACTAAATATGATGAATCATCGAGACTGTACTTTTTTCTTATAATATTTTTTTCATTTATATAAAACCAGATATTTTGATTAACCCAAAAAGGTATTTTTTGGATGGGTTTATCTGTAAGCTTTTTTATTTTTTTAAATGTATCATCCGAAATTATGTGGTACTTGTCTACATATTTATCACGTTCATAAAAATCATATGCTTCTTTATCCCCAAATTTAGATTCATCAATATGATGAATTGTGCATAATACTTTATTTCTTTTTAAGGTCTTATTAGGAATTTTCCTCCAGGTCCAAGGTGCAATAATCCATACAATATTATTTTTTAATAAATAAGGATATTTTCTTGTTGGTTGATTATATTTATTCCACTCATTTTTAAATCTGTCAGCAATCCAGTTTTCTTTTGCATCATTAATATAAATTTTCATAATTTATGGCTCTGATCCGTTTCGAACACAGTCTGCAAAATATTTCTGTTCTATTTTTTTGTTTGTAGATATATTGTTACTCATATTTAATTCATATAAAGGTTCATTGATAGTTTTAAAGTTATAATTTTTTTTGATAAGATCAAAAAATAATTTGTAATCTTGTGCATATTTAAATTTTGTATTGTACGATCCAATTTCATTCATTACTTCTTTTTTTATCATTAGAGATCCGTGAATAAATGGATTCTTATATTTAATTAAATACTGGTATGGTAAAAAATAAGAAAAACCCGGAATTTTTTTGTTTGTTCCTTTTATTAATGCTCTTGAAGTACAAAAGTCTAGATTATTTTTCAAAATTGTTGATATTTGCATTTGAAATCTATTTCTATAACTAATATCATCAGCATCTTGTCTCGCCAAATATGTACCATTAGATTTTTTTATTAAAAAGTTAAGAGAAAAAGTGAGACCCATATTTTTTTTGTTTTCAAAATATGATATCTCTGAGGATTTATCTGCATATTCTTTTAATATGTTCTCTGTATTATCTGTTGAACCATCATTCATAAGAAGTATTTCAAAATTGTTGTAAGTTTGATCCAATATGCTTTCGATAGATTTATTGATTGTTTTTTCACCATTAAAAACACTGATCAGTACTGAAATTTTTTCACTTTGTTTTATCATTTAAAATTTTTTCAAACTTTGAAATCTGCCTATCTTGATTCAAGTATTCAGAAATAAACGCATTGTTTTCAACTCCTTGACTCAATACTAATTCTGTATTGGATAATAAATTTAATTTTTTTAACAAATCAGAATAGTCAAATTGTTTGAAAGAAAAAGGATAATTATTTGGAAAAAATTCCAATATACCCCCACTATCTGGAAATATTGATACTTTATTTAATATTGACGCTTCGCATAAAAGTGTTGGCTGTCCCTCGAATAACTTTGTTGCAATCGCAACAGCAAATGAGTTACTAATTATTTTTAAGGTTTCCTCATTAGATTTTGCTCCAACAATACTTATATTTTTATATTTAATTTTTGGAAATTGAAGTCTTAATTCTTCTAAAGCAGGGCCTTCACCAATAATTGAAAATTTCCAATCTCTAATCTCTGATTCAAGAAAAACTTCTATCAGTTCTTTTATACCTTTTTCTTCTGAAATTCTTCCAGCATAAACAATTTGCTTTTTTATACTGTAATTGCCGTCGATTTCTGGATTTTCTAGGTAATTTGGAAATATATCAATCTTACTTTGATCGAAACCTAGATTAATTAAGTAGTCTTTATGAAATTTTGTTAATACCAATATTTTAAAAACTTCATTTTTTATTACATTAAAATATTTTTTTCCATATCTAATTACCAAGAAAGATTTTATATAAGAATCAACAAAATACTTATTAAATATAGAGTATTTGTTCTTTACTAGGCCACATGCCAAGCATATTTTTTTATTATTTAAATGAGTATTTAGTGAGTACGTAGAAGTGCAATTATATCTAAAGTTATGCAGCTTTAATATAATTTTTATATTATGTTTTTTAAGAGCTTTAAATACTGAGAGAGAAGCTTTAAACCATGTATTGTGGACATAAGCAAAATCTGGTTCGAATTCAATAAGTTCTTTTTCAATCCTGTGATAACTTTGAGAATTGCTATTTGTTAAAAAAGATAAGACTTGTAATAAAAAATTTTTTAAGGTGTTGTCAAAATAAACAGTTCTAACTTCATAATATTTTTTCAATAATGCAACCTCATTAGTTACAGCAATGTCTTCTCCTCCAGTGATTTGATATCTATTATGAATAACTAAAATTTTTTTCATTATTTAAATTAACTTATCTAGTTAATATTAACCCAATGAACATAATTCTAGTTTTTACTTTTGGTATTTCTCTAAAGAGCTGGAAGGAATCTGGTTTACTAGAAAGAGAGATTTATCTTTATGAACAGATTTCATCAAAACATAACATTAAATATACATTTATTACATATGGTGATGAAAGTGATTCCTATATTGTTCAAAATGAAAACATAAAAGTCATTCCTATTTATAAATTCATTAAAAAAAGTGAAAGTCAATATTTAAATCTTTTAAAGTCTTTTATGTTTACTCGAAAAATCAAAAATGAATTAAAAAATATTGATATCATAAAAACAAATCAACTTAATGGGTCATGGGTAGGATTAATTCTAAAATTTATTCTAAAGAAGCCATTAATAACTAGAACAGGTTACAACTTATATGAATTTTCTCTACAAGAGAAAAAAAATATATTTACAAGATCATTTCACTATCATTTAACAAAATTAAGTCTTAAATACTCTGACATTTACACGGTTAGTTCATTCGCTGATAAAAAGTTCCTTAATGAAAGATTTAATTCTGATTCAGAAATTCAAATAGTTCCAAATTGGATAAGACAGTTAAATTCTGAAAGTTTCGAGAACAGATATTCAAAAAAAATTCTTGCGGTCGGTAGATTAGAAAATCAAAAAAACTTTGAGTCATTGATAAAAGATCTAAGTAAAACCAAAATTGAAATAGATATTGTTGGAGACGGAAGTAAAAAAGATGAATTAGTAATTCTTGCTAAAGAACTGGATGTTGATGTAAATTTTTTAGGAAAATTAAGTTATGAAGATTTAGAAAAACTTTACAGGAAGTATAGAGTTCTCGTTAACTCTTCAAATTTTGAAGGTAATTCAAAAGTAATTTTGGAAGCAATGGCTAATGGATGCTCAGTGGTTGCCAGAAAAAACAAAAATAATATTGAAATAATTGAAGATAAAATAAATGGATTCACCTATACAGATGCTAACGAATTAGTTGATATTTTGAATAAGTTGATGAATGATGCAGATGTTTTTAATAATATTACTGAAAATGCTTATGAGTCAATTAAAAAAAATAACTTAATTGAAACTACAATCTCTAAAGAAATAAATAATTACGAAAGTTTAATTAACTTTTAATTTTCTATTTTCCTCTTCTACAATAATCTCAAAGTGTTTATCGTATTTAAAATCTTCTTCATTATGTGTTGAATTAATAATTGTTATATTACGATTTTTTAACAGCTCAAAAATTAAATCTTTGGTTTCTTTATCCAAATTTGAAGTTGACTCGTCAAGAATCAAAATTTCAACATTATTTAAAAGAGCTCTTATAAACGAAATCTTTTGCATTTGTCCAGATGAAAGAGAGTTGATTGAAACCTTTTTATTCAAATCTAACTCGTTTGAGTCAAACAGTGAGAATTCATTTATAATTTTCATCATTTCTTGATCTTTTATATTGTTTTTATTTCCATATATCAAATTCTCTCTGAGACTTCCATCAACAATTAACGGTGTTACTCCAACGTATCCAAGCTTATCCGAACTACTCTCGATATTTCCACTCTGCGGTACATAAAGTCCTGAAATAAGTCCTAACAAAGTACTTTTTCCGGAACCATTTGGTCCAGTAATTACGGTATGTTTGTTCTTTAGAACTTCAAAATTGAGATTGGTAAAGATATCTTTTTCACTTCCAAAATACTTAAAGTTTACATTTTCAATTTTTATTGCAACTTCCAAGTTTTTATTTAAAACATAATGTTTATCTTTATTTGGAGTCTTATTATTTTCAAGTTTGTATAGTTCTTCTACATGAACACTTGAATTCACAACCATAGTTAGAGTGTTGTTAAAGTTCCCTAAGGACTGAAACATCCTCAAAAGTACACCGATAAATTCAATTGTTAAATTTTTTGCAAAATCAAAAAAAGCTAATATACAACCAAGAAAAAACAAAGTTCCAAAACTAGGTAGCATACTATTTATTGCGCCATAAGCATTATTTTTAATCCATGCATTTTTATTGTTATCGAGAATTGTGCGAAAATTGCTGAATTCTTTTGAGGAAGTTTTAAGGATTTTTATCAAAAATATATTATCTAATATTCTCTGAATGTAATTATTTACATCTTTACCAATAGTGAATGAAAGATGCTGATAATATTTTCCTTTTGAAAGAAAAAACTTTGTTGGGAATATAAGAAACAAAGCACCCAAGCCAAAATATAAAACCATTTGTACGTCTGAATATATTAGAAAAATAGAATAACCAATAATTTGTAATAGATTGTTCAAGAATCCTGAAAGAGCTTTATAAAATGATGATACATGTTGAGAGACGGTATTTAAATAGTAGTAAGCATCGGCATTAGAATAATTTCCCTTGTCATACATTTCATTTAACAAATAAAACCTTAAATTTTCATTGACCTGCAGACTAAGAATTTCCATATTCATTCTGTCTACGAACATTATCAAGTATCTGAAAACAACAAGCAAAGGTATTAAATATAAATTATTTTCAATAATTTTTATTACGAATAAAACAATTGCATTGTCATTATTTACAGCGTTTGTAAGTAAAGAAGAAAAAATAATAATAATACCTACATCGATTGTGACTATTAAGTTGGCAAGTACCACTGATAAAAAGATTCGTAGTTTCTTTTTCTTAACATTTGTTAATTTAGATACGTAGACAATTCTTTTAAGAACTGATGTAAGATTTCGCATACTTTTAATAATAATGAGAAGAAATTTATTTAAATCATATAAATTTTTGATTATTTGTTTATATTCAGGCCAATATCGTATTTAGGTTTAATTGTTTTTCTAAACCTATATATTAATAATTTTCTTTTTAAAGCTTTATTTTGTTCGTTATTAAGTTGAATAGAAAATTTGTTTATTAGTTTAAAAAGAGATTTTAGATAACAATAATATAGAACACGGTTATCAGTTTTTACAGATATAGAGCTATCGTGAGCTCTACAATTCACCAAAGATTCCGATGTAAAAAAAACATTTTTATTTTTAAATATTGGATAAAAGTTCATAATCAAATCAATACCAATTGCTTTTTCTGTACATATGTCATTAAGATCTAATCCAAACTCAAAAGCCTCTTTCATTATTTTAGTTTTATAAAATGCTCCAGTTGGAGATACATTTATTTTCTTACCATTGAGAAGATAGTAGTTAATAATGTCATTCGTATTTAAATATTTTGAATCCATGTTAATATAATTTCTTTTAAAATTATCTTGTCTTATTTGGCCGTCATCAAAAAAAGCGTTAAAGTTTGTAATTACAACTTCAGATTTTTTTTCAATCAAAAGATTTTTCATCTCTTCTAAGCAATTTGGCTCCATCCAATCATCATCAAAAATTATTTTTGAGTATTTAGTTTTAGAATTATCAACTAAATTTTTCCAATTTTCAATGGGAGAAATATCATTTTTATTTTTTATTACTTCAATACTCAGCTTTTTATTTTTATCCCATTTTTTAATAATCTCTAAAGTATTATCTTTACTGTTTGCATCTGAGATTAAACAATCTATTTGACCCTCAATAGTTTGTTTTGAGATTGATTCGAGTAAAAAATCTAAGTATTTTGCTCTTTGAAATGTTGGAATTAGTACAGTTACATCATTGCTCATCAGACCAAAGTATAATAACCTTGTACAGAAAGATAGCTTGGCAATTTATGAAAACACTGATTTTAGCTGGTGGTAAAGGTACAAGATTTTCCGAGGAAACAAAAACAAAACCTAAGCCATTAATACTTATAAATGAAGAGCCCATGTTAATACATATTATTAATCACTATAGGCATTATGGACTTAGAGACTTTGTCATTTTGGGTGGTTATAAATTTGAAATGATAAATGACTATTTTGATGAAACAGCAGAATCAATATCAAGTGGAGAATACAAATATAAAGACTCTAAAATCCTAGTTCTAAATACTGGTGAAGAAACCATGACCGGAGGAAGATTAAAAATTGCTTTAGATGAATTGAAGCTTACAAATTTTTTAATGACTTACGGTGATGGAATTGGAAACATTAATATTGATAATCTCGTGGATTCACACACCAAAAGTAATTGTTTAGTAACAATTACAGCTGTAAGGCCTCCAGCACGTTTTGGTAGGTTAGAAATTGAAGATAATTTGATTACATCATTTGGAGAAAAAAATCAGTCAAAAGAAGGCTGGATAAATGGTGGTTTCTTTATGATAAATTCAGAAATTAATAGCTATATTGAAGACGAGATGACAGTTTTAGAAAGATCACCTTTTGAAAATTTAGCTAAAGAAAAAAGACTAAACGCTTTTAAACATTATGGGTTTTGGCAACCTGTAGACACAATTAGAGAAAAAGAACAACTAGAAAATATATTGAAAGAAAAAAATGAGATGCCATGGATTTGAAATGAAGATAATTTATCTTTTATGAAAATTAGTATTTTTACTTCAATGACTAACCCTGAAGAAAGAAATGATCCTTGGGAAGAAGCATTAAATTGCTATAAAGATTTTGCAGATGAAGTAATTGTTGTTGGGGAAGATTGGCCAGAAGAGTTTTTATGGGACCACATAGGAAAAACTTTTCAACAAGGACTCGATAAATCAAATGGAGATTGGGCTATAAGAATGGATCTGGACTATTTTTTTCACGAAAATGATATGAGCTACATAAAAAACTTTTTGAGAGAAAATAGTGAATATCCCGCCGTGGCTTTCCCAAAACGTCAATTTTTTACGGTTGATAAGTACCAGCTTCAATCAAGAGTTTGTATAGCTGTAAATAAAAAGAAATACCCAGAGATTAAATTAAATGGAGGAGGTGATCTTTGTTTTCCAACTTTGAATGATGAAGATATTGACTCTAGAAGAATGCCCCTCTCGTCAGCACCCGTCTGGAATTATGACATGATGTTTAAAACTAAAGAGATAATTGCTAAAGAAAGGGTTCGATTTGGAAAAGCTTGGTATAAATATTTTGACAATTGGGGAATTTTTGGTGGAGAGACAGAAGAGGAAGCATTTGATGCATGGTTTAACTGGATAAAAGATAAATATAAAAATCATGTTTTTAAAGTAAAAATTGATGATCATCCAAAATACATTAAAGGTAAGTTAAATAATTTAGAACCTCATCAGTTTGGATATTCAGCTTTTAATTTAAAAAATGAAATAAGTCCAAATGCAATAAATATATTTCGTGCGTATCGTAATAAATACATTTACAAATTTAAAAGTTAATTAAATCAAATGAAAAATGCTAACTTTTAGAAAAAATAAAAAAGGAAATATAAAAATTTATCGTATTGTTTTTTATTTCTATATTTTGTTTCAAGGGGTAATTAATATATTCAAGTCTGGTGCATCATATGATATTGCTGGTTTTAGATATGCATCTGGAGTAGTGCTAAATAAAGTATTACTTTTATTTTCAAACTTTAATAGTCCAGAGTTCAAAGTTTATGATTACATTGAACATTATGGGATTGTCCTTCCAATATTCGCATATATTTTTGCCCATGCAATTAACTTAACAATTGGAGAAATATTATTAAACACAAATCTTTTTATTAACTCTGATGATGTTATATATTCTTTTATTCATTTATTTTTAATTTTTTACTTTATTTTCCTTCTTGAAATAATTTATAGATTACTAATTAGAAATTATGACAATACTATATCTTTTACTTTTTTAATACTTTTTTATTTTTTACCCTCCATCAGTGGTCAGTATTTTTGGAATATAAAAGATGTACCCTTTGCTTTGCATGTTTTTATCGCTTTTCTTTGTTACTTTGATTATTCCAAAAATAAGTTTATTAAAAGTCAATATTTTCAGGTTTTAATTTCTTTTTTATTTGTTGTTCACACAAGAATAAATGGCGTTTTAATTTTAATGATGATTATTTTTGTATGTAATTTGATTAACAATAAAAACTTTTATAGTGATATTTCTTTTTATTTATTAAAAATTAAGTTACTAATCCAGATTATTTTTTTAAATATCCTCATCAGTCCATCCTCGTGGAGGCACCCTATTCTTTGGTTAAATGAAACTATAAATTTTTATGCATCTATACCCTGGGAAGGCTTCACATTAACAAATGGTGAATTTATTTATTCTGGAAATGGTCACATAAGTTACTTAATCACTTGGTTTTTTTATAGACTACCTTCAATATATTTACTTTTAATATTCATCTCGATTGGTGGAATCATAATAAACTACAAAAAAATAAATAATTTAGAAAAGTCATCTTTTTATTTCTTACTTATTTTTGGATTGTCTTTTACAATAATTTCACCACTAGCTTATGACTCTGATAGACATTATCTTTTCATCTATCCATTTTTAATATCAATAACATTAAATTTTGTAAAAAATTCACTAGAAAAAAAAATTTTTAAATTTCATAATCGTATTTTTATTTCTTTCCGTTTTAATTTTTAATTATTTTGGATTAGAAAATCAAAGATATATATATCTGAATGAGTTTGCTGATGAAGAAAAAATATCTTATTTTTGCGAAACAAATATTGATGGTTGTGGGGAATGGTTCACAGATTACCAAGGTATTTCCGGAAAAAAGCTGGCAGATAAGATAAATAGAGATTTAGTAAATGAAACTATTTTTGTTTGCAGACCAGAGCATGTTTTTAGTCTGTATTTAGATAAAAATAAAAATGAAATTATATTAATTCCGAGTTTTAAAGAATATAAAAAAGATTCATTTTATGTTGCTACGCTTCACCGTCCGAGAAAGAATTTAGACTCATGTAATAATGAAATTAAAGATTTTAATTGCAATGAAATGATAACTTCGACAGTTAGTTTAAGAAATACTTCGGTAAATTTAAATTATTTATCTTATTGTTCAAAAAGTTAAAAATCTCTTTTATTAAAATGTACTTTAACGATGGATGATAAGTTACATTTAGAAAAAATTAAGTCTGAGATAATCGATCTTGCAAAAGAATACTTTCAAATAAATAAAAACGATGTATTTATCCCAAACATATCAAGTGTTCCCGTTTCTGGAAAAGTACTTGATGAGAATGATTTAATTAACACTATTTTATCCAGCTTGGATATGTGGTACACAGCAGGAGATTTTACAAAACAATTTGAAAAACTAGTTGCTCAGAAGCTTGGCCTCAGACATTCTTTGTTCGTAAATAGTGGATCTTCAGCAAATCTGCTTGCTTTAACTGGACTAAAGATTCTTTATAACCTATCAGATGGAGATGAAATTATTACCTCAGCTGTTGGGTTTCCAACAACGATTAATCCAATAATACAGAATAATTTGAAACCTGTATTAGTTGATGCTGAATTAGATACATTGAATATAGACGCCGAAAAAATCGAAGCAATGATCACAAAAAAAACAAAGGGAATTGTTATTGCACATACTTTGGGAATTCCATTCAACTTAGAAAAGATAAAAGAAATATGTGAGAAATATAATTTGTTTTTAATGGAAGATAACTGTGATTCTTTTGGGTCAACGTATAAAAATAAGCTAACAGGAACTTTTGGTGATGTTTCAACATTATCATTCTATCCTGCTCATCATATAACTACTGGTGAAGGAGGCGCTGTTGTTACAAGTAATACGAAACTAAAAAAAATTATGGAGTCTCTTAGAGATTGGGGAAGAGATTGTTACTGTCCCCCTGGAAAAGATAATACTTGTAAAAAAAGATATGAGTGGGAATTGGGGGAGTTACCTAAAGGATATGATCATAAATATATATATTCATTAATTGGGTACAATCTAAAAGCTACAGACTTTCAAGCTGCACTTGGTGTTTCCCAAATAGAAAAGCTAGATGGCTTTATTCAACAAAGAAGGGAAAACTATCAATATTTATTGAAATCTTTTCAAAAATTTTCACAATTTTCGCTAATCAACAAGCCGGCAAAATCAGATCCAAGCTGGTTTGGCTTCCCAGTCTTAATAAATAAGGATCAAAGTTTTGAAAGACAAGAATTACTAAAATTTTATGAAGAAAGAAAAATCGGAACACGCCTATTATTTGGAGGTAATATTAAAAAACAGCCTGCATACAAAGATATCGAATTTTCAACAACAAAACTTGATAATGCAGATTTTATATTAGAGAATTGTTTCTGGCTTGGAACTTATCCTGGACTTAATAAAGATATGTTGGATTTTATTATAAGCTCAACTTCAGAATTTTTAGAAAAATATGATAGTTAATACTTCTTTAATAGGTTACACATCAAAATATGTATCATGAATAAATTTTGGAAGAATAAAAAAGTCTTGATCACCGGTCATACTGGCTTCAAAGGATCGTGGTTAAGTTTGTTTCTTTATGTTTTAGGTGCTGAAATTTATGGTTTATCAAAAGATAAAAAAGACGGTGTTTATAAGTTAGCAAAAATTAAGTCGATATTTAAAGAAGAATACTTTTATGATCTAGGCAATATTGAGCTCAATAAACTTGAAAAAATATTAAAAGATGTTAATCCAAACATTATTTTTCATTTTGCTGCACAAGCTATCGTCTCTAAAGGCCACAGCGACCCAATAGAAACATTAAACAGTAATATTATTGCCACATTAAACCTACTTATTTCATTAGACAATACTTCTGTTTGTAATAACATTGTGATAGCGACAACAGATAAGGTTTACCTTAATAATCATAAATACAATAAAGAAACTGATCCTTTAGGTGGAGGAGATTTCTACAGTTTTTCAAAAGTTGGTGTAGAAAGAGTAATTGATATTTTCACTTCAAGAAAGGAAAACAAACTATGTGTTTCCGTAGTTAGATCGGGAAATGTAATAGGTGGTGGTGATCGAGGTGAAGATAGGCTTATGACAGATTTAATAACTTCCTTTATTGAGAAGAAAGTGTTTCAAGTAAGAAATAAAAAATCAATTAGGCCTTGGCAGTATGTACTAGATTCTATTTATGGATATTTGCTAGTTGGAGAAAACAATTTAAAAATAAAACAAGGTGAAGTATTTAATCTTAATTCAAAATTGAACAACAAATATACTGTTGAATACTTAATCAAAGAATTTGAAAAACAAATTCAAACTAAATTAAAAATTAAGTATTCGAGCAAAAAATTTCCAGAAATGAGTGTGCTCCGATTAAATTCGGACAAGGCAAGGAAAAAATTAAATTGGAATACTCAAACTTCATTAGAAGAAACAATAGAAAAAGTTGTTGGCTGGGAAAACTATTATAATTCATCAAAATCCTCAATTGAATTCAGTGTCTTAGAAATAAAAAGTTTTATTTCTGAAAACAATATAGATTATGAAATACAAAAAAATTGAAGAAAATATTAAATTTTAAATTATTGTATCAAGATACTTTTGCGAAACCAGATCACTTTTGTAAATATACTCTTTGACTATTTCGTATATTCTCTTTTCAAAAATATCTTTATTTATATTATTTTTACTCTGAGTTTTAGAGATAAATTCATCAACAGATTTATTATTGCCCCAAGAAATATTCGTACACTCAAGATCTAATTTTTCTAATGATAAATCGATGTAAGCTACTAAATCTTCATTACTAAGACAAATCGTTTCTAAATTTTCGATATTTCCATCTTTAAGATTTTTATTTAAATTTTCGATTAAAACATATTCTCTTGATACGTCCTTTTTTGAATTAAGTAAGATTGGTTTCTTAACAATATAATTTGCCATTATGTGAGGTATTAATCTTGAAAAATTCATATCGTTTTCACCGAGGACGTTTGGAATACGAAAACATGAATAATTAAAATAATTTTCATTCGCTAATTTTTTATAAAGATTTTCTTGTAAATATTTAAGTTTTAAATAAGGATGGGTTGAATTTTTATTTTCATTTAATAACACAGTGCTCAATAAGTAGACATTTTTTATAGTACTTGAAGTACTTTCTAATGATTTTATAATTCTCGAAGTAGGTCGAATCATCTCATCTAAACCTGAAGTAAAGTGTAACTTATTACTGCTAACTTTGTATGTTTTAAAATCATATATATTAACTGGACGAGTTTCATTTATTATTTCTTGAAGCTGCTGTACTTCATAACTAGATTTATATATTTTTTCGTTAAAAGGTTCTGACTCAGTTATTCCATAAACTGGTTCACCCTCTTGTAGTAGATAATTAAAGAATGAAGTACCCAAATAACTGCCTGCTCCAATAATTAAATTTGTCATTTATTAAATTTTTTCAATCTGATAACTGAATATAGATAGGTAATTGCAAAAATAAATAAGTTTCTTTTTGACTTTCCATATTTTCTTTTTTCAAATGTTGAAGGTATCTCAATAATTTTTATGTTTTTCTGTTTTTTAATTATTTTTATTAATATCTCTTCAACAATATCAAAATTTTTTTCAACTAATTCAATGTCTTTTATGAGGTCAAATTTGTATAGCCGATAATTATTTGAAACATCTTTTACAGGTAATTTAAACAATATTCTATAAAAAATATTTACAAGTTTACTTAATAAAATTAACACAGCATTGTTCTTTGTTTCTCCACCAATAACATATCTAGAAGCAATCACAATATCTGGTTCATTTGTATCTATTTGATAACGAAAATCTTCAAAAGAATCTGAATTATGTGAACCATCTGCATCCATAATTATTAACCAGTCTGTCTCAGAAAAGTTCTGTTTAACACAATCTATACCTGATCTTATCGCATCTCCAAATGTATCATCTGGAACTCGATTTATATATATTGAACCAAACTCATTACAAAGTCTACGAGTTAAAGAATCTGGAACTATTCCGTCAACAATTATTAGGTTGTTATTAAAATCTTTAAAATATTGTGATAAATTTTTATAAATTTTGGGTATTAATACTTTTAAATTATCCAATTCCTTATAAGCTGGAATGACAATCGTTAAATTATTCATTTTTTGTTTTTACAAAGTCTATAAATTCGAGTAAACCTTTGTCTAAATCAACTGTTGGTTTCCAGTTATATTCTGAATCTAATGAAGAAATATTTGATACATAATATCTTTGATCCGATAACCTTTCATCTTGATGGTTTAATTTAAATTTTTTACCTAAATTTTTTTCTAAAAAATTAATCAACTCTAATATTGAAAGAGAATTTTTGTATCCACCACCGACATTAAATTTTTTTCCAACAAAACTTTTACTATTTTTTAAATAAATTTCTACTAATTTAACAAAATCATCAATAAACAATATATCTCTTACTTGTTTTCCTGTACCCAGAATATTTATACTTTCATTATTTTTCTTTTTGATCGCCTCATTAATATACCAACCTACCCATCCTTGATCATAAGTAGATGTTTGGTTTGTACCGCATACAGTTGATAATCTAAATACTGTTGTTCTAAGTTCAAATATTTTGAAAAAATCATAAGCATACAAATCACCAGTACCTTTTGAACAACCATAGGGTGTTGTGATGTCTAACGGAGTATCTGTATTGTAACCTGTTGTAAAATCTGTTGATTCAAATCTTGTTTCTGACTCATTTAATTCATCCCAACGTAAATCACCGTAAACTTTATTGGTTGAAGTGTAAAGATAAAAAGTATCTTTGCTGTATAAGTTAATTGCATTGAGAATACATAAGCTTCCAAAAGCATTTATTAAAAAATCTTGAATTGGATTTTCAAGAGATTTACTCATTGCAACTTGTCCAGCAAAGTTTAGAATTGCAAAAAAAGAGTTGTTTTTAATTATATTTGTTATCGAAGCTTCGTTAGTTATATCTATTTCTTCAAAGGAAATATTTTTATTATTTTCGATTAAGTGTAAATTATTTTTAGATTCTACCCTGTAGTAATTATCAATTATATGACATTTATATCCCCGCTCAGAGAGATACAAAGCTGTATTTACTCCAATAAATCCCAATCCACCAGTTATCAATATTTTCTTCATCACAGATTGTATTGATTTATTAATTTTTGAATTTGCATCATATTTTATTGTATTACTTATATTTAAATTAATTTATAAAAGTATTTATTGATTAAATATTACTTTTAATTTAATTAATTATCATTTTGATAAAGTATAAAAATAAATTCAATCAACAGTCTTCCATAAATGTAACGAAGCAATTGTTTTATATGGAGACCAATTCTCGGCATATTTCTCATATGAGATCCATTCGCTATTCTTACTAACCATTCCAGAGTTGTTCATTGCAAGCCTCAGTCCCGCATCTTTGGATGAAAAAACGTCAAATTTCCCCATGCAAAATATTTCATACATATTTACAGACCATGGACCAATACCAAAAACATTTATTAAATTAGGATATAAATCATTACTATCTGATTTAGTGAGGTCACCAAAACTTTCATTTATAAAAAGTTCTGAAAGTTCTTTTATTGTTTTTGCTTTATTTGTACTTAATCCTAAATTTTTAATTTGGTCAATATTGAGATTTTGAAATTGTTTCTCATTTAAATATTCTGAACTAAAATTTTTCCTTATATTATTAAAAATAGAATTGGCTGCTTTTGTTGATATAAATTGAGATATAACTATTCCGACGAGCGTATCAAACTGATTTTTTTTCACGGGCCTGAAGGCAATATGGCCATTTTCATTAATTATTTTTTTTAATTTCTTATCTTTTTGACATAAATATTCTTCTTTTTTTGAAAATCTCATAAGGAAATTTTATAAATCTAAATTATTTTAATAACTTTAAGTACTCTATAGACTACAAAGATTATTACAAGACAAATAGTCCAACCCAATATTATATCTCCTAAATCAGCGCCTACACCTATTTGTTTTGCGCTACCTGCACCTCCAATAAGAGCACAAATGGAATAGCCGAGTACTTTATAAAGTTCTAATTTTTGTTTTTTA
>MDTD01044373.1_pt1 | contig 39547 bp, 28 predicted proteins | sample 811221 | NCBI WGS metagenome assembly MDTD01 (sample SAMN05326646, study PRJNA326480) | marine metagenome | isolation source: seawater | place: Pacific Ocean: South West | collected 2011
GGACCGCGATGAGCAGACGAGCAATGTAAAGGTTTTCAACCCCCAAGATACCCTCTGCAACGATTGTGTCAAGACAGCGATCACGCCCGGAGACGGTTTTTCTGGACCTGCGACTCAGGATCGGGATACTGCCCTCAGTCGTCGCGTCGGTGCAGCCCGAGCCGCTCGAGACCCGCGGCGACCCGCTCATCCCGGTGGAAACAGTCCCAGATCAGCCCCGAACGGGCGTTCTCAATCAGGATCAGCATCGGGCCGTGGTCGATCGCGACGGTATCCGACGCCCGCCAGGGATCTTCGCCCCCCCGGTACGAGTCCGCAAAGCCGTAACGCCCCTTCGATTCAGGACTCCGGATCGAATCCGCCGGAGCGCCCAGCCAGGCGAGATCGCGACCGGAATCGTCCCGGATACCCCGGAAGTGCCGCATCGCGCGAATCGCGAGGTCGGGCTCGAACACCAGCGAGGAAGCCGCGGCGTAGGGCGCCACCACCCCGCCGCCCCACTGATCCCGCGGATCGTGCGGCGGGTAGTCCCCCCCCGCCTCCGCCCCCAACATCTCCACCCGCTCGGGATACACGCCCGGGACGAGATAGCCGTCCGGCCCGTCGCACGCGCTCAACCCCCACGCGTCGGGCCCGAAGGTCGGCAGCCCCTCCGGATTCGCGATCGCCTTGTCGCGATGGAGGTTCACGAGCCTTCGGCTGTTCTCCCACCAGTCCACCGCCGCCCGATGGTCCATCCCGTGCGCGCGCGGGTCGTCGGGGCCCAGCGAGGCGTAGTCGATCCAGCAGTGGGCAAAGAACGCGGTGAACAGCGCGCCCGAGTAGGGGAACCAGACCACCAGCGACTCATCCTCGGGCGCCGCGGGATTGAACCCGATCTGTCGGCGAAGGCGGTAATAGGTCTCCGCAGGGACGCGGTGCGCCGGGTCGCGTGCGCACACCCCCATGAAAGTCGTCAGGCGGTGCTCATCGCCGCAGTCAACCCACGAGTAGGAGATCAGCGTGCCGTCCCCCGTCGGGTCGGCGTCGTCGTCCGGGCGCCATCCCAGCGACAGGAAGCCCTGCCTCGGGCTCGGCGCGTCGCCCCGCGCGAAGTCCGCGTCGCCGTTGAGAAAGTACGACCAGTCCGCCCCGTCCACCATCGCGTCGGCGAGCCGCTCGATCTCGCCCCCGAAATACGAGCCCGCGACGATCGCGCCCGCGAACAGTATCGCCGAATCGACGGTGCTGACGACCAGCTCGGTCCCGACCCGGCGTCCCGACGCATCCCCCGGGTTCAGGAAGTGGAAGAACAGGCCCTCCTTGCGGTTCGCGGGCTGATCGAGGAGCGAACGAAGGGCCTTTTCCGTGCGCGCGCGGGCGTCGTCTCGGTCGAGCCAGCCCCGCTCCGCGCCGATCACATACGCCGCGAGTTGATACCCCACGCCCGCGACGCTGATGGTCTCCTCCCCGGACCGATCGCGGACCAGCCCCGTCGCGGGGTCGACCGCGTGGACGAAGTACGCGAGCGCCCCCCGCTGCACCTCGTCGAGCAGACGCTCGTCCTCATCCTCGAAAGCGAACGGGGGTCGGTCGCGGTTCGGGCTCGCGTCGATGACAACCTCGGATGCGCGCACAGGTGGATGAACGCGTTTGGAAGCCGCGTCACCCGCGGCCTGCGCGACGCAGGCGGGCACCGCAATACCGGCACAACCCGCTGTCAAGACTATTTTTAGAGCCTTCAGAACCGTTGATTTCCGTGGTCGGAAACGCGAGAAACGGGGTGATGTAATCGTTTTCATCGGTTATCATCTTCTCCGATGACTCGTTCGGATGCAAGCAAGAGTGCGCCGTCCGGCAAGACCTCACCGACGCGGGGACGGGATGTCTCGATCCGCCGCGTCGCGGAGGTTTCGGGCGTGTCGATCGCGACGGTGAGCCGGGTGCTGAACAACCCGGACCTGGTCGCCCGCGCGACCTCCGAGAAGGTGCAGCGAGCCGTGCGCGAGCTGGGGTACCGCCCCAATCTGTTCGCCAAGAGCCTGCTGAGCAAGCGGAGCCGGGTGATCGGGGTGTCGCTTCCCGATATTCACGGCGAGTTCTACGCGGAGCTGATGCACGCGGCGGACCGGCGCGCGCGGGAGCTGGGCTATCACCTGCTCGTCAGCGCCGGCGCGCACCAGACGGACACCGACGATGCGACCCCCGGGGGGAGCTTCGCCCTCGATCTCGTCGACGGCCTGATCGTGATGCTCACGGAGCGATCGCGCGCCGACCTGGAGGCGATCGCGAATCTGAACATCCCGGCGGCGGTGATCGGGTGCGACCGTCCCGGCGCGCGCGTGGAGACGATCACCTACGACAACATCCTGGGTGCCGAGCAGGCGACCGAGCACCTCCTCGAGGGGACCCCCCCCGAGCGGTGCTACTTCGTGGGGACGCACCGGGGGAACCTCGATTCCGACGACCGCGCGCGGGCGTTCTGCGACGCGCTGCGCGCGCGGGGGCACGAGCCCGAGGACGACCAGGTCGCGTACGGCGAGTTCACCTTCGAGTGGGGCTGGGACTGGGCGACGGCGCGCATGGACGCGGACGCGCTCGCGGGGGCCGCGGTGTTCGCCGCGAACGATGAGATCGCGGTGGGGATCGCGAACGCGGCGCGGGAGCGTGGGCTTGAGATGCCGCGCGATGTGCGCCTGGTCGGGTTCGACGATTCGCGGATCTGCACGCTCCTGCGTCCCGAGATCTCGTCGGTGCGCATCCCGATCCCGGAACTCGCGAGCGAAGCGATCGACGCGCTCGTGCGCCGGATCGAGCACCCCGAGCAGGACCCCAAGCACCCCCGCCTCGCGACGAGCCTGATCGTGCGCGACAGCAGCCGGATCGGAGCGGGCGCATGAATCCCCGAACTCCGGCGATCCTCTGTCTCGGCGCTTCGCTTGCAGGTGCTCACGCGGCGCCGGTGGTCGAGCCTTGGCCCCTGGATGGGAGCGTCGGCGCGTCTGCGGTGTCGGCTTCCGCGTTGTCGGGGGTGTACGCGGTCGCGAGCACGGCGAACGACGCGATCGAGATCCGGGACATCCGGGGTGAACTTCAACGCCGGATCGAGCGGAACGAACTCGTCGCGTTCCTCCCGTGGATGACGCTCTCCGCTGATGGGGACGGCCCGAGCGCTGTTGCGTTGAGCGATTCGGGACGATTGCTGTTCGTCGCGGTGCACGACGACGAGCCCGCGCCCGACGGGTTCGGGGGCGACGCGATCCTCCGGTTCGATCTTTCCCGCGGGACCACGAGCGTGTTCACGCGCGGCGAGTTGAGCGATGTGACGGCGCCCGGCGCCGATCCCGGCGTCTCGCTCGCGCATTTCGCGGGTCGGCTTTACGCGGGGAGCGCCGACGGCGTTGTGCGCACGCACGCGGCCGGCAAGGACGCGACCTTCTCGATCCTCCCGCAGAGCAGCACGCTGGACGGGCCCGTGCGCGGGCTCGCGGTCGATCGTGATTTGGGGATCCTGTACGCGCTGACGAGCGGCGCGCTGTGGCGTGCCGACGCGGTTGCGGCACCGGGTTTCGTGTTCGTGGGCCTGCTGAACAACGGCACGGGCATAGCGACGGGCCCCGCGGTGGGCGTCGCGGGCGCGGGGGATCTGTTCATCTCGCGCACGGCGGGGAACGCTGGCGAGATTATCCGCGTTCCCGGCGGGCAGGCGCTCGGGCTCGCGACGCTCGCTCCCGAGCTTTATGCGCCGCTGGACGGCGCGCCGTCGGGCATCGCCGCGACGGCGTGTGGTCGGCTGCTGGTGTCTTCGGATCTGGGCGCGCGCCTGGTCACGGATGACGCCGACGCGCGTCTCGGCTTCGAGGCTTGGTTACGCGACGAGTTCGCGCAGGTCGCCGCCTTCGCGAGGGGGCTGATCGCGCCCGACGGGGAGCCCGCGGGCTGGGTGATCGACGCGGATGTGATCGACGGCGCGACACGCTTCCACCCCGCTTCCCCCGACGGCGCGGCGTGGGTGGTCCTGATGCTGCTGATGGACGATCGGCTGAACGACGCGCCCGACGCGCGCGGCCTTGTGCGCACGATTCTCACGCGGTACGCGGGTCTCGCGTCCGACGGGATCGCGCCGGGTCGGTCGGCCGACGGGATCTACAAGCACTGGATCGACCCGTTCACGGGGCAGACACAGGCGGGGTGGCTCGATGAGTATGCGACGCTGAGCACGATGAAGATCGTGCTCGCGGCGGACCGGGCGCGACGGTTCTATCCGGCTGACCAGGGCATCGCGGCCGCGGCGGACGCGATCGTCGGCGGGGTCTCGAACTGGGGCGCGTACATCGATTCGAATGACGCGCTGTTCTTCCAGGCGGCGGGGGGCGGCGGGCCGATCGGGGGGGCGGCGCTCCCGTTCCACGAGGGGATCATCTTCGTCGAGCAGGCGGAGTCGTTCGGCTCGGTGAGCGGCGTGCTGGATCGGTGGCTGCAGCGTGCCCGCTGGCCGAGCGCGTCGTTCGCGAACGGGCTGCCCGTGACGACGAACGCGCCGGGCGAGCATCTCCCGGCGTTCGTGTCGCTCTACTCGTCGCTGGTCCAGACGCTCTTCCGCGAGAACCCGTCGTGGGACGCGCACATCGGGAACCTGCTGGCGTCGCACGGCGCGTGGACGGACGACGCGGGCGCCCGGCACATGACGGTGTTCAGCGCGGGCACGACCGCGCCGCAATGGGGCGGCTACCACGCGGACTCGCTGAGCGATCATCCGGGCGATGTGACGACCTTCCCCTCGCTGATGGCGTTCAGCGGCGACGGGCGGACGGCGCCCGCGGTCGGCGCGTACGAGGCGTACCGGCGCGGGGCGCGGCAGCGCTTCGAGAGCGGCGCGTCGATCCTGTACCGGCGATCGGATGAGATCCCGTCCTATGTGTTCAACAGCGCGGGTCTTCCCGATGTGGCGCTGGGCGCCCTGGGCCTCGCGGAGCTGATCGAGGCGGGCTCGGTCGGGGCGGTGCTCGCGGGCGGATACGACGAGCCCGGCTGCGCGGTCGATCTCGCGCGGCCTTTCGGCGTGCTCGATCTCGCGGACATCAACGCGTTCGTCTCGGGGTTCGTCGCCCAGTTGCCCGACGGTGATCTGAACGGGGACGGGCTGTGGGACCTCTCGGATATCGCGTTGTTCGTTGACTTCTACCTCGCGGGTTGCGGGTTCTAGCGGATCGCGGGCGTGACGAGGGCGCGGCGTCGCTCTGCTCGTCGGGTTCGAATCGAGCGTGGGTGTGCAGGGCGCGCTCCGCGAACCGTGATCAGCCGTCGATGAGGTAGAGCGCCGAGGCGTGCGGCGCGAGCTGGGTGGAAAAGACGCCTGAGAACATCCCGAGGTCCTCGCGGCTCCAGAGATCGCGGATGTGTGCCTCGCCCTCGAAGCCGAGCGTTCGCAGGTCGACGCGCACGGTTCGGTTTTCCTCGGCCTGGCCCGCGGAGACCGCGAACCGCACGGAGGTGGTCGCGTTGGGCTGGTCGGCACCCCGGTCGTCGAGGCCCGCGCGGCCCGTCAGCCTGGTGTACCCCTCGGGTCGTTCGTACTCGATGATGGACGGCGCGTGCGTGCCGATCCCGTCGGTGTGCACCTTTCCGTCGATGCGGAGTGGTCCGTTGCCTTCGCAGTTCTGCCCGACGGTGGGTCCCGCCCATCCGCTGGTTGCGCTCGTCCACGCGAGGTCGGTCAGCGGGATGGTGGGGACTCCCGGTCCGGACAGTCGCATGTCCACCCAGTTTGCCCAGTCGTAGTCGGAACGGTCGGGGTCGGGGCCCGCCCCGTCTCCCGCATCGACGATCAGGAAGAACCGGTCCGCGTCCGCGATGTTCGCGTCGATGGGCACGGAGCGCCCCGGTGTCGATCGCGTGATCAGGTCTGATCGTTCTTCGGCGCGGGCGATCAGCCTCTCGAGGCTCCCGGACGGGTCGTTGAGATTGAACACCGCGAGGTAGGTGCCGCCCCCGGGAGCGTCGGCGGTCCATGCGACGGTTCCCTCTTCGCGGAACAACTGGCGGTTGTTCCGGCTTGTTTGATTCACCGCGAGGGCTTCGGGGTTGGTCAGCAGGCTGAGGGTGAACGCGTCGTTGCTGGGCAGATCGCCCCCGAACATGAGTGGGGATCGCGCGATGAGCCAGAGAGTCATGAGCGAGCGCTGCTCGTCGCGGGTGAGGTTCGACATGCGGTCGCGCCCGACATGGGCGCGGATCCCGAGGCGTCCGAGGGGGAGCATGTCGTTGTCGGGCCAGCGGCCTCGCTCGCGGAACGGGGTCCAGTCGTGCGATTTTTCGAAGAGCTCGACGACCAGGGGCCAGTCGTCCCACAGGTCGTTGGTCACGCGCCACATGTTCGCGTGCCGGGCGGTGTGGTCGGCGCGTTCGAGCGGCGCGGCGCCCGGGGAGAGACTCAGCACCATCGGTCGGCCCGACTTGTCGATCGCGGCGCGGATCATCTCGATCTCGTCGGCGTGGTACGACTCGTCGGGACGGGAGAAATCGCGGAGCATGTCGTCGACCTTGACATAGTCCACGCCCCACTCGGCGTAGAGCGCGAAGAGCGCGTCGTAGTACGCCTGAGCGGCCGCGGTTTTCTTCATGCCGAAGCTGTCGTGGAGCCACGACGCGCCGTTGTCGATCCGGCCGCTCTCCCAACGGCTTCGCTCGATGTCACGGGTCGAGAAGCCCGATCCTGCGATGGGGTCATCCGCCTCCCAGGCTTCTTGCTTGATGCCCCGCATCATGTGCACGCCGAACTTGAGGCCCATGGCGTGCAGGTCGTCCGCGAGGGGTTTGAATCCGAGGTTCTCTCCGTTCTCGCCCCTGGCAGACGGGAAGCGGTTCGGGGCGGGGAGGAGGCGTCCGTGAGCGTCGAGATGCACGACGGGGTCGGTCGTGTTGTAGTGGTGGTCGCCCGGGTTGGCGATGTACCAGCGGATGTCGACGACGACATATTCCCATCCGAACTCGAGGAGGTGATCGGCGATGTACGCCGCGTTGGCGCGGACTTCAGCCTCGGTGACCGAGGAGCCGTAGCAATCCCAACTGTTCCATCCCATCGGGGGCGTGGGCGCCCAGGTCTGGAACTCGTGAGCCGGGTCTGTCTGGGCGGGGGCCGCGGGCCCGAGCGCGAGCAGCGAGAGGAGCGCGACGAACGGGGGGGACTTCAAGGAGTGGGCGATCGCATGCATGCGGGGGAACCTCCGCGTGAGACTGCTTCGGCGTTGTGCCGGGGACCTGCGGGGACATGATCAACCGAAGAACAACCCCGAGAAATAGAGGTACACGGTCACGATGATGCACAGGACGATGCCGGTGTGGATGACATCCCACTTCGTCCAGGTCCGGGGCTCGCCCTCGGCTTTGCCTCCCCCGACGGTGAGGCCGCGGGTCTTGTCATCGGGGGGCGGCGCGGTGAGGAGGCTGACGAGGACCATCACCGCGGCGCTCGCGAGGAAGAGATACACGGCGAACATGAGGAAGTTGATCTCGCCGAACATGACGGCGGGCGCGGTGCGCCAGGTCGCGGCGTCGCGGGTGGCGTCGTCGAGCCCTCCGGCGTAGACCTGGCATGCCAGTTTGCCCAGGCCCAGCGAGAAGCCCGTGATCAGCGAGGCGAGGGCGCCCGTTGCGTTGATGCGCCGGATGAAGACCCCGAGAAAGAAGATCGCGGTGAGTGGCGGGGCGAGATAGGCCTGCACGCTCTGGAGGTACTTGTACAAACCGTCGCTGACATTCTCCATGACGGGGATCCAGGCGATGCCCGCGAGCACGACGACGGATGTCGCGATCCGGCCGACGCGGACGAGCTCGCGCTCTGGCCTGCCCGGCCTGAGCTTTTCATAGACATCGACGGTGAAGAGCGTGGAGCAGGAATTGAAGACCGAGGCGAGCGAGCTCATCAGGGCCGCGAGCAGGCCCGCGACGACCAGGCCCCGGACGCCCGGGGGCAGGAGCGCCCCCACCATCGAGGGAAAGACGGCGTCCTTGCTCTGGAAATGCAGCAGGCCCTTCTGTTGCAGGGCGGCGCCGATCATGCCCGGGACGATGAAGATGAACACCGGGGTGAGCTTGAGATAGGCCCCGAAGATCGTGCCGCGGCGGGACTCGGTGAGCGTCCGCCCTGCCAAGGTCCGCTGCACGATGTACTGATCGGTGCACCAGTACCACAGGCCCACGATCGGGGCGGCGAAGAGCATGCCCGGCCAGGGGAAGTCGGGATCATCGGCGGGCTTCCAGAGATTGAACATCTCGGGATCGAGTGTATCGGTGAGTTCGCCCCACCCGCCGAGGCGGGCGAGGCCGATCACCGTCAGGGTCAGCGATCCGCCGATCAGAACGATCGCCTGGGCGGCCTCGGTGTACACGACGGCGCGGAGCCCGCCCACGATCGTGTAGACGCCTGTGAGCACGACAACAGAGAGCGCGCCGGTCCAGAAGGGGCTGAGGCCGAAGAGCGTGAGTTCCGGGAAGAGGGTCGCGACGACGGTGCCTCCCGCGAAGACTGTGACGCTGACCTTGGTGAAGACATACGCGATCAGGCTCACGAGTGAGACGACCCAGCGGGAGGCGGGGCTGAACCGTTTCTCGAGGAACTCGGGGAGCGTGAACACGCGGCTGCGCACGAAGAAGGGGAGCAGCACCCAGCCCAGGACGAGGAGGCACCACGCGTGGAGCTCGTAGTGGGCCATCGCGACACCGCTGTCGGAGCCCTCCCCGGCGAGCCCGACGAGGTGTTCGGATCCGATGTTGGACGCGAAGAGGGAGGCGCCGATCACGAACCAGCCGACATTCCGACCCGCGAGGAAGTAGTCCTCGCTGGTGTCCTGCTTGCGTCCGGACCACCACGCGATGCCGGCGACGCCCAGGAAATACACGAAGACGACGGTCCAATCGAGCACCCCGAGAGCGGGCAGGGCGGGTGTGACGGTCAGCAGCGTGAGCGTGGGCATCGGTCAAGATTCCTGCTCGGGGCGTTCGCACCCCGGAGAATCGGGGCTCGCGCTTCGAGGACGGCACTCCACACCCAGATGGCCTTCTGTGGACACCCCGAACAACTCGCTCGCGGCGCGACACCGAACGGGCGGGTGTGCGACCCGTCAACTCGTGTGGCCGTGCTCAAGGCCTGTTCATCCGGCATGCCTCTGTGAACCGTTCGATACTTTGCCCGCTCGAAGCGACTGGGAGACTACCGGAACCGGCGTGGGTGTTCAACGGAATGCAGAAAGAAAAGGCAATGATCTTGGAAAATAAACCACTCGAACACCAGACCTCGGCCTGAGTCGGTCTCTTCGCTGGAGATCCGGATCGAACGAGACGAATCAGCGTTGGCTCGGTCCCTCCGGGAAGACGGGCCCGTCGCGTGTCCGGTTCCGCGCCGTGGAATATGTCCCCGGATCTTGTTGTTTGTCGGGCAGCCGCGTTTGAGGTACCGTGCGAATCTCCATGATGAGGATCCTCACCATCTTGATTCTCCTTGTCGGGGGGCTGCCCCGGCTCGGGGTCGGACTCTCGGGTGGGGAGGAGTGCTGCGGTTCGTCGGCGTGCGCCGTGCCGCGGGTCGAGGTCGGTTGCTGCGGGTCGCCTGCCGAGGACTCGGAATCGGAGCTCGCGTGCCGTGTCGGCTCATACTGCCCCATGAGCGGCGGGCGCTGTCGATGCGGCGTCTCTCCCTCGCCTGCTCCTGAGCGTGTCCCCGACGCGCCGCTTCCGGAATCCGGCCGTGACGGGTTCACCGGACTTGTGGGCGCACCGGTGACGGTGCAGCCGGTCGTGGAGCCCGACCGCGCGGCCTCCCCGCGTGCGTTGTGTATCGCGCGGACGCGGGCTGGGCGGGCCCACAACGAGATTCGGGCGCTTCTGGGGAATTGGCGAACATAGAAGCTGGGTGTAACAGGGACGGTGCGCGCCGGCTGCGCGTTCGTTTCTGCTGCTGTCGCTCGGATTTCACTTTCGCTCGCTCGATTCCCAGGAGTTCCCCACGTCAGTTCGCCTCGTCGCGTTCGCGATGGGCCTTGGTGCGGTCGGCTTGATCGCCGGCTGCTCGTCGCCGCTTCACTCTGATCGCGATCTGCTGCTCCCGCAGACCCTGCCTGCTCCCGCTGGAGCAGACGCGCCCCCTCGGTCCGCGTTTCGCACCCGGGCGGGACCCGATGCCGGAGCGCCGCCACGACTTGCGGGTGGATCGGCGGACGACTTCGTGCGCTATGCCCTCTTCCACAGCCCGAGCGTCGAGGCGGCGTACCAGCGATGGGTCGCGGAGAGCGAGCGACTGCCGCAGGTCCGTGCGCTGCCCGATCCTCGGGTGAGCTTTGGGTTCTTCCTGGATGAGGTCGAGACGCGGACCGGTGCGCAGCAGTCGCGTGTGGGCGTGAGCCAATCGTTTCCCTGGCCGGGTCTCCTGGATGACCGTGAAGATGCGGCGGCTGCTTCGGCTCGAGCGGCGTGGCGGGCGTTTGAAGCGGCAGGGCTGATGGTCACGGAACGCGTGGTCGAGACGCTGCACGAACTCGCGTATGTCGACGCCGCGATCCGTATCACAGCGGAGAACCTGGACCTGCTGGCTTCCTTCGAAGAGGTGGTGAGAGCCCGCTACCGGGTGGGGGCGGGCTCGCATCCGGCACTGGTCCGCGTGCAGGTGGAACTGGGTGAGCTGGAGGACCGGCTCGCGCGGCTTCGCTCGATGCGGCCCACCTATGCCGCGGATCTCAACGCGGCTCTGAATCGACCGGGAGATACACCGATCGGGGAACTCGGCGAACTGCCGGGACGCGTGGTCTCCATCGACGGGCCCGCGCTCGGGGAGATCGCGCGCCGTTCCAACCCGGCGCTGCTCGCGCTCGATGAGCGGACGGAGCAGCAGCGGATTCGGGAACGAGCCGCGCGGAAGGAGGGGCTTCCCGACTTCTCGATCGGGCTGGATTACATCGTGACCGATGAGGCGATCGGCAGCGCGATCGCCGAGAGCGGGGACGATCCGGTGCTGCTGACCTTCGGGATCGGCGTCCCGCTGTGGCGCGAGAAGTACGAGGCGGGCGTCCGCGAGGCGGTCGCGCGCCGTCTCGCGCTGTCGCACGATCGGGCGGAGGAAGCGAACCGCATTGCGGCGTCGATCCAGCGTGCGTGGTTCGAGCACACCGACGCGGACCGGCGGGTGCGCCTGTTCGAGACGACGCTGATCCCCAAGGCGGAGGAGTCGCTTCGAGCGTCGCTCGCTGGTTTCCGCGCGGACGAAACAAGCTTCCTCGATCTGCTCGACACCGAGCGAACGCTCCTTGAGTTCGCGGTCTCCGCCGAGCGAGCACGCGCGGATCGGGGGCAGGCCCTGGCGCGGCTGAACAGGCTCGTGGGAGAGGCTGTTCCCACCGAGCCCGCCGCCGGAACAAGCGTCAAAGCCAAAGCGGGCGAGGAGAAGCCATGAAAAGACAACTCGAGCGAGCGCGGGCGGGTGTCGGCTGGCTGTGGAAGCACGCGAGCACCGGAGTGGCGATCGGGGCGATCGTGGCGGCGTTGGTCGTCGGGTACCGGATCGGTCGGCCCGCCCCCGAGCCGAGCGATGCGGGCGCGGGCGGCGGGCACGAACACGCGGAGGGTGAATCGATCGAACCTCGGATGTACACCTGCTCGATGCATCCTTCGGTTCGTCTGCCCGATCCGGACGCGAAATGCCCGATCTGTTTCATGGACCTGATTCCCGTCATGGAACAGGGCGGAGCCGACAGCGGGTCGAGGATCTCGATCAGCGAGTCGGCCGCGGCGCTGAGCGACATTGAGACGGCGCCCGTCGGGCGTTTCTTTCCGACGGCCGAGGTCAGGCTTTATGGCAAGGTCACCTACGACGAGACCTCGGTGGCGCGGTTGACAGCGTATTTTCCGGGGCGGATCGAGCGGCTGTTTCTCAACTACACCGGTGTCGCGGTCGCCCGGGGCGAGCATGTCGCCGAGGTGTACAGTCCCGATCTTCTCGCGGCTTTCGAAGAACTGCGCCAGGCGAAGGCGGCGTCGGAAACCGAAGGTGGGATGAGCGACCTCGTGCGCGCCGCGACGCGCGACACGGTCGTCGCGGCGCGGGAGAAGCTCCGGCTTTTCGGGATCACCGCGGAGCAGATCGCGGCTGTCGAGAACGGCTCGTTCGATGCCGACAACCTCACGATCTTCGCGCCGATCGGGGGGGTTGTGACCCACCTGGCGGTGCGCGAGGGCGACTATCTCCAGACCGGTGCGCCGATCGCGACGATCGCGGATCTGTCGAGACTCTGGCTCGACATGGAGGCGTACGAGTCGCAGCTTCCCCTTCTCCGCTGGGGACAGCGCGTGACCTTTTCGGTCGAGGCGCACCCCGGGGAGATCTTCGAGGGTCGGATCTCGTTCATCGAGCCCATCGTCGACGAGCGGACGCGGACGGCCGCGGTGCGCGTCGCGGTGGAAAACCCCGGTCACAGCCTGAAGCCCGGCATGTTCGCGTCGGCGGTCGTGCGGACCCGCGTCGCGGCGGACGGCGCGGTTCTCGGAGACGAGCTCGCGGGCCGATGGGTTAGCCCGATGCATCCGACAGTGGTGAAGGACGGCCCCGGGCGGTGCGACATCTGCGGGATGGACCTGGTGCCCGCCGAATCGCTCGGGGTTGTCGGTGATCCCGCGGGCGCGCAAGAGCCCCTCGTGATCCCGCGCTCCGCGGTGCTGTTCACCGGGACTCGGTCCGTGGTGTATGTCCGCGTTCCGAATACGGAGTCGCCGACCTACGAGCACCGTGCGGTCGTGCTCGGACCGCGAGCGGGCGAGTTCTACATCGTTCGGGGCGGTCTTAGTCGGAACGACTCGGTCGTGGTCAACGGTGCGTTCCGGATCGACAGCGCGATGCAGATCGCGGCGAAACCCAGCATGATGACGCCCGGCGGCGACACTGAGCATGCGCACGCGGAGCACGACGGCACCGCCGAGGATGCAAGACCGGACCGCGCGGCCGTGCCCGACAGTTTCCTGTTCTCGCTCAAGCCCGTTTACGCGGCGTACCTGGACGCGCAGGAAAGCCTCGCGGCAGACGATCTCGGGGGCTTCGTGCGGGCGGCCGGGGATATCCGGACCGCGCTGGGATTCGTCGAGGAGGCCGGCGTGGTGGGCGAATCGCTTGCCGAGTGGCGTCGCGCGGCGTCGCGTCTGCGTGTCGACGAAGCGATCACCGGGATCGGCATAGCCCGCGCACGGTTCGAGCGGATGAGCGAGGGTGTGATCGCGCTGCAGCGTCGGTTCGGGCATCGGGGGAGCGACACTTGGTATCTCGCTCACTGTCCCATGGCGTTCGACAACTCGGGTGCGGACTGGCTCCAGCGCGGAACGCAGATCAACAACCCGTACTTCGGCGACCAGATGCAGCGCTGCGGCGAGATCCGCGGGGCTTTCCCTCCGCTCGATGGCGCCCCGGCATCAAACGGGGACGAGGGGCCGACCGATGACTGAACGACCCCTCGCGGCGCGGAACGGCCCGCTCGATGCGCTGGTGCGATTCTGCCTCGAGCAGAAGCTCGTGGTCGCGATCGTCTTGTTCGGCACGATTCTCTGGGGTGTCCTCGTCGCGCCGTTCGACTGGAAACTCCCGGGTCTGCCTCGCGATCCCGTGCCGGTGGACGCGATCCCGGATATCGGCGAGAACCAGCAGATCGTCTTCACGGAGTGGCCCGGGCGCAGCCCTCAGGACATCGATGATCAGATCAGCTACCCGCTGACCGTCGCGCTGCTCGGCATCCCGGGCGTGAAGGACATCCGGAGCTATTCGGTGTTCGGTTTCTCATCGATCTATGTCGTCTTCGAGGACGGCGTCGATTTCTACTGGTCGCGCTCGCGTGTGCTCGAGAAACTCAACGCGCTGCCCTCGGGCACTCTGCCGCCCGGTGTCTCGCCGGCGCTCGGTCCCGATGCGACCGCGCTCGGCCAGGTGTTCTGGTACACGCTCGAGGGGCGGGACAAAGAGGGAAACCCGACGGGCGGCTGGGGACCCGAGGAACTGCGATCGATCCAGGACTTCATCGTCAGGTACAAGCTCGCGGGCGTGGAGGGGGTCTCCGAGGTTGCCTCGATCGGAGGCTTCGTTCAGGAATACCAGGTCGATGTCAACCCAGACGCGATGCGCGCCGCGGGTGTGTCGCTCGCGCAGGTGATCGACGCGGTGCGCCGGAGCAACCTGGATGTCGGCGCGCGGACGATCGAAGTGAACCGCGCGGAGTACATCGTCCGGGGTCTCGGCTTCATCGAGAGTGTTCGCGATCTCGAGCAGGCCGCGGTCGCGGCACGCGAGGGCCAGCCGATCCTCGTGAGAGACATCGCGGCGGTGTCTCTCGGGCCTGCGCTCCGGCGCGGGGTGCTGACCAAAGCGGGTGCGGAAGCGGTCGGCGGGGTGGTGGTCGTCCGCTACGGCGAGAACCCGATGGCGACGATCCGGCGCGTCAAAGAGAAGATCGCGGAGATCGGGAGCGGCCTCCCGTCAAAGGTGTTGTCCGACGGCACCGAAAGCCGTGTCACCATCGTTCCGTTCTACGACCGCTCGGGCCTGATCCGCGAGACGCTGCAAACGCTCAACTCCGCGATCACGCAGCAGGTGCTCGTGACGATCATCGTGGTGGTGCTCATGGTCATGCACCTGCGGAGCAGCCTGCTCATTGGCGCGATGCTCCCGATCACCGTGCTGATGACTTTCATCGGCATGAAGGCGTTCGGCGTCGACGCGAACATCGTGGCCCTGTCGGGAATCGCGATCGCGATCGGCACGATCGTGGACATGGGGATCGTGTTGAGCGAGAACATCCTGCGTCGGCTCGAAGAGTCGGAACATGCGGGGTCGGAGGAGCCCACGATCGATGTGATCCACCGTGCAACGAGCGAAGTCGGCGGGGCGGTGCTGACGGCGGTCGCGACAACGGTGGTGGGCTTCCTGCCGGTCTTCACGATGGAGGCTGCCGAGGGCAAGCTCTTCAAGCCGCTCGCGTTCACCAAGACGATCGCGCTGATCGCGTCGATCGTGCTCGTGTTGACGATCCTGCCCGCGGCCGCGCATGTGCTGATGGGAATCCGCCCGCGGGTCCGGCTGGTGCGGACGATCGGAGCCGGGGCTCTTTTGCTCGCGGGCGCCGCGATCGCGATCTGGTGGCACGCGCTCGGCGGGGTGTTCATCGCCGCATTCGGCGCGTTCTACCTGGCCGAGCCGTCGCTGCCGTCGATGCTCTCTCGCGCGTTGCAATGGTCGGCAAACCTCGTCGCGGTCCTTGTCGTGCTGGTTGTGCTCGCGGGGGCGTGGGAACCGCTCGGCCCCGAGGCGGGGCTCATCGGCAATAGCGTGTTCATCGGCGCGATCGTTGGCGGCCTTCTGCTCGCGTTCTGGCTGATCCGGCTCGCCTTTCCATCTGTGCTCGCGTGGGCGCTCCGTCACAAGGTCATCGGGCTCTCCCCCGCGTTTGGTGTCGTGCTGATCGGGCTGACCGTCTGGCTTGGCTTCGACCGGGTCTGGGGCTGGCTCCCCGAGCGCGTCCGGCAGAACCAGACCACCGTCGAGATCGCCCACGCCTTCCCGGGCCTGGGCAGCGAGTTCATGCCCTCGCTCGACGAGGGGGCGTTTCTCTATATGCCCACGACGATGGCGCACGCTTCGATCGGTGAAGCGACCGAGATCCTCAAGGAACTCGACCGGCGGATCATGAGCGTGCCCGAGGTCGAGACAGCGGTCGGCAAGATCGGACGCGTCGAAAGCCCGCTCGACCCCGCGCCGATTTCGATGATCGAGACGATCATCGAGTACAAAGGCGAGTATCGCACCGACGACGAGGGCCGGCGTCTCAGTTTCCGGTACGACGCCGAGACCGGCGCGTTTGTCCGCGATGATCAGGGCAACCTGATCGAAGATGAGGGCGGGCGTCCCTATCGCCAATGGCGCGACGAGGTCGAATCCAACCAGGACATCTGGGACGCGATCGTGGAAGCGGCGGACACGCCCGGCGTGACGAGCGCCCCGAAGCTCCAGCCCATCGAGACGCGCATCGTGATGCTCCAATCGGGCTTCCGAGCGCCCATGGGCATCAAGGTCTTCGGGCCCGATCTCGAATCGATCGAGTCCTTTGGGCTCGAACTTGAACGCCTCCTCAAGCGGGTGCCGAGCGTCCAGCCTGCCGCGGTCTTTGCCGACCGCGTGGTCGGCAAGCCGTACCTGGAGATCAACATCGACCGTGCGCGGATCGCGCGGTACGGGCTGTCGATCGCGGATGTCCAGGAGGTGATCGAAGTGGCGATCGGTGGGAAGCCGCTGACGATGACCGTCGAGGGGCGCGAACGCTACCCGGTGCGCGTCCGGTATCTCCGCGAACTGCGGGACGAGCCCGAGACGCTCGGCGGCATCCTCGTGCCGACCCCGGGGGGCGCGCAGGTACCCCTGCGTGAGTTGAGCACGCTCGAGTATCGACGCGGCCCGCAGATGGTCAAGAGCGAGGACACATTCCTCGTCTCGTATGTCCTTTTCGACAAGATGCCGGGTTTCGCTGAGGTAACGGTGGTCGAGGATGCCCAGCGGTTCATCCGGGATGCGATCGACTCGGGGGAGATCGCTGTGCCGCCGGGCGTGAGCTACGAGTTTGCGGGGTCCTACAAGAACCAGGTCCGTGCCGCCAAACGGATGAGCGTCGTGCTCCCGCTCGCGCTCGCGGTGATCTTCCTTCTGCTCTACCTTCAGTTCCGCAGGGTCGGCCTCACACTCATGATCTTCAGCGGGGTCTTCGTCGCGTGGAGGGGCGGCTTCATCATGCTCTGGCTCTACGCCCAGCCCTGGTTCCTCGACACCACGCTGCTCGGGACCGACCTCCGCGGCCTCTTCCAGATCGAGCCTTATAACCTCAGCGTCGCGGTCTGGGTCGGGTTCCTCGCGCTGTTCGGGATCGCGACCGATGACGGCGTGATCATGGCAACCCGCATCGGCCAGTCCCTCGAGGAAGAGAAGCCCGACTCGATCGAATCCATCCGGCGCGCCGTCGTCGAAGGCGGGCAGCTCCGCATCCGCGCCGCGGTGATGACGAGCGCCACGACGATTCTTGCGCTGCTGCCGGTGCTGACCAGCAGCGGGCGCGGCTCGGACATCATGGTGCCGATGGCGATCCCCTCGTTCGGCGGGATGGCCGTCGCGTCGGTCACCTGGTTTGTTGTTCCGATTCTGTACTGCTGGGGCGCGGAGTGGAAGCTGCGACTCTCGCCCCGCGGTTCTGGCGGTCCTCCCGCGTCGGCTGATCCAACCCAATACGCTTCACCCAAAGAAGAAGGAGCCTGAACATGTTCAATTCACGCGCCATCGCGGCCTCCGTACTCTCCGTTTGTATGCTCGCCCCGTTCGTGGGCGCCCAGACGGCGTCAGTCGAAGCCGCGCCGATCAACGCGATGTGCCCGATCGGCAAGGAGCCCATCGTGCCCTCCGCGGGAACCGTCGAGTACAAGGGCGAGATGATCGGGCTGTGCTGCCCCGGCTGCGGCGAGCAGTTCCTTGCCTGGGACGAGAACCGAAAGGACCATTTCGTCACGCTCGCGGCGGCCCACCGCGAGCCGGGCCGGGACCACGGGGACGCCGATCTTGAGACGGGAGTCACGCGTGGGGAAGCCTCGCCCGGCCCGACCTACCCCTACACGCTCGATTCCTGCCCCGTTGGCGGCAGGCTCGGGTCGATGGGTGATCCGGTCGTGAAGATCTACGACAACCGCGAAGTTCGCTTCTGCTGCGCAGGCTGCATCGAGGAGTTCGAGGCCAACAAGGCCCGATTCTGGGGCGCCATCGACGCGGAGATCGTCGAGCAGCAGCTCATGCACTACCCGATCAGCACCTGCATCGTGACGGGCGAGAAGCTCGGGGAGAACGCGATCAACCATGTCCACAACAACCGGCTTGTGCGGCTCGCTGATGCACGGGCGGTCAATGCCTTCAAGGCGAGCCCCGCTGAGCACCTCGAAGCGCTCGATAAGAAGATCATCGAGGCGCAACTCGCCGACTATCCGATGGACACTTGCCCCGTCGGCGGCCCGCTCGGATCGATGGGGGAACCTGTCAATTTCATCTACATGAACCGGCTCGTCCGATTCTGCTGCGGCGCCTGCGAGCCCAAGCTCGTCGGAGACCCGAAGGCATACATGTCCAAGCTCGACGCGGCGTATGCCGATCGGCAGCGAGCGAGCTACCCCCTCAAGACCTGCGTCGTCAGCGGCGCCCCGCTGGGGTCGATGGGTGATCCAGTCGAACTGGTCGCGGGAACGAAGCTCGTCCGCTTCTGCTGCGACCGCTGCTTTCCGAAGTTCAGAAAGAACCCATCCGAGTTTCTCTCGAAACTCCCCCAAGACTGAGCGCAACCATGATCGGGCATCAGCCGGCGGACTGACCCGCGATGATGCCCTTCGCGATTTCCACGACGATCGTTGCGCCGAAGGCTTCCGCGTCTTCGGGTCCACGACCCGTCACGAGAATGCGGTCGGTGATGACCTCGGTGTCGTTCCAGGTTGCACCGGCGTCCTCGAGCTCGCCGCGGATCGTCGGGTCGCTGGTCACCTTGAATCCATCGACCAGCCCGCAGTCGATAAGCAACTTGGGCCCGTAACCAATGGTTGCGATCGGGACGCACCGATCCGCGAACTCGCGGATGAAGGAGATGGCCTCCGTACTCGATCGGAGCAGTTCGACACTCGCGCGATCACCCGGGAGAATCGCGGCGTGGTAGTCGCCCGGTTCGGCCTCACCGAGTGGAATCTCCGTCAGTTGCTCTCGTGCGCGGTTCAGGTCACTGCCGGTCTCGTTGCCGGTTCTATCTGCAAACGCGGCGTGCACCACCGCTCCGCGATCGGTCAGCATGCGAATCGCTGTTTCCAGCATGCACGATTCCGCCCCCCGCCGTCCGAGCAACGCGATGAGGTGTCTATCACTGAGATCGATGGTCATCGCAAATACAACCCTTCTTTCATGAGCGGGGAGGCGATCGCAGAGCCCTGCCTTCGCGGCATGTGTGAGGAGCACTTGACAACCTCAGCGCATGCTCGGTCGAGCGTGCGTGTCGTTCGCTCTGTGTACTGCACCAAGTCGTGGCAGTGACTTCACCAGAGAGAGGTGGGAGAATCCCCGACTCCGCTTTTCAGCCTGGTGGCGGTACAGGGCAACGCCCCGCGCCTCCGTGACCGACCCAAGGAATCGCGTCGGCCCGCTTTTCGCAGAGCCGACGCGGGGAGCGGACCCTGCCGGGTTATCCGTATCTCGGAGATCGGACGCCCGGCCGGGCTTCGTGGCATCGATCATGGACGCAGCGGGTCCGGGCCGTAGTCGACGAGGATGTCGTTGTCGACTAGGCGTGCGCCGCCCTCGTAGGCGTTCTCGACGGCCGCGGAGCGCTCGCTTAGCGTGTCCACCGTTCCGGTGATCGTCGCGACGCTGTCCACGACGACGACCGAGACATCGTCGCTGTCCACGAACGGACTCCAGAACAGTTCGTTCCTGATGTCCTCCGCGATCTCCCAGTCTTCCTCGATATCCCAGTCATCTTCGATGGTCAGGTAGTTGCTGACATCGACCACGCCCTCGATGGTCTGCGCAACGCTCTCGGCACGGTTCTTCTCGAAATCCGTATCGACGGCGCCGTAGAGATGTGCATGACCGTTCACAACCGAAACGGTGATATCGAACCGATCGACATAGGTGTCGCGGAGCAGGGCGGTCCCGAGATCCGCTTCCAGTGCTTCGTCGCTCACCGAGGGCGGGGAGGAGACACGCAGGTAGTTCTCGACATCCCAGACACCGATCGTCCTCTCGGCGAGGTCCTCCGCAGTCTTCTTGGCGCGGAGATCGTCGACGATCCCCGTCAGCGTGACCACGCCGTTCTCGACAGTGACCACCGGGTTGTCCGGATCGACGAAGGGGCTGTAAGAAATCGCGTCTTCCACCGCCTCGCGGACCGAGGCGTCGTCGGTCGACTGGTACAGGTCGGTTCGCCGCATCGTGTCGCGAGCCCACCACTCGATCTCGACCTCACCGGTGCTGACCGATTCGACGCCCGCGACCCATGCGAGCGAATACGCCCTGGCTTTCTCGAGCGCACTCCCCACGGTTCCGCTCAGTTCGACATCCCCATCCGAGACCGACACATCGAGAAGGCGGTCGTCCACCGTCACCGTGTTGGCGAGCCGCTGGACGATGTCCGCCTCGATTTCCGAGTCCGGGCGGTCAATCGCATATGCGATCTCGATCTTATTGTTGATCGCGGTCACCCCGCGAACGCCCGCGACCACGGTCTCGGCGAGTTGCTGCTCCGCGTAAGACTCGACCGTGCCCGTCAGCGTTGCGATCCCGTCGCGGACGGAAACATCAACCTCGTAGGCATCCGCGGCAGGATCGCTCAGCAGCGCCTGCTCAGCATCGGTTCGGATCGCTCGGTCGGAGCGTCCGCTGTCGCGAACGACGATGCTGTTCGTCACCCCATCGACGCCCACCGTCGCGAGCGCGATACTCTCGGCGCGGCGCCGCTCGAGCAGCCGTCCCGCCATGCGCCGGATCGCACTGTCCAACCCGTCTTCTCCGAGTTCGAGCAGGATCAGGCCCTCCGTGATGTTCCGGATCACGGATAGGGAGTGTCGGACCGCCGCGGCCATCTGCCGCACACGCTCGGCTTCGGGTGTACCGGCGATCTCCAGACGACGGGCCACGCCGTCCCCGATCAGCGCGACACCGCTCAGTTCCTGGCTCACGGAATCATGGAGATCGCGCCCGATCCGCCCCTGTTCCTCGATCGCGAGTTCGGCGACGGAGCGATCGAGCATCTGGCGCTCCGCCCACAATCGCGCCAGCACGATACAGACCGGTTACGTGTCCGATGCCCAGCGGATCACGACGACATATCACGATCTGGGCATGGTCGAGACCGTCTCGATCATGAACGATGATCAGATCGGCTCCGGCTCAGCGCTGAACCAGATCAAATACACCTACAACGGGTGGGGGGAGCTCACAAAGCTGGAGCAGGACCGCGACTCCGAGCTCGACAAGTCGGGCTCCGTCAACGACTACGAGATCACCTACGGATACGCGTCGATCAGCAGCGCGACGGGTCGCCAGGCCCGCGTCCGCGATGAGCAGACGCTGCCGGACGGGACGCTCGTCGAATTCCAGGGCGACCCGATCGACATTCTGGACCAGAGCCTCGCGGAGGGCGCCCAAACCGGGCGGACCGACCGGGTCATCGTCGGCTCGGTCCTCGTCGCCGAGTACGACTATCTCGGCTCCGGCTTCCTGATCGGGACGACACTCTCGGAAATCGATGTCTTCCGCACCTACGCCGGATCGACGTCCGGGACCTACGACAAGCTCGACCGGTTCAACCGCGTCGTCACCGACCGCTGGACCAAGGATCTCTCGGCGGACGTGGACATCCACGACGCCGCCGTCGTCTACAACCGCGTCGGGAACGTCACCTCCGTCGATGACAAGATCCTCAAAAACTCGTCCGGAAACGGCGTCTTCGACTACGAGTACGAGCACGACGGGCTGCAGCGCCTCAAGGACGCCGAACGCGGCCACTGGAACGGCTCGTCGATCTCGACGAAGGAGTTCGAGGAGACCTGGACATTGATGCAGGTTGGCAGGTGGGCCGAGTGCACCCTCGATCTCAACGGCAACGGCACGCTCACCGACACCGGCGATCTCGATGAGACCCGGACGTACAATAAGGCCAACGAGCTCACCGAGCGAGACGTTGACGGCGGGAGCACCGTCTACACCCTCACCAACGACGCCCTGGGCCACCTTGAGGACGACGGCAAGGACTACGACTACGTCTACGATGCATTCGGCAGGCTCCGCGAGGTCAAGGACCGCTCTAGCGGCAACATCGTCTCGGAGTATGAGTACAATGGGCTCGGCTGGCGGATCCGCGCGATCAACGATTCCGACGCCGACGGGTCGCTCGCCGACGAAACGGCGGAGCACTTCGCCTACGACGAGGCGTGGCGGCTCATCGCGATCTTCGATGGTTCAGCCGCGGTTGATGAGCCGCGAGAGCAGGTCGTGTACCACCGCGCCGGTCTTGATGGGAAGGGGCGGTCCGAGTACCTTGACCGGGTGATCCTCCGCGAACGGGACACGACCGGGGCCTCGCCCGACACGCTCGATGAGCGGGTGTACTACCTCAACAACTGGCGCTCGGACGTGATCGGCGTGCTCTCCTCGGCGGGCGAGCAGCTCGAGAGCGTGCGCTACTCCGCGTACGGCGTGCCGTTCCTGCTCGCGGCGGGGGACGTGAAGGAGACGTTCGGCGTCATCGACCTGCAGGACGTCGGGCAGTTCACGAGCTGGATCAACACCTCGACCTACGACGTGCGGGGAGATCTCGATCTCGATGGGGACGTTGATTCCGCGGACGGTGCGCTCATCAAGAGCAGCGCCGGCGGGCGGGGCGTCCTGACCCACCCCGACACCGGGAGCCGGCTCGGGTACGCGGGGTACGTCGGCGAGCCCGACCTCACCGGGACGGTCTGGCATGTGCGGAACCGCGTGCTGAATTCGGACTTGGGGCGGTGGAATCGCAGAGATCCACTTGCTGGAGGAATCCACATTCCATTGATTCACTACCTCTCTGAACGTGCGGCCGCATCAGAGTATTATCTGTATTCATTTGCTACGCCAATTATACATACGGACCCAACTGGCTTGATTCCACTAGAGTATCAGAATCCCGATGGGGACTGGTGGTGGATCGACATCACCGATCTTTCTCCATTTGTAATCCCGGGTTCTGGCGGCGGCGGCGGCGGTTGTTCCGACGTAGGGTGCGCTACCCTTACTGTAAGTTTCGAATGGCTCGCGCGTGAGCCCATATTCGAAGGAAACTGTAGCGCCCAGGAGATGGCGGATCTCTGGGAGGAATATGAGCTATATATTCTCGATAATTGCAACGAGGAAGAACCTAGGGGTGCCGATACTTGTGATGGTGACGGTTGCTTTTGTCGGGTGGCGGACAGTCGCCCAGACTATGCAGGCGGTGATTGCGACATTCTGGATATTCACTACAATTCTGCATTCTCTCACGAAATCCGGCATCCATCTGGTACATGCACGATCGCGCTGCCCGGCGGCTCTGTCTGCATTTCTACGTTAATTACTTGTTCTGGACTGTGCGAAACTGTCAGGCGTCCTATTATCATTGGTCCAGAATTTTGGGTCCCTGGCGATGAGCACTCTGATATCTCAATCATTGGAGGTGGTATACAATGATCTGAATAAACTGCAAAAACGCGCTTTCATGACTGATCTAACTGATAGTACTGGCGTGACATACTTAGTTCAAGATCGAAAGGTTTAAATCAGTGTCGGATCGCAGCCTTCGATTGTTGGCTCGATTAGTTGCGATCATTCGCATCCGCTACGTCGTGGCCTCTTGTTTCGGTTGTCTCCTTGTGTTGGTGGGTTCCTGGCTGTTCATAGAAACGGGAATGATATATCGGGTTCTTTCGTCAGATTTGCTGGTCGAGGAACTTGGCGACGCGAATTCGCTGTTGAACGAGGAGCGGGTGTTGGATGAGATTGAACGTCGGGTTCTGAAGGGGGAACACGATAGCTTTTCGGTTGCAGCATTTTCACAGGTTGTGTCTTCGCGACTTCATAGCGACGATCGCCTATTTTCGGCGGAGCTCTATAATTTATTCCTGGAGCTGGTCAGATCAGATCCCACAGAAGGGCAGCCGGCAGTCATCGGTACAATTATAGATAGTGTTTCATTTGAAATCATCGCCAAGCGGCGGGGAGCTGCCGAATCTATTGAAGTTTCGATCATAGTATCAGACAGTCCGCTACCGTACGGGGCGTACTATAAATGGCGGTGTTGCGTGCTGTCGGTTTTAGATGCAGAGAGTAATATGCCCCTGGAAGTTGATAGGGGCGGGATGGGGAATGGGCCACATGCCGATTGTTTCGGGGTATTTGATTCTCGGCTCGGCGCTAGCTCTAACGTTTTAAGCCAAGTTTTGCTTGTGAAGCAAGATTCGAGTGTGCCTAGGAAAATTGACAGTGTGAATGTGGTGTATGAACTTAAAATTGAGCCCGGAGAGAGGTTTCGGGAGATACTTATTGATCATGCGGGTGATCTTCTTTCTCTTGGGAAGGCACGGGTTTATGTTAAGGATGTGTCGACTCACCAGCCGTCGATAGGTAATGGTAGCGATGTGTTATTATTTTTAGAGGCTCTCTCGATTAGGGGTCTTAATGGTAAGCGGGTCGCCCTTAGTTTGAGTCGCGGTGTGGTGGTTCCAGAGGGTGAGATATTGTTGCGCAGGTCTACCGAAGGCGCAGATCCAGGGTCGCAAGTGATTGCTAGGGTTGTTGGTTTTGGCGATGAGATGGCGCCAATCGATGGCGATTTTGAGCTTTTTAGAGATGGTGAGTGGGAGTACACAGTATGTAATCTGGCAGATATCGCTCGCGATCTTCGGCCAGGCAGTTACCGAGTGCTTTATAGAATGTTGGGTGCGAATGGGAAAATCTATAAAACTAAATACTGGCTTGTAATTACGGATGAAGGTGTGAGCGTGATCGAACAGTAGCCGGCGAGTGGCTGGTCAGAAGTGGTGGGCCAACTGAACTCGATTGCAACAACCCCCGCTAAGCCGATTGCCTCGGCTTGCGCACTGGCGTTCATCTGGTTGTCGCCGGGCGAGGTGGCTTGAGTGCCTTCTTGTCCCCTGTTACATGGTGGTCCAGGAGTATGTGCGCTGCCCGATGCGGCGTCCAGACGGCGTTCGGTGACACGGATGACCGGGTAGGCCAGCCTCGGATCACGCTGAACGCACCGTCTCTGCACCGTGATGATTGGCTCGACACCTCCTATCTGGATGTACGCGATCGCTTCGATCGGTGGCGTTCCCCGCTCCGCTTCCAACGGTGTCGCGGTACCGTGAGCGGTATGTCGATGAGTCCCGCGAGCAGGTCGTGCACCACCGCGCCGGTCTTGATGGGAAGGGGCGGTCCGAGTACCTTAGCCGGGTGATCCTCCGCGAACGGGACACCACCGGGGCCTCCCCCGACACGCTCGACGAGCGGGTGTACTACCTCTACAACTGGCGCTCCGACGTGATCGGCGTGCTCTCGTCGGCGGGCGAGCAGCTCGAGAGCGTGCGGTACTCTGCCTACGGCGTGCCGTTCCTGCTCGCGGCAGGCGATGTAAAGGAGACCTTCGGCGTCATCGACCTGCAGGACGTAGGGCAGTTCACGAGTTGGATCAACACGTCGACCTACGACGTCCGGGGAGATCTCGATCTCGACGGGGACGTCGACTCCGCGAACGGTGCGCTCATCAAGAGCAGCACCGGGGGACGGGGCGTCCTGAGCCACCCCGACACCGACAACCGACTTGGGTACGCGGGGTATGTCGGAGAGCCCGATCTCTCCGGAACGGTCTGGCACGTGCGGAACCGCGTGCTGAACTCGGATCTGGGGCGGTGGCTGGCACGGGACCCAATGGGGTATAGGGACGGGCTGGATATGAACGCCTACGCGCGGGTCGCGCCGGTGATGAACACCGATCCAATGGGGCTCGCTGCCGTGTGGGGAGCGGGCTTCACCGGTGGGTTTAGGGAATGCGATCCGATATTAAGCGGCGGGTGCGGAAGCGCGAGCGGAAGCTGTGTTGTAGCGAATCTCAACTTAGTCTGTCAACCTGGTGGCGGAGGCAATTCCGAACCGGAGCCAGAGTGGATCGATTGTCATGATATGTTTGGACCCCCAGCTACTCCTGACCAACTGCTCTGTTCGAGCGTGTGCCCCAGCCCATACGCTGGAGAGGGAGCTGGAGCGATCATCTGGTGCCATGAGGGCCGGCGCCTTATGTGCGACTGCCGGTGTGTAACCACTACAGGAGACAGTGAGTTTGAGGATCATTATAGAGAATGCCGACGCCGTCATGAAGAGCACAATTGGGAAGTGTCAACATGCGCTTACTGGGTTCCGACCTCTGGCTCCCCAAGACGGAGGCGAGGTGTCACCCCCCTTGACTCGCAGTGCAACGAAGGCGAAGCCTATGAGATTATGGCCGATTGCCTGTATAATGCCCCATGCAACTCCGCGCGATCGTGCTACTAGGTGCAGTGCGATGTACCAGTCCAGTTGCAAAGCAGGGCAGCTGCACTCTTGGTGCAAAGCCGGCTACGATGCCAACCTTGATGAGTTTAGAGAAATGGAAGAATCTTGCGGGGATTACGCAAGAGATGCTTGCCCTCAATGCCATTTCTATAAGCCATTCACGAGGCGAATAATTGCTTCTGCCAACTAGAATAACTCCGCGGGGCGCATGCTGTTTCATATTGTTCACTACAGTTGATGCTGTTTGCGTCATTGTCTTGGTGTCGCTGGTTCTTTTTTATCGCAAGTCTGTATCCACGACTAATAGTTTTGCTTATGATGAATCCAGTGGTACTGTTTGGATAATTCAAAACGCTGCTGGGAGACAGATTGCTATGGGCGCCCTGGCGGTCCCGCCCAACAGAGCTATCGCATCAGTACCGACGCCAGGGGGGAGTGTGGGTGTCCCTCCGGATCTTGAGGCAATGATCAGCTACCCGTTTGGTTACGTAGACAAATTTGAAGGGCGAGCATTTGTTGGAGCACAAGAATTGGGAACACTGAGCGACGATGATGATAGGATTACTGTGATTAGCGGCGGGTGGCCAGTTCATTTTCTCTACAACATTAGCTTTAGTCGCAATGAGGTAAGTTCTTTTCGCGAATTATATGATATCCAGTACAACCAAAACGAGATGGCTAATGCGGAAGGCATTGGCATTTCTTTCTTCAGATTGTCTTTGATTTCGGCAGTTGTTGCCGTACCTCTTTCTGCTTTCTTCTTCTCTCGGGCTGCTATTCGACTTCGGTCTGAAAAATGTGTGGCCTGCGCGTATTCAATGCGCGGGATTGGCCCGATCTGTCCGGAGTGTGGGTATTGCGCTAATGCCAAACGCCTGAATCTTGCTCGCCCCAATCCGGTCCAGCCCAAGGCCAGTGCTCGAGATGGATCCGGGTGAGAGGCAGAAGAATCATCACGCAGAGGCGGGCCAGCTGAATTGGTAGCAGATACACACTCCATGCCGAAGTCCTCGGCGTGTGCGACGGCGTTCATCTGGTTGTCGCCGGGCGATGTGGTTAGAGTGCCTTCTTGACGCCGGTTTCCTGGTGGCCCAGGAGATTGTGCGCCTCCCTATGCGGCCTCCAGATGGCGTTCGGTGACATGGATGACCGGGTACACGAGCCGCGGATCACCCGTCGAACCCACCGTCTCTGTAGCGTGCCGATCGGCTCGACACCTCCTCTCTGGCAGTACGCGATCGCGTCGGGAGGCGGCGCTCCGTCTCCATCGGGTCATGGTATTGTGAGCGGCATGAGGCTTGAACCCGTTGCGCCAGTCTCAGAAGGCGCCAAATCGGCATTGCACGCAGATGGTTCCCATCGATAACCAGACTAGATGCGCCCAGTTCTCTACTCGTCGATCACGTCGGCGTTGAGGTCCCCCACCGTCACGATCCCAAACTCCTCGAAGAACCGGTTCAGAGCGACGAGGTTGTCTTCAGTGGACCATCGAGTCGTGGTCCATCGAGCGGGATGATCGGGTGGTTCTCGTTCGGCGTAAACCAGGCCGAGTCGTCGTCGATGCCATCGATCAGTCGATCGAAGTGGGCCAGGCTGACAAGCACGGTGGCAGAGCCCGCCCCGTCAGTGTCAGCTGGTCCAAAGCTGATCCGGATAGGGCGTTCGACCATTGCCGTATCAAGGTAAGCGTCCGGGTTGAGGACGAAGGTGTCGTAGTCAACTGTTGTAGGTGTCATCCTGCAGCACTAACACACACGAGTGCGCATGTCAATGGTGTTGTTGGCGACCGGGTGTTCCTACAACGTTGAAAGGCCGGTAGACGGAACTCTCTACCTGAGACGCTCGCCTCTGGAGACGCTGCCTGGATCCACCTGCGGAGAGCACGGCGGAACACAGGCGAGGTACGAGAAACCGCCGAATCGGAACACTCTCGGAGCACCGCTCGCTTGCGACATGAAAAAACGCCCACCACGAGCCGTGAAGGGCGTTCTGCCGAATGAAGCGGAGAGGGGGGGACTGTAGCGGTCGGACACGGCCCACGAGCCGCAAACGATGGCGGTGTCCTTAAACACCTTTCCACAGGCTACTTGCGTCACTCGATCCTCATTCATCTGATGCGATTCGAACCGCTTCAGATTACCGAATCAAGGCCAGTTCTAGGCCAACGCGAACCCTACGGGTCCAGCCTCTCATCACCCCGACACCCCGCCGGCTACCGCCCGACAGCCGCGTTGCCTGCAAGCCGAACACCGTACACAACCCGTCCTATAAATGGAAGTAGAGCCGCTGGCGGTGTGCACCTCGGGCATGGCGAGCATCACCAAGGCCAAACCCAGACCGGCAAACATCTCGGATTGACACCGGTCAGCACCCTCGAAGAGGTGGCCCGGAATGCAATTGCCGTCACTCGCGAGCCACGCCTCGCATAGCAATGGACAATCGGATATCCTATACGGGTAGGCCAATCCGGGACCCAGACCGATTTCTCGCGACGTTGCCTCGAATGGGCGTCGAGAAGGCCTCACTTTTCTGCCTCGACGCTGGAGGATCAGGCGGCATGACTCTTGCCATCGTGACAACATTAGCTGTACTCGCCGTCATGTTAGCGACTTATCTGATGTTCCGCGTGATCGGTACGCGTCGCCACACGCTACTGCTGACGGCCGACGAGAAATCGCGATGGGATGACACTGTTGTCAGACGAGTAGGGAATCCACTTGTCGTCGCCAGTTTAGTTGGAACTTTGACATCATTAGCTACTGCCTATCTCTTTTTCATCGGAACATCAAAGGTCTTTGGCTATTGGATTCTAGTGTGTCCAGTTTCAATCTTTGTCGGCGGTTTCGTTACCAATCGCATCACATCTCGAGTTCTGTCCTCTGAACACTTGCGATCGCGCATCACCGGTCTCTCTCAGCAGTCCGGCGTCATTGCCAGGCTGTTTTGGACTTCCGATGTCGCGAACATGAGAGTCTCGCGCGCAGTAAAGTGGATTAGCATCATATCGATCGCCGGCATCATATGGCTAGAGTTCGCACTGTTCAGCGATGTGCTCGGGCTGTTACTTGGGATCGATCAACTTCTGATACGAGCATCCATCTGTGGATTCAGTGCGTTTGTAGTCACCCACTTCACGATCCGATTTGGCCTTCGGGGCTTTGTCTTTGCCGACGCATTTCATTCTCCGCTGCTTGTTCTCGCAGCGATTGCGATCGCTGTTACAACGGCAGTCCATTTTGCCCAGTCACAGACGACGCCGTTTGACGGCGCAGTCATCAGAACATTAGTAACACCGCTCGTCGACACGACATCAGGCTTGCTCTTCGTTGGCCATGTCTTGGTACTAAATGCTTTTCTCGTAGTGTTCACCGAAGCACACTGGCTCAGACTTTGGGCACTCACGGAGCGGCCGGTCATATCGCAGCAATTGGCAGGTACTGGCTCGACGGCACTTGTGTGGCTTGTCCTATCTGTATGTGGCCTGTTGGCATTTGGGATAACGGGAACTGTCGGCGAGAATGCCGTTGCGGATCTCTTGGCACGATTTGGAGAGAACGGAATCGTTGCTGTGACTATCTTCTGGCTTGGTGCGGCGGCGGCGTTATTTTCAACGGCTGATACTCAGATCTACAGTCTATTGCTTGTCTCTCGTTTCGATCCTCTTTCTGGGCAGATCGATGACGCGCAGTTTGCGAACATGCGTCCAGCACTTATTGCGGGAATCGCAGCCGCTCTCTTCTTCGGTTTGTACTGGGCAGCGAGAGAGTCTCAAGTTCCATTTGAGAAGATCATCTTCATCATTATTCCGTTCACACTTAATCTAATGCCCGCCTTTGCCGCACTCCTGTTCAGGCGGCGACCGTCAGCGTTGCTCGTCACACTATCGCTTCTCGGATATATGGCATTCGCAACGCTTGGATTCCTGCAAGCAGCGGATGAGTTCACGATGACACTTTCTGCAAGCTTGGTACCGATCGTTGTGTCTCTTTTTGTTTGGCTTTGCCCACGCGAGAGTGTTGAGAATGGCCGCTGACACCCTTCTGTCTCGGATCAACTCAGCGGTCGGCATCGTCGCAGGTGTCGTTAGTATTTTGCTTCTTGTTTTTGCGGGCTTGCCACCCACTGTTGTTGCTCCTATAGCATTTGCATCCGCGGCAATACTTGTTATTCCGTTGTTGGTCCCATTCTCATTGCGAACGATTCCTTCCGCGCACGCTGCCTCGATCAAGTACACACAATACTGCTGTTGGGGCCTGACTATGCTCCTACTGGTCGCACTCATCGCTGCTGCAATGATCTGGGCAACCCTTCCGGATCGTGTCGCTGCGAGCGTTGGTATGGGTGGTGCAGCAATCAGCGTTCAGCAAACTGGTGAGTTCAAAGTCGAGCCGTTGCCCTCATCGACCTATCGGCTAACTGTACCGGCTTCCGCGTTTACAGAATGGCAGCAAGGCGCTGCCGGCCAAAATAATTCCTATGTCGCCGTCGTTGGAGTCATCCAGCAACCTGTCAACCCCGGAGATACGACAGTTCGGATTATACCTGCCGAATACTTTTTCGCATCTAGCCGTGGACCGATCCCCGTCTTCGAGGAACTGCTTATTGCATGGCTGGTGATCCTTGTAGTCCTTGAGGTTTTTCTGCTGTTTTTGATTCCATTCTCAGCACGAGTTGCGGCCAATTTGCCAGCCACCACTAAGCCCGCTTCAGACGAGGAGTCGAGAGATGGCTGACAAAACGTGTCTAGTGCCGATAAGTGTTTCGAGTCTATCATTTCGAACTGACTCATTCACTTCGGCCCTGAGAGCGATCAATCGCGAATACGATACTGTAGTATTTTTTATTGCGGACACGCTACAAATTTACAATAAGGCATTGCAAGCATCTTCTGGTAAAGAGGTTGCTTCGACGGTTGGTATGTTTCGGCAACGCAAGAGCTATTTATCTGAGCGGCGTCGGTGGTTGCAACGGCTACATCGAGAACTTGGGCCATGTCCGCTGGAGACAGCCGAGTGGCAGACGATCGGTGTCGACGACATAGCTTCGGCTGAGTTATTTGATCTTTTTCGTGCAACTGCAATATTGTTTTCGGTCGAAGAGGGCTTGTTTTTACGAGTGATGAGCGACGCAGAATCGCATGTCGTCGCCAGCAAGCAAAAGGGCACAAATGATAGTAGACGCAGGCTGTCTGTATTGTATTTGATAGATGAGATCGCCATGAACATTTACCTACATTGTGTGCGAGGGATTGGTGACGAATACTACATCGATGGGGTGCTTCCCTCCATGGCGTCACTGTATGATGGCTCGCTGGGTGTGACTGCTAAAGAACTTGTTGCCTCGATTGGCCTAACGCCCTGCTGCAATGCTTTTGATTTTATGCGCTATGACCATGTCGCCAGCGCTTGGCGAGCGTCATCACAATGGAGCTCTACGCAATCACTAGCTACTACGCAACTGCGTTCTTAGGCCGTGTCTGACGGATCCAATAGTGCGAGGTATCGCCTGAGGAGGGCGAACTTGAGCATGCCGGGTAAGGTGCTGGCGAGCTTCTCCAAGCGTATGGCGATGCGGCGGTTCTCCTTGAGATGCCCATGGTGCGTTCGACGACGTTGCGGCCCCGGTATACGAGCCGGTTGAGCCCACGTTGGCCCTCGCATTCGATCTGATCCGATCGCTGCGGGATCATGTCGATGATGCCGCGTCGCTCGCACCAGCCACGCACACGCGGGTACCTGTAGCCCTTGTAGCCGTCGATCCACATCGGGCGTTTGTACCTCGGCCGCACCGTCGCGATCGCGTCCTCGGAGTTCTTGGACTCGTCGGCCTGACCGGCGGAGACGCCTACCTCACGGTCGCGGAGCAGGTCTGCCGATTATGCCTGCCTTGACCGCCACGCGTGGTGCTGGCTCCGGCTACTCTACCGCCAAGACCGATGATCAAGAGGGCACACGATGTCCGAGGGCGTCGATGTGCCGGCCCTTGACGCGGTGCTGTTCCTCAATCCGCGAAACTCGGTGATCGATGTCGTCCAGTCGGTCGGCCGCGTGATGCGTCGAGCCGAGGGTAAGCAGTACGGCTACATCATCCTGCCGATCGGCATCCCGGCCGACATGGAACCCGAGGAGGCCCTGAAGGACAACGACAAGTACCGCATCGTTTGGCAGGTGCTCCAGGCTCTCCGTGCCCACGATGACCGATTCAACGCGACGAACAATCAGCTTGAGCTCAACCGCGAACGCCCGGACAACATCGACATCATCGGCGTGGGCGGCGGTGACGAAGACACATCGTCCGACGGTGATAGCACGCCCGCCGTGCGGCATGTTCAGAGTACTTTCGCTTTCCCCGATCTCGATTAGTGGAAGGATGCCATCTACGCCCGCATCGTCCTCAAGTGCGGTGATCGCCGCTACTGGGAAAGCTGGGCAAAGGATGTCGCGGTCATTGCCGAGCGACACAGCACCCGCATTCGTGCCCTCCTCGAATCGGACGACCCCAAGCAGGCCAAAGCGTTCGCTCAGTTCCTGAAGGGTCCGGCAGCCCCTCGTCTACATGCTGACGCTGCATCACGTCGAGTTCGAGTCGGGTGAGAACACGCCGCTCTCCAAGGTCACGCGCGGACTCGCCGGGGCACGTAGCCGCTGGAATGAACTTCTACCTGTAATCTATCGCCATGTGGGGCTCGGCGGGGTCGTTGGGTGGGATCTCGCTCCACGTGTCCGCGGAAGGAGCACGCCGCAACTCCAAGTTCATCTCCACGCCGTGATCGAGCCCTACATGAATCGCCCGACGCGGCCCCCGAGAGGTGAACGCCCCCGCGAAGTGATTGAGGGCGCGTGGGAGCGTTCCGCGAAGGCAGGGCATCTACGGAAGGTCACGCTGGGCAGACTCAGCCACGGCCCGGAGCACGCCATCCGCCAGATCAAGTACGCTTCGGGATTGACGCAGATCGGCGGCCGCCTCTATCCGAAGTTCATGCGCGGCTTCGATGCGCTGAGCCGCTCCAGCAAGACGCCCCGCTCGGGCGGTCGTGTGGATAAGCCGACACCGCATCAACTACGGCTGATCCACGCCGCCTACATGAACGAGCCCGTGTTCTCTTCGCGTTGGTTCGGCACCGCAGGAACTATGCGTGCGGCCGGGAATCAAAGCAGAGGAAGGTAGCGAGACGGACGCCCGGGCCGCACACGGGAGATCACGATTTCTGGTCAGTCGGGCGGACCGTCCCGCCCCTGTTGACCAACGGGCCTGTCATCGCGGTGCCCGTGGTTCGACCGCTGGCGTCGCGGATCGTGCCGTCCATGGCTTCGTACCCGCCGGCGTTGGCGATCTCGCCCATGCTCATGCCGGGCGTGATCTCAACGTTCTTCGAGGAAAAACTTTCACTGCACATTGTCGTTTCCTTTCCGCGGGCTGTGTGATCCGCGTGCTGATGAAGGTAATTCCAGGCCTTTACACAGGGCTCTGGTTGGCCACAGATAAGTACAGTTTTCCTTTCATTTCCGTACCATGTCTGGTAAAACAGTGGCAGATGGCTGGTACAAACCGAGACTCGCCGAACACGCTGATCGCAGACGAGGTTTACCCCGTAGACCCGAAGGTGATTCAGACTCTTCGCGGACACCGGACGCGAAGCGAAGTCGCGTCTGCCGTTGTCGGGATGACAGCTGAGCAGCTTCGAAATCTCGAAACGAAGCGAACTAAGAAAGCAAGCGGAGAAATACTCGAACGCCTGAGCACCGTCCTCGGAGCTGAAAGTTCTCAACTACTGAGCGAGTCTCACCCGCTCCGGAGTGATCTTCCGGCTGGGATGCCGCTCCAGCCTCTCAGCACACAGGCTCCTGAATCCGCGATAGGCGCTCTGTCGCTGGCATACTCACTAGAAAATCACTTTGTCAAAGAATCTGTCTTCGGTATCGAACGCACTGCATTCGACAATCTATCGATTATCAAGAGCGTTCTCCCAGAGTCTGCGGTCAGCGAGATCAGCGCGATCAGATTTGCATCTCCGGATAGCGATCCAACCTTGCCGATGGAATCAACCGCTATGAGAGACTGCCGGGTTTGCATTCCGTCTTCTCTCATTGGATCCGCGGTTGTACTGGAGTGGATCTGCAAGTCCGCAGAGCCGTCGCTTCGGATCGAGTATGAACCCTCATTCTCAGCCTTGCCTCTGGTCAGAAAGATCGTCGGCAACGAATCGCCAGAATTCATAGTATTGCCGCTCACTGTCGCGGCCAGATATCTGCAGGATAATCACGCACCACAGTACCGCCCGATCCACGGCCTACTCAAGGGGACACACTCCATCCTAGCTGCTGATCATATGGCAGAAATCGGGCTTCGAGGAATCGCACGGCGAAATGTCAACATGCTCCTTCTTGGGCGAGGCAGTGGCAACAATTTTCTCGATCGGTTAGCGAGAGCCGGGCTCCTCGATAGGGATCGAATATCGACACAAGCGGTCGTCGTCGACGCTTCCAGCCGTCTCAAGGAATCTGCAGAGGCGCTCGGTGAAGGTGACATCGTTAACGCGTTCTTCCCAATGGATGTTGCGATCATGGAGAGCCTCGGCGCGAAGCGTATCGTGATCCCACGCGACAGCGTCGATGCCTCGGAGAGCATCCTATTTGCGAGAAAAGACATCGCCGGAGATCAGCGCCGGGTTGTCGGATGCAAGTCGCTTATCGAGTACGCTTGCGGCATCTTGACACGCGACAAATTATTGATTAAATATACAGTAAATCAACTATTCAAAAATTATAATTTTATGCGTGCTATAAGCCTTCCTTTCGCGACTGAGGTGAATTAGACATATGCCGAAGCTATATTGCGCCAGGTATGACGATCCTGCGATCCGAGGCCAAGAATCCGAACGACCTTGGGCCCTGTCAGATATACTGAATGCCGAAATCCGGTACGGAGACAGAGTGCTCGATGTCGGGTCCGGGACTGGGAAGAAAACCCTGGGTCTCGCGCAACTGGCCGGTCACTTCACGGCGATGGACCCGAGCGGTCCCATGCGGCAGGCTGTGCTCGCCGCGTCGCGGGCACGTTCCCTGAGCAATGTGACCGTGATCGGTGGAGTCGCGAGCGAGATCCCTCTGGACGACGCGACCGTCGATGTGCTGGTGTGCATACTTGCGCCCTGGGACGCTTCAGAGTTCTGTCGTGTGCTGGATCGTGACGGCACCGTGATCCTTGAAGTGGATTCGGAACTCGATAAGCGAGATTTCAAGTGTTTATTCGGCGAGGATGAGAATGGACCACGCGGCCAGTTTCTCGGTTATCCACCCGGCGGTGTCCGCGCCAAGGTGCAGGAGCGGTTCTCAGGCCGATTCGAGATTGCCACGTTACAGGAAGGAGCCTGGGAGAGCAGCCTTACCCCGGATGGTTTGGTCAGACTTCTCAGCGAAACGAATCTTGTCCGAGACTTCTGTCCGGACAAGGACGCTGATGTGCTCAGAAGGGCGTTTGAACTGTTCAGCGATGATGGACGAATCCGTCTCAGCAATCATCGGCTGCTGATGACCGCCCGTAAGTGCGCGTGAACCCAATCCCCCGCCATGTTTCAGCAGCGAGTTCCCGCTCAGTTGTCCGTGATCCGATTCGAGACATATGGAACTCACCACAAGGCGCGATTTCTGACCCTTTTGGAACTCATCCGGAACTCACCCCGTCCCGCCCATGAAAAAACCGCGTTCCCGTCACGGAAACGCGGTTTTCTGGGTTCAAACGGAGAGGGGGGGACTGTGTCGGCTGGGCACGGCCCACGAGCCGCAAATGGGATCAGTGTGCGTAATTGTCTGTCTATAAGCATCTTGCGTCGATCGATCCCAAGTCATCCGATGCGATTCGAACCGCTTCAGATTGACGTATCAAGGCCAGTTCTAGGCCCACTGCCATTGCGGAACTCACGCTGCTCATTCCGAGGCAAACAGGACGCGAATTACTTTGATGAGTCTCCCATCATGGCGCGGCCAGGTCTTAGCTCTGGAAGTGCATGGCGTCAGATCATCAATGACGTGATAGGTGCCTCTGATTAGCATCACTCAGTGAAATCAGTGGGCGTGTATCGCGAGCCCGATCGATCCCCCGGCATCATCAGCCGTGTCGTACTCATCGATGTGACACCAGCCTCGTTCGAGGAGCACCGGCACGCAGGGATCGATCACGCGATACATAGCTTGAAGCCCGTCGCGCCGCTTGCCAACCACGCCGACCTCGGCCAGGCGTTGTAGTTGATTCGAGACGGCCTGGATGGTCATCCCGGTTTCTTCTGCAAGGTCGCCCACGCTGAGCTCCTCAACCCGAATCAGGGCGTGGATCCGCAAGAACGCTGGGCGGCACTATCTCGACAGTCACATGGTCGATTCCGAAGCGGTCTTGGAGTTGGGCCCGCACCTGAGAACACACGATGTGTGCGTCAATGATGCTGGCGTCGTCCGCCATCGAGATACGAACCTCAGCGGCGACGGAGCCCTCGTCGATCGGCCAGACATGAAGATGGGCGACCGCATCGACGCCGTCGACACCTGCGATGACTTGCCAGATCTCATCAATCGATAACCCTTCCGGGACGCTCTGCATGAGGATCCGTATGCACCGCTTCATGGGCTTCCATGAGATCCAGACGATGTATACCGAGATACCAACCGTCGCGACAATGTCGGTCCAATACCAGTCGAAAAGGATGATGAGCGTGCCAGTGACGATCACGGCAACCGAGGCGAGCGCGTCAGCGAGGTTGTGCAGAAACGCCGCCTTGAGGTTTACGCTGTCCTTGGACATCGAGTAGGTAAGCACGGCGGTCGCCGCATCCACGACCAAAGCGATCCCTGCCACGATCACCACCATCCAGCCGTCGATGTCTGGACGATCAAAGGTCCGAGTGATCGCTTCGATAAGTAGGTAGCCCGCGATCACCATGATGGAGGTCAGGTTGATGAGACCACCGACCACTTCAGCGCGGCCGTAGCCGAAGGTTCGCCGCTCGTCGGCAGGTCGCTTGGAGATGCGGCGTGCGACCAAGGCGAGGAGGAGTCCTGCGGCGTCGCTGAAGTTGTGCAACGCGTCAGCGATCAACGCAAGGCTGCCGGAAAGCAGACCGCCGACTACCTGGGCAACGGTCAGCAGCATGTTGATCGCGACCGCCCATGCGAGGCGGCGGGTGCCTGTGTCGGCCGAATGGTGATGGTGCCCGCCCATGCGTACCTCTTTAGTTGATATTGATCGACCCGGACTCGCGGGTTCCGTTGGCGGTCTCGATTTCGATCCATAGGGAAGTCGGGAGCGACACATTGGCTGGGGCCTCGGCGTCGGCGTGGTAGTCGCCGCTGCTGCCCATCGCCTTGCTCTTCAATGCCCCGGTGCCCGCCTCGTCGCCGATCCAGACGCGGATCGCGGCAGGCTCGGGGCCGTCGGTGCGCTCGATGTCGAGGTGAACGGTTGCGGACGGCTCGATCTCGCCCCCCATGGAAACGCGGTATGTGGTGCCGGCGATGGTTACCGAGCCGAGGTCGCGCTCAGCGCCGTGATCGCCGTGGTCATCATCGCCGTGATCGTGATCCTCATGTCCTTCAGCATCGTGGTCATGATCTTCATGACCCTCGGCATCGTGGTCATGGCCGTCATGATCGCTATGTTCGGACTGGCCAGCGGCGTTGGACGAGCCGGACTCGTTTCCGCACCCGGACAGCGTCAGCGATGCGGCGGCGAGCGAGACGAGGAACAGCTTGGTCAGATCGGTCATGTCAGTTCTCCTTGGTGTTGACCGTGGCTTTTGCCGGGCGGAGTGCACCGGCGATCCGTGTCATGAATGACCGCGACGAACGTTGCCGCGGTTCGAGCTTGTGTCCGAACACCAGCGAGTAGCCAGCGGGGACAACGATGAGGTTCAGGAATGTGGAGGTCAGCAGACCGCCGAGTGTGACGATCGCGAGCGGGGCGAGCAGCTCGCTGCCGGGCTCGCCGGCCGCGAGGGCCAGAGGGACGAGGCCGAGAGCGGCCGAGATCGCGGTCATGAGGATCGGCACAAGCCGCTCCATCGACCCTTGGACGATCGCCTCGCCCATCGGCACCCCTTCGGCCTCCATGAGATGGTTGTAGTGGTTGATCAGCAGGATGCCGTTGCGGACGGCGATGCCAAAGAGCGTGATGAACCCGACCAAACTCGCGATGGAGATCACCGGCGGGATGTAGGGGCCGCCGATGCCGACGAGGGCCAGTGTGTTGGCGATCGGCCCGCCGCCCTCGGTGAGGTAGATCGCGGCGATGCCGCCGATGAGCGCGAGCGGCATGTTGAGCATCACGAGAACCGCCGCACGCATCGAGCCGGTCGAAATCTGGAGCAGCATGAGCATGATGAGTGCGACGGCCACGCCCGCGACGAGGATCGTGCGCGACGCGGACTGCTGAGCCTCGAACTGCCCGCCGTATGACACGGTCATGCCGGCGCTCTGCACGATCGGGTCGACGCGTTCTTGGACTTGCGCGACCAGATCGCCGAGGTTGGAGCCCTCTGCGACGTTGAGCGAGACCACGGCCTTCCGCTGTGCGTTCTCGCGAGTAATGAGATTACTGGATCGTTCGGGGCCGATGTCCGCAACATCGCTGAGCCGGACGGTTGCTCCGCCGCGGCCACGGAGCAGCAGGTCACGCACCTGTGCGATCGACTCCCGCTCCTCGGGTGCGAGACGGACGACGAGGTCGTACTGGCGCACGCCCTGGTTCACCGTATCGACGACCTCGCCGTAGATCGCCTCACGCACTTGTTCGGCCGCATCCGCTGGGCTGAGGCCCGCGGCGGCGAGTTCAGCATGCCGATAGCGGATGGGGAGCGAAGTGATCATGACCTCGCGGTTGGCGTTCACATCGCGCGCACCGGGGAGGCTCTGGAGTTCGCCTTCGATTTCCTTGGCGACGCGGCGCAGCTCGGTGAGATTCTCACCGAAGACGTTGATCGCGATCGCCGCGGGGGTGCCTGATAGCACATGGCTGAGCCGGTGTTCGATCGGCTGGCCGACCATTGTGGTGATGCCCGGGATCGACGCGAGCACCTGATCAATCGCTTCTCGCACCTCGAATCGATCGCGCCCGGCCTCGACCGTGACTTCGATCTCCGAGTTGCTGACGGGCTCGGCGTGCTCGTCACGCTCGGCGCGTCCGGTCCGGCGTGAGACCGACCGCACGCCCTCGATCTCGACAAGCTGCTTCTCGACCTCGGTGGCAAGACGATCGCTCTCGACGATCGACGTGCCGGGAGGGGCGAGCAGGAAGACGGTGAACGTCCCTTCGTTGAAAGACGGCAGGAACGAGGTTCCGAAAGTGCTCGCGAGCAGGAGTGCGCCGGCGGTCACGGCACCGGCGGTGCCGAGCACCCACGCCCGGTACCGAATGGCCGCTCGGAGTGAAGGCTCGTACGCC
>MDTD01130666.1_pt1 | contig 39491 bp, 60 predicted proteins | sample 811221 | NCBI WGS metagenome assembly MDTD01 (sample SAMN05326646, study PRJNA326480) | marine metagenome | isolation source: seawater | place: Pacific Ocean: South West | collected 2011
GCTCTACATTGCACATACCAATTTTAAGCAGAAACCATTCACTACAAATGACATTGTGTCTGCGGTTTGTGAGACATATGGAATACAAGAAGATGTTTGGGGTGACTATTTGAGTTACAAAAAGTCTGCACTTAGAGAGAGAATTTCTTCTTCTATGCACAAACTTAGAGTGGATAAATTGGTGAAAAAGTCTGCTAACCGAACCAACACCATAACCCCAAAAGGTTCTCGTAGAGTTAAGCAATACAAAAGTGACTTTGAAGATAGAAAGTTGCGTGTATTCACAGACAAGTCTCTTATCTTTGATGATAAGAAGAAAGATCAAGTAAAGCAAATCTCTTTTTCTATTGAGAAGACTTGGGATAAAAGAAACAACCATCTTGCTGACATAATCCTACAATCGCACTATGAACTCAATGTAGATACCTCAACAGAATATGCGGTAGAGATTAGTTTTGAGATTCTTTGCAACTACATTTGTCAGCAGTATTGTGTGGATGAAAACATTTGGGGTCAATACCTAAACCACAATAGAACTATGTTTAGGAAACAAGTATCCAATTTCAAAGGGAAACTTATCAAGAAAGGGTTCTTGGAAAAGACAGACACTGCTAAAAGCACTATCACCCAAACAGGCATTGAGTTTGTTGAAAGTTGGTGGGATACTGAAGATTTTGAGATAGATCCAGACAAGAAAATTGTAGAACGAGATACTGGTCTTGATGAAGATGAAACTCAAACTACTGAGGAAACTGTGGTTGAAGAAGATTTTAGTGACAGTAAAACATTCAGTGTCGATGTGGAGCAGACAGAAGATATGTCAATTCTTCAGATTGTCTCTAACGACAGTAACCTTGAAAATGAGGTAGGGGGAGAGGATGAGAACTATGATGAGTATCTCAGAAAAGTTCTTTCAGAGAACGACACTCTTACAGAGAAAGTCAAAGATTTACAATCGACTGTGGATACTTTTGTCGGTTTCCTCAAAGAAAAAGATCTTCTTAATGAGTATATTGTCTTTGTTAGCAAAGGTACAAACATACCTTTCTAATGTTCAGTTAGCACAATAACTGTAAAGGGTTTGTTCGTGTAACAAGCCCTTTTTCTTTTTTAGGGGGGTACTATGGACTACAAAGTGGATACTATCGGCTCAAACAATAAGCCGAGATTGGAATTGAAACACAAGAAACTCAAAGATCAAAAAATCAAAGAGAGTGCAGAAAAAGAAATGTCTTTTGAACAATGCTTGAAAAAGGAAATGGAGAAATGAGCAATCAATGGTTTTACTTACAACAGTGGAAAAGAAGAAGATGGTCAAATGTGGAGAGAGAACTCTCTCTAAACGATGCCAAGTATCTATTCAAGTCTTTGACAATGGAAATTGAGGACTGCTCTAAACCTGTTCCCCTCGCCTTAGTTACAAAAGAAGAAAAGTACAAAGTGACCCAAAAGATGGAAGATGATTGGAACATTGTCGCTTGTAATGTAGTATTCCTTAATAGGAAAGACAAAGTTCAAAAGGTTAAAAAATGAAAAGAGTGATACTTGGTAGATACTGTACTACCTGTGACACCACTTATTTCAGCAGAGCAAGGCACGATTTTCGACCTTGCCCTTGTTGGATCAGTAGTGGGAGAAAGACTGGTGGGTATATAGATGGTGGCAGAGACTATGCTAAAGTAGGTGGTACTGGAGTGATGGTTCGGATCACCCTTGAACAGAGTGATACTGAGTTGGAAGAAGATTGGAGAACACAAGACAATAAGTATGGACTGATCAAGGGTAATGTGGGAACACCACTGATAGGGGAAAAGAAATGAATTTTACAGAAAAACAGAAAATGCTCATAGAGTTGTGTGTTCGCACTGTGCTCTGCAATCTATTGAATAGAGAAGAAGAAGACATACACGATTTCACTGCTGTACTACACAACATAAACATAGGCTCTTTTGGAGAGAAAGGATACAAGTTTGAAGATACCAATGACTGGATCGCTTGCCTACAAGACTTGCGTGATATAATCGCCATAATAGATCCTGAGTATCACAAAAAGACAATAGAGTTCGGTGACACACCCTATAAGTTAGAGGAAGAAGAAAACCCTACTTACACCTATCCGAATGGGTAATCGACAATGGCTCGTAGAGTATGGAAACGCACAAAGGGTGCAAACCTTAATGAGAAGATTAAGGGAGATCCCACTACTGTGGTTAGTGATTTAGCAGAGTGCTATTTCAGAAACCTTGAAGATCACTTGGTAAAGTTTATTGAAGAAAGCGAGTGCATTGTTATCTGTATGGCTTGGCTTACCAATCAAAAAGTGGTGAAAGCACTTACAAAGAAACCTTGTGCTCTTATCTTGCAGAACGAGAGTTGGCTGAATAAGAAAGGTGGTCTTGCGAAAAAGACAAGAGAGATGTACTCGCTACTCAGAAAAAGCACTACTAAGTTTATGAATGACACTCTCACTACTGACATTCTCACTTGTGGAATGATCTCCCACCCACAGAATATGCACCACAAGTTTGCAGTGAGAATTACTGACAATAAACCCACCTCAGTATGGACTGGTAGTTTTAATCCCACTACCAATGGAAATCAGTCAATTGAAAATGCACTAGTGATCCATAATGAACAGATCGCTAGTGCATATTACCAAGAGTTCCTTGCAGTGAAGAAAATCTCAAAGCCACTCAAAGTGTGATTACTTAAAGTATCTCAATATATCTCTGAGTGCGTATTTCTCATCTCCGACATTATAGCCTGAAGATTTGTTTCCAGTATGAACTGTAAACTCTGTACCATTTCGGTCATATCCAATAGTGGCATATATATCTCCCATTAGAGTATCCACATTATGGAACTGCTTATGACGAGAATAGAAAACCTTTAACTCAGTGACATACATAGGCATTGGGTTTCTCTCTATCTCTACAATTAAGCCGGATCTCTTTAAGAGTTTAGACCACATTTCCCATCTGTCGTAGTGCTTACCAGCAGTCTTGGCAATCTTTGAAAATTGCAAGACTGCTTTCAAATTACTGGTCACAGGTGTTTTGTTTCTACTACCAATACCATAGTAGAACCTAAAGTCAGACAATCCATAGAAAGGTGCTACTTGAATACGAATACTATCTCCACCTTTCCACATTCTTGATAAAAGAGCACTGATCTCTTTCAACTCTTGTGTATTAACAGTGACATATATCGTTTGGTCGTGCCACTTGGTATTGTACCCACTAAACAATTTCTTAGTGTATTCCATAGCCTTTGCAAACTGTTTTTTATGTTCTCTATCTGTTGAATTAAAAGCCTCTTCTATAAGTAACTGCCCTACAAAGAAAGACAAAGTGTAAAGACCACTCTTGCTAGGTTTTAAGGCTATCGCACTTTTAGTGATCAAAGGTAATAGGTCATCCCTCAATTTAGGTTGGTTGTATGCAAGTCTAATTAGTGAGGATCGCAAAGTGGCTTTCTTTCCACCCTTAGTCTGTTCTTCCCATTTACTTGCGTGGTCCTTGATCCATTCCTTTATTCTATCATTATCATCAACACCATTTTCATCTTCATTCTCGCCTTTAACCCAACTATTTTCTTCAAGCCATAACTCATACTTTTCTGCGAGATTGTCTCCCTCTCCCCATTCATCCATTTGGTCTGGCGATGGTAACTCCTCTGATACATCAGGATCTAATTTTTTGAACATCTCGTCAAACTTTTTATGGCTTTCTGGCTTTTTAGCCTCTTTCTCTGCATCAGCCTTTTCTTTTGCCTTAGTCCAATCTTCTCTAATTTTTTTCTGATCTTCTTTTGGTAAAGACTTAAACTTTATTTTGTTTCTTCTTTTAGGATTTGGGTTTGGAAATCCCTTTTGATTTTGTTTTTTAACCCAACCTTCAAAAGTCTCTGCGGCAGACTTAGTAATTAAAGGAAGAATGTCACCTCTCAGTGATGGGTTCTCATAGGCTAATCTGATTAATTTATTTCTTAGTAACATTTTACTGCTCCTTTGCTTTTGCGATAAATTCTGTAATCTTAATTTAGGTTGGTTGTATGCAAGTCTAATTAGTGAAGAACGCAGACTTGCATCTTTACTACCATCTTCTTCATCATCACCCATACCAGCAAGTGCTCCATCAAGATCAAACTTAGGGTCTTTTAGTCTGTCTATTGCTTTCTTCTTATCCTCTGCACTCATATCTGAGTTCTTGATCGCATCTTTGTATTTCTGTTCCTTTGACTTAGTGCGTTTAACATCAGGTTCCTTTTCAGCCAGTTCTTCAATCTCTTTCTTCAAATCTTCAAATGGTTTGAGATACTCAGGACTCCAACTCTTATTTTCTTCTAAGTACTTTTCAATTGCTCCATAGGTATCATCAGAACTCGCAACCTCTTGCAAGTCTCTTTTCACCCCTCTCCAATTTATCTTTGGCTTAAATCCGTGAATGTTTGTTCTTTCTACTCTTTTGTCTTTCAAACTCTCTGCAATTTCATCGATCTTCTTGTCTGTGAGGATTTTATTGGAAACACTCTTTTGTTTATTTCTCAATTTCTTAGCGGCCTCTTCTTTGTCAGCCTTTGCCTTATCCTCTTTATCTTTCTCAGTAGCAAACTCTGGTTCATAATTAGGATCTTCGTCAGTCTCATATTTACCCATAGCCGCAAGGTATCCTCTCATCGTTGACTTAGACATTCCTTTTAGTCTCTTTTTCATTTTGTCTAACTCAGCCTTAGTCCAACCCTCTTTCTTTGCTTGGTTCTCTACGATGTTCATCACCCTTTCTTCGTCTGTTCTCTCAGTCTTTTTCTTTCCAGAATTTTCTTCTACTGGAGCATAGAGTTTCTTTTTCTCAGGATCATTCAGAGTGGATTTCTCAACAGAGACAGTCTTTCCTGTATCTTGTCTGACCACTTGCACTCTTTCAGCAGATTTAGTGATCAAAGGAAGAATGTCACCTCTTAATGATGGGTTCTGATAAGCAAGTCTGACTAATTCTTTTCTAAGTGACATTTTACTGCTCCTTAGCCTTTGCGATAAACTCTCTAACCATTGGGAGATCAATATGTCTTTTCAGTACTGCACTGAGTGCTTTCTGACATTCTTCTTCGCTCGCAGTTTTCAGAGTAAATGATAATTTCTCTAAGGCAACCAAGAGTTCATTCTCAGTCTTATTGATTACTTGTACTGGTGTGCCTGTCTTGAACATAGCCATAGTGATTTCTCCTAATTACATAAAGATTATTCTATTCAAAGATTATCAATACCTTTTGGGTTCTCCCTTTGCATATCTCAGTCGGTATTTTCGATCTGTCTCTACATCACTACCCAGTGATCTCACAAACTCATCTCTCTCACTTTCTCTTTTCTTACCACTCTCACAATAACAGTAGACACTGAGAACCCTACCATTGATATAAGTCCTCAGTTTCCCCTTACCACCACAATCTTTGCATATCATTTTCTGCGTTGTAAATGCTTACTAGCAATTCTTTCAACCATAGCCCTTTTCTTTCTCCACTTAGAACGCATTTGACCATCTTGATGTGTAAACCACATTACCCAAGACCTCAATGCTTTCTCTAAGTATCGTCTTGGATTGTAAAACTCCTCATTCAACAACTTTCTCGGAACTTCTCCGTCTATGAACTCAAAATAATCCAAGTCTCCCTTTGGCATTGTGTAATAAGTTAGGTGTTCCTCAAAATCATCTACATCTATTTGAACCTCGTAAGGCTCTCCCTCTTCTTGCTCATCTGCTTCTTCTGAGTGAAATGCGATAATTATATTAGGCTTGTAAGTACCATCAGAAACCCACTGCTTTCTATCAAGAACTAACTTTTGACCACCCTTAATAATCAAGTCTATCTCATAAATAATAGTAGTGATGTTATCGTGGTACTCTCCAAAAGTAGCAGGCTCATACTCATTAACATCTACTCTGAAACCCATCTTCTTGAAAAACCTAGAAATCTCTTTAAGAAAGGGCTTTACTTGTTTTTCTAACTCATCAGTGGCATTTTCAATTTCCCAATCAGGAGGTTCTATCTCCTCAGCATAATCTGTGAGGTGAGGTTCATAATCGTCATACCGATCATCATCATATCTTCCATAAGCAGTCTTGTTTTTACGCATTGTTATCTTCCTCTTTTAATAATTGGTCTAAATAAGGTGGGGATTTCACTTTGTAGTCAAACAACCAAGTCCATCTCTTTCTCTCACTAAGATAATCTACATTGTGATCATTTACATAGGCTTCTTGCTCTGCCCTAATACAGTAATAAGCAACATTACCCTTTTTGTGGATCAATAAACCCACAAGCCAATCCCACAAGTACAACACAATAAATCCAATAAAGAACAAATCTAAATACTGCTGATAGTGAATGGTTTCGTGTCTGCGTGTCTGCTCACTCATCTCATTCCTACTGATCACTATGAAACCCAAAGTGATAGCACCTATATTAATTGGTGCAACATAAGACAACCATACTGGTATCTTACTGTTCTCTATCATTATCGGTTTCCAATTTTTCACAACAACCACAATCTTATCAGTAAAAGACCCATTAAAGTAAACAGACCTATGGATATAAATAAAAGCGAATAATCTCTATCTCTCATACCAACATAAGATTATCAAGTGATTAGTGACATACCCTTACTGGTTTCAAAAAACACCTCCAAAAAAATTACCCAAAAATAATTTCACGATCACTAATTCCAAAAACGCTTTTCAAAAAATCCTCAGAAAGTGCAATTGAAATTGACTTTAACTACTAAGTTTTGAACAGTTAATGAACATTCTAGGGCTAAATGCTCACATTATAGTAGTTAAAAAGGTAGCAGAAGCATACTTAAAGCCCATTTTACTCGACAAAAAACCAGGGTGGGGTAGATAAATAGATACAACATAGTTTCAAATTGAGGGTGTCATTTTCAATGCAGTTTCAATTCGCTAATTCGCACCCCCCTCTTTGCCGCATAGAGTTAACTCTGCGGTTTCTTGTAGTCGTATAATTAATTTGTCACTGTTCTCTGCAATACCTACTGGTGAGTAAAAAAGTTTCAGAAAGTTTCTGAGAGAAAATTCTCTTTCGTATAGAGAGGTAAGCAAGGGGCAATCAGCACCTTGTGAGTGGGTATCCAATCCCACACCGACATACCAATGGAGTTGCACAATGATTGCATACCTTGATGAACGACCTCTGAACACTATCCCACGCAGAGCACCCTTTGACCTCTCTGAACTAAGAGAGTGGGTGTATGATGGTTTTGACGATACTGTATTCTGCTTAGAGGTGTCTATATCAGTAGAAGACACTGACTGTGAAGATTATGGCTTGACTGAGGATGGCTATATAGCCTACCCATTTGACTACATCGTCCATGAGAAAGTGGATGGTACTACTGGATACACTGTACTGGTAGAGGTGTCTGACAGTGCGTTGAACCACCCAATAGTCAAGCACCTCAGTGAGGGCGACCTCACCATCCTCAAACGAGCGATAGCACTACTGTCAGAGTAGTGCAGAGGGCAGAGTACTGATCCCCTATGGGGGTTGGTGCTCTACTGTATTTTACATTTTGATTTTACTTTACATCTAGGTGTGTAGATAAGCCAGTCTGCATACCATTCATATCAACTGCCTTATTTTGGAGGTAACCAATGGCTACTCTACTTTCTTCAACTGTGTTCAGCAAGCCCTTTTACGATGAACTGGAACTCAATGCTACCTTTGAGAATGGTGACTATCAGATCACCATTGTTGGTCACAATGCAGAACCGCACTTGTATGTCAATGTGTTCAAGCCAAAGAGTGGTGACACCTATATATACAACTCTCGTATCTGTGTAGGTGGTTACACCAGTGGTGAGTGTGTTGCACTGCCAAAGGGCTACACTGCTGAACAGTTCAAAGAAGCCTGTGACCAGTGGATTACTGATTTCATTTCTTCAATGAAATAGTCTGCTGACTGTGTGAGTGTTGATCCCTATGGGGTCAGCACTCTATATTTTGATTTTTACTATTCACTATCTATGGAGATACAAATGCTAGGACTAACAGAATACCACCAATGGATTGAAACTTGCCACGAAGATCAGATTGATCCAAGTGAGATGGAGTGGGTGAAGAAATACTTTACTCGTCAGCCAAATGGCAAGTGGAGAAAGAACACACCCAACGCACTTTACTGTGCCAATATGAAAGCCGCAAAGAAGAAACCTCGTTACTTGAGCAAGGGTTGGAGAGTGTGGAAAGCAGAAAAGGTTACCAAGTGATTTCTGCATATGATCCCCTCTGCAAGGGGGGATCAACTATTTTAATTTATTTTTAATTTTATTTCTGAGAAAAATTTTACTCTCGTATAGGAGGGTAGGCAAGCCTAAGACCAACTACTCTATCACCCAACTCCCATAGGAGAATTACAATGACTACACTAGAATTAACCAACTCAACCTCTGTGATTGATTTCAATGAGGTTGCAACTGCTACTCACAATGCCCTTGAAGAACTACTCGCCTTTGGTACTCGTCAGAGATCCACTACTGTCACTGTCAAAGGAGCAGAGTATGACTTTGGGGTGTTCAGCACAAAGGGTTTTGATGTCACTATTGAGACTACTGCTACTGCAATCGCTGATAATAGGTTCAGACCTTATCTAATGGCTATCAGTGGTCAAGGTTTCACTTTCACTGGCAACCGCTCTCTCGGAGGGGGTGTTGTTACAGAGACTATTCATTTCACTAGTGATTACACTGATCAGCAGTTCAAAGAGTTTGTTGCTCAAACATTCTTTGAGGATTGTGAAACTATCAGAACAGAATTGGCTATGGAGATTGCAAGGCTCGTCAATAGGATCAACGATTTCACTATCACACCAATTGACACTACTGATCTGAAAAACTTGGATTATCAGATCAGTCGAAAAGAACACGCACACAGGTACTTGTCGCAGACCGCAGATAAAGTATCAGATCTGAATGATCTGATAAGAGCACTACCAAAGTCACCAAAATCACTGCTCAATGGTCGATACCAATGGGGTAGGTTTTGGAGAGAGTTCTATAAGGTCAGCAGAAAAACCTCTGATTTTCTTAGAATTAAGAACAGTGCTGAATGGTGTCTATCCAACCTCATCAATCCCAAAAACCCATATAAGTAGGAGATTGGTTGTGAGTTACAAATGGAACACAGAAGAAGAAACAATGTGGCGATCTGTTGAAGATGCCGCACTCCATTTTGGAGTGTCGAAAACCACTATGTACAACTGGATAAAGAAAGACAAGATCAGAGCCACTGTTTCGTGGGGTTCTGGTCGTGGATACATTGTTGACATCAACTCGATAAGTAGGAGATTACAATGAACGGAAAAACTATCTTTGTCAGACACCCACACTACACACCAGGATTTGATCAATGGGAGCAGTGGATCATAGCGATACCAGTCGATATGGTTCTCTCAGCACTCAGAGAGACTGGTAGGGTATCATTCTATACCTGTGATGGTATGAACGGTTGTGGTACTCTCAGACTATCTAATGGAGACACTAAGAACTTTGTCACCCAACTCAGTCATATTCTTCACAATGGAAAAGAGTGGGTAGGTGGTATCCTACACGGATCTCACTGGCAGTTGGCAGAGGACATTTATGCTGACTTTGATCTCAATGATATGGGTCAAGCAGAGGAGTACAGAACTCTCACTATTATAGACTGTAAGCCTACTGAGAGTTCGGTGAGAAAATGGCTGAGAGGTCAAGGGTGGTCAGTGCTCAATAAGATACCAAAGAAATACTTGGGGTGCTCATAGTGTCGGCACTTTCGATAGTGTAGAGAGGTGGAAATTTATTTTAATTTATTTTCACTTTTTTTCTGAGAGAATTTTACCCCTCGTATAGGGAGGTAAGCAAGGTGAAAAACACCTCGTATTTTATCAACTGTCATTATCAACACTGGAGATTACAATGACTATTACAACTCAAAACCCATTCACCCCAAACCACAACACCCACATTCTTCAATTTTGGTTTCGCAATTCTGATGGTGAGTATGAACTGATTGACGCAAACTTTGTGTCTGACACCCAACAAGTAGTTTGCACCACTGACAGTGGTGTCACTTTCAAAATGTTCTCTGCAAAGAACCTCACAATCACAGAAATCGCCACCAAGTTTGTAGATATGCTACAAGGTGGCTATCGCCTATCAAAAGGCGATAGGGTGCAAATGTGGAAAGGTATTAGACCTCTCCAAAGTAGAGCAACCTCTCGTCAGAGAAGATTTGAAAAGAGAGTGCATACTGCAACAAATGGTCGCCCAACTGGATTACAGAACACCTCTGTAAAATCTATTGCAGACTGTTTCTACATTGAGGGTACAGTACCATCATTCACTAAGGTGAAGAACCCTTGTGAGCAAACATTCTTCTGTCCTACCTCTCGCTATGGTGATGGTGGTGCTCCCGATGAGTTTCTACACAGTGTTCATCAAGTGAAAGGTGGTAGTGACCACAAGATCGTCACTATGACCTATTACAACTACAGCACTGACACTGACCACAAAAGATACATCGTGGTCAATGGTTCAGAAGAAATCAGTGAGCATACCTCTATGAGGTGTGCAAAAGAAAAAGTTGCACTATTAGAGTGGGAAAAATCCCACTCTGTCGCATAACCTCTGTATATACAATCAATCACTTTCACCCACACCATTATTCTATAAGGAGAATTACAATGGCTATCTCTTACTACACTACACTCCAATTTTCTAACAACAAAGACCTACACAAGATCTACCAAAACCATAGCAGTCGTGCTCTTCACTATAACAGTCACAATCACACTGTACAGTTTGATGGTGATGATTTCCTATTCTATTACAACACTCTCACTGATGAGCAGAAAGACAACATTGAATGTTTATGGGTAGAGGGAAAGAAAATCTGTATATGGAGAGTGAAGAACAACCTTTTCTATTGCGACACTGCTCATTGGGTTACTACACCTTTGAAAAGACAACAGACTGCAATTGCAGAGATCAACCGATCTCGTCAGTTTGTGGCAGAAGAAACTATCATAGATACTTGCCATATTTGGCAAGCCGAAAATGATCAAGTGGTAGGCTCTAAAGTGGGTAACCCACTGATGTTTCGTGAGTTTGTCAAAGTGTGCATTGAGCAACACGATCTCTCTGAGGACAAAGCAAAAGGTCAGCACGAAATTACACTAAGTGACAGTGTGATTGAGAACTCTCAAATCACTTGTGGGGTAGGCTTGAATACCAGTGATCCTAATGACTATGTTCTTAGAGAGCACAGAGGTCGTGTTCAACCCTTTCTTGATCGAAGACACGCACTACCAGTAGATTGGTGTACAGTCATAGTCTATACGAGACAAGCCTTTCTCGCAGATCCACAAATTCCTAGTGAAGAAAAGGAACGAGTGCTCGGTGGTAATGCTACTCACTTTCTGATTGCACTGCTGGCGAACGCAGAGGGTGTGCCTAATGCCTATGGCACTTACAGATTGGTTTCTAACCTTTGCGGTGGTAACAATGCCTTTGCTGATCTCACCATTGAGGATTTCAGAGAAATGGCACAAAAGAGTTTGGAGTATCAAGATACTTGGTGTGTGGTAGCAGACTAGCAACCTAAGTATTTCAGTGAGTGGAGTTGCAATACTCTGAGGAACTTTCTCTTCTCATCGTCAGAGAAGAGAAGAGAGGGTTCTATCTCACTGTTTGAGTTGTGTATCTTTGTAATCCTAAGAGCAGTGACTTTGCCCTTGTGAATACGATAGCGAGCCTTGTACTCTATCTCATTTTTCTTGAAAGCATATAAGTTCATAATTCCCCCTCTGTATCTACATAATACAGAGGGGAGAATTTATTTTAATTTATTTTAATTTTATTTCTGAGAGATTTTTCTCTCTCGTATAGGTAAGTAAGCAAGGTGAGAAATAGACACTCACTTTGTGGTCTTATTAATTCATTCCGATCCTTTGAGGATCTAAGGAGCAACTATGTCTATTTCATCTAATTCAATCGCATACAACAGAACACCACTTGACAACAGACTGGCAAGTATTGAGCACTTTGGACACCACTTGACAGAACTCACTGATTGCAATGTGGTCAATCTTGAAAATGAGCAACAGGTCAAGTTCTTTCTAAAGTTTCTTGACCTGTTCCAAGTCGATCAATCTCAAATCACTATCTATGGTTTCCAGTGTGTGGAGATCGATGTTGGAGATTATGACTATGAGAGAGGATATACTTACCAAGTTTCTGACACCTCAGAGGGATACCTCCTCGTACTCGGAGAAATGTCAGAAGAAGAGGTTCTCACTGTCAGCGGAGTGTCTGATGCAGACGACTACACCCTTGAAGAAGAAACTGAAACCTTTATCTCTGTTGGGGGTGAGTAATGACTACACTTACATTCATTGATCCCAAATCCAATGCTTGCAAGGTGTATCATATCAATGGTACATCTTCTCTCTATGGTCGTATTGGTTGCACTATGCGTAGTGGTGTGGTCAAGTCTGATACTGAGAGAAAGAAAATAGGCAAGGGCTATCGCAGAACAATGATCGTATCACTACCACAATCTTTTGGTGTCTATGCTCAGATCAAAATGCTGAGGTACGAGAATGGTACTTGGCAAGGGTATGGATACCTTGATGGGTACTATCGTCCTTTGGGGTTCTCATTCACCTCTGAGCAAGTGCAACAGTTTGGGGTTCATACTATTGACTTTTCCACTTGGAACAGAAGAATGTGGAAAATTTAATTAGTTCCATAATTTCTCTGTATATATATAATGAGTGATTTGGTATCACTGAAGACAAGTAGGGCTATTCAGCAGTCGCATTGGATAGTCTGAAAAGAGAGGGTTTTTTTATCTATGAATAATATGTTGAATTGTTTTTCCCTCTCACTTAACATTGGAACAGAAGAACTCTGTTACCTCCTTGAACCTCTGTCTGTGCAGAGTAGATGTAATGCGATACACAGTAAACCTCCTACTATCTCCTATTGGTGGGAGGTTTTTATTTTTAATTTTATTTCTGAGAGAAAATTGTCTCTCGTATAAGTAAGTAAGCAAGCGAGAATAGTCACTCGTTTGTGGTTTAACCATTTTCCAAGCCTGTTGGCTTTAAGGAGTTCATTATGACTACATCAACTATTCGTACTGGTAAGACCCACCTCAAATTCGCACTTGACCTCAAAGGTATGTCACCAAATGATTACTTTGGTAATAGACAGGGTATGACTGCAACCCATTGTTGTGTCTGTTCAAAGCCTTTGACTGACAGTGTGAGTGTGCAATGGGCAATGGGTCCTATTTGCAGACCAAGATACATTACCAATGCAAGTATTACTGTACCTTGCAGAACCACTGCTCTCAATGAGTTTTGGGGTTATGTGGCACTCGCTCAACTTGACACTGATTTGGAGAATTACTTGTTCTCTAATGAGCACGATTTCCAAATGATGTGCAACATCATTACTGCCTACTGCTCTTATGTGACTAAGCAGAAAGATGGTCATAGCAAGATCATCAAACTTGCACCAGCCGTGAGAGCACTTGGATATACTAACCTCGCTGATCGACTTGAAGAAGATCGTTGCAAGGTTTTGGTCTATCCAAAGCACACTGCTACTCACATCAAGTTGGTTGTTCCTACCAATAAGAAACAACTTGAACCACTCTTTGGAGAGTTCGATAAGTATCTTGGTTCTACTGGTTGGACTTTTGTAAAGCCTAACTCCACTAATCGTGGTGCTTACTTTGAGATTGATAAGAACCTCACTACTGAAACACTCTATGCACTTGCAAGTGTTCATAGTGGTGAGAGACTATTCACTAAGGGTAGCACTAAGATCGGTGTTGTTGCTGATCGACCATCCTATGGTGGTGCAGTTCAACCTTGTGCAGAGTTCCTCGCTACTGCTAAACCAATGATCACTATTGAGCAACACAATGCTCGTGTGTTGATCCAGTGTGTTGGCAATCCGTGGAGAGATACTCGTATCAAAAATATGCAGACTTGGGCGAAAGGTGTTCAAGGGTTCAAGTGGAACACTGGATATGTTCTCACTGTGCCACACACTGAATACGCACTTGCTCAATCCACTGCTATTAACTGTGGGTATGAGACTTGGGAGATCAAGGCTACTGTTGTCTCTCCCTATGTCGCTCCAAAGCAAGTTGTTCAACCAACTGCAAAGCCTACTCCAAAGGCTACTGTCTCTCCTACAAGGGTTGGCAGTGACTGGGGTGTGTGGAGTACTGTTGCACTTTCAGTCGGTGACTATGTTACTGTGAATACAAGAAGTGGAAAGTCTTGGTTGGCAGTGGTCACTGCAACAACTAAATCTAAGAACAAGTATCTCACCAAGTCTGCATAAGACTTGGGGGGTGGGTACTTTGAAAGAGGTACTCACCCTTTACTTTTTCACTCTTTGATAGGAGGAAATTATGACACTCAAAGAGATCAAAGCAATTTCTAAGGAGGATCGGAAAAATAGACTTGATTGGTACAACAGTAAAATTGCAAAGACAGTAAAGGGTAAGAATTATGTTGTTCAAGCCTTGCACTTGAAAGCACCTTGTCAATACCTAATACTCTCAACATCATCACTCTATGAGTGTAGTGAGATAGAGGTTTTGGGTTTCAACAAACTCAATGGTGACTGGCAATTCAATCCGAATACCAACCAACTCACACACCTCGCCATTCCCCAATCATACCGAGATTTCACAGACAGAAGATCTAATGATACTTACCCCATAGCAAATCAGCCTAATGGGGTAGATGGTGTCTCACAAGGCTTATATGCAGTAGTGTGTAAGTGCCTTGAACACAATGACACTAAGAATTATCTTCTGTGGATTTCAGATGGGAGATCAAGGCTAGTGGATCTAAGGAACAACTGCTCATTTCAAATATACAGATTGAAATAACACTCATTCTGTGTATTCTCAAATTCACCCCTTTCTTTTGAGAGGGGTGTTTTTTTGGGTTCACTCCCAATCATCAGTTTCATCTTCTTCAAGATAGTCTCTCTTATATATTCTAATTGCAGTATTCAAGATCATCTTCTCCATCTTCTCAGAGGTGTCTTCAAAGAGCAGACCTGTCTCGTCATACAACTCATAGTCTAAGAGTTCATCGTCTGTTGGGAGAACAGTGTAAGATCCATCTGACCCCAGTGTGAAATAGATCTCACCACTGAGTATATACTTTCCAATCTTCTCATTTTCAATTTCAATTTCTAAATCCATACCACCCTCTTTTTTGAGTAACGAAATCTATATACCCCAAGTTTCATTTTCTCACTATCTTGTAAGTGAGAAAAATAGATGGTAATTTCGTGGAGCGAAAATCCCCATTCTATCGAGTTTAATTCTTGGGTAGTGTCTAACTGCGAAATTTTCCTACAAGATGTAATTTCTTTTTCTCTGAAAATCTGAGGTTTTTCAAAATAAGTGAAATCCATACTTTGAAAGATCCAATTGGAGACTTTCACTTTTTGAGTAAATCTCTGTCTCATTCTGAAAATCTGAGAACAAGTGATCACTAACGATCTCACTAACTCAAAGATCGTGCAAATCTCAATTGAAATCATGTAAAACTCCTCCATCCCTCCATTCAAAAACGGGGGAGAAAAACTTGAAAAATAAATTAATTATTTTTCTGAGAGAATTTTCTCTTTCGTATAAGTAGATAAGCAAGGGATAAATTAGTCAATCTCTTGTGGATCAACAATTCAATCCGATCCTAATGGGTCTAAGGAGCAACACAATGACTACATCAAATGCACCAATGAACGCACTCACTGGTAATGAGTACAAGGGCAGTAATGTCACCACTCTTATGGCAACTGGTCGCCAAGACCAAATATGGGCTACCTATCGCCAATGGATCAAACTTGGTCTGCAAGTGCAGAAAGGTGAGAAAGGAACTCGTCTTTGTAAGGTGACAAGAGTTGAAAAAGAAAATGAAGAGGGTTTGGAAAGAACCTCTGTATCTTATTTCTCTGTATTCAACATCGAACAAGTAGATCACAGAAAGTCTAAGTAAGGCTTTCTGTTCTCTGTATATATGGGGGTGATGATCTCACCTCCAAACTATTTTAATTTTATTTCTGAGAGATTTTTCTCTATCGTATATGTGTTTGTAAGGGTGGTTATAGCCAACTGCTCTCACACTTTATTAATTCAATCCGATCCTATTGGATCTAAGGAGTTCAAAATGGCTAAAAGAAATACAAGCAAGCCCTATATCAATGGACAACAGGTACGCAGTACTCACTCTGCTACCATAGGTAGTGTGTTGGCTGATCACTCTGATGTGCCTCCTGTCAGTTCAAAAGGTAGTTCATTCTATAATGCTGACAGTTGGACACTTAGAGTACTCTGCCAACAGATGTGCCAATGGGCTAGTCAGAACAAAGGTTGCATACCCACAGAAGAAATCGTTCGTGGGTGGGTCAAGTTTGCCAATATGAAGATTGGCTCTGTCATTCGTGAGATTGTGATTGCCGCTACTGGTGATCAACTAGACAGATCAATGATGTTGGCACTCGTTGGTGGTGGTTATCACGAGGCTTGGCACTCTCGCTACTCTAAGCGAGACAGACTAGATCCTGACATTGTTGTTCCTAACATCTTGAAAAGATGGGCACTGGTCAAGGACTGGTCACCATTCCACAATGAACTGCAAAAGTGGAACAATGTGGTTGAAGACATTCGCATTGAGAGAGTGGGTATCAAAGAGTTCCCCCCAACTCGTCACTCAATGGTTGAGTTACAAGATTTTGTTCTCAATCTTGAAAAGCAAGGTCTAGCAAATGCGAGAGCACACGGCCACACTGGTGAGAGAAATGCACTGTCTGTTATCACTGGTTCTTTCAGAGACTTGGGCTTAGGCTACACTGAAAGTGCTCTCCAAAGAGAAATCATCCTGTCCTATCAAAAGGATAACAAAGATGGTTTTGATCTCGTCAATAGTGGTGCTCTTAGACCTCTACTTGATAAGTCTATCAATCTCACTGACAGTAAAGAAGATCAGTATGAATGTCTATGGATCGCTATGGACATTATCATCATTCTAGTTCAGGCTGGTGATGATGGTGATCAAGGTGATGGAGAGGGAGAACCACAGGAAACCACTTGTCCCAAGTGTGGTGCAAGTAAAGACAAGTTGAAGATCCGAAAGGGTAGCAAGGGAGAATACTTGCTAGTCTGCACTGAATGTGGATACCAACAAGAGGTTGAACTTTCAGAGGGTGGTGACAGTGGTGATGGTCAAGGTGAGAGTTTTGAAATGGAAGATCAAGATGATGATGGTCAAGGTGATAACTCTGAAAAGGGTGATGATCAAGATGGTGATCAGAAAGGTGGTCAAGGCTCTGACAGTGACGATCAAGGTGATAGCGAGGGTGACGATCAAGGTGATGGGGATGGTGGTGGTAGTCAAAGTGATGATAAGCCTACCACTTACAAAGTCGGAGATCGTGCTATGCTCAATGGTGTAGAGGTTGTTGTTGTTAAGGCTAGTAAGCCAGACAGCAATGGTCTGCAAGATTTACAAGTCGAACCTGCATAGGGTTCGCACTTGTGATCTTTCTATCTTCTGAATTGTATGTATGGAGTTTTTCTCTGTATATACAATTCAGATTATTTTGATTTTATTTTCTGAGAGAATTTTCTCTATCGTATAAGTAAGTAAGCAAGGGAGATAGACATACCTTGTACAGTTAACCCAATCCGTTCGTTATCGAACTAAGGAGGCTTTATGTCTAACTTTATTTCTTGTATCAATACTATGCTCTCACCTCTCTCTAAGCCAAAAGGCAAGGGAGACAAAGGTGATGATCAAGGTGATGGTACTGACACAGACACCAATGGTCAAGATGGTGATCAGAATGGCGATCAGAAAGGTGGTGGTCAAGATGGTGACAGTGGAGATCAGAAAGGTGATGGTCAAGGTGATGGTCAAGGTGAGGATAGTGTCAATGAAACTCCTACCAACACTACCAATGACCCCAATCAGAAAGATGGTAATGGTGCTGGCGGTGGTGTCAGCGAGATCCCTCAATCACTCTTGGATCAAATCAAAGATGGTTTGAAAGAGGGTGGGTCTGCACTATTGGATAACAACTCTGCTATGGAGCAAGCGATTGCAGATAAGATTGCAGAGATAGAGAGTACTTGCCTTGATGGTGAGAAACCTTACATAGTAGGTGATACCTCGCACGATAAGATCAACATAGTGAGAGAGGGATCTTCTTCAAAGGGGTATGCTCAACAACTGCTCAATGAGGTTCGTGAGCAAACCAACTATCTAAGATCTTCATTGAGACAGATGGTTCGTGCTATGGAACATACCAATGTCATTCACGGCACTCGCAGAGGGAACTTTCTCTCTAACAGAACCCTTGTGGATACTGCATTGAGTATGCGTAACTCTCGTATGCCAAAGAGAGCCTTTTACAATACTGATGATCAAGTAGATACCTCAATCGCTTGTGCTATCTGCCTTGACGAGAGTGGTAGTATGGGTGGCTCTCTGTCAGAGGCTACTAAGATGCTAATCGCTCTGACAGAACCTATTGATCAGATCGGTGGTAAGGTGTTGGCTTATGGATTTAGAAATACCTACTGTCACTCACAAACTCACCACCCTGTGAATAGTCATAGACACGAAGATTACTACCCATTGGTTTATGATGTGTTCAAGTCTTGGAATGAGAGATTTACTACTGTCAAAGGTAGGTTCGCTCATACTATTGCAGATGGTTCTACTCCAATGAGTGATGGTATTCAGTTCGGACTTGATCAGATCAAGTACAGAACTGAAAAGCATCGAATTATCTTTGTACTCACTGATGGTGAGCCTAACTGGGGTCACCAACCTGTTATCGCTTGGCAACAAAGAGTGGCTAAGGAAATGGGTATTCACATTGTGGGTGTCGGTTGGGGTAGGGATGCGGCTGGTGTCAAGACTCTGTATAAAGACAATGTGTGGTGTCAGAAAGTGGAAGATGTTCCAAGTGCATTGGTATCCAAACTGCGTTCTCTCTTGAAAGAGAGAGTGCGTAGAAAGGTGTCCTAATCACTTGGAGAATTGAGACAGTGATCTTCTTCACTGTCTCAATTCTCTCTCTGAAAATAAATTAATTTATTTTCAAAAACTTTCTGAGAGAATTTTCCCTTTCGTATAAGTAGATAAGCAAGGGAACTTTCCCTTGTGGTTTTCCCCATTCCCACCTTTGGAGTTCCCTATGTCTTTCCCCAAACTTTTCCCCTCTAAGTCAATCGCTCAAAACTTGTTCTTCTACTCATTGGTTCTCACTGTCATTGTTCTTTTCAATGCAGTGTTGTACAAGGTACAGAACAGAAACTATGAAACCATAGCAAATGCTGGTTGCTTTGAGATTGATCCCATCGTCAATGAGTTCCAATACAATGACTGTATTGAGAAAGCATTACAATAGTTCATTCAATCTCTGTATATATACGAGGGTGATAATTTCACCCTCAAACTATTTTAATTTATTTTCACTTTTTTTTCTGAGAGATTTTACTCTCTCGTATATTGTTATGAAAGGGCAAATTAGTCAGACAGTTCGTCCTTTCACTTTTATCATTCAATCCGATCCTTTGAGGATCTAAGGAGTTATTATGTCTGCTACTACAATTAAGAACATCACTGCTATTCGCACTGCATTTGAACAGGAACAAGGTTCTGTTCGCAGATCCCCTGTGGATCTTTCAAACGGTCTTTCATCTTCACTTATGGGGATTGGTTGTCCTGTCAATACAGAGGTCAGTGCAGAGGGCTGTATCCGACCTATTCCATTTTATCACTTTCCAGAGAATGGAAAACTCAAACAAGATATGTGGCATGCTTTGGTGAGTTTGGCTATGTCTCTCAAAAAAACCTCTGTCAATTCTATCTATGTGTGGGGAGTTCCCGGAACAGGTAAGGATGCTCTTTGGCATCACCTTTGCTCACATCTTCGTATCCCATCTGTCAAGTTCTCTATTCAGCCGGGTGCTGACATTCAACACTGGTTGTTCTCACAGGCTTTCAAAGATGGTGAGACAGTGTGGAATGATGGTGAGTTGCTCAAAGCAGTTCGTGATGGTTATGTAGATGAAAATGGAAAGAGACACCCTATGCTCATTCTACTCTCTGACTTTGACAGAGCAGATAGAAACCAAGCAGAGGTGTTGCGTACCATTATGGACTCAGATAATGGTCAAATCGTTGGAGCAGAGGGTAAGGTTTATCCTGTCTTAGAGGGTACAATAATAGTTGCAACTGCCAACTCTATGGGTGGTGGTGATGAAACTGGTCGTTGCATTAGTTCCAATGTAATGGATGCTTCACTCATTGATCGTTTCAGAACTACTGTACAGTTTCACCCTATGGAGTGGGTTGATGAAAGGGTGATCTGTGAGAGCAAGTTTCCTACCTTGCACTCTGCTCACCCTACTGCACTTGACTTGGTTGGTCGTGTGACACAATCTATTCGTGCTAGTGTGGAACGAGAGGAGATCTTTACAGAGTTCTCCCATCGTGCAGTCACTAAGTGGCTTACACACTGTAATGCTATCCTCGAACTGACAGGTACTACTATGCAAACCACAAGTCTCTTGAAGGCTGGGTTTCGTATCATCCTTGATGGTCAGAGTGATAGTGAGACTAGGCTCTCTATCAAGCGACTAGCCGATCCTATCTTGGGTACTCTGTAAGGAGTATTCAAGTGGTGGGATACTCATTCTGTGGGTATCTCGCCATTGGATCATCTTTTAATTTATTTTCACTTTTTTTCTGAGAGAAAATTCACTCTCGTATAAGTAGTTGTAAGGGGGGAAAGTCATACTCTCTTACAATCAACCCATTCCGATCCTATTGGATCTAAGGAGTTATTATGACTAAGAAAATTACTGCAAGTGTTATTGAGCCTTTACTCACACAAGCCTTGACCAACAGAACCATTGAGCGAATGAACAATGGAGAGGATTTCAACTCTATTGAGATTGTCACCAATGATCAATTCATTGACTATGTATGTAGTCTCGGTGGGCTTGATCCTCTGTCACTTGGTAGTGACAGAAAGAACGGTATCAATCGTCAAGTCATTTACGCAGAACGCACTCTGCGTAGAAAGGGTGTATGTAGAAAGTGTGGTCGTGGTCGCTATGGTCTTGCAACTGCACCTACTGGTGTAGAGGTCAAGCAACCTCAACAACCTCAATCAGCACCTCAACCAAAACCTGTCTCACAACCTGTCTCACAACCTGTTGCTCAACCTGTGGTTGTCTCCAAAACAGAGGGTCTTCTCTATAAAGAGCCAATCAATGGTTTTGCAGACGAGGGCATTTTTGCTGACACTCACTTTCGCAACATTGCTATCAGCCAATCAAAATGCTTTGGTCGTTGGAGTGGGGATAAGCGATCTGCTTGTTCTCGCTGTCCTCTCGCTAAGTTCTGCTTTGATAAGCAAAACCTTGACTTAGAGGCCTTTGCTTTGAGATACACAGAGCAACAATCTCAACAATCAGCACCCCAAAGCAATCAAGGTGCAAAGCCTAAGTCTGCACCTAAGAGTTCAAAGAAGAGTGCCAAGTTGGTTCTCACCTCTGAACAACAACAACGGTGTAGAAAGGTGACTGCACAGATTGAGGCTGATTGTGCTCACTGTGGTAAGGCTATCAAAACTGGATCTGACACCATTTGGGTTCCGGGTGGTGGTACATACCATATCGACTGTGTAGAGGGTGTGTAAGCACTCTCCACACCCTTTGGTGGGTGGGTAGGTTATTCAATCCCTACCTCTCACTCACCTTTTACTATTCCAATTCCAAAGGGATTTATGGAGAAACTATTATGTCAACATCAAACATCATCTATAAGGCTATGAAAGGTCAAGAAATCAACAAAAGAATTAAAGAACTATCCAAAGAGTTGGAGAGTATAAAAAAGGATCTTCGTGCTCACGCACAAGAAAACCTCACTGGTACTGAAAGTGCAAATGCAGTCTTTGACTTTACTGATCCACAAGATCAAGAAACAATAACTGCACAAGTGAGATTTCCTCCATCTTCAATTCAACTTAGTGCCAACCACATAGAGAAAGTGATTTCTCTCATTGGCAAAGAAGAGTTTGATCGACTTTTCACTATTCGACAACAAGTAATCACCAACACAGACCAACTTGACGATCTTGATCCGAATGTTGCTGGAATACTTGGCGACTACATCACACTAAAAGAAAACACACCTCGTGTCTCTTTCAAATAATCACTAATAGAGGATCTACATATTCAATCAGAGTGTGTAGATCCTCTATTTTCAATTCCGATCCTATTGGATCTAAGGAGTTTCGCTATGTCTATTTACATCAAAAATACTGATGGTTCATTCACTCTCGCTAGTGACAGTGACCTAGAGGTTAGGGGGTATGTCTCTACACAACAATTAGATCCAATACCTCAAATGGAAGATGGAGAGGTCAGACTGACAATCACTGATTTCAATAGAGATCATAAAGTAAAAACCATCAAGTCCATTAGAAATACTATCAACACTTTCTATGGTAAAGAAACCTTTCGTGATCAACCTACCACTTTCAAGGTCACACCACCTACACAATCCAGTACAGATTATGATGACTCCCTCTTTGGGCTAAAGCATATAAAACACTTTGTAGATGGTAGTTGTTCAATTACTATCCATACTGATTGCTACTCACAAGTAGTCAGTGATCTTGGAACTGCATGGAAATGCACCTTTGAGTATGAGTTCACCAAAGGATCTAACAACCTTGAAAGACTGCAAGATCACAGAGCGAAACTCAAAGAGGAATTGCGTAAGATAGATGATCTGATCGCCTACCAATTGTACTCGTAAAATTAAATTAATTTATTTTCACTTTTTTTCTGAGAGAATTTTCTCTCTCGTATAGGTAAGTAAGCAAGGGAGATAATAAGCAATCTCTCTTGTGGTTCAACAATCAATCCGACTGAATACAGTCTAAGGAGTTCAAATGCTTAATACTCAAATCGGTTCACAAGTTCTTATCAGCAACTATGCAAAGAAAGGTGTCGTTCGTGGTCGTGGTGATCAGAAAGCGACTTACGGCAACGATGTGGTCAATCTCACTATTGAGGTTGCTAGTTACACCTCATTGATGAATGAGGAACTCACCGCTCTCAAAAATGCAGACTTGCAGTTGATCCTTGATGTGTGTGGGCAACGAGCCTACACTTGTTGGGATGGTCGTGGTAAGAAAGCCACAGAGCGACCTCTCACAATGCAAGACCTTGATCAAGGTCTTACCTCTCTTATCTCTAAGAGAGAGAAAGCAATCGCCAATGATGAAAAGAGCGAAACTTACACTTATCTCTCACAAGGTGTGAAACAACACAATGATACTGGTGCAACATTCATTCAAGGTATCTTGGTCGATGAACAAGTTGTTACCAAAGCACCTAATGGATCTGCCCCTCGTTCTAAGAGCGGTGGTAAAACAGTTGCAGAGAAAGTGATTGCTCGTATCCTCAACTTGCGTTCTCGTAAGTGGAGACAGTACGATCTCACAAAAGGTGAGGTTACTCTTATCAAGTAATCTCACTGGTGAGAGAGTTGGGGTTATTCCTCACTCTCTCACTGAGGTCTTTTCTCTACATTTTAATTTTTACTTTACTCACTATCTAACTTTATGGAAATACTATGGCTGATCTTACTACACTTATCCAAAACCTTTCAAAAGAAAACCTTCCTCACAAAATGGGAAATCAAACAGTTGATCATATGATCAACTTGACTGGTCACCCTATCAATGTAGAAAGCAGTGGTGGTGTTCTCACTATCCCAACTGCCAAAGATCAAAGTGGAAACACTTGGACTTTGAAAGTTGTATCTGCACCCTCAACACTCTCACAAGATGTTGGAATACATCTTTACTCTCCAAGCACATCAATTGGAGAACTATTTCTGTTCTGTAAGGAAACCAAAGAGGAAATAGCAGTACCCTTTGACACTTGCTATCGCTATCCAAGTGCTTTGAATGGTATGACACCAATTGTGTCTGCTATGACTGGCAGTTGCCTTGCTAGTAAGACTGCCCTACTACCTATGACTGCACCACACGAAAACCCTACTCGTAATGAGAAAGGTTGGATCGTGAGTGTCAAAGGTCTAAGGTTCAATAAGGGGTGATACACCCTCTGAAAATAAATTAATTTATTTTCACTTTTTTTCTGAGAGAATTTTACCTCTCGTATAAGTAAGTAAGCAAGGGAGAGACAGACAATCTCACTTGTGGTTCAATCTATTATCCGTTCCTACTGGAACTAAGGAGTTATTATGTCTGCTATTATTTCTACCATCACAACTGCTATGCAACACTTTGAAGAAATGGGTGAACTTGGTGAGATTGGTCGCCTTGCTCGTTCAAAGGGTTTGACCTTTGAAAGTAAGTCTTACTCACAAACCCTTGATACTTTTCAAGGTATCATCAAAGGTCGTGATGGTACTTACAACCCACACATTCACATTGGATATGGTTGGACTTGTGACTGTCAAGATCACAAGAACCAAAACAATGGAACTCGTCCAAAGGGTCAGAACACTGGTGAGAACTATATGGTATCACCTTGTAAGCACACATTGGCACTTGCAAGACAAGGTTGGGTTGCAATGCGTGACCTCAAAGCCAAAGTGCAAGTTGTTGCAGAGATTGAGACTGCATTGTCGAACAAAGAACAGAGAAAGTCTGCATAAGACTTTCTATTCTCTGTATATATATGGTGTGAGTGAATAGAGTAGAGTGATTTGGTATCCAGTCCAATAGTACAGAACCGTTTCACTCACACCCCATTTTAATTTTATTTCTTTTACCTGTGAGTATCACCTAGTCAGTGGTGCTCATTTTATTCAACTCAATCCGTTCGTAATCGAACTTAGGAGAACTATTATGACTACATCTGTAATTCAAGACCTTGAAAATGAAGACACCTCATTCAAGAAACGATTTGGGGAAACAACTCACCACTTGAATGTCGTATCTAATTGGGTACGAGACATAGAGTGGAAATGTCACGAAGCACGATCCACAGAGGGATCAAACACTTGGGATCAAACCCAACTCACTACTGATTTCTTCATTGAGATCAATACCACTAAGAAAGCAATTAGTGATAAACGATTTGAAGAAATGCTCTCTACCCCACCTACTGGGTGGATACTGATGGGTATGACCAAAAGCAGAAAAGATGGTGTGATCAAAGCACAGTATGTGAAAGAGGACAACTATTGTGTCACTCCTATTGAGGTTATCAATGAGAGATACCGATGGTTAGTGCAAGATAAGACTGAAAGACTTGTGAAAATGATTGAAAGTAAAGAGGAACAACTGGCGGATAAAATCTCCACTCTCTCACAGGAGAGAGGATCAAGATTGGATAACGCAGTTCATTGTATCAAAAACTGGCGAAGTGAAATCCCACTACTGGAAACTCTCAAAGAAATGTTTCATCATCTTGGTAAGGTAGATGATCAGATCGCATTGGAGTGTGAGAGAGAGCACTTGTTCTCTTCCAATTGGCAGTGGGAACTTGGTAACATCTTCAATAAGGTGTGCGAAACTCCTACTATCTCTCGTTATATCTACAGAGACTTAGGTTTGTTCGATCCAAACTCTGACCTATCTTCATTGGTTCGTTGGAGAGAGGGTGATGAAATACCTCGCTCACACATCTACAGTTTATAGGGGGTGTGTGATGATTACTTGGTACAAACCACTCACTCGTAAGACTTGTGATCACACTGATGATCACAAGTCTTCTAAACCTAATAAGAAACCACCAACCAAAAGGAGAAAGGACAATGAGCAATCCTAAGCAAAGTACTCAATGGTATGTAAGTGCCATTGAGGTCAGTACTCAAAATGGTAAAGACATACTTGGTAATAGGAAAGACATCTTCACTACTGATGAAGATGGTAATCTCACTTTCAAGAAACTCCACTCTCGTATGTTGGAGTGTCTTAGTGAGATTAGCCCTAACACTGAGAAACTGAGGTTTGAGTTCTGCAAAGACACTATGTTCAATGGAATGGGTGGATATATAGATAGCCGCTATGTGTGGTGTGACTATGATCCCTCTGATGGTTACATTGGTGACTTTGAGGGAGACTTGAAACAAGTTCTCAATGGAGAAACCTCTCCTATCAACAGAGTATGCCAAAAACTGAATGAGAGAGTGTTCAAAGGTGCTTTCACAGAAGATGATGGTGGAGATACTATCTTCTCTTATGGTTTCAATGATGATGATACCCTTTGTAGTTGCAGTTCTGTCGATAACCTCTCCTTTTGGATTGTCCATAGTAGAGGAGAGAAGAAAATCTTCTCTTGGGATATGAGTTATCTCTACACTGAATGTGGGTTTCAGTTCAAACGGTCAGAGATCCACTATTTCAGAGTGATGGAAAATAATTAATTATTTTTCTGAGAGAATTTTTAGTCTCGTATAGGTAGTTGTAAGGGGGAGAAACAGACATACTCCCCCTTACACTTTATTCATTCAATCCGATCTCTTAGAGATCTAAGGAGTTATTATGTCTATTTCAATGCAAACACCAACCACCATTCACAAATCTCGTCAAGACGAGATAACACAGACAGAGTTGATACTGTTCAACCTCCGAAAGGAGCAAGCAGAGGTAACTCCTCAAATCGCTCTGATCGTTCAGAGACTGGGTGCTGACACTCTTGATCTTTGGAACAAGGGCTTTCTGCAAAACAAAGACATAGCAGAGATTGTGGTTGTTAGCAATCTATCTGATGGTGAGAAGATCTTGTTCTTGCACTTGCTTGTTCAAGATAGTGACCTTGAAAATGGCATCACTGCTTACACCTCTATCTTGAAGAACCAAAAGAGAAAGATGAAAGAGTTCTCAAAGAGAGCACAACTCAAAGAGGCTCTTAGAGACTACTTAGGTAGCGATAACTTGGGGTAAGAGGTTCAAACCTCCCCCTCTCCTCATTTTCTTTCTCTTTCTCTTAGGATTTACAATGTCACTTATTTATACTATGCAACAACTACCAACAACAAATGCAACTGTCCTACCATCTGAAACCATTATGACACCTTTGCAGTGGTTTCAAACTCATTACACTAACCAAGAGGGTATTGAGGAACTGAAAGCAGATCCTACATTGAAAGATGTGGTCTATGAAGATGCTTTTACTGCCCTACTGTCTGTCGGTTGGTATAACAAAGATGATCATTCCTATGGTATTGCAGATGACGATAGTTGTATGCACTATGGAATGATTGATGATCTTCTCACTGATGAAAATGTTGCAACCATTCAAGGTTGCTCTGATTTCGTCAGAGTATGGGAAATCAATACTCTACCAAAGTTGTTAGAGAACAGAGAATTGCTTACTGCCAATGTAGGATCTGTTCTTCGTATGTTGCTATCTTGGAAACAACAAGGTGTCTATCTTCCAAAGTTTATTCTCGGTCTTATGAAACTGAAAATAGAGAGTTGGAAAGATAGGGATACTGAACTCTATAATGAGTTGAACACTTGGTACAACTGCAACTAATCAATACTTATCTCGGACTGGCTGTCCTAGTCAGCAGTCAGTCTTTCATTCAACCGATCTCTAAGAGATCTAAGGAGAAATCCAATGACTACTTTCAATGATATATTCAAACCCATTCCTGTGCCAAAGAGTGTAGATTTCAACTCTACACCTACTGAGGTTCTTACCTTTGCAAAAGCCAAAGGTCACTTGGCAGTAGATTGTGAATTCATTCGTGAATACATCAATGTCAAGACACCATCTAATCCAGATGATGAAGATCCTTATGATAGTTGTGTTCTCGGTGATCTTGAAATCCTCTGTGATGTTGCAGAGGATAAGCAAGAGCAAAATGAGAACGAATTGGAAAGTGCAGTCAATAACGAGGATCACCCTCGTCACGAAGAAGCACTTGCTTACTACACCTCTGATGAAAAGGGGGTGTAGTATGCCAAAACAAATCCAAGCCAGAACTCGCCTTTCTAGGAATGTTATAGGATCGTCTGTCAATGATCCTACTGTCAAAACATCTAGTCTGTATCTCACTGGAAAGAGACACTCTCGCAAACCTCTCACTCAAAAAGAGTGGGAAAAGAGAAAGAGGAAACGCAAGTTAAAGAAATAGTTTGCCAAACTATGTGCTTTTTCCAATTAGTTTCACCAAACTTTGGTCTTTTCACTGAAAGTTTGATGAAACTATTGCTCTAATCTCACAAGTTTGCCAAACTCTGCTCAAAACCCCAATCAAAAGCCCCCCTACTGTGTGTAAATGCAGTAGGGGGGCTTTTTTTGTGTTTGTAATTCAAACTTTTTCCAATTAGTTTGGCAAACTATGGCAATTTCACTGAAAGTTTGATGAAACTTTGATCTAATTAGTGCAAGTTTGATGAAACTTTACCTCAAACTATTACAAAACCTCTTTTGCACTTTCTCTGAGTTTCTTCACTATCTTATTGACTGTTGCTCTGCTGAGATTTAGATGTTCTCCGATGTAAGTTTGTGTGTGTCCGAGTGAGAGCAAATTAAGTACTGGTCTGATATAGCAAATTAATTCTCTCTTTACCTTAGTGGTACAGTGTGTGATCAACTCCTCTTTGGCTCTGTCATAACTCACATCTTCACAGTACCCATTCTCAACTGTTGCCAACTGACCACAGTCTATCTCTCCATAGTTACCATCTTCATCATATCCCTTTGCCTTACACTCATTCTCTTTCCACTTGTTTCTCTTTCTGTGGTAATTAGATAGGATGCAACCAATCACCATATGGACATAGTGACCAAAAGAACTCTTTGTTTCATCGAAAGGACACTTACCATTATTCCTCGCCAGTATCCCTCTGTATATCTCTTGCAAAACATCCTCTGGATCATAACCATTGTAATGGATCACTTTCCCATAACCACTGTACATCAATTTCTTTATGTCATTGTGCTTTGAAGAAAGATCAATCCCCACGACCTTTGGATCTTCTTCTACTGTGTCTATTAGAAGATCACCCCACTCTGCAAAGATGGGTTCTCCTACCACATCTTCATTCGTTCTGAAATAACGATCAAAGGTTACACCACTAGTAGCCTTGCCCACCACCTCTCTGAGCATACCCTTGAACGACTTGTACTGTAATGATCCTGTGGGATACTCTACTGTTATATCTCTGCGTATTCTACCACCACCATAATCACTCACATTATTCACCAACACCCTGTGACTACCGTGTTCATATCTCAAAAAATACTCCGATTGCTCCATTACCATAATCTGTAAATCTCCTTAAAAAATTAGTTATGAAAAATATGTGAAAACTTTGCAAGTCAAGATTATCATAAGTTTGAATTTCTGACAAGTCAATACTTTGAATTTCTGATGATTATATTTTCCCACACCACACATACAACCCTTGCTACGCAAAAGTTTGACTGTTGGCAAGGGGTAATTAACTATTTCAACCATATAGTTAATTTAGTGATCAATAGAAAAAACCCCTTTGTATTTCGACAAGGGGGTTTGGGAAGATTGTTATTGTTTTCACTGACAACAGTTACACTCACAACAATCGCAACAATTACATTTCATAATGATTTCTCCTCGTTGTTTATTTATCAGTACAAAGAGTATCAAAGGTCTTATTCAGTAAGTGGTTATTATTGAGTGATTATTCTTCTTTCTTTTTGGTGTTATCATTTTGAGCATATTTCACACCCATAATCGTACCGATGATAGAGAATGAGTTTGTGAGTAGGATACCAAAGAGATTAGACCAAGTATTTCCAATTAGTGTAGTTTCACTGCTTTGAGAGTACATAGCGAACAGATACATACCAGTGACTATTATTCCTACACCTACAATTACCATTAGTGCTATTTGTACAATGTTTCCAATGAGTTCAAACTGAGTTTTCTGTTGTAATATATTCAGATCATCTTCTGCGTGTTGCTTTGCTTTTTCAGTATCTTCCAGTGCCTTTTGGAGATCGACCATCAACTGTTCTTTTTCATTGGCTTGTTCTTGCAGTTCTTTGTTTTGGAGTTGTACTTGTTTAGTGATTTCCAGTCTTTTCTTTCTTTGGTTTTCGTCATTTTTGAGAGCAGTGTTCAAGTATTCTTGAAAGGGTTCATTTTCAGTATTGATAACTTTGAGTATATTTCCCTCTAAGAATATGTTTCTATCATTTGATAGTGCGATCAGTATGTTCTCAGTATCTTCTGTAAAGTTTATGTTACCCATAGTAATTTCTCACTTATATACTTTGAAAGATTGAGTTCTATTTTGGTATCCATCATAGTCATTCTTGAAATCTTCCAATCGTGGTTCTATTTCATCAGACTTGACTATCCAAAATTGAGATCCTGCGTGTAGAGACTTATCTATTTCCTGTTGGTCAGCAGATGAAGATATAATTCCCACTACTACACCGTTGCCGTGTTCATAGTTAATTCTTCTCACTAATTCAATTCCATCAAAGGCTGAACCAATCAGATTGAGATCCACAAACACACACTCTGGTTTTCCAGTGGGATCGATGTGCCACTCTTTGAATAGTCTGTCGGCTTCTTCTGCTGAGGATATGGATTGCAGATCAAGTGTAATGTCTAGTAGAGAGCAAGCATCTTCAAAGACAAGGTGAAAGAGATTTTCATCATCAACAAGCAAAATAGAATTAATCATTGTTATAGATCCTTATGAGTATGCAAGTTCCATTTTCGTAGTTATCGTCAATGGATACTGTAAAGTTATGTTCTTTGAGAATAGCGACACAGATGTTTAGTCCAAGACCTGTTCCCTTTTCTTTCTGATTGGGTATTCTTTGATAGGGCTGAGACAGTAGGTCAAAGTCTTTCTGTTTAATTCCCCTACCATTATCTATGACTGCAAGGTGTTGTTCCCCCACCATAGTTACTGTCACTAATTTAGTAGGGCTATCATTGTATTTCAGACCATTTCTTATGAGATTATCAATTGCAGTACAGAACAGAGCATCATTCACATCTATTGTGGGCAGTTCTTCTACTTTCACTTGATCACTGTAAGATGTTTTGCAGAGATACTCTTTGAGGATCTTTTGCAAGTCAAAGGGGTTTCTCTCTATCTCCACATCTTTTCGTACAAGGTTGGTGAACTCTGTCACTCCTCTATATACTTTCTGAGAATGAGCCAATCCCTCTTTAATTAATTTCAGTGGTGTATCAAGTTTCAAGTGTTTCCTATCTCTCTCAGATAATTTCTCCAATCTTCTCTCTAGTGATTTCACTCCTCTCGGAATGTAGGTATTGATCCCACTGTGCATATCGTGTCTGAGGATCTTTGCCGCGTGTTCAAGATAGACATTGTTTTCTATTAGTTCAGACTTAGTGACATAATCGTCAGTTACATCTGTTGCTATATGTATCACTTGGTAAATTTCACCCTTAGTGTTCTTCATAGGACTATAAGTCCCACTTATGAACACAAGAGATTTATCTTTTGTATCTACTTGTTGAAAGTCTGCGTTCAAGTGCTCTCCTTTCAACAACACTTGCCACAGTTCTATGTCTTTGGTATCACACAGATCATAGTAGAATTTACCTATGAGATTTTCCTCTGAGTACTTGATCGCTTTACAGAAATTGTCATTAGCCATAATCACTTGACCATTATTGTCATAGAGAACAATCATATTAGCAATGTTCAGTGCGTTCATTTTGTCTGCAATTACTTGCTTTTCTCTCTTTTGCTGAAAAAGCATACCTTGTAAGAACAAAGTACTTGTTGGTAAGTACAGTATGAACGATCCTATTGCCAACAAGTTCAAAGTTGGTGATGGATCAAACACCTCAAAGAGTTCAAGTGTGTGTATGCCTATGAAACAGAACATACAACTCAGTGCTATTGAAAATAATGTCTTTGCTTTTGCGTTCATTTTTATCTCTCATAATGAGAATGTTATTGACCAATCATTGGTTATAGGATCAAAAATGGTCTTGTTCTATCAAGATTAATTTTGAAGATAGTTCCCCCATTCTCAGTGGTTTCTGGCTCTATTCCAAAAGAATGATCTTCTATGATTGCTACTGCTATGTTCAAGTCTAGTCCTTGATAGTTGTCATTGGCAGTGTTGTCTCTGATATAGGGTTTGCAATATGTGATGAAATCCTGTTTGGATAAACCTACTCCATTATCTTCAACACACAAGTAGTTATTCTCTGCGTATATCTTCACCCACTTTTCATCACTCTTATTGAACTGCAACCCACCTTTGATCAGATTGTCTATTGCAGTACAGAACAGAACCCTGTCTATTTCTATTGTTGGTAGGTTGTCACTAATGATCACTAAGTTCTCGTAAGCCTTTCCTTTCAAGAAATCTCTGAGTACAACAGATAAATCACATATCTCTTTGTCCAGTATTCCATTCTCTTTGACAAGGTTGGTGAAAGCATAAACACCCTCATATACTTTTTGAGTGTATTCAATCCCCTCTTTCAAAAGTAAGATGTTCCCTTGCAAATCATACTGCTCTATTATCTCCTGTGGTAATTTCCTCAGCAGTCCTTTGATCCCTCTTGGAATGTAAGTGTTAATTCCACTGTGCATATCGTGACGAATTATTTTGGCAGTATGTTCGAGGAATACATTCTTCTGCAATAACTCTTCTTTTTGTCTGATCTTTTCAGTGGTTGAATACACAACACTATGGTACTCAGAGAGCCAAGTATCATAATTCGGCTTATCGCCAGGTAGGAACTCCCCTTTCTTATAGTGTGTTGGTAGCCTTACTCCATCTTCTCTGACTATGAACACAGTGGTCAATATGATACTTGTCAAACGAATACGATCAAACTGATTGATCACTAGACCTTCAATTTGATTGCTATCTTCTTCTGCAAAGATAAATCGTGGTGCTTTACTGAATTGTTCAAAGGACAGTGGATTATAGAAATCTGTTATATCCCAAGTCAGTGAAAACCACTCTCCCTTGTTTGCTCTCATTTGTACCCCTTTGGTAATCACACTGTTGTTCAATAATATGGAAATAGTAAATGATTATTGGAACAAAAACTCTGTATGTATGTGAAACAGGAGATTGTAATGTTGCAATTATTAGCACCACGAAAGGACAAAGATGGATACTATGAGGTTCTGAAATCTGAGGACACTGAGAACAACAGAAAGGTGATGATTGAACAAGCGAAGAAAGTAGAGGGTTGTGTTGTACTTGCCACTCTAAACCACTGTACTGTACGAGTGATTTATGGAGAGAAAAATTAAATTAATTTATTTTCACTTTTTTTCTGAGAGAAATTCACCCCTCGTATAAGTAGGTAAGCAAGGGAGCAATTCAGCACTTTTGTTGGAGTGGGTGCAAGTCCCACACCCCACAGTCATTATCAACAACGGAGATTACAATGGCTACACAATTCACTATACTTTCTCAACCTGTCCAAGATAAGATCAATGCTTACTTTGAGGAAAATCCTCATACTGGTAATCGTGCTTCTGAGATCCCACACGACATCTTCACTGATGAAGAATTGAAAGAGATCCTTTTTCACTGTGCTGTAGATGACTTTCAAGATGATAGTTTCTACCTCTATATTGAAGAATACAATGAGGACTATTCTGTGAAAGCCCAATGTGGAATTGAATGGATAAGTGAGGACAGGTGTCTTGCACTTGGCTTTGAGTTTGAGAAACCATTCTGTGTAGATGATACAGAGAGTTGGGAATACACTTGGCACGGCAACTAAGTGTATATCCCTCTCAAACATTCAATTCATCAATCACTCATTATTTTAGGAGAAATTACAATGAGATCACTTATGAAAGCCCTTTACATTCTACTTGACACTGCCAACTGTTCCGAAACATCACTGACTGCTGATGAACTGGAAATGCAACTTGACCTTTGTGATGGTTTTCTCACTGAAGAAGAGATCATCTTTTTCACTGAAAACTCTGCACTGGGTTCTAGTGCAGATACTGAAACATTTGAGAAAGTAATTTTCAATCGTTTTCTTCAATACAAGTAGGGTTTCAGATTGTCTTAATTTACTTTTAGATAATTTCTGAGAGAAATTCACTACTCGTATATGTCAATAAGCAACACATACACCCTTTCGCTATTCTGTGTTTGGGTGTTTCTTTCAACTGTCATTATTCTTAGGAGAATTACAATGACTGCAATTATCTGTAACCACCCCACTCAAAGTGGATACTCAACTCTTTCAACCCCAAACGCAAACAACATTCTTTACTTTGTCAATACTGACCATCACAGTGGGTGTGAGTGGTACTTGAATGTATCATCTGACAAGATAGGTTCTTACGACACAGATCGTGTGAAAGCAGTAGTGAAGATTGATGGTGAATACTTAGCACTAGACTGCTCACACGGTCTTGACAACAAAGGAAGACCTTTGTTTCGCTATGAAGAAGATATGGAAGATTTCTTTGATTTTCATTCAGAGGTGCTTTTCCAAATTGAAGATTTAGATACTCTCACTGAAAGTGTAGTGAGAGATCTATCTCACAAAATTGTAGATGTAGAAGAACCGAAATGAGGTGCTATATGTTTGATATAAACTTATCAATTGGAACAGGTACAGAGGAAACACACTCTATACCTGTCGGCTTGGAAACCCCATTACTGACAGTGGGTGAGATCCTCAAAGAACTATCAGAGATTGATCTCACTTGCAAAAGCAATCAATCACGCACTTTCTGTCAATTAGAGATCATACACAACAACCTTGTGTGTTGGTCACTATACAACCCTAACACTGGTGTTTTTGACAACTGGGATGGGGATAAAGATAAGATGGAAGATCTATTTCTTCAAGAAATGATAGAGATCCGACAAACTCTCAATACACTCATTGAGGTTCAGATTTACGATAGAGAGGACATTGAGGACACAGCGGATTTCGCTAAGAGATTTCACTTATGCACACCAATGGGAGAGAGAAAGATCTTTTCTTGGGATAATGAGTTCCTTTACACTGCGTGTGGTTATTGTGAGGAAATCAGAACCGCACACCTCAGACATATCTATGTTGGTGATGAAAGATTATTTTGATTTTCACTTTTCACTTTTTTGCACTCAAAATTATTCTAAGGAGAATTACAATGGAAAAGTTCAAAGAACTAATTACTCGTTACTATCTTGCACTTGTCTCAATACCTATTGTGGGTTGTGCAATTCACTTTGTGGTACATACTGTATCCCATTTGTTTGGGATAGGGGGGTGTCCATAATGGATAAGAATGAGAGATTTCGTAAGAACGCAAAGCCAATGGTCACAAAGGCTTTGCGTAACATTAGGGGTATTCTTGGCACTACCTACTACATTAGAAATGGTATTCTTCAATCACTATCTGAAAGTGAGAAAGAGAAGATTATTTCTGATTTGAGAAAAGAGATTAACGATCTCAAAAAGCACTTAAAACAATAACTTTAACAACAATCCGATCCCATTAAGGGATCTTTGGAGAACACAATGACTGAATATGGTCTTACACAAGAAGAATTAGAAATCATCAATAATATGTTTGATAGTGAAACATATACCTCACCTACATTCACTGTCTTTGAATTACCAAAGAGAGCAAAGAGAAGATTACAAAGAGAACGCAAAGTATCAAAGGCTCAAAAAGTTCTTCGATCTATCTTTGGAGAGGATAAGGTACAACACGCATCACTTTGGGCTGATAACTTGCAGAAATGTAGTTGTCATATGTGTTGTAACCCTCGCAGAAATGCTTTTGTAAAGGGGAAAGATAAACTCACACTTGCAGAGCAGAAATCACTTGATAACTTTAATTTACAAATGATTGAGGTGCATAATGATTAGTAATTATTCCATCATTGCTCAAACCTCTGTATATATAAAGAGACACTCAATTTGGAGATACTATGACATACGAAATTGAAATACTGGATGGTGGTATGGAATACCATACTGATCTTACACTCAATCAAGTGCGACAATACTTGAAAGGTATAGATCAAGACACTGATGAAAACATACAAATCATCACTCAATTGGGAGAGTTTCAGACTGCCCAATTTGGCTCACATCTTGTCACTTGCACTGGTGAGAAAGAGAAAATTGATGGAGAACCTCACACTAAAATGGAAGAACTTGCAACAATAGGTTTTTGGTTCGCTATGGAGCAGAATGAAAAAGAGTTTCAAGAATACCTTGAAACCAACCCCACACCTTTTGAGAGAAAAATGGCTACCATTGAATACCTAAACACTCGCATTGCCAATGAGCAAAAGTACTGTATGCTTTTGATGAATATGGAGAGAGAGGAATGGTTGGAGTTTCATACTAAAAAGGGAGAAACCTCTACTGATGTAGATGAAGATAGTAGGGAGAAAGAGGGTGAAGATAGTACAGATGATTTTGAAGATGAATGGATTTAGGAGACACATAGTATGGAGTATAAAGTAATCACTAGAGTAGTCTCTTCGGAGCAACTTTTTGACAAAGAAGAATTTGAAAAAGAGGTTTCTGCACATTTGAGGGATGGATACACCCTCGTTGGGGGGATCTCTATTTCTCGCATATGTATCAACAAGGTACAATATGCACAGGCACTAACTAAGTAGGATAGTACAATGAAATGTTCAATTTGTAATGGGGAGATAATCCCTAAAAGAGATCCCAGTACTGGCGACATAATATGGGATCAAGGTCACAATGCAAGACCTATCACTGATGGAAGATGTTGCGAAACTTGTAATGCAACAGTAGTTATTCCTGCTCGGTTCGGCAGAGTGAGAATGGTCAGAAAGAAAGTGAAAGCCAATGGTCGATCTTCTCTCACTGAAAGCGAAAAAAATATACTTGATGGTCGTGTGTTAGACAGGAAATAGAATGAGAGAGCGATCTTATCTACTATCATTATTAGTGATAGTAGTGACAACACTACTTGGTTGTTATTTCAGCCAATCACCAATTCCAATACTCACATCGGCAGTGGTGTTCATTTTCTCATTGAGAATGGGTTTCACTACTGGTGAGCAGAACTTGTTCAAATCAGTGATGGAGACATTCAGAGACAAGGGATACATAATCTATGTCAGCGATGAAGATGGTGAGATAATGATAGAAAGAAGATATGGAGATCACTGGTACAAAAACAAATAACAGAGTTGTGTGAAAACTCTGTATATACAATTACAATCACAATAATCAACCCCTTTAGGAGTTTACGATATGCCAAGAAAAAGAAGAAATAATCAAAGAAGAAGAAGAAGAAGATTTGATGATGTTCGCAGTAGAGAGTATCCCACTCTCGTTGAGATAGAGGTTATGAGAACCTTTTCTCCAAAACTGGTCAATAAAGACCTTACTTTCGATGCTGGTGAGGACTGTCGATACAGAGAATGGACTAATTCAAAGTGGAATGGGCTACCGCTCCCTATGAGATCAGCGATAACCTATCACCATAAACATCAGAAAGTATTCGCCTTAGATAGCAAGTTAATTGACTTTCTAATACCTAAGAGAGTTGTTATCAATGACATTGATAGAGATAAACTCAAAGGACTGCCAAAGAGTTTCATTCTTGATCTATCTGTTGCAGATAACTTACTCACAGTTATGCCAAAGGAAAATCAAGGTATAATTGATCTGAACTCATTGAGTTATCCACACGCAATCAATGGTGTATTGGTGTATTTTGAGGACAAAGATGGAAATCTTTGCGAACCACAGAACTACCACAGTATTTGTATGAAAGCACACTATGGATATGATCCAAAGTATAAGCACTGTGAAGATGCTTTTGCCAATGCACACCCAAAAGGACACCCAAATCGTCACTATGACATTGCTCGTATGAGACTATTCAACAATGAGGATAACTTTCGTGTCTTTACCGAAGAAGAATATAAAGAGAAAGATTTCTCTGTACTGACCTTAGAAGAATACAAACTCGCAGAGATTGATAACTATTGTGATCAGCACGAAATCTCAGAAGAGGCTCGCTTTGCCTATTCAGATGCTTATCTCAAAGCCTGTTATGATTATCTTCTCAGCAAAGACACTGGTAATGAGGTTTTAGACAACAAAATGCACCAGTTCGATCAGATACTGAAACATAGTCAATCCCACTGCGATTTGAGAAACATTGGTATCACACAAGAAGGCTTTGATAGTTGGCTTGCAGATCGAAAGGCAGATGGTGGTGGAAATCCGTGGAGTAGTGTTCTCAGATCGATCAGAAAGTTGCTCCTAACCCCTTTGATCAATCTTGATCACATTCCCAGTGATGATCATAAGGCTCAATGTCTTATATCAAGGAGAATTGTCACCACTAATGTAGTGCTTTCCTTTCTCAAAGCATTGACAGAAGAACAGGTAATAACCTCTAAAAAGAGGTCTTTTCATCCACTCACTGCAAACAGAAAGAGAAATAAGAACTCTCTCCACCCAACAACCTACTCTTATATCACTATTGACACCCAACAACTCACCACACTAAGGAGAGCAAGAAAGTCAGCAGTGCGTAGGTCTGATAGGTATCAGACACAAGTAGAGGGTTTCAAGGCTTTCAGATGGGTGACTGATGAAAAGTTAGAGGTTGATGAAGACATATTCGATCTGAGAGAGAATAAGATTGGCACTATCCTCTATAAAGTGAGAAGATCAATCACTGGTTACACTCGCAATAAACACTTGCCAAAGAAGAAAGCGAGTGAGACTATTGAAAAGAAAAGATCGGTAACCAAAGTAAAAAGTTTCAGATAATTTCTGAGAGAAAATTCACTCTCGTATAGGGATAATGAGGGGGAGATTATTCTCCCTACCATACCCCTATTTTCATTGGAGCATAAAATGAAGAACTTATTAACAACAATCATTAACAACTACCCAACCAACCAACCCACCAAAGACTTAGTACATTCCAACTATATGGATGATCTTGTCAAAGGATTGAGAACACCTATTGGTGACTTTATTTGTTTTACTGACAAAAGTCACAGTGAAGATTTAGACAGTACCTATGAGTACTATGTGTCACAAGGTATCCATTTCAGTGATACTGTCTCACTACTGGAAATGCTTGAAAGTGTAGCAAGTGAATTGCGTGAAACCAATACCAAATGCAAGATTACAATTCAAGGTGGTGTGAACACAGCAGAAATATACCACTGTCGAGGTATGAAAGCAGTGGAAGCGAGCATACCACTAACATCTGATTGTGGTGATAGAATACGCATCAAAGTAGAAGAAATAACCTTAGAGGGAGAATAATTATGGGTAACCAATGTGAAAGATGTGGAAGACAGAACCAACTTGTGATAGGGTCTTGGTTCAACAAACAAATGATATGCCCACAATGTCAGCAATTAGAGACAGAGTACCCTCTCTATGAGAA
>MDTD01137767.1_pt1 | contig 39429 bp, 58 predicted proteins | sample 811221 | NCBI WGS metagenome assembly MDTD01 (sample SAMN05326646, study PRJNA326480) | marine metagenome | isolation source: seawater | place: Pacific Ocean: South West | collected 2011
GCAGTTTCCGCAGACCCGAGAGCCGCGAGCTGTAGACCTTGACGCTCTTTGTCAATCGCCTGCTTCGCCTCAAGCTGTTGTTGAGCACGTGCGCCAATGGTCGGGAACAGCTTAGTCTGCTGTGCCGCCATAGCCAAACGCTCCGCAGGAGACAACCCGGCTCTTTCTCCTTGCATGGGAGCAGCAAAAGCAAGACCGGTGTTCGCAAGATCAAACAGCATCTGAGCTTGTGTAAGCTCTTTCTGCTCGCGCAAACGACCTTCGGGGTCCCCCAAAAGGTTTTCACGAGCAGCGTACCGCTCTCTTGCAAGCTCCCCCAAACGACCGGGGGTGGTTGCAAAAGGATCGCCACCCAACTGCATCATCTTGACCGGCTGGTTGTCGCCTCGGCGGACCAGCCCGCCATCCTTAAAATTTACGGGCGGGGGCCCTCCCATCGGCTCAGGTGGCGCGACATTCTCCATGATGCCCTGCGCCATTGGTCCCTCCATTGGCTGCTGCATCTCCTGCTGCGCCAACTCACCAATACCCTGATCTACAGCAGCGATCTGCATGACCGGCTGCACAAGGGCCAGAACCGACTCAGGGGTCTGCATGGCGTCTTCTGGGCCAACCACGCCAGCTAGCTCTTCGCGGCGCTCGCCAACAGAGGCGTCATCCCCCCGAACCATGTTCATCATCTGCTCAAAGTCTTGAGCACCCTCAAGATCACCCGTGGTTTGGCTTGCAGCCATCATCATCTGCTCAACAGCCTGCGGGTCAAGCTGCTCTGCGGCAGGCGGCTGCATCATGCCTGCAATGCCGCCCTCTTGCTTGAACTCCACGCCGCGTCCCATCAGGATGTCGGCTTGTGTGATCTCGCCATCTTTGTTCAGGTCCGGGAACGCCGCTCCGCCCTTGGCAAACATCTGGCGACTTAATACACCTCGATTCATCATCCGAAAAGCCCCGCTTTCTGTGCGCCCGCTGCTGCGGAAAGACCGGCGATACCCAGACCGGCAAACTGTTGGAAGGGCGATACAGCCGGGGATGCCGCTGTTAGAAGCGTCTGCTGTGAAGACGGAGCGCCCTTGAAGATATCTGACAGGAATCCATACCGCTGATACGGCTCATACAACTGTTGTAGCTGTGTTTGTCGTACAGCATCAATGCCCGATTGGCGTTTAGCACGTTCCCGCTCGCCAAGGTCAAACAAGAAGCCCTGCTCCTCTCGGCCCAGAGCAGTTCCCAGTTGACCAAGTTGGGCAAGGTTTTGCCCCAACTGCGCTTGACGTAAGCCCATGATGCCTAACTGGTCCGCAACACCGCGCTCCCGCTCCAACTGACGCTCAGCCATGCCCGCAGCATTCATATAGTTGTCAGCAGCGGCGCGAGCCAAGGCGTCTGCCCTTCCGCGCTCAACCTCTCCACGAAGCAAGTCACCACGAGCTCCGAAGGCCGCGGCCCCTCCGCCCTGCTGCACGGCTTGTAAGCCCTGCTCCGCTTGGCTTTTGTCAAAGGCGCGGTTGATTTCTGCCTGAATCGCATCTTGGAACGGATTCATAAAGCGATCAACTTCGCTTATTTGTTGACCGGTCGTTGGGTCAGTTTGCAAATCCGTGACGCGGCGGGTAGTGCCTCGGAGCATAGGATCTGCACCCGTGACACGGCCAAGACCGCCCTCCATAGCGGCTTGTCCAGCGTCTAGAAACGGCTGATATCCGCCAATGCCCTGACTAGCGAGATTTAAGGCCCTGTTTTGAAGGTCACCAAAGTCCGCAACTCGATATTGCGGCAGAGTTATTGGCTGACCGGCGAGTTTCTTGGCCTGCTCAAGAAGCCCTAATTTATAGGCTTCTATTTCAGGGGCTTCTCGGACTATTTGAGTGGATGTGGACATTACGCCATAGCCCTTCCTTTAGCTTCAAGGCCCCGCATCATATCGTACATCTTGCGTATACCTTGATCATTATCGCCGTTGCCAAGGCCCTTGACGGCATCGGTTGTCATCACAAACTCACCCGGCATGAGCATGGCCCTGACGCTGTCTTCACCGGCAATGCCCTCATCAGGCATGATACCACCTGTGCGCCGCGGGAATACATCCGCTACTCCTCCCTCTGCCGCTTGCATCACGGGACGCTGCGGGACAAACGGATCATACGGTGCTACGTACTGGATCTCCTCGTCAGGTAGCGCATACTTGTCTCGATTTTGTTCTAACAGCTCAGCGCCTGTCACAAACTCAGGCTCTTCAACCTCCGGGGTTTTAAAAAGGCCAGCGGCTGTTGCGCCGAGACCCGCAAGCGCCACACTAGGACCAAATCTCTCAATAATTCCGGGACCCGCAGCTTTCGCTGCGGCCTCCCCTGCCGCGATTGCCGCGTTTTGCACTGCCAACGGGGCTTCCGCCATGGAAGTTGCGCCATATTTAGCCAAGGTTTCGTTTATAGCTTGTGTTTCGGCAAGGCTTTTTGCTGCGGCTACTTCCTGCACCGACTGTCCGCCGCGGAACATGTAATCGCCGGTGCGATCAAGGAAAGACGGGTCTGTGGCCGGTTGTGTAGTGCTAGCTGTATTCATAGCGGTTAAACCACCCTCATACTCAGCGCCACTAGCCATGGGCTGAGAAGCAGCCGTGCTAACATCAGCCGTTGATACTGGAACTCCAGAAGCATCAAACGGACGGAAGAAGTTCTGTTGACCCGTTATGCCCTGACCCAGTTGCGAGAACCGAGCGCCGGGGTTCGCGAGATCTGCTCGTATGCCGCCCATAAAAGTACCGCCCGGTTTTGCGGCACTACTCACTCCAGAGAACACCGCACCCGTGCCGCCTGCGATAACGGCATTCTTCAGAGCGTCTTCGATATCTCCGCCCTGCATCAAAGTGCCAATGCCCGAGCCCAACGCCGCTCCATATATAGGTCCGAGAGGCGTCATGGATAGTGCTATGGGCAAGATCACCGGGGCGGCTTTCTTCAAAACCTTCCCCACTTTTTTAACAAGCTTGCTCAAAAAGAACTCAGGCAGGCCCGTTTCAGGGTTCAGGCTGTTGGCCGAAGAGCCCACGACATACCGCTCGGGATCCTCTACACCCTGCTCCCTTAGGTGTGAGAAGATAGACTCCTTCAGTTCAGGGCTTTGTTCAATCAGGGCCCGCGGTACAACAATCTCGCCGCTTTCTACGTGAACAATCCGGTCATCGCCAAAACGACCGTAAGAGGCCATCCTCTTGGCGACGGTGTCAAATGCTGCAACCCCTTCAGAACCAAAGGCTTTTTGTGCCTCTTCCTGTTCGATTACAGCGAGATCTTCGTCAGACATGTAAAAATCAGCGATACCGCCTGACGGTACGCTGAACATGTCCTGTCTTTGAGCAGATTGTCCCATGGCCGAATCTTACCTTACTTTCTATTAAGTAACAATCTTCACTGTTCCACTATCATTAAACAAGGCACCTGTCTCTAACCCAGATGCGCTTGTTGGTAGGTCCGTCAGCGTAATTTTTGTACCTCGTATTTCCCCGGGCGTTCTTTCTTGAGCTATAAAAATCTCCAACGCTCGTACCAAGTCTGCCAAATATTGCTGTGTATATTCAACCGGAGGTTCTGGTAATCGAGGTGGGGGTATCTGAATCTGTGCCATTATCTGCGCCCATCTTCACGAATATCAATCCGAGGACTACCCAGTTTCCATTTTGCCCCAACCGCTGCGGATTCTATGCGAAGAGCAAAAGACCGACCACGACTGCGGAGGTGTAACTGCTCTGTGAAGGTTTCCACAGGGGATGATGCTGTTCTTGTAGCTATGCCTGCCGCCGTGTTCCCAAAGTCTGCGCCGGGAAAATTCCTCGATTTGACAGTAAACGTGGCCTGTGGACTACTAAGATTTGTAGATCCGTTAAAAGTTAGGTCTGGCACGACACGACGGATGTACGTGAACTTGTCGCCATCGCCAATATCAATAGCGGCGGATTCAATGAAAGAGTTCATTGCAGAGCCGTCATCATCGTAGCCGAACTCGTGGTTGTAGATATATGAGTTCGCCGCCGCTATTGGATAAGTACGAACACCCCGATCTATCCACGCCGTTCTAGACAGAGAACCAAAATACCAGACCTTTTCGCCATAATTGTACACGACATATTTATCATTATCGCTGCTGCTTGCGGACGGGTAGAACCAGAACACCTCTGAAAACTCAGAGTTGACGCCAGACACGACTTTGTCGGCCTGCTCTAAATTAAAATCTAAAAATACTTTGTCTTTTACCGTGCACGGGAGCTGTTGAGTCTGACCGGCATAGACATAAAAGTTGTCTATACCCATCCAGTATACAACGTCTTCTGTAGCTACCGCCGAATTAGGACCCATAATCGTGATGTTGGAAGCAAGTTGCTGCAAGCCAAAGGTAAACGGAGGGCCGATAAAGCGCATGGAGTTAAGCGCAGTATCTGTCCATACCAGAATTTCACGCTTGGTTTCTACGGCTTGTACGAAAGTTGATCCAGCACCCAGCCGCAAATCACCCGCCGTATTCGTAACTGCCGGAAACCAAACGAGTGGATCTTCTTGATCGGAGAATCTAATCAGGAGTGGATCTTGTATGCCATTGCCTTGATTAGCAGATGAACTTGAATTTAAACCATCACAACCAAATGCGATAACATGACGATCTTGATCAGACACAAGCACTTGTTTGGCGATTGTTGGAATACTGGTCCTTGTACCTGACCGCGTGGATACCTCTACAGCACGAGTAGATAGATTGTTTGTCCTGTCCCAATAATAAATGCCACCGTCACGAGGGTTGATAAGTAAATCCTCGCCAAAGTTGTCGTGCGACCACAAACGAATTTGATTTGTGGTTGTCAACCCCCCAGATGCCGCGTCCCCCCAACCATCACGGCCATATGTACCTGCACCCCAGCCGGTGCCGCCAACTGTTGTATCTAGACCTACATTGATTTGATACGCACCGACAGTGCTGCCGCCACCGTTGCCTGAGTCGGATGAATTAGCGGTAGCGCCTACAACGATAGTAAATGTGTTTGCATCAGAAACGCTTACAACCTGATGCTCCGCGTTCAATACGGCTGCTGTAATGTTTCCGCCTAGTGAAGCTGCTCCAGAAAAGGTGACAAAGTCATTTTCAAACGCACCGTGCGAAGCGTCAGTCACCGTGACAGTGGTGCTGCCATTTGAGGCGGCAAAGGTTACATCACCCGCACCCGTCGTTAAACGAAGGGGCGTAATGTCGTTCATCCCGCCACCTTCTTCGATGTAATATTTCAGGTGTGTGCCGATGCCAAGATAGTTTGATCCGTCAAGTGCAATCCAATTATGCAACGCACGAGCCGAACCAAGATATGTGGTAGACGTGTACTTTTCCCATCCACCAAGCTTCTCCGGGTATCCGAAACGGAACCTAATCTTGTCGCAGTCGCGCCAACCACCTTCGTTAGAATACGAGGTAATTTCTTGGTTTACACCGGGTCTAAATTGCAGTTTGGTCAGAGGCATTAGTTATCCGTCCCTGAAAAACCAGAAGTGTTAAAGTTCCCCTCACGGCGTGTGCCGTTCACCGATTGAATGACACTGCTACGTTGAGAGTTTCCTGTAGTAAGCGTTGTTTGAGTGTGTCCATACTGAATGTAGCGGTCATTAGCTACTTCCATAGATGTCACCTTATTGTTGGACCCAAACCAATAGTACATGGTCCCACTTACAACTTCTCTGCCGACAGCTACAGAACGATTGTCACGACCATGGGCATAAACTTGATTGTTGTTGTTTTGTGCGCTTGTGGTTGTGTAATTGTAATTACTTCCACTCATCGGGAATATAGAAGTGATGTCTACGCTGCCTGATCCGGCATTGTAATAGTCAACCTCATTGTACGTCCAAGAAAGGTTAAAAGTATTTCCACTGCGGGTCAGCTTGGAATTAAACCCGCTACCCCCATAGTCAGAGTGCCGTATATCTGAACCAGATGCGCCACCAAAGCCACCAATATAATTTATCTGCACGGAGCCGTCGCTTTGCAGCGCAGAAACAAAATCATCTCTTGTACCCGCTGTGAAGGTGCCGTTACCTGTTACAGTAATAGTAAGGCTGCTGTTGTTGTCTACGCCTTTAGACCCATTCGCATTGATGGTGCCATTGTTTATAAGTTCGAGTTCGCCACCGGCATTTGAGGGGTAATCCAAGGCAGTGTTGAGCAAACCCGTCGTGCTTAGTGTTACGCCATTATTGACAGTTATACGTTTTTTATAGTTTCCAGCGTAATCGTCACCAAACACATTGCTGCTGGCGCTCTGATTGTTTTGACTAGACGAGTAAACGTAGGCAAACGCTCGTTCAGCCCCGTAAAAGTTGCTGAATGATATTGCACCAGACGACGGAACATTAGGTGCTAAATCCGTGCCTGCATTGTTAGAGGCTTTGGCCCTGACTATTGAGTTACCTCCGGCAGAACCTTTCAAAAGCTCTTGTAGAGATATGGATGAGCTTCCGCCAACAAACTCTGCGCGGATGTCACTTAATGATATGGCCCCAGAGCTTTGTAATGCGCCCATTAGATCGATCCATATGCTGTCACGTTGCCCGTTACTTTTAGGTTGCCGCTCGTATCAAGCTCCATCTTAGCTGTACCTGAATAGCTAATGATTAGTTTGTTTGACGCTACGGTAAACGTCCAATCATTTGAGGAATTGTCGAGAGTAAACTGACCGCCCTGCACAATGCCGGTGCTTGTGATGTTTGCAGAACCAGTGCCAATAGCGCCGGATGAAACAGCCCCGGTTACGGTAAGTGTGCCCGTTGTATTAATGTTTCCAGTGCCGGTAATATTGTTTGAATTAAGGTCAAGGTCGCCCCCTAATTGTGGAGAACTGTCCTCTACAACCTCGTTTGGCAAAACCCTAACTTGTGCGCCGGACCCCGCTCCATCTGCATAAATCCATTTAGAAGTAGAGGCGGGAATAGTCACATTTCCACCGGAACCTTGTGTGAACACTACACTTTGATTTGTGGTGTTGTTGACCAAATACATCTTGCTCTGGTTATTCGGACTAATAGTTACTGTGTTTGTGCCAGAGGGAGACCCGCTTAAAACCAGAACTTTATAATGTCCATCAGAAAGTGCGCCATCAGAAGTAGTGAGAGTGGTGGTAGTGCCTGTAAGCGTAAGAGTTCCTACACCGTTAAGCACACGATCAATAATGTCAAAATTTGTGTTGGTGGTTGTACCCCAAGTACCTGACTGTTCGCCGGATCCGGGTTTTTCAATACCACTGTTGACTGTGTATGTGGATGTCATTTATTTCACCATCTCTGTCCATGTTTCAGTTGTATCACCAACCGTGATTTCTGTCCACGAATCCCCAGTGTGCGTGATTTCAGACCAGTTTTCTTGAGTGGCTCCTGCATCGATAGGCTCCCACAGCAACGCACCAAGAGTGGTTTGATCGAAGCTCAGGACGATGTCCGCATCACCAGACAAAATAGCGATAGATGCTGTGGTTTGCAGGAACGTGCTGTCCATAGACAAAGCAGTTTCGCGTATGCGCGTTGCCAGCGTAGTTTGTATTGTATCCGCTATCTGCGTTGACAGACCGCTACCAATTTTTATAGCTGCGCTGGTCTGCGTAAAGTTGCCTGACTGCTCCGACACGCCGACGGCAATAAAGCCCTGTGTCGTGGTCTGTGTGAAGTTAGCAGACTGCTCAGATATACCGGACGCTATCAGCAGTGCCGTCGAGGTTTGATCAAACTGCGCGATCATGTCGGCGTCAGTCTGACGTATACGGTTTGCGGCAGAAGACTGCAAGAAATTGGCATCAAGCGTAACAACACCAGCCGCCGTGCCTGCCGCAAATCCAGAAAACACCGAGTCGCCAATCATGTCTAACGACGCTGGCGATATGAAATTCTGTGAGGTGGTTTGAGTAAAGTTTGCGCTCACGGATTCAGTGCCGAACAAAAGGATACCCTGATCAGCTATAGCTCTCTCTGATATGCCGTGAACACCAAACATTAGCCTACAAAAACATTTACTTGACCGACTTCATAATCTTGGGCGACACCATTTGCTTCCGCACCCCAATAACCGTCTGTGTTTGAGGATCTACCTTTGAGATAAAAAGTAAAGGTGCCAGTTTGATTGAAGGGCTTTACGGGCCATGTACTCAAGTTGAGAAAACCAATGTCCATATGATGTCCACTATCGTCATCGTATATGCCAAATCCCCACGAAGACTGACCAACAAAGTCGCTGGTGCCGCCTTGCTGCCAATCCATGCGATAAGCAGTGTGGTGTTGACCGGCTGATTTATGGCGTGATGTTAATTGGTAATTCAAATAAACTTGCTCCCCTGAGTTTACAACCACGTTTGACAGCGTAGATATTGTCACAAAGCCATTCACCCATTCTTGGGGTGTGGTTATGTTGGCTGTATAAACACGTTTGAAAAGCGAAACCCCGCTCGGCACTGTCAAGGTCTTCGACGACAGGTCGAGAGTGCTGTTTAATTTTGCGGCGGTGACCGCGCTGTCTGCAATTTTTGCAGTTGGGATTGTTGACCCAGTTCCCAACAAGTTTGCAAGATTACGAGCGTTACTCATCGCTTACTCCGGCTTCGTCGGCCACACTACGTCATCAAGACTGTTGTAGCTTTTGGTAATGTCACGCAGCGCCTGCCGATACGCCGTGCGCTCCGTACTCATGGTCAGATCCGAAGAGGCCCACCAATCTGTCTCGGCGATACGGCGGTTCCGCTCTTCGCGCAGCAGCTTCATTGGCTCGGCAGCATCAAGCTCGGCCTTCTTTGCAGATACCGTGGTCCACGATACGCCCCAGTTGTCAGGGTTGTCGGACTCGACAGCGGTGCCGTTCTCATCCACGCCAATGATCCGGCGGAACATGGCATTGAACTCTGGCTCTGTGGTCGGCTCACCACGAAGCACCCACTGTTCGTCAGGGATGAGGGCTACGATTGCGTCTGCTACTGTTGCCATGTTTTATCCCAAATAATACATATCAAAGAGGTTGAAGTTATCGCCGCCACGCCAATACCCCGCGTCCACACCGTTTGTACCAGAGTAAATGTTCACCTCATCGCCCACCGATAAATCCAAAAGCATGGAGCCATTGACAGTTGAATAATTATTACGACCGCTTGCCATGAACTCTTGCTTGGTTACGTCATTCACGCGAACCGCAAGAAAAATGAACGTAAACGATGTCTCGTCCATAAACATTCCAGAACAGTTTACAAGGTACTTCCCCGCACATCCGGTTGGCACGGTGAATATTCCTGTGCTGGTGCTATAATCATTGCCTACCTTAAATCGCGTTGTGTTGTATACGATATCGACATTGACCGCAGAGCCATGAGCAATATTTGCGGAATGATAAGCAGAAAAACATATTTGATTGGGCTTTAAGACACGACCAGACGAGTCAATCGACAGCGCAGTGTTCCCGTTAGTCGGGTCTTGGATTTCGGAGACTTTCAGTATGCTGCTCATTGGGCAATCTCCATCAAAGTCAAAGTGACAGGCTGCTGTGCATCGTCACTAGACCGGCGTCCTACAAAAATAGTACCAGTTCCATTGATACGGCATTGGACTTTGTACGTCGTTGCACTTGTTGTGGCGGGAGAATCATAGACTTGAAAGTGAACCTGATGAGAAAAATCCGTGCCGCTAACGTATATAGTTCTTGTGCCGGAAAAAGATTGCACACTGTCAGGCTGACCAATGTTAGTAGAGCCGCGTACAAGATTAAAAATCATCATACGCGCCGCTGTGTTTACTCCACTGCTCGCACTGTATGTTGCAAGAATTTTGCTAGAGGTTGATGTCGGAGTTATTGTTGCCGATAAGCCGGTATCCACAAAACTGCCTGAAGCTGCCCCAAAACCATTGGTGTCGGTGGCATGAACAACCTGAATTACATGACCCGGTATCTCAACCCCGTTGCCGCTGGTCTTCTCGTTGATGGTGTCTACGAATAGTGTACTCACTGGGCAATCTCCATAACCTGCATTTTCACAGTCGCGCTGTGTCGGGCGACAGCAGTAGAGCTTTCAGGGGTACACCGTAAGGTGACGGTATGTGTCGATGAACTAGACGCTGTATATGACCCATAATCCGAAGCACAAAATGTCTGAGTGTTACTAGCCGCTGTTCCCTGACCAGAAGTACGGGCGTAAATAACTTTTGTATTGTTGCTGTAAGTGCTGTCGGTGCCGATATAGACATCTGCTTGAAAATAGTTGCCTTCGGTAAGCGTTAAATTTGGAATAGTAAATGTAACAAAATACTTGCTGTCATCAAACTTAGGCGTAAAGGTGGAATTTATTACATTTGTAGCACTTGAAACTGTTTGCTCCGATGCTGTGAATTGATGCACTGCTACAACGTGACCCGGAATCTTTACATCATTTCCATTATTACGGTCTTTAATTACATCTACATTCAGAATCGAAGCCATACGCGCCTCACAGGATTGTCAGACTGCCACCGCTGGCAACCGTTATTGTTACGCCATCAGCAACCGTTAGCGGCCCGATGCCAAGGGCATTCTTTGTGGCGGCTATGGTAGTGTCCTCGCTGACCGTCTTGTCGTTGGTGCGGAACGCCGCCGTATCCACCGTCGTATTTGTGGTCTGAAACTGCGGTGCCGTAATCTCACCGACAAACGTGCCGCCGGATGCCTTCGATACTGTATCAGTAACCGTGAAAGCACGAAAGGCGCGGATCACCAACTCATCATTAGTCGCGGCCCCACTACCGAGTGTGATTGTATCTCCGTTGCTGGCCGTGAAGTCTGAACTGTCCAGATGCACCCCGTTAAGGTAAACATCAACATCGTTGCCACTAAAAGCCAGAATCGCACCATTTGCATCCGCCCCCGTAAATGCCGTCTGGTTATTCGTGGCCACATACTTAAATAGCTGCATTGCAAAGCTGGTCGGCTGGTCTACAGCACGGCCAAAGAAGCGCACAGTAATTACATCGCCGTTAGCAGGGGCAGCAGAGAATGTCAGGGTGTTGCCTTGCGCCGTATATGCCTTGCCAACCCCCGGCTCTTGCACGACGTTACCGATTGTTACAATTAAAGCCTCGCCGGACACGACGCTCTGCGCCAGCGTAAACGCCGTCGCACTGCCGGTGCCGGTAAATCTCTGGAAGGTGATATCACCTAGATTTGGATCTACGCCGATATAAGCCATCAGTCAGCATCCTGTATGGTTAAGGTGCCAGCTTCTACTTGGCGTTGTATTTCTGCCCAATGCCTATTTCCATTGTCCATAGGCACGCAGGCTGGCTCACCGTTAATCTTACACGACACATTATTAGCCTCAGTCTCTCCTGTGGGGGTGTGCCGAACTACATCCGTGTAAATATTTTCGTCCATCTACAATTCCGCATCTGCTTTGTAACCAGCACGATTAATATACCCCACAGAAGTATCCGTCCAGTTGGCCGAAGTGTTCTGATTCGCATCTGTATATTTGACAATGTTTTGGAAATTATCGGGATGGATATTTTCAGCTTTCGGATAACAAGTCTCTTGACCGCGCCCATATCTATCCATTGAATTTGCAGAAGAAGACTGAATTGATACTGTTGGCGTGGCTCTCATTGTAACAGGGAAATAAACCATAGCCTGCCTCACATGACCATATTGTGCGTCTCGGCTTGGAGAGGACACGCTGCCATCGTTAGTGCCGAATCTACCGTCATAATAATAGCGGAAGCATCTAAGTTGCTCGTCGTGAAGAGACCGATGCTCGAACGGCGTGGCAGAGCCAACCTCAAGCTGCACTCCGGTTATAAGCCATTCATTTGCGGTATTGTCAGCAATATTTACTGTCTGACTTGGGGCTTCATTTGCAATGGCATATGCTTGCCAGTCTGTAGGTGTTGTTCCAGATTGCCTTTGGGAACCCACTCCCAAATAAAACAGAGAACGTAATCCCTCTCCATTGTCATTATTCATAGTGCCACTCGGGTCTCCCGGTATCGACACACTTTTGAACTCCCAAGTATTCGCTGAATTAATTGTGTATGTAGAATTTACTGCTCGTGTTCCATCAGCAGCAAAGTGCATAATTTCATAAGTTCCAGTTTTGTTTGACTTGACGTAAAAAGATAGCGTCATGGCCTTTGCACCACTGGCTCCGTAACCAAGTTGACGTAGTGTTTGTGCCTCTATTTTTTGTTGCACTACCATGAAGTCGCTAGCGGCAGGAGAAGCATCAGCGGTAGTGCAATCTACTTTAAAAGAGTTACTAAACCCGGCTGGCGCATCTGTGGATTGCGAAATTGTAAATGTGCCTAAACTAGACAACTGCAAATTCCATCTATCACAAGCGTGATATCCGCTTCCTGTAACACTGGCTGTACTCGTACTCCGCTGCGCCACCTGCATCGCACCGTTGATGATAAGATTACGCTGCCCATGCACGGAGGTATCAGCAATCTGATCCGTGGTAATCGTGTCGTCCGTAATGGAGTTTGCTACGATTTTACTGAGCGGCATTAGTTACCCCTGTGTAGCTAGGTGCGCCGTATACGCATCTTTACGCGCTTTTGTAAAAGCTGCGTTACAAACGGCTTGCAACTCTGAGCTTTCGCCGCTGATATCAGCATTAGGCATAATCGTGCGCCGATGGAAGCTACGGCTAATCTCAACGCCGTCACGCTTAATGACGGTTGCTGTGCGTACACCGACGACTGACCAGTCGCCTTTGCTGATTACGTCAATCTTGTCTTCAACTGTTTCTTCTGTAAGTGCCATGTTTATCTCCTTATGGCTTGGACTGTCCGGCCCTCGTCAGTGACAGGGCTATTGGTTGCTAAAGTATACGCCTTGAAAAAATATGTCTGTAACACCGCTGTTCATGTCATTGTGGTCGGTGCCGGTCTCAGAGCCTGTGCCGCCGGATTGTATAAACTTGGCAAATTCAGCTGTGTCAAAGGCTACAGATAACTGGGTGCGGCTTCCTTGGAGTGTAAGATTATCAGCAAACGCTACTCCATATGCGTCAGCGACATCGATGGTAAAGGGGAAGCCTGTAATACGAAAACCAGCACTCCCTGTTGTACCCGAAGTATTAATGTTACGAATTTCTGCCCTCACAAAAACCATTCTGCCAATTTTGGTATATAGCGAGTTACTAGCGGTAAAAGAGGCTGCGCTACCAGAACCTGCTGACGCAGTTGGTGTCCAAGCGCCTTCTTCATAGTCATCAAAAAGTTCAGCACCCATACTGGCGCTGTTACCAGCATCTGATGTTGCACTAAAGTTGATGCCGTGACCGGATGTGCCAATGACAAGGTCGCCGTCAGAAATTGTCACTTTACCGTCACAGCCAATAGTGACTTTATCAGCTTGAGTGCCACCGACGTTTGATTGAAATTTAGCAATCGTCCGTGCAGATGTGCCGGTCGGGTGGTATGCAGTTAGCGCAAAATTACTGTCACCTGCGGTACACTGTGTTGTTAATGTCCCAACAGCCGTGCTAGTTCCAATCGCAACTTTACCTTCATGCCGTATCCGCATCACCTCGCTAATTGTTGGTGTGCCGCTACCTGTTGAGTTTCCTGCTAAAAACGCTATGCCAGTGCTGTCGCCGTTGTCTTCGTAGACGCCTTTGATACGAGCCTGTGTGCCAGCAGAACCTGTCGAACTGTCCGAACTTACAAAATCAATTTGACCAAGCAATTCTGTATCTGCGCCACTTGTATCTGTGCTTGTCAATTTAAGGGTTGCGCCGGAAGAGCCAGAGATATCTACGTCGCTGCTAAATGTACCAGTCGTCGCAGAAACCGCGCCGCTAAACGTACCCGTCGTTGCTGCCAGCGCAGCGTTAGCGTCATGCTCAAGGCGAGGGTTAATAGTCGCCTCACCACGGTAGATGACATATACGTTGTTGGTTCCGGACGGCGGTGCCTCATCGAATGTCAGTGTCGTGCCGGATGCGGTATATGACTTGCCGGACCCCGGCTCCTGCTGGACGTTGTTGACAAACACCTCTAGGTCTTCGCCTACATTGACGGACCTGTTCAACGTAAACGCAGTGGCCGAACCGTTGCCGCTGAAGCTCTGGCTCGTCGCTTGGTTTACTATCGCTGTGTTTGGTGCCTTGCCAATATATGCCATTAGACAGCCTCCAGTGCCGTGACACGCGCTTTGAGGGCAGTCATCTCTGTCTCAAGGGCTTCAATCTTGGCGATGCTTTCTTTCAGGGCTGCGGTCAAGAGAGGCACCAGCTTGCTTTGGTCGATGGCTTGATACACAGCGTTGCCGTCAGCGTCCACCTCATCTTTTGTGCCAATAATTGCCTCTGGCACAACCGTCTGCGTTTCGTGCGCTAGAAAACCATCAACCGTTTTGTCTGGATGTCTAATAAAGTTGAACCGCTTTGGTGCTAACGCCTTCACACGGTCAATCGCACCAGTCATGTCGGATAGATTTTCTTTTAAGCGGTAATCTGAAGATGTATTAAAAGATGTGGTGCTGCCACTAAATGTCACACTTCCAACACTGTTTCCATCACCATCTTGAAACCCCAAAAGGTAATTGGTTCCAGACCCATCGTCTGTACCACAAGTAATCCTGATGCCAAACCTATTTGAATTGTTTCCGTCATTTTGCACAAAGAGTGCGTAATTTGCGCTATTTGCTACATGAGATATTGCACCTTCGTTGGTAAAGTCTATCCTTTTAACACCGGCAGTATAAAGTTCAATTGCATCAGAACCCACAAAGTCTATTGTAGTGTTGGTGTCATCAGAACGCCCGATAGTGTTGGTCATTACCTGATTAGTAAATATTGCTTTGCCGCTAGAGTCGATGGTCAATCTTTCTCCACCGTTATTGAAAAACTTAATGTTGCCATCACCTAAATTGTTAATAATGGTGTCTTCGCCACTTTTAGTAATGCCCAATGTTCCGTCATTACCTGATATGTCCGTGTCAGCCAGAACATAACTTGGCTGTGAACCAGCAATCACAAGCGACGGCGCGTTACTTCCACTAACGTAATCTGTGTAAGTGGCGGGTGTGGTAGTTCCAATCCCAACTTCATTCGCACTTGCGTCAACTACAAGTGTGCTAGTGTCTACGGTCAGGTCGCCTGTAACGGAAAGAGAAGCCGCAGAGTCAATTTGATTTGAACCAACCTTACTAAGCGCCATCAGGTAATCTCCAATACAGACAGAGTTACGTCAGCGGCTGATGCCTGACTTGCTGTAATCCGCAAAACATCACTCGCATTCATCACAATCTTCTGGTCGCCACCCGCCGCAACCAGCGACGAGCCGACAGGCACGATAGCCGACTTGACAATGTGGACGTTGTCGCCGTCGTTGTTGATAAGCTGAACATTGACTGTGATAGAGACTGTCAGGATATTGGCTATGTTCAAGCCGATGATCGTTGTCTCGGTAGCAGAGGGGCAGGTATAGACATCTGCGTTTCCGGTGCCTACCGCCGTGTCTGTGAAAGTCTTAAACGCATTTGCCATGTCACTATCCTAACGCTATCGCGAATGCCAGAGAGTTATCCGTAAATCCTTGGATAGCGTTACTGGCGTCATTAAAGATCATCTTTTCAGCAGGCAGCGTACAGAAGACAGTGCGCGTACCAGAGGACCAGCTAACAGCATTGTCACTGTTAGAGCTTTGTAGGATCGTGGTACGAGCCAGCGTCGTGCCTGACGACGTATAGGTTCCGATTCCAATCTCAAAGTCTGTACCATCCGTGCAGCAGTAATAGGTCGTGTTCCCGTTGCCGACTTGCGAAAACGCCTCAAAACCAGTAACGGCACCAGCGAGTGTATAAGTGCCAGTGCCGGTTGTAGTGGTCGTCTCCTTCAGACGATCTTTCAGAACAAGTGCCATTTACTTCAACTCAATGGTGAGGTTCCCTGCATTGATGCGGAAGATGTCACCCGATGCAATCGCCTTCGATGCGTCCAGTGCGCCGACAAACAAGATGTTTCCGCTGCTTGATGCATCTGCAAGAAAAGCATGTGTCACAGTGTAGGTGGCCACACCGCTGGATGCCGGAAACTCAATATTAGCAGCGTTTACGACCGTCTGCTGATCTGTTGACGAGGAAGCCAGTGTCCAGTTCGCTGCGGTCACCTGCTTGCGAACGTAGTTTGCATCCTGTGTCGAGGTATTCACTTCTGTCAGGGTGCCTGCTTCTGCGTTGCTGACAGCGGTGGCTAATCCCACATAAATTGAATCGCCCGGACTTGAAAAACTCCCGGCATTGTTCTTGAAGATCAGGCTAAGTAACTTGTTCTCCAAGTAAGTGGTTGCTGCATTTGATGTTGCCATCTTTTACTCCTTATGTCCGAGGCCGATCCGGCAGACCTCTGCGATACGCATCACTGTTTTCCCTAGCTTCTGCCAGATCTTTAATCCGAGACAAGGCTTCGGTGAACTGCTTCTCGTACATCTGAAGCATGTCCTGTTCACCTTTCATATAAATATACGCTTCATACAGCGAACCGTAAAGCAAGGCGTTGGGGGCGTTGTCACTAAGCCATGTGGTGCCGCCGTCCGCTCCTGCGGTCAAAGATGCCGGGCGATAATAGTAATGAAGCTCACAGGTGTACGCGCTATCCGGGGTCGGTGCGACGATGAAGTTGTCTACGTCAAAATACGCATAGTATTTTGGAGTACCCGTTGAAGCGGCGTTTGGGTGAAACTCGTGAATAAAATTCACATCTTTTTGTAGCAAAAATTCTTTTGAATTGCTGTTTGTTATCGACAGAGAAAAAGAGGCTAGGTAATCAGTAGGCACTGAAAGATACTGATCGTTTTGCGTCAAAGCACTTGTGGCGTTTTTTCTAAAAAACTCCAAATCAACCAGTTTAAATATACGATCTTCAGCAGCACGAATAAAAACAGGGAGATTCGTCACGAAAGACGTTTCAGTGTTCTCCGTGTAATCTTGAATTGCTGTTTTTAGTTGCGCGTAGGTAAAAGCCATCAAGCAATCCTTACAATCGCGCTACTTGCGTCCGCTGTCGGGAAGGTGATTGTGAAGTTTGAGCTACTGGACGCTTGATCAGATCCAAAATCAAACACTGCAACAGCTTTGTTTGAGTCACTGCTGTTGTAAATCAAACAACCTCGCGCAGTGATTGTTGAACTTGAGAAAGTCACATCATTAAAATCCACAAACGCTGTCGTCCCACTCGTTGTTGGGGCAACTGCTGTCATAGTCGCTCCACCCGCACTATAACCGGTGCCGCTCACCTCATTACTAGTTGTATATGCCGTGGTGTCTGCGCCAAGGCTCGCGCTGCTTGTGTACAATGCAACCTTGAAAGTGTCCCCGCCTCCCGCGAAATTGTGAACACCCTCAAGAAGTTCTTTTTTGAAACTCGTGCAGACTGCTGTTGTTATAGCCATATCAAATATTCCTACACTATCGTTATGTTGCCGACCATACTGCTATGGTTGGTGCATTGATACACCAAAGATGTGTCGCTTGGCTCATGTGGAACGATAAACTGAGTCAGCCCGGTTGTTGAGTTGTAGTTCTCTGTCACCCCGGTTGTAAAGGCAGAGCCACCATTAGATGTTCTAATTTGCAAAGGGTGGCTGCTTACGTTGGCAGTGTTGTCAATCAGGTAGGTGTGGCCCTTATAAAAGGTAAAATTTGGGTTATTGCCTGAAGTAGCGCCCGGACCGGTGAATGTGTAAGCCGAACTTCCACTAGTACCAGCCGTATACTTTGTCACTGGCCCTGTAGTTTCATCATTCAACCTTATCCAAGCACCTCCATGAGCAAAATAGAGACCACCTGTAGCGTGAACATGAGCCACAGCCCCATGATAAGTTGATGCACTGGGCAAATCACTTAGGTTGGCATAGTAAAATACGATCTTATTGGCACCAGAGCTAACATCAAAAAGTCCGTTTGCATCTATGATGTCAGTTAACACGCTAGAACTGTTTCCTAGCGCAGCGTAAATTTCGTTAAAATTGTCGTTTATTTTATCGGCACCGACACGGAGAGTGTCCCCGCTTCCGTCATTGGCGCTCGACCCTATACCTATTGCCTGTTTTGCCATTTAGCCCTCGTCAAAAGTCTTGCTAGTGGAGTCTAATGTAACGCCTGTTGAATCAAAGGTCGATACTACGGTGGCGCTTACAGACAAGGAGCCTAGACTGATGGTTGCGGAAACGCCTGTTAACGAAACCGTGATTGGTTGAACAGGAATCGCTCCTGAAATGGAAACAGAGCCCACCAAAGCATGCATTTTAGGAATTGAGATATACTCAACCGTAGTCAAGTTGAATGTTGGAAAATTTATGTTGACCGATATGCTGTCGTTAAATGGACGAGCATCCTTTAACGCTTGAGCATCGGTGGGTGTTCTGAAAGGGCCTAGCTGTGGGTGTTTTGTTTCATACTCGTCTTTGCCTACAAGCAAACCATTCCACTCCCGGCGCATGTCTTTGTACCGGTAACGCAAACCAGACCTATCTGATATAGCGTAGGAATATTTACCCGTAGCGAATTTGGACATTACCCCACCCTAAAATACTCATATTGTGGAACAACGCTGTATGACGCTCGGTCTCGATCCTCTGTCATCGCCCGCTCAAACTCTTCTTCATACACGGCTTTCAAGAGCTGAATCCTTTCCGGGGCTCGCTTCATAGCGATGTAATATGCAAGACCCGCAGCAAGGCACGGGTAGAACCGGAATGGAACTTCCAATGTATTAGTGGCGGAATCCGCGTCATCCATCCGCGTCAAAGCATTATAGTACACCACATCCGTGCTGTTTTCCGGAGTGGGCCAAAGCTTCAACGAAGGCGTGATCTGGCGATCTAAGAAAAACTGCGAAGGACGCCCCTCTGTGCTTTTTGTTGGTATATTCTGGTAGGCATCTCTGCTAATACGCTCCAATGCAAAGTCCGTGCTGCTGCGACGAACTACAGCAGACAAGATGTCGATCACGTCCGTGCCTAGAGAATATGTGGCAGTTCCATCCGTCAGAGCTTGAGTGCGCTCCACAATGGTCCACTGGTTCAGGCCACGGTTAGCCCACTCGGCCAGCATCAGGTTCAAAGACCGCCGCGCTGTCTTGAGGTCGTAGCCAGTACGAACCTCAAGCCCACACCGTTCAAAAGCCTCTTCAATATAGTCAGATACGTCTAACTCAAAGTTTGTGCTACCCGAAGTCGCCATCACTTTTTCCCCGCATACAGATTATCAAAAATCTGATTTACATCCATGGTATAGTCTAAATCCGATTTTGAATAGTGTATGTGTTGAGAAGGCAAGAAGTCTGGGGGCCCTTCGCCCGTTTCAAACCACGCTGGATGCGTCACCCGCACACGATTATTGGGCAAGGCAACGATGTTGCCCGTGTATGGGCCCGCATCCAAAAGCTCCAAAACATGACTTTGTTTGTGCTGTGCGGGATCATCCGCAATCTCGCTTTCGGTATAATCCACAGTAAAATAGTATTTGGCCGGATAGAACTCCGGCCCTATTTTAGCAATCCATGGGCACGGATGAGCCCGATCTAAACGATAAACTGCGTGTGTATGGGACATGCAGTCCCAAGGTTGAGCTAAATGGACGGGCATAGGTTCCGGCCATTCTTCAAGGGGGGTGTCTCCAACAAGAGCGGTTATGGGCATTCTTGCCCACATCGCGCCCCCGTGAACATTCGGTTGATCAGTTTCGTCAGCTTCACAGCCAGTAAATATCATTTGAAAGCTTAAACAACGACTAGGCATGGTCGTCACCGCAATAGCCATGGCATGAAGAAACTCACCATGATAATTCAAATGATTACAGGTGTACTCTTTCCGCACCCAACACTTGAAGTGCGGAATATTGCTCTGAAGATAAGGCAAGTTACTTTACCTTGCCGCCCTTAGCGTAACCCTTCTTCTTCATCCCGCGGACTTTGCCGCCTGCGGCCATGCCCTTTGCCCTGACTTTTCCGCCCTTGGCATAACCCTTCTTCTTCATCATGCCGCCGCCAGCCATTTTGGCGACCTTGCCACCTTTAGCCATGCCTTTGGCTTTTACCCTGCCACCTTTAGCCATGCCTTTGGCTTTTACCTTACCGCCCCTAGCCATGCCTTTAGACTTCATGCCGCCGCCAACAAGAGTGGCTGCATACTCATCCATTGTCATAAATTCTTTTGCCATTTTACGCTCCTACGCTTGACTTACTGAACCCTTAGTTCTTTTCCTGCGGTCTGCCATTACTACCCCACACCCCCGGGCGACCGCTGTCCCGGTTATTTTTTTGCCCCTGAACGGCCTTTTGGCTTTCGTTTCGTAGCCGACCGCGCCACCGTTTTTAAGGTTGGTGACTTTCGCTCGCTTGGTGTTTGCGACGACGGTTTTACCTTTGGCTCCTGCTTTTTTCTTCTTACGAGCTGTCGTAGCTCGCTCAGCCTTCGAGAGGCTATTAGCTTTAGCTCTTGGAAGACAACGATCAGGGTTTTTCTTATCTTTTGAAGTACCACACTTACCTTTGATAGAACCATCGCTGCCTATCCTTACCCAATCCTGTTTTACCCATTCTTTAAGCTGACCCATTAGACCGACTTCTTTTTACCCAAAACACTTTTTAAAGTTTTTGCTTGGCTAGCGTGTAATTTAGAAGCTTTGTTCAACCCCTTAACAACTTTGCGAACCTTGTTCTTTTTGGATTTCGTCAGAGCCATTAACTTTTCCCCTTGGACTTTTTAGCGTAGTTTGGATCTTTACAGTATTTTGACGCGGCCATGTTTGCATAGGCCGACGGGTATGTATCAAACGTCCGCTTAGCCCATGCCTTTCCTTTCGGACAAATTTTGCCACCACTTTTTACCTTTCCGCCTTTTTTCATACGGACAACCGCTTGAGGCTTAGCTTTTACAGGGCAAGCCCCGGATCCCAAATTTACCACACTTCTCATTAGAACACCTTTTGCACAACTGCCGCAGCTATTATTAAGCCCGCTATACCCCAGAGACGTTGATCTAACTTATCCAACTGTTTCTGTATCTGAGCATACCGACTACCGCACTCCTCTTCGTGTTTTTCCAAAAGTTTTAAAACGTCATCGGCCTTCATTAGCACTTCCCCCTTTTACGAGCCTGCCGCAAACGACTGTTTGGATTTTTTGCGGCTTTAGGAAATTTTTTCATTTGTCCAGCAGAACGAGCGCAGAAAGACTTCCTACGTTTTGCATCTTTACTTCCGGGCTTAACTTTGCCTGTGACAGCGGTTTTAAGCTTAGAGCCGGGATTTTTCCTTCGATACGCTGCTACTCCAGCTTTAGTCATCCCCGCCCCAGCTTTAGTGGGGCGGAAATTCTTTTTGTTTCGCTTCGGCATTTTATCATCACGCGAAGCCATAGGTCACCTAATTAAAAAAGAACGTCACTGCGGTAATGTTAGTTAAGGTGCCGACAAAAATATCGGTCACCCTAATACCTTCAGCAGGAATGTTCACAGAGTGTGTGTCTGAAGCGTTAAAATCCAAATCAAGGACTGTAGCGCCGCCAGAACCATCTGTAACAGTGAGCCGTGGAGTTCCAGATGCAGTTTTCAACTGGATCTGCCGAATACGAGCAGGACCAACCGCGAGGGAACCCGTGCCGGTGATCCGTTTCGTTCTTACGTCAGAACCTGCCATAACTTACCCCTCTTTCTTTTTTGAAGCCTTTTTTACGGTCTTTTTAACCGGCTTCTTGCCGCCGTTAAGCTTACCCATGATAAGCCTCTTACGATACAGCGGCAGAGAAAGGAGTAGCTTCGGTGCCTGTTGCTGCGCCGCGAGATACAACTGAGAAGACATTTGACGCTACGTCCTGAATCTCAACCGTAGCTCCGAGAAGACCACCGGTAGTCGTACCGTTCATTGTGATCGTATCGCTCGTTGCAGCGGTTTCAAAGATGGATGCAGAGTTGTCCGAATCATTAGCCACAATCGCTACACCAGCCATTGTGTCATCGCCATTAGCGACTTGAATGATGTAGTTGTTAGAAGTGACCGTGGTGGACACAAAGAACCGGTAAATGTTGCCTGTCCCGCTAGCCGCAGGGAGAGTAACAGTCGCGCCGCTTGCTACGCCTAAAACCATTGTACGACCTGCGTTAGCAGCAGAGGTCAGCGTTACGTCAGCAGTTACAGAAACAAGAGAATCCGATCCCGAAACGAAACCGGCAGTAGAGGTCACGGGACCTGAAAAAGTAGTGGAAGCCATATTAGTACCCCTTGCACAAGGTTTCGCTTTGTAGTCCGTGCAATGTCAGGTGGGCATGGTCCTGTCTACAAAGCTAATGTGAAGCCCAGAAACACTGTATAACAAAAAAGGGAGGGCGACAAGACTGCCGCCCTCCCCGTACAGATACCAACTACACAACCTGATTATGCGCCGGGTGTCGCAAAAACGCAACGCCAATCGGAGACACCAAAGCTGTAACGCTCACGAGCCTTGAAGCGCATGTTGCCAGTGTCAAAATCGCCTTCCATGGCGGTCTTGATCGGCGAGCGGTTAAACATCTTGAAACCGTTAGGTGCATCCGTCTTGATGAAGAACGCATCTGTGTCGGTCAAGAAGTGGTTAACCACGGCACCTTCTGGCAGCATACCCATGTTACGCATCGCATTGGCGTCGTTGTCCGCAGTCCCTACACGCAGGTTTGAGTTCATCACGCGCTCTGCAATGAATTGCAGTTCTTTTGGAATGATGAGCTTCATGCCCCGTACAGCAATCTTTAGACCACGCTCGTCCGTGAAACCCGCAATGTCGATGAGCATTTGCTCAAGAGAGGTCTCGTTCAGGTCCGCCGCAACAGATAACAGGTTCCGCTGATTACCTGTAAGCGAAGGATGAGAGGACGAACAAAGCGCCGCACCATCGCCTATGGCACTTGCACCCGCTGTAAAAGCGTTGTTCAAGATTGCCGCAGCTTTGATCTGTTTAGTCTGAGACATGGAACGAGCCAAAGCTTTGGTGTAACGCGAGGCCAGACGATCATAAAGATTGTCCTCGATGGCCTCTTCGGAAATCGCGAAGGCCAACGCAATGGTCTCGTGTGTATAACGTGCAGTGAAAGTCTCCTGCGCGTCGTCAAAGCTAATGGTTCCGCCCTCAGATTTAACCGGGGCTGTTGCAAAACCACCAAGCATCACCTCTTCTTCAAAGGCACGATCAGAGGTTTCTTCGTCAAAGATTTCAGCATGTTCGTTTTCGTAACGATCATACTCAAGGCCGAAAAGTGCATTCAACCCGGGCTCTAGCTCTTTAGCTAGTTGTGCTCTTGAAATAGCCATTTCCTAGCCTCCTATATGCCGGTTGTTGCATAGGTGCCAACCGCAATGGTTGTACCCGTGTTAAAGTGACCATTCAGACGAACAATGTATTGATGACCCGCTGCGGAGTAATCTTCATTTGCTTCGTCCTCATAGAGACCCACGATACGAACATCTAGGGTGTTCGTGGTCGCAGCCGAACTAATGTCCAACATGTCACTAGATTGACCGGTGCTTGTGCTGCCGTTGTTAACGGAAGCCATGTCGCAGTTCGAGAAGACATCTGCAAGTGCAGTAGCACGATCAGTGTTAGTTCCGTCTGCCGCAACAACAAAAAGCTGCATCGGATTGTCGAACACGAAAGCCTTAACAGGATGGTTTGTGTTAACGCTTACGTTGTTAGAACCGGGCCAGTAGTTGCTAAACACGGTTTTACCCGTATTAGAGTCAACATACTCAACGCCGTTTAGCACACCAAGCGGTGCCACCGCTTGATCTGTTTTGCCTATGACGCCCGCCGCGAGAGGAATTACAATACCGCCGTGATAAATCGCGTCGGTGTTGTTGGATGCGATTTCGTACTGGGTTGTCCCAGTAGAGTTTGGACCGCTACCCGTAATCCCAATCGGACGAAGGCCAAAGCCACCAGTAAGGGCATTTGCCATTTACTTTTCTCCTGATTGCGGGGTTACTTTCTAGTACCCCCAAAGGTTACACGGGACTGACGTTCAGGGTTACTGATCGTCATTGTCGAATGAGCATTCTCACGCATCATATCGGAGTCAACCGCTTCCATCTGGTCCTTTGTCCTTCCTTGGAAGTACGCAGCCCTTTCGTCAACAGTCTCCAACGGTATGCGAGCGAGAACAAGTCCACCCACACCAAACACACCTTGATACTTACCTGATTCAACTACCGGGGCCTCAAAGTCCGGGTACTCGTCCCTACGGACCAGTTCCCATCCCTCACGCAATTTTGCGCTTATGTTCTTCGTATCGTCGAAACCACGAGTCTCAGCCCTGATCCAACGATGCTTGAACCCATCCGGTGCAGGCGGTGCATCTAACATAGACGGGGGAGCCCACGGCTTACGCCTAGCCGTCTTCTCCCGAGTTGTTTTTGCGCGAGGAGTTCTCTTAACCGAACCTTCAAACATTTCTTCAGTCATCGCTTACTCCTTCACGTGCTTTGCGTATTCTTCAAGCGGCACACCCAATTTCTTCGCAATCGCGACTTGGCTAGGGGTGAGTCTAACCTTTTTCCCACTGCTGCGCCCAGAGGTGTTGCGGGATACAGAAGCTACGGTCTGAGCGGGCCGTCTGCTTCCCCCGGAGTTGCCAAGCTTATGTGGAAACTCTTCCCCCATACGCCTGTCGAGTTCAGTATAGTAATCATCGGACTTGGGGTCAAACCCTTCATCCTCGACCAGTTTTTTATGAATGCCAAAGGCCGCGTAGGTCATGGCTTCGTCGGAGCCAAACCACTCATTCTTTTGCGCCCAAGCTTCAGCTTTCGGATCCGGTCTGCGCGGCTGTGCTTGCGGGTTAGGTTGAGAAACCTGTGGCGTCTGCTCCGCCTCAACCGCCTGTGCGCTGCGTTCTTGCTGGGCTTTAGCCTGTTCTGCTCGGTCATTCTCAATAGCCAAACGAGTGATCTTGCGCTGCGCTTCCACAACCGCATTAGTATCACCAACCTCCATGGCCCGAGCAAGCTCACTTTCCGCAGAGGCCATCTGACTCTCTACCCGGTTACTGTACTCCTGCACATAATTGGTATCGAGGGTGTCCATGCGCTGCTTGAGCTGCTGTGCTTCAGCCTGCACACTTTGTGCATACTTGAGCGCCTCTTCCCGCTGGCGCTCCGCCTCACGCATTTTCTTTGTCAAGCGATCAATACGCTTCTGCGTGGCGCTTTCTGCCTTATCGAAATTGTCCTCTTCCTGAGCAACCTCAACAGGCGCTTTGTCCTGTTCCTGCTCGGGAACTTCAACCTCAACCTCGTCCTCAAGGTCTAGCTCAATTTGAGCTTTTTCTTCAGCCATCACGTGCTCCTAGAAATGAAGAATGTCTTCGGGTTCTTTGATCCGTGCCAAGATCTCATCGTCGTTGAGAATCCTGACTTCCCCGCCGTCTATCCGAAACCGCGAGCCCGCATACCGCGCAAACATGACCCAATCGCCCTGCTCACACCACGGTCCAAACGGAAACTTTTCGGAATCCTTATATGCCAGCTCCCCAACCTTCAGGACGTAACCCACCTGCGTGGATACCGTGTTTTCCTCAACAACCTTGTCCGGAAGATAAATGCCCCCGTCGGTCTTACCTTTCCCCCGGTAAGGGAGAATAAGTAGACGCCAACCGGTGGGCTCTGGCATTCTTTCTAAGAGAGAACCGCCGATGGCCTCGGGGTCCAGTTTCTTGTCTGTCGGTACATCTACATATGCAGATGCTAAGTTTTCAGCGCCCTTTGAGGCACCAGCAAGATCAACCATCGTTGCGCTCCTGTTTATCTAGCAGGCTCTTGAGTTCCTGTTCCACGTGATCTAGGGCTTTGAGATTACCCATGAGCTCACGATAATGCTCCATGTTCTTGACGTTGTCGTAAATCAACGAGTCCTGAACTGTCAACCGCCTGTCCCTTACAATTCGTAGGACAGCGTCAGCAAAGAAGACTTCATCCACTTATGTCATACCTCCCGCGAGCAACAAAGCATACTCGCATGTCTCATCATTTCGACGTAACCAACCCTTGCCAAACGTCTCAAACGTCCGCAACGAGCGATAGAATTGTTCCCGCTCCGCTGTTACTTCCTCAATGATTTGCATCGGGTCTTTCTCTTCAACCGCAGCTAACGTCCGCGGACCAATCGCTCCGTCCTGCGAGACCATGACAGTTTTCTGCAAAGCCTTGGCTGCGCGTCCCGGACCGCTGTTCACGCTCCAATCAAAGATACAAAAGTCTACGCCCGCGGGGAGTTGGTCCCCTTTGACCTTATCCCAGTAGCCCTGCTTGTAGATCAGCTCTACATGGTCATCTGGAATATTCTGGAGTTCGCTTACATCCTCTAGCGGGCGACCAAGGAAGTCAGAATACGTCTTGTGCGTAATCCCCTTGTTGGTTGCGCCACCCGGATCTTCCGGATGATCCACAAAACCGCCCTCGTGCTTCAGCACCATCTCAAGGCTTTTGAAGAAGTTTGCTTCCATTACTTTGTAAGACCCTTGACCTTTTCTACGGTCCGGAGACCGCCAAGACCCAACATGCCTAACAGAACAGTCATCAAGCTGTCCATGTCAAATGTCGGCAAGTCCGGGGCTTCCATGCCCGCATATGCAAAACCAAACATGGTAACCGGCGCTAAAACAAAGTGCCATATCATGGCCGTTGCTAGTCCCCAGCCAAGAAAAGGTCGCCAACCGGCGACAAACACAGACCTATGCTGTGCCTCTGCCTTGTTGATCTCTATTTGCCCCATGTTGGCTTCGTGAGCGTGTTTTTCCGCCATGGTGGCTATTTCGTGAGCCAACTTCGCTTTCTGATCCTTGTCCTCGATGAACTTGTCCAGAATCCCCGTTACGGGTCCAATCAGTGCTTGCAGCATCTCGCCTTCTCCTGTTCGCTTCCGCTTGTTCCGGCGTAGTCCTATTGTGCATGTCCCACATTATCATTAATAAACCTTTATTATCTCAGGGTCTACCTGTTTTGGAACGCAGTAGGCCGTCACTCGATCCTTGGGGTCCATGTAGTCCGCAAAACCATAGTTTCCATACCGCTTTGAAACTTGCTTAGCAAAAAAATTGCATTCGTTGATGTCATAAAAATACATATTTCCGGACTCTAACTTACGAAACTCCCCCGTCCCCAAATAGACCAATAGCAAAAAGGCATCGATCACTTCCGGGCCATCCAAGCCGTGGTGCCCATGTAAGCCCCAACTATACCTGCGCCCGAAATGTAAAACAGGCTGCTAATTTCACTGAGGGCTTCAATTCGCTCAACAGAAACCCAAGGGGTAAACATGGCGGCAGTAAATACCCCCATGCCAATAAGCGTGTATCGCGCCATCCTTAATTGCGCCAAACTCTTGCGAAGGTCCCGCTCGGTCTCTCGTATTTCCTTGGCGTGTTCAAGCTCCTCGTCTGTGATCTCCCCATCACCATCCAAATCATACTGAGCGTAGGATGTATCCGGCTGAAACCTTTTCGGGCTCACTTTTGACTCTCCCGTATTTCCTTCAAAGTCTCCTGTATCGTCCGGTCCCTACGAGCGTTTGGATCGTATTTGCAGAGATACTCGTTAGGAACAAACTCCCCCTGACTAAAAAACATAGACTCAATCGTATTGTTCTGGCCTTTAAATACGCAGACCATTTGCCTGTTTTCAAGCTTCTCACATTTAACTTTTCGACAGATAGTCATTTGATCCGAAGCGTTTGCTGAGTGTGATTTGAGCAAAAGAACAAAGGACGTAAGAACAGCTATACCTACGCTTATCATCACAACCCAAGCAACAATCTCGACAAACTTACGACGCCGCTCCCTTTGAGCGTACAAAGTCTCCTGCCTACGCTTACGTATCTGACCTTCCATTCGGACCAACTCGTCCCACTTGGACTTGCCCAAGGTCAGACTGATCCACTGTTGAAGCTCATATCGCTGTTGCTGCGCCTTTTGTTTGTTGGCAAACGCAATTACCGCTTCCTGCTCAACCGATTGACCAGAAAACAGTTTTTTAAATATAGGTGGGTTCTTGGCTTCTTTTTCAGCTTGGTCAAGGTCGGAAAGCGCACCCATCCATCTGGACAAGTCCGAGGCCATAGACTCAATGTCCCGACCTATTGCAAAACCTTTTTTAAGTGCCCCAAACGCTGCCGAAGCAGTCGCCATAGCAGTTACCGGATCCATAGTTGTGTTCCCGTAGTCCCCTCATAAGGGCTACTTGTATCCCATGTAACTGCCACCCTTTGTAGCAGCGCCCATCCCACGAGCCGTCATCTGACTCATTTTGTCCGGAATCGGAACTTCTTTAATCTTGCCTGTCTCTTCGGGCTTGGGCGCAGGTCCCGGCTTGTTAGTCACAATTTTAACTACTGACATTACTGTCCCCTTCCTTTAATAAATTCACGCTGCATGGCAGCATCTATACGTGCCGCGGTCTGCCGCTCTTGGCTCGCCAACCGCTGCTGGAATTGATCGGACCGCATCTGCTGGCCCTGTGCTTCCAGATTGAGCTTCGCAGCGTCGTTCTGTGCGTCGGCCTGCTCGGCCTGTGCACGAATCTGAAGCTCCTGCTCCTTGAGCTTGACCAACGGATCGGGGCCCTGACCAGATACCTGCTGCGAGAGCTGCTTGACCTGCTGCATACCCTCGGCAACAAACTGAGCCACCAGACCCTGCATGGCAAGCTCCATCTGTTCTGGAGCCGCCTGCGGCATCTGCTGTGCCATGGTCTGCATGGCCCGCTCTTGAGCGGCAATCTGCACGTGCTCCATGATGTGCTTCTGAAGCGCCATCGCCATGGCAGGCATACCAGCCACCATCGGCGTAGAACCAAAGACCATGTGCGCCATGATGTGTGCCTGATGCTCCTGACCCTCAAACGCCTTCAGAGGGATCATGTCCATGGCGTCAATATTTTCCTGTGCAGGATCCTTGGGCATCGGCTCCTCGTCCGGAACCCTACGCATGATTCGATCAACGTCCTTGACGCCCAAAGCATCATACATGTCGCGATATACCTCGTGCATGTTGTGCATTTCAGGGGCCGCACCCGCCAACTGCAACTTGGTCTGGGCCAAAGTGATGCGCTGCGCCTGACTGAAAACATTCGGGTCAGAAACCGGCAAAACATCCACGCGATCATCAAAATCCGTCTGTTTGACCGCGGATTCCGCGCCCTCAACGGCATACGGGTACTCCGGCGGCAGACTTTCCGCCATCACACGCGACAAAATCTTAAATTCAAGCCGCATGGCGTAATGAAGACGCTTATGCACCGCGCTCATCACCCGAGAGCCCTGTTCAATCAGCGCAAGCGTCGTTCCAACCGCCGCCTGATCGTTCCCATCCCCAACTTTCATGTCCGTGATGGTTGCAAAGCGCCGACCAGCGTCTACCACGAAACCAAGGAGATTGAATAACGTCTGATCAGGGCCTTTGAAGGGCAGCGGCATCAGGCTGTCACGGATAGCCCCTCCGGGAGCGTCCACATCGCGAAACTCACCGGGCTGAAGCGGGTCATCGTCGTCTCTGATCCGTAGTCCGCGGGCTTTGAAGCCCGCTGGGAGGTTGGACAACGTACCAGCATCGATTAACTGCCTCAGTGCCGCCGTGGCGGTCCGTGACAGCCCGCCAATGGTGTGAATAAGCCCCAAACCGTAGAAACCGAAGCCCGGAAGGAACTTATAGTGCACAAAATACTGGATTTTCTTCTTGGTTTCGTCGCCCTCCTTGTAATTACGACGAATTGACAAGATTTGACCGTTGTCTTGACTGATTGTGACCACATACGGCACCTTAATACCGGTCGGTTCACCGTCTTCATCGGTGTCCTCGTACCCCTCAAGGTCCAAATCAACATGGCACTCAAGCAAAGTGCAGTCATAATCGATCTGAGACGGCGAAACACCGTCAATTCGTTCTATTTCGCTGCCCACGCTGCTTGCTTCCGCCTGTGCCGGGATGACATCCATGTCCAAATAGAAGCCTGCGACCTGCTTTTTACGCAAATCGTTGAGCGACATACGCAAAACCTGCGTAATATTGGGGCAAGTCTCCAAATCTGACGTTTCATACGGCACCACAAGCTGCTCAACAGGCACAAACTTGCTTACAGCGCGGTCCATCGTCTCGTCATAGTAGATTTTCTTGAACGTGCTACCCGCCAACGGCAAGTAAAACAGCATCTGGTCCAGTTCAGGCGTGTACTCCTCCATCACATTCGTGATGTAGTAGTTCATAAACTGCCTTACGCGGTCAGACTGCTGCTGTTTTTCCCTAGTTTCACTTCCGATGATCGCAGTACGCACTGGGCCAGACGCTGGCAGCAACTCGTTAAAGGCTTGCGCTTGGAATTGTGTAGCTGCCTCTGCAAGCAGGGGATGCGTAACACCGGTAGCTCCTCGGAACGGCTGGGTTCTCTCCTCGTAGGAGAAACCAAGAAGCTCCAAACCGTTGGCGTAAGCATCTTCCCACTCCTGTCGGCTCGCTTTGTTAGCATCAAACTCGCTCAGCAGCTCGCTGGCAATACGCCCAAGCTCACGATCTGGCATTTCCTCTGCTAAATTCGCATAAAAGTCATCATTTTTCCCGCGCTGGTCTTGCGGGTCAAAGTCAATCACAACGCCGCCGTCGTCCTCGGGCACAATCTCAATGTCCATGCCCTCGGCCATGCCCTCAAAAGCCACAGTCTCTTGGCTACCCGGGAGCTCCAGCTCTACCTCTGCCGCCAGATCCTCCGGATCAAGCTGCGTAGGGACAGCAGTTTCTACCATCCCGGCAATCGGTTCACGCGCCATGTATAATCTCCTTTACGTCAACCTAACATAGACCGGTTCATATTCCTAGCTACAGGGGCTAGACTAGCTACGCCCCGAGGGTCGCGGCCCGCGTTCCGCGCAAGATCGACCATGCTGACTACGCCGCCTTGGGCTTTCAACAGAATCTGGCTAGGATTCGTGTCCCGCGTCTGTGTCGGAACAACCTTTGAAGGATCATATATCGGAGGAATCGTGTCCGACCTAGCCCCACTCTTTCTAAACGCCCTTGCGGCCAAAAACCGATCTTCTACGTTCCGAGCCTCAACCTCCCCCGCCAAACGCCGGTAATCCTCGTCAGACATCTTGGCCGCGTCACCGCCCCGCGGGAAGTCCTCAATCTTCTGGACTATATGCTGAACCTCATGCAACAAATGAGATTGAAACATCTGAGGACTAAATGCCGCCCCAAGAGCAATGGTCGGGCGACCGTCAATACCCTTCTCCATCATAAGAGCCTGAGCATTACCATTCAGCCGCGCAACATAAACATCCTCTAACTGAGGGTACTGCTTATACAACTCCGGAAAATCCAAAATCTCTGAAAGACGCGGATACTTCGCAGGCTCCAACTCCCCCGCAGCGTTCACAATCTGCGTCTCAAAACTAACTCGACTATTGGGCAACAAGTTGACCGCCACAACATCGCCCTTCAGACCCGTGACATCCGTCTTGTCGTCCATATAAAAATAGTTACGGGGCCCCGGGCCCGCAGAACTGTCATTCGATTTGCGGACAACATCCTCAATACCCTTTAACTCTGAGTCCACTGTAGGTATCTCAAAGCGAAATGAAGAGCTCTCGTCGGGGAAAAGCTCGTCGTCAAAGTACGCGCCCGTCTCTTCAAAAACCTCCTGCTCGTCCTTCGTGCGCCGCGCTGCACGGGCCTCGCTAAACTTGCTGGGGCCGTCCTTCGCCATGCGCCCGCCCATGATCCCAAGAACCGTAGAGCCGTCGTCCGCGACACGCGCAATACTTGCCGCAGTTCCGAGAGCCGTGGTCGCCGGTAAAAGCAACGGGTCAAACGTACTGGTCTCCCCCGTCTCCGGGTCATACGCATAATCCGCACCCTGCATCAAAGCAAACGCACCCTGCGCCTGCTCCTCCGGTATGGACATGATGCCCTCGCCAATGGCGGACGCAGCACCCTTAGGGTCATCTTTCAAGAAACCAACAAAATCAAGAATGCCCTGTATTGCAGCAGGAGTTCCCAGCCGCGGTTCGCCGTATTCGCCCGGGGTGACCTTGTCCACGTACCGCCGATCCATGTCCTCGACGTAAGTGGTTTCAGGCGGCGTGATGACATCGCGCTCGACAGGAGCCAACGCGCTGACCACGGGCCCCAAGATAGGTATATCTTCTACGCTAGATTCGCCCGGCAGATAGCCTCGGTATACTTCGGCCATCAGTAATAAGCCCTAACCTGCATTCCCGTATCCTCATCGTCCCAATCGTCAGTCGGCAACTGTACAAAGTTGCCCTGCCGATAACGCATCAAAGCCTGCGTCATGCTATCGACCAAGTCGTCATGCTCCCCGTTAGGGAACGCCGCCACCTCCTCAATCATCTCATCGGCGAAGGTGGTGTCGGGGGCCCAGACCATTCCCGCCTCAAACAACGGCGATACAGAATGAACTCGCGTAACCTTATCATTACCCTTACTAGGCGTAAAGTTAACAACAGGGATTCCCATGTTTCGCAATTCGTGAGTCAAAGGCATACCAGAAGCCTTGGCTTCCACGATGACGGTGTCGGGGTCCCAATACTTATACTGCTCCAAAGCCTTCTGTTTTAAGTCAGGAAAGTCCCACCGCCCCTTCGTGCTGTCCAAAAGTATGAGTCCCGGAGGGCCCCCAATCTCCTCCGGTCTGAAAACACCCCAAGTCGTGATCGCCGAGTAGTCAGAAGTTTCGCGTTTCGAGAACGCCGTGTCGTAGCTCTGGATCACATACTCCAGATTCGGGATGTTGTCCTTCTCCCACTTCTGCCACCACTGACGAGGGATGATCGCGTTCTCTTCGCCCGTCGGGTTCTGCTGATACTGCGCGTTCCATTTGCTTGGGGGTATAGATGCGCGGACCGCGGTCAGATCTTCAAGAGACCAGAACTCCGGCCAACAGGGCTCGCCGTCATCAAAAATGGCTGGGAGCTCGACAACTTCCCACTGATCAGCTAGCGGATCTTTAGCCATTGCACGGAGCAACTGCCCCGTCATGTCCTTCTCGGACCACCGGGTCTGGACCAGAACTATACTGCCACCCGGCTGGAGACGCTGCCGGGGGCCCCCGGTGTACCAGTCCCACGCATCGTCAAAACCATTAGCCGACATGGCCGTCTGCTCCGAGTGCGGATCATCGATAATTACCAAGTCGCCACCACGCCCGGCAAGGTTGGATCCCACCCCCACGGCGTAGTACATCCCGCCAGAAGCAGTGTCCCAACGACCAGAAGCTTTACTGTCAGCAGCCAATTTAACATCCGGAAACACCTCCTTGTATTCGTCGCTGTCAATCAAGTTCTTTGTCTTGCGTCCAAAGTTAACCGCAAGTTCCGTCGTGTGGGTAGCCTGAATGATCTTCATCTTCGGGTTCTTGCCCATCATCCATGCCGGAAACAAAAAGGATGCGAACTCAGACTTCGTGTGCCTCGGTGCCATGTTGATGATCAGGCGCTTGAGATCGCCGCTCGCTACACGTTCAAGCTTTTCAGAAATTATGTGGTGGTGCCTGCCAGCTATAAACTCCGGCCACATAGATTTTACAAACGGAAGAAACTCGTCCTGACAAGCTTCTCTTTTCTCGATCTGAGCGAGACGAAGTTTAAGCTTTAACTCCTGATCAGATACATCCATCGGGGGCCCCTGAAATGATCAAATACTGTGCAAAAATATGCACATTTATTTAGCAGTGAACAAGTATTGAGCATCTGCCTAATAATTAGGCAATGTTTCACGTGAAACATTCATATCGTTTTTCACCGGATTATTTGTCAGAAACATGGCTCTTGCTAGCGTTTGCTAGCGGCCCGGGCCACGCGCCGCGGCGCGCCGGTCGCAATCGACCGGCCGGGTCAGCTGACCCGATCGACCGGGGCCCCCGGCGTCCGATCCGGGGCGCTCGGATCCCGGCCCTCGATGCCCGGACCGTCGATTCCTGCGCCGGATTTCGTTCAGCAGCGGAAGCCACCCGGCCCAAAAAGGCAAAAAAATTTGAGCAAAACTGGCGGATTTCCGCCAATTCGCGATTTTTTACTGAAAATTCGCTCCAGATTAGGGGACCGGATTCTGCGGTTTTTTGGCAATTTTTGGCAAAAACCGCAAAAAAGGGCAAAAAAACCGGCTCTCTCGTCGAGCTCGTCGGCACTGGACGGGTTCAGGGACGGCGAACGGGCCGAGGGTCGCGGTCCCGCTGCTCGATTTCGACCTGCAGCGCGACGACATCCGAGGGTCGAGGGCCGAGGTCCGGCGGCTGCAGAACGAAATCGAGCTGCGGAAGGCCGTCTCTCGTCGATCTGGTGCCCGGTTGCCGTGTCCTAGTGCGTCGAGGTCGACGAGATTTGCCCTTATTTCGTGCGCCGGTAGGTTTCGAGCGGGGATCGAGGGCCGGGGCCCGGCATGATTCACTGGGAAAAGGACAAACAAAAAACCCGCCCGGATTGCTCCGGACGGGCTCGATGTGGCTCGGCTGCTGAGCGCCTACTGGTGCCGGTGACGTTCGGACTGCCTTTCCTCGTCGCGCCGGACGGCCTCGTCGAGCTCGTCGGGGTACGGGTGAACGGTCAGCATCTCGTCGAACACCAAAACCGACAAGGCATCAGCGGGGGACATGGGCACGGTCTCGCGCCCGCATTCCTCGCAATCATCGGCGATCACATCGCGATACATGATGCAGCACGGCTCACAGACAAAAAACTGGGTCATCGTCTGGCCCCCTATATGTCGATCGAGATTGACGCGCCGGAAATAACGTCTTTGACGATTTCCTCGACAGCGGCGTGTCGATCCTCTTCGCTCTCGGGCTCGCCGACGCGGTCGTCGAGGCGCTCGTCAATCATGTGCTCGATTTCGCTCTGGTGTTCGTAAATGTCGAATCCTTCCATGAGCAGGTCCGAAAAACGATCCGGCAGGGCGGATTCAATGCGCGACTCGATCAAGGCATCGATCGGGTCGCCCAGTACAATCATGAGCGCCTCGGCGAGGCGGTCCTGATTGCGCTGCATGTCGGCAAGATTCGCGACGGCTGCTGCGCGAGCGTTGTCGGCCTCGTTGCGCTCGAGCACGGCGCGGGCAAGCTTGTTGTGCAGCTCCGCAATGTCGACGCCTTCGGAAATGCCGGTGTTTTCTGCTGTGTTTGTCATTTGTTTAGTTCCCATATTTGCAAAGTATCATTTGACACTTTTTCACATAGTTTTTTTATATGGGATTTTTGCCAGTATACAAAGCATAAAAAAGGCCCGCCGGGTGGCGGGCCAGTAGGTCGTCGGTGGGCCGGTGTCTAGGCCGTGACCTTGTCGAGGATTGCGCCCGCTCTCTTCTCCAGCTCGATGCGGTCATCTTGATGCGGGATATCGCGAGCCAGTGCGGTGATGCCCTGCGCGGCATCCCATATGCTGGCAATGGGCCTGCCTTCCTCTTTTACGTGCCGGGCGACTGCAGCGCGGCTGCGGGCCTTGCTGAGACCGGCCCGCTTGTGCAAAAACTCAAGCGCCTCGGCTTCATCATCGGCAATCTTTGCGGCCTGAGCGGCCTTCACGCCTTCCATGAAATCAAAGGTCGAGCCATGCGCGAAAGATTGCAGGGCCGGGGCGGCTTCCATCGCGAAACGATCAGGCGCAAATTTAGTGTGCCTGATTTTGATTTCCTGAAAATTCTCGACGCCCCACAAATTACGGTTCATGCAAACACCGCGCAGATACATTGCCGCAATGCCTGCGGTTTTGCTGCCGGTTTCGCTATTCCATGCGTAAAAGCCGCGAAACACAAGGTCGGGATCGCCGTTCTCAAGCTTGCCGATTTCAATCGGGCGGGTGTCGTCTACCAGAAAAACGAACATGTCCCGGTCACTAGCGAAAAGGGTGGTCGTTTCTTTTGTCACTGGCACGAACGGGTCATAAATTGCCCGGCCATTTTCTGCGCCGGTCATCATGCCGGGATTCTTAAAACCCTGATCGACGGCCACCCGGCGGATGGTTTTCGCCATTTCATAGTCAAAAATCCGGCCATAATCCGGGCCGGTGGTGGCCCTGAGCTCGCCGCCCTCGATGCCGTGCCCGTATGCTTTCACAAGGTCGCGGCTGCGGTTATAGCGCAGGCCCCATTGCATAGCGTCGGCGGCAATGGGTGCCGGAAGGTCTCGCAAATATCCGGCAGGCGCTCCGGCCAGATTGGCAAGCTGATTAAAGCTCCAATTTGTCGGTTTGTTCAGATGCTCGCGCCCGTCCTCGTCGGTATACTCGATCAGGATTTCGCCCCGGGTCGAGTTTTCTTCATCAATCTCGCCGACAATTTGCATCTTGTGGGTGTTCACAATTTGGCTGTTCATCTGGCGGGCGTCGGCCTCTTTGAAGTCGATTAGATCGTCGAGACTTAAAAACCGTTCGTCTGCCGGACGGTTCCACCAATTAGACGAAACAGTGCTGTTTCCAATCCCGTGACGGATTGCGTCGGTTTGATATGCGCCGGTTACTGGGGCGGTGGTGTTGTTTTCGATGATGTTTTGCATTGTTAGTGCTCCCGTTAAAATGCGGCCCGGCTTGGGCCGTATAGGTGTTGTCTCACATTATCCCAAAATACACAAGTAATTTTCCAAAAAAATAAGCCCGCCAGATGGCGGGCCTATAAAGGGGGATCGGCTGCGGGTTCAAAACTCCCGCAACATCGGGTCGGTTCTGGCGTATCGGTTCAACGCTTCGATCAGTCCGGGTTCTAGCTCTCGCAACAGGGAAAGGTTGTTTTCGTCCATTCTCGAAACTGAATCATGCAACCCGTCTATGGCCCGGGTCAGTGACTCGGCCCGGGTGTCGGCCATGCCATGGCCGATTAGTTTTTCAGAATATTTAAACATGGTTTTTTGCTCCTTTATCAAGGCCGATATCACCGGCCACATGGTGACGAATAACCGAGCCCGGTGGCAGGGTTTTAACAAAGGCCCGCAGGCGGTCGCCGTCAGTCTCTGGCTGCTGCTGGTTCGCGGTGGCGGTCCAATGCAAGGCGACATTCCCGCCCGCCGCATAACATCCGCCCGGGTCATCTGTGGCGGCTTTTTTCTTACTGGCCCCGTGCGCTGTAAACCCGATTATGAAATCACGATCAAGCCGAGCACATAACGGGCCATCCTTCCCGCCGCAATTCCGGCAAGTTACCGCGTCGTTATATTCTGACGGGCAGCGGATTATCCGAGTGCCGCCAATGCGCCGATATTTGTTTAACCCGGCGACTCCGAGCTCGTATTCATATACCGGGGCAGACAGCCAATATTCGGGCTTTACGACGGTGACAACCGGGGCATTGCTTGCCTTTTGCGCCAGCAATGCATCATCCGGGTTGGCCGCGCTGTAATTAATCACGGTTTTTCCGGGTTTTAATTTATGGGCCCAAAAAAGCGGGTTGAAGTGCGAATAAGTGAACGAAAAGCCGCGCCGGGGTTTTGCGTCCAGCACAGCGTCGAGGTAGTCGAAATCGATTTGTCCCTGACCGCAGCCGCGCCCGCTCGGGTTCAGCTCACAAGAGGCAGGGCATGTTCCAAACTTTTCCGAGCTCCCAGCCCGGTATGTAACGGCGCACCCGGCGGTCTTTTTCGCGGTGCTCATGGCGGTAGTTTTCAGCATCGTTATTGCTCCCGTAATAGATGCGATTTGTCCCATACATAAAGCAAAGAAAAAGGCCCGTCAATATGGCGGGCCTTAAAAACTATTTTCGACGGATTTTCTTTCGAGCCTTTTCCTGCGAAGCCTGCTCGATCAACTCGTAATCTTTGCCGTAAAGCAGGATTCCTAAAAGTTTGAGAAGGAACATCAGGTGATCACCCATTTATCACGAATATCACCAACGACCCGGACAATCTTTTGCATCCGCTCAATTTTATCAAAGTCGCTTTCTTCGTTCATGTGGGTGGCGGCATTCGGGTTGTAATCAGGATTATCCGGGTGATTATGAATTTTCATCGGAGCCAAAACACCCGTAGCAGAAAACTTACCCTTACCTTGGACGTTCTGATCAAACACTTCAAACAGGTGGATCATATCCGCCAGCGCTTTAATGGTGTTGCCAAGTCTCATCTGATCACCGGCATATAGAACTTGCTTACTCATCGTTCCCTCCCTTTTCCTGATCCAGACCAGAGAAGAAAATGGTGATGTCGCCCTGTTCATCGAGCTCGCACTCGATCTGCTTATAGGTGACCTCTGTTCCAGCAAAGGCTTGATGTATTTTTTCAAAAAGCTGTTGTTCAGTCAGCACAACCTTTTGCGGCATCACATCCACCCAAATGTCACGATCAATATTCTTGTGCATCATATCATCATAAATCCAAGACTCATGCTCTTGGAGGTGTTCGATGATATCCACCTCGTTAAAAAGGTGAGCGGGAACATCCACGTTTACAAACCACTCTTGGTTCTCCGTCACCTTAACACTCACTTCTTTCATTGCTGTCATCGCAATCTCCCGTGTTGAAGTTGTGTCCCTGATATATGGGATTATTGCGGACAAATCAAGTCAAATATTGTGTCCCAGTGAAAAGGCTGTTGACAACGAAACAGGGGCTCAACCTTCTCGATGCCGTCCATCTTCAGATCGACCGCTGCCGCTGCCGGATACAAAAGACACTCGGACGGCTCGGTGGCCTTGATCTGTCGCTTGATTATAATCCAACAACTTGAGTGCTGGTGTCGAGATAGCCACGCCACTTGTGACGGACGGAGTGTTACCGCATTGCCAGTAATATACTTGAGCTCGACCAGATGAAAGTCCCCGGACTCGTCACATATCATCAGGTCAGGAATCCCTGCCCCGATGTAGTTCTCAATCCGCGTCAAAAGCAGCTTCCGTTTCGACCGCTGCGCTGCTTCCTTCACCTGCTTGTAAAAGCCTGCCTCTCGCTTTGTCGCGATTGGAGGTATTTTCATCTTCGGGGGTAATATCGATTGTGACCGGGGCATAGCTGTTCTTAATCTCCTCAAGGGCCTTCAAAACCTCATCCTTGCTCATGCTGTCTATCGAGCCGTGACGGATTTCGGATTTACTTACATAGATGTCCCCTTGTGCTTGACCTCGCCGATACTCCGCTTGAACAGCAGCAGAGTAAGCGCCGTTCTGCAAAGCAGTATCCCGGATAAGCTGAAGGTCACGCAAATGTCGTTGGTAAGTCACGCCGTATTTCTCATCGAGCTCGCGGCGGTAAGCTTGGATCGCTGCCACCACGTGCGGAGAGATGTGCGGGTTGGTCAGCTCATACGCCCGAGTATGGGCAGAGCCAACAGAGTAGCCAGCATTAATCGCGGCTTCTCTCAAAGTTATCTGACCGTCCTTGCTGACCAGCTCTTTAACAAAGAGCTCCTGCTTTCGGGTCAGAGCAGATTGTGCTGTCACCGGGGGACGGCCC
>MDTD01171545.1_pt1 | contig 39406 bp, 40 predicted proteins | sample 811221 | NCBI WGS metagenome assembly MDTD01 (sample SAMN05326646, study PRJNA326480) | marine metagenome | isolation source: seawater | place: Pacific Ocean: South West | collected 2011
AATCGCCTGATTCAATTAAAGTTTTATTTTCCTCATTAAATATTGAGACATATTCGTTAAAACTCTGAACAAGCTCTTCATTAGTTATATATTCTTCTGGGGTAAATAAGCCAGTCCCCGAAATGGCTATCGACATAGTTCAAATAATAAAATAAATCTTTTTGGAAATCCTAATTATTTACTCTTTTGTTTTTCAATCTCTTCAAAGGCAGATTGAATTTCTATAAATTTCTCTTTAGCTTTATCCAATAATTCCTCAGGTAATCCTTTAGAGACAAGTGTATCGGGATGAAACTCCTTTCTCTTTCTTTGATATGCTTTTTTTATATCATTGAAAGACATGCTTCGGTCTACTCCTAAAATTGCGTACGCATCAGCAATATTATCCCCGAATTTTTTCTTGTTGAGATTAATCAAATCAGGATCTAAGTTAAATATTTTGATCGCTTGTAATAAAAGCTTTTCTTCTGAAGGATCAAGATAGCCATCAGCCATTGAAAGCTCGAATAAAAGTTCATAAAACATAATCAGTGAAGAAGGATCAGAAGATAATAACGAAGATAATTGACGGGCATAGTCTTCAAAAGAATTTTCATCATCTTTTGCGTGATTAAATATTTCAATTGCAAAAGCGCGTTGTTCGGCAGGAAATCTAAATTTTGACTTTATGAAATGATCTACTTTATCGACCTCTTCTATAGAAACCCTCCCATCTGCTTTAGCAATTTTTGCAAAGCACGCGAAAAGTGCTGTAAAAAAAGCGGCTTGATTCTTTTGATTGTTACTAGGTTGTCTTTGATTTTTGTCTGAGAGCTTAGAACCTATAATCGCCCCTAAAATACCACCTAATGGGCCTCCGATTGTAAACCCAATCATTCCGCCTAAGCCTGCTTTCCAAAAACTCATAAGCTAGCTATTGTAATTGACTCAATAATATATAAAACTAGAAATATATTTAGGGGGAGAAATGAGTTTACCTGTAGTTGATTATCTAAAATTGCCCGAAAGCGGTGATCCTTATTTAGAAGGATATAAATGCAAAGATTGTGATTCAATTTTTTTAGGTGAGAGAAACGTATGTTCAAAGTGTTTTGCTAGAGGAACTTTAAGTGCAATTAAATTAAGTAATAGAGGAAAGCTCTATTCTTACTCAATAGTTTTTAGGTCGTTTCCAGGTATAGAAGTTCCTTATATTTCAGCAATTGTTGATTTAGAAGGTGGAGGAACTGTAAAAGGCAATCTAATAGATTGTGATCCTGATCCAGAAAAAATAGATTTTGACATGCCAGTTGAAGTTGTTTTTGATGATGCTCTAGGCAGAAAAGATAAAGACGGAAATAGCTATATAAGCTACTTTTTTAAACCAATTTCATAAGGGAGAATATTATGAGTGATGTGTATGTTTTAGGCGTTGATATGATTAAGTTTGGTAGGTTTCCTGAAAGGACAGTACCTGATCTTGGAGCTGAGGCTGCTTTGCTGGCATTAGATGACGCAGGATTAAATATTGGAAATATGGAAGCCTTTTACTGCGGCAACTTAGGACAAGCTAATGCCATGGTAGGGCAAAGAATTCTCCAAGAAATTGGCCAGACCGGTATTCCGGTTGTTAATTGCTCAAATGCTTGTGCAACTGGTGCGACGGCATTCAGAGAAGCATGGACCTCGATAAAAGCAGGATTATATGATGTTGTTTTGGCGGTAGGTGTAGAGCAAATGGGCAGTGGTCTTTTGGGCGGTGCCGGAGGTGGCACTGGAATTCCTAAAGAAGGCTTATTAGGTTCAGGAACAATGCCTGCGGTTTTTGCTGAAGCTGGAATGGAACATGCAAGACAATATGGAACAACGTTTGAACAATTTGCAAAGATTTCTGTTAAAAATCACCATCACTCAACGATGAATCCAAAAGCTAGATATCAAATAGAGACACCTTTAGATGAAGTAATGAATGCTGAAATGATCTCATACCCTAATACCAAACTTATGTGTTCTGTGAATGTAGATGGAGCAGCAGCGGCAGTACTGGTGTCCGAAAGAAAAGCAAAAGAACTCGGTATGAAAAGAGCTGTCAGGATAAAGGCATCTGTAATGACTAGTGATCCATATCAAGAAAGAGACCTAGTAATGCCTGATGTAAATTCCTGCACAAGAAAAGCTGCTGCTGAAGCTTATGAGATGGCAGGACTTGATTCGAACGATATAGACCTTGTTGAATTGCATGACTGTTTTGCTACAGCAGAAATGTTGCATTATGAAAATTTGGGCTTATGCAAGGATGGAGAAGCAGGAAGGCTTATTGATGAAGGTGAGGTTGAGCTTGGAGGGAGGATACCTGTAAACGTTTCTGGTGGTCTTCTATCCAAAGGTCATCCTTTAGGTGCAACAGGAATAGCGAATATTTATGAAGTTTGCACGCATCTCAGAGGAGAAGCTGGTGATAGGCAAGTAGAAAATGCGCGTATAGGCTTAACTCACGTCATTGGCCTTGGAAGTGCTTGTGGAATACACATTCTAGAAAAAGTTTAAATATGCTCATTGGAGTTGTAAGCGATACTCACAACAACCACAAGAACATAAAAAACATTATAGAAATCTTCAATAAGAGGAGAGTAGACCTCGTAATACATACTGGTGATATCACTAATGCGTCATCTCTAGAAAAGTTTTCATCTCTAAATAGCTCTCTTTTTGGTGTTTATGGAAACAACGACAGAGATGAGTCTGGGCTTGAAGAAATAGTTGAAAAAAATTTTTTTGAATTTCAAAACCCGCCATTCGAACTTTTAAAAAAAAATAAGAAAATAGTCATTTTTCATGAACCAGATTTAATAAAAGATTATCTATCCAAGAATAATGATGTAGACCTTATCCTTCATGGCCATACACACAGGTATAGGAAAGAAATTTTAAATAATGCTTTAGTCTTTAACCCAGGAGAATCAGCTGGAATGGTTCAAGGTAAAAATGCAATAGGGATTGTTGAGCTGGAAAATCTTAATATTGAGCTAATCTTTTTTTAATTATTTTGACCAAGAATATACCTAGAAAGGCCAATGGAAAACTCAGGGCAAAAGGACGAAGAATTCTTAAATTAATATTTTGTTCGAAAATGATATTAAAAAGAAAAGTAAAGATAGCAGGAGCCAGATAAGTATCATTCAATTCTATTTGAACTGGGGTCAAGAAGAAAAAAAGTAAAATAATGAATACAAAAGAGAAATTCTTGCTGTTCTGAGCCATTAGATAGCTTAAAAATAGCGTTGTAAAAATATATAAACCCCAATACATTTAACCTAATAATTTCAATAATTTGTCTTGTAAAAGTTGTCTTCTCCAAAAGGTAATTCTCTCGAAAGCTGATTCAGTCCCTTTTGAGATTAATGCTCTCAAGAAATCTCTCTGATTTTTTTTTGAGAAAAATAAAGTAACATTTATTTTTTCTTTCTTAGCAACAGCTGTGACAATTTCATTAAATTTTAGTAAGAGATCATTTTCTTCTGTCTTCGATATAATTCTGTCTTCTACAGTGATTTCCTGATCGCTTGGGAAAGTAATTTCAATTAATTGCTCGATATCCTCATTCAACCAATCAATTTTTTTGGAAACAAACAGCTCACTTTTAAGCTCTTTATAAAGATATATTAAGTATTCAACATCAAGGGAGGCATATTTAAGTTGATCATTAGACAAAGGTCTTTTCAGCCAATTAGATCGTGTTTCTTTTTTTTCTAACATAATGTCTAGCCTATTCTCTACAAGTTTCTGATAGCTGATTGAAAATTCATTACCTAATAGGGCATCAGCTAGTTGAGTATCAAATATATTTTCCATCTTCCTATTGGTCCAAGAATAAACAGCCTCGAGGTCTTCTTTGCAAGAATGAAAAATCTTTAAGACATAATTAGAGAATAAAAAATTACAATCATCTCCTGGATTAGGTATTGATAGAGTATCAATAAGATAAATCTCCTCGCCGTCATTTATTTGAAGTAAAGCTAATTTCATATTGTGCTTAGAGGTTCTTCTGAACTCAGTATCAACCCCAATATGTGTTTTACTCAATAACTCCTGATTGAGAATTCCGAGGTCACTTTTAGAATTTATAAATGTATACAAGATAAAGATTATGTCTAATTAGTTGTCTGCAGGTAAACAACATCTTGAACTTCGTTGTCAGGAACAAAACCAGTTATGGCATCTTTTAAAATTTCTTTTAAAGCAAGTGTATCTCCAAGTTCTGTAGCCTTATTCAGCTTGATTAGATACTTATTAAGTTTTTCTTCCGTAAGAAAATTTTCTTTAGCCTTGAATATACCTTTATGTTCAGTTGAATTTACTTCATCGCCAATTAATAGTTCTTCATAGAGCTTTTCTCCTGGACGCAAACCTGTAAATTTAATTTCAATGTCACCATTTGGATTATTTTCATCTATTAATTCCATACCACTTAATCTTATTAACCTCTTTGCTAGATTGAAAATTTGAACTGGCTCTCCCATATCTAAGACAAATACATCTCCATCGTCTCCCATAGCTCCGGCTTGAATAACCAGCTCAGCAGCCTCTGGTATAGTCATGAAGTACCTTATAACCTCTGGATGAGTAACAGTAACTGGTCCTCCTTCTTTTATCTGCTTTTGAAACAAAGGTATTGCAGAACCAGAGGAGCCAATAACGTTACCAAATCTCACCATAGACATTTTAGTTTTTGTGGAATGAGACATTGATTGGAGTATCAGCTCAGAGAAGCGCTTTGTTGCGCCCATTATATTTGTAGGGCGAACTGCTTTATCAGTGGAAATTAAAACAAAGGTTTCTACATTAGCTGAAACAGCAGCTTCTGCACAGACTTTTGTCCCGATAATATTATTTATAACCGCTTCGAAAGGATTTTCTTCAACAATAGATACGTGTTTATAAGCTGCTGCATGATAGACAGTATCTACCATAAATGAAGTAAAAACCTGAGTAATGCGCTGTTCATTAGTCACATTTGCTAGGACAGAAAATAAATTTAATTGGGGGTTTGCCTCTTCGAGTTCGTTTTTAATTTTGTATAGGGCATATTCATTAGAATCAAGTATGATTACTTTTGAAGGTTTATTCATTGCAACCTGCCTAGAGATCTCCGATCCTATTGACCCCCCGGCACCAGTTATAAGTACAACCTTATCAGAAATATTACGGTTTATTAGAGTCTGGTTTGGCTCGACTTCTTGTCTACCAAGTAAGTCAGAGACATCAACTTCCTTTAATTCTGAAACAGATATCCTGCCTTGAGCTATCTCCGCAACCCCTGGTAATATTCTTACCTTAACAGAAAATTTTTCTATCTCCTTTAAGAGGCTTTGTAAATTTGATTTTGACGCCGATGGCATTGCAATCAAAACTTCATCTATCTTACCCCGTGAAGCCAATTTGTCTAATCGCTTGGGGTTCAAGACCTTGATTCCTCCAATAAAGGTTCCCTGCAAAGATTTGTTCATATCTACAAAAGCAACTGTTTGCATCTCTTTAGCAACCCTTAGTGCGCTAGCAAGTTGTATGCCTGCAGAGCCCGCACCATAAATTACAACTCTTTTTGCATTATTTCTTTCAGACAAAAGGTTGTTTGCTAGCAAACGCGATCCAATTATTAAAATAATAGACGACGTTATACCTGCAAACCACCCAAAATTTGTTACGATGGTATTAAATCTGAGACCAAAAATTGGAAAATAAGAAAGAAGTGTTTGGGCTAGAATCATTACTAACTGATTTAAGAAAAATGCTATAAATATTACTTTTAAAATTAGATAAATAACTGATAAATCAATGTATCTGACTATCGTTTTATATAAATCGAATAAATAAAAAATTAACACTGAAAATATGCACGACCAAAAGAGTCTAAAAAGATCAAAAAACGTTAACGATGAAATTTCCACAAAACTGACTATCAGCGCTATGTAGGAAGCTAACAATAGTGAAAGAAAATCTACTGCCAAAGCAATAAAGACTTTTGTCAATCTAGAATACTGAACGAGCCTGTATTTTAATTTTTTAATCAATGAGAAACCCCGTCTTTGACAAATACTTTTTTTATGGTTATCCAAATGATGTAAAGGTCAAAGAAAAAAGATTTTTTCAAATAGTAATCCAAATCATACTCAACTTTTTTATGTATTGATAACTCATCTCTTCCATTAACTTGAGCCCATCCAGTTATGCCTGGCATTAAACTATCTACTTTTCTTTCTGTTCTAAGAGCAATCAAATCTTCTTGGTTATAAAGGGCTGGCCTAGGACCTACAAAACTCATCTTCCCTTTGATTACGCTAAAAATTTGCGGTATTTCATCAAGACTATATTTCCTCAGTAGAAAGCCTATATTTGTTATTTTACTTTGGGGATCCTTCATGAGATGAGTAGCCACATCCTCAGTACCTTGATGCATTGTTCGAAATTTAGGCATATGAAAGATTACATTATTTTTTCCTACTCTTCTCGACCAATGTATCACCGGTCCAGGCGAGGTTAGCTTTATTAGAACGGCTATGACAATTGATATTGGAAAGAGAGGAACTAGTAACATAAGCGAAAAAAATAAATCAAATGCTCTTTTGAAAACTTTCACCTCATTAACTGCGTATATAAAGATCCTTTAAGCTTTTCTTTGGAGAAAAACCTATGCTGAATAATTTTGAAGGATCATAAACTTCATCATTAAACAATTTTTTAATCTTATGATTCATGTTTGTGCTTATGAAACCTAGAAGTTTAAATAAAAAAGGGGGGAAGTTATAGGCTGGTTTCGTCTTTCCCGATAACTCCAAAAGGACATCATAAATGTCTGACGTTGAATAACTATTGCCGTCAGTTGCAATATAAATTTCTTTATCCGAATCTTCTTTTTCATTGACTATCATTATTGCAGAAATAAGATCATCAATATGTATCATAGATCTCTTATTATATATTTTAGGTAAAGGTGGAAACCAACCTTTTTTTATTCCGTTCAACATATTTTTTAAATTTCCCTTCATATCAGGGCCATAAACAAGTGCAGGTCTTATTATGTTTATTCGCATATTGTTTTCAGGTTCATAGTTCATCAAAAATTCTTCTGCCTTCCTTTTTGTAGCTCCATACACATTTTCATTATTTTTTTGGGTATTTATTTCAGAGTCTCCTGCCTTGACACTACTAATATAAACAAAACTTTTAACATTGGATTTTCCTGCAACTTGGCATATTTGTTTGGTGGCTTTTACATTAAGGTTCATGTATTTCTCATACAAGTTTGCTTGATTAGAAACATCATGGGCGAATCCTGCGCAATGAAACACATAATCAATTTCTTTAAATATCGTGGATCCTAGAGTCTCTTTCTCTAAATCACAGATTACATGGCCAGTGATGCTAGAGGCGCTGGTAGAGGTAGTTAACAGATCAAAACCTTTTTTTAAAAGTTCTCTGCAAAGAGGTTTTCCAATAAAACCAGTTGAACCGGTAACCAAGGCTTTCAAATTGTCTCCTTCTCTTTATCCTATGATTAAAAATAAATGAATTACATTTTCTCGTCTAAATAATGGTTCTTTTCTTCATGTGAAAAATCTGGTAACAGATAGTTAAAAGCATCAAGAATATTTTCTTTTGACCATTGCGTGCCATTACGTATTTCTCCTATGAGCTTCAAAAATGCATCAAGTTTTTTTGATTGAACCAAATGATTATTTTTAATGATTCCAATACCTTTAAAAGTTTTTAAGTCTAACTCTTCAAAATTTGTGAAAAACTCTTCAAAATCTTTCTCGCCAGTCGTGTCACTCTCTGAAAAAAAACAAGGCCATTTATTTTGCGATACCAGAGTACCAATATTCTTTCTTGATTCCTCTTCGGAGGAACACTCGATAGCTTCAAAACCTTTTGATCTAAGATAGGATTTAGCTAGAGATGAAAAAGTTAACATATCAATATCATGATCCAACCTAGGAAAAAAAATATCTCGATTTTCTCCCAATAAAGCAGACATGAGGCAAAGCTCTCCCGATTCACTTTTAGTAATGAAATACCTTTTAATGTCATTAGGGGCAGCTATCGGTTGAATTTTTTCCATCCTTTCCTTAAATCCATGCAGCAAAGAGCCATCAGAAAAGGCAACATTAGCAAACCTAGCAGTAGAAATCTCAATCTTATCACTCAAATTCATAAGAAACATTTCCATAATCCTTTTACTGGCGCCCATCATATTAATGGGATTAGTGGCCTTATCTGTTGAAACACAGAAGTATTTTGTCACATCAGATTCTATAGCCATATTAACTGTCTTGATAGTATTTAAAATATTAACTTCTACTAAGCGCATTAAAGTGAAAGGATCTTTTTCACTTCTGACATGCTTCAAAGCTGAAAGATTTAAGATATAGTCGTAAGAATTCTGGCCAAATAAAGCATCAAATTCGATTGAGCCACAATCAAGAGCGAATGTTTTGAATTCACCTTTTATATATCCAAATTGACTCCTTATATCTCTTACCAACTCGACAAGATTATTCTCGCTGATATCAACACAATGAAGCTTCCTAGGGTTCCTTTTGAATAACTCTATCGATACTGCCTGTCCAATTGTACCAGCAGCACCAATGACTAAAAAATTACTACTTCGTATAATTGCAGAGAGTTCTTTCTCAGTTTCAAGCAAGTCGTCTTGAAAAAGAAATTTATCTCTTTTAAGCAGAGAGAGAGCACTATCCATAAATCTTACACAATGAGACGATCATTTTTTCCAGTACTTATGATGTTCGCTATCGTTTATTTTCTTATCTGGTGACCCTAATAAAACTTCAGTATTTCTTAAATCTCTGACGTAATCAGAGAATTCGTGTTTTGCAAGATCAAGGGCAACAGAATCAAAATGTGCCCAATCATGAGACCCTAACTTAACATGTTTCTCTATCATCCTTGCTCCTGCTGCTACGGACAAACATGAAGCTAGAGAACCAATATCATGGCTTGAATATCCAGGTATTATATTCGAATGAATATTAGAAAGAGACTTGTAATGATTAATAACAGAAATATTGCAATCTTCAGGAGGAGTTGGATAAGAAGAGTTACACTGTAATAAAAAAATTCTTCTGTTTTTCGCGAAGGTCTTCAAAATAAAATTCTCATAATCTGAGCTTGTCATTCCTGTAGATATAACTATGTCATCAAAATAACAAGATGAAACTTTTTTCAGAAAAGCTTTATGTTCAGATATTGTAGAGGGTAATTTTATAACATCTAACTCAAAATCAAACATGAACTCAAGTGAAGGTTCATCTAATATTGATACAAACCACGGTATTCCGTGGGACCTGCATATTTCATCAAATTGTTTAATTTGGTCTTTGCTAAGTTCAAGCTGGTTCCTATAATCTCTAAAAGTATTCCCAAATGGCGAAATGTACTGACTATTCAATTCTTCTGCGGAATAAAAGCTTTCCACATCTCTTTTTTGAATCTTTATCAGATCAGCTCCAGAGAAAACTGATCTATCAACCATCTTTTCCAAAAGATCCATATCCCCAAAGTGATTTGTAGTCAATTCAGCAGTTATGAGTACTCCATCACCAGAAATTTTTTCTTCGTAATTCTGTTTTAATTTTTTTGTTGAGTTATGGTCTATGAACGAAGTATATGATTTTTCAAAAACTACATTGTCAAAATTTTTAGTTGAAATATCACTGTAATCCTTTTCTCCTACATGAAATATGTCAATTTCATTAATCTCCATTACAGACCTGAAGTTATTAAAGATATATTCTTGTTGAGAAATAATAAAAGACCTAAATTGCTCAGAGTTATCAGAGAAATCTCTGTCTATTTCGCGGCTGAATTTTTGGTCTGAATAGAAATCAAAACCTAGCATGAATACTTTTTGTTTTTTTCCTTTAATAGTTGCAATAGTTTTAGCAACTTTAAGAGCAGATAAAAATAAAACAGACTCTAACTCAAATCCTTCTTCGTTAAATCTTTTATATATAAGATCGGCACTATCTTGATTTAGATTATGAATCTTACAACATATGTTATTTACTTGATCCTTTAGCTTGAAAGGCGATAAATATAAACTACATAAAAAACCAGATTCACTAAGTCTTTCAGGTACCCAATCTTTATTAAAGAGGCATATTTCTCCTGGTATTATTGCTTCAGAATCATTTATATTGATTATAAGACTGTTTTTTATAGACTCTAAATTTATCCTGTCTATGGAGGAGCCTTTGCCTATAATAAAGATCTTATCTTCTGAAAACTTTAACGCTATATTTTTGATCTGGTTGTAAAAATTGTCCTGCATAAGTTTCTTCATTGACTTCTACTGAAAGGTTATGCTCTAAAGCTAAATTTATTCCGGGGAGAATATCCCAAGAGTTAACCTCCCCAATATTTTTATAGCTTAAATACGACCCCTTAATAACATTATATAGATTGTACATTGAACAACCCATAATCCTATATTCATTGTCATTTGATAATGTTGAAAGGCCATCTTTAGATAGTGATGAAGACAAGCCATTTATTCTCGAGTTAAAGCTTACAACACGTTGACCAGTCATCAGTTTTTTATTCAATTCAGGAAGAAGAATACAAGAAGCTTTATGCTGAAAATTATCAAAAATGGACATCCCTACACCCCATTCAGGTAGTCCTGAAGTAAAATTTTCGGTTCCATCAAGAGGATCTATAACTACTACTGGCTGTGTTAAGTTAATCTGTTCTAAATCAGCTTTTATCTCTTCTGAGACAAGAGTTATATTTTGGTCCAGCATAGAAATAGCATCGATAATTATTTCTTGAATGTAAAAATCTGCCTCAGTTACATAACTGTTATCCTCTTTCAATTTACGCTTGCTACGCATTGAATCTAATACAGGTAAATCAGATAATATTTTTTTCTCTATTGAATTGAAAAAAGCTTCGTAGACGTTCATTATTTATATTTACTTACAAGAGAGTCTGTCGCCATTATCTTTCGAATTGTGAGCAAATCTTTCTCTGTATCAAGGCTGATTTCTGCGTCTCTCATAAAGACCGTTCTAATTTTTTTTTGAAAAAAGAGCAGCCTTAAGAACTCATTGGGTTCTTGATTTTCAAGGTCACAAACGGGAAGATTTACAAACTGCTCTAAAGAATTAGCAGTAAAACCTACCGTGAATACAACTTTCAACAACTTTCCTGATTTATTTATAGACCTACTGGGAATATCTTCTCTAGAGCAATAAATCATATTTTTATTGTCGTCTAGTACGGCTTTAAATACACTTTTTTGATTTGATTGATTAAAGTTTGTCACACCGAGGACATAACTTACAGAATCATCATTTTTCATTTCTTCTACTAGTAGATCTATATGGTCTGGATTGACTAAAACTTCATCTCCCTGAACATTAATTATCAGATCCGCACTAGGAATTTTTTTTGAAGCTTCGAAAATCCTCTCGCTTCCATTTATATGTTGTTTTGTCATAATGGTTTTTCCTCCATATGATTCAACAACTTGTTTAATTTTCTCAGAGTCAGTGCATACATATACTTCATCTACATTTTTGGATAAAAGTGTTCGTCTGTAACAGTGCACAATAGCAGGGATACCACAGATATCTTTTAGTGCTTTTCCGGGAAGGCGCGTAGATTCAAGTCTAACTGGCAATAAGGCTACAACTCTCATTTCTTAGTGATTAGTTTTATTTTCAGTCAAACAATATTGGTTTACCTGAAAGAATTTATATATCTTACATTTATAACCGAAAGACATATACCTAAAAATATGAATAAAACGGAACTTCTGTGTGCTAGATAAGCACTCAAAAGTAATAAAACAATCCAAATAAATCTTTTTTTATCTCTTTCTTGAATATTTACTCTCTTCAACGGGGCAATAAAAGACGCAAAAAACAGTAATGTTCCTATTATTCCGGTCTCATAAAATAATCTAGTTACGCCTGAATGAGGGTTCAATAACTCAACTTCTCCTCTACTAAAGACATTGTTTATAACCGAAGTTGAGCCAAATCCAGTTCCAAATATAGTGTTTAATAATCCTGACAAGCTGTTAAGCTCCTCCCATCTATGCCAAAAAGGGTAAATGTTCGGCATTTGCCCCATAATTACTTCAGGCAAATCATAACCTTTTTCTAATGCAGCAAATAGCAAATTAATGGCTATGTAATAGTCATTTAATCTCTCATTAGTGAAAATCAAGTAAATGAGACTAAAAATCACTGAAAGTGACAAAAATACATAAATTATGAGTTTTTTCAGTGGTATCTTAAAAAGAATAGGAAATAAGAAGTAAGAAAATAAAACAAAAGGAAAGATTAATAGAGCTAAGAGCCCTGATGCAGAAACGGTCAAAATCAAACAAAGCAATATTAAAAATAAAAATCTCATAGAAATCTTTTTATTTGTCCAGTAGTTGTATAGTACATATATCGAAATGCCAAACAGAAGATAAGGGAAAGCATCCCTTGGCTCTCCAGCTAATCCATTAAATCTAAATCCAGATCCTCTCAAGTCAACTAAGTGTCTAGGTAGGAGTTCTACACCTGTTAAAAAAAATATTATGAGCTCAGAAAGCCCAAGAAAAATACATAATAAAAAGCTTAAATTGAATATTTTAAAAAAATAATCTATTGATTCTTTATTATTTAAAACGTGATAGGAGAAGATTACGAAATAAACAAAGTAGTAAATTGAAATTATAAATTCACCAAATGGCCTGCTTGCGTATTGTTGCGCATCATAAGTGAAAAAGGTGGATAACAGTGTTACAACTGATGCGTATATGAGGTAAAAAAAGTAATACCTGTATGGATGATTTAAAGGGCTTGGTATTGACAGTGGGACTTTATTCACCAGAAATTTCAGAGCAAGAAGAGTCAAGAAAATTAGTTGGAGAACTCGACTTATGTTCCCACCAAAACCAAAGCTATTCTTGAAAATAACAAAAAATAGCAATGGTTCAAATATAATAGACCAAGTATAAAGTTTATACAGTTTTATAGAAATAGGCTTTTTAATTTGTTGTGCTGTTTCCAAAACAAAACTTCGCGATATGCTTTTTTTGTAATTCTACTAAAAAGGATACTCCATGATATGTCAAATAAAGAATTAAAGAATGCTAAATAATTCCTAGTTCTCAAATAACCAAAGGATAAAGTAACTTTGTGATGCTCTAAACCAACTTTAGCCTCTGGAGCAGGTAAAAATCCTTTCACTAATTCAATACTTTCTTGTGCGGCAATAACAACTTGCTTTCTGCTAAGATTCTCATTGTGTATCCTATAGACGCAACAAGACTCCTGTAAAGCTTTTACTTTATAAGCATAGGATAGATGTAAAAAAATCCAATAATCAGGTGAATTTATGAAATTAATAGGAAATCCGCCAATTTTCCTAAACTTCTTGATGTCAATTAGCGCAGAGGGAAACGGAATAAAATCCTCTTTGATCAAATCAGGGAAAATTTTTCCCTCAGGTAATGATTTTCTTGTTCCGAAATTTCTCATACTTCCCGTATCTTGAATTAAAACATCCGTTTTTCCATAAACGAAGCCTATGTCTTCCTCAGATGTAATAATTTCTATTTGTTTATACAATTTATCTGAATACCAGAAATCGTCGCAATCAAGGTATGCTAAATATTCTCCGCTGCAATACTCAGAGGCTTTTTGTCTTGCCTCGCCAAGAGGTACAGTATTTTTATTGAAAAAATATTTTACTTGGTCGTAGGATTTAGCGATTTCAGCACTTTTGTCAGTGGAGTTATTATCCCAAAATAAAAGCTCCCAGTTTTGATATGTTTGATTAATAACTGAATCAATAGCTTCTCTTAAATAAGTATCGGAATTATGACAATTTATTACAACTGAAACCAAGGGTTCGTGAATCATAAATACCAATCTATAGTTTTTTCAAGACCCTCTTTAATACTTATTTTAGTGCTCCAACCAAGATTCTCATGAGCTTTTGTTACGTCAGCATAAAGAGACATCAGTTCATGTTGCCTATATTCAAGACCACCAAAAATAGGTTTTCCTTTACCTAATATCTCTACTACAGTTTCAACCAATTTCTTTATTTTTAATGGTTGGCCAGAAGCTAAGTTAAAAGTTTGACCATAGAAATTTGTTGATTTCATTGCAAGTAAAAGGCCCTCCACAATGTCATCTACATAAGCAAAGTCTCTTATTTGTTCGCCAGGCGAGACATTGAATTTCTCATTCTTTAGACAGGAGTTAATTACTTGAGGGAGGAATCGATTATTAGCTTGACCCGGGCCGTAAACTAAAAATAATCTAATATTTATGGATCTAAGTCCTTCAAATTCATTCAGAAAACATAATAATTCATTTGAAATATGCTTGCTGAAGGAATAACAACTATATGGCTTTCCCTTAAAAGATTCCCTCATAGGAGAATCTTTACCCCAATATTCCTCACTGGTTCCTATATTTACAAATGAATAGATTTTAGAAAGATCTAAGATACTTAACACATTCATTAGGCCGCCAAAATGAGTATCTATTACTTCATTACCAGATTGATAAAATTGAGAGTGATCAACATATCCTCCAAAGTTCATCACGTAAGAAAAATCTTTATCTAATGATTCATGCAATTTTTTCTTATCTCGTAAATCACAATAAAGGTAATTTACATTAGGAATTTCTTTATCCTTCGGAAGAGTAGTTTTGCTTAACGAGTAGACATCATATTCTTTAGACGCAGCTCTAGAGAAATGTGTGCCCAGAAAGCCAGTTCCTCCTAATACTAATAATTTTTTCAACTTTTACTCAAGCCAAGGTAGGCTTTTTCCATTAACCAATTCAGAAAGGTAATCTTTATCTCTTTTTGTATCCATGCATTGCCAAAATCCATCATGTTTAAAATAAGAAACCTGGCCATGAGATGCTGCTTTTTCAAGAGGCTCCTTTTCTAATACTGTTGCATCATTATCTAAATAATCAAGGAATCCAGGCTCAATAACGAAAAAGCCACCATTAATTCTACCGGTTTGTAATTGAGATTTTTCTGAAAAAGATTTTACTAATCCATCGTCTGTTAACTCCAAGTTACCAAATCTAGCAGGGGGTCTAACAGCACAAAGTGTTATCATTCTTTTCTTTTCTTTGTGATAAGAAACTAATTCTTTTATATTTACATTCGCTAATCCGTCTCCATAAGTTAGCATAAATGTTTCATTGTTAATGTAATCTTTAAGTCTTCTAATTCGACCCCCTGTCATAGAATTTAATCCAGTATCTACCAACGAAACCTTCCAGTTAATCTCCTCATTTTTATTGTGAGAAAAAATTTCTCCGTTACTAAGGTCCACTGTAAAATCATTGGACAGAGAAACATAGTTAAGAAAATAGTCCTTAATTACTTCAGCTTTATATCCCAGAGCAACTACAAATTCATTGAACCCATATTTAGCATAACAACTCATGACGTGCCAAAGAATTGGTTTAGTGCCTATTCTTACCATCGGTTTAGGTATCTCTTCAGTATATTCACTCAACCTAGTCCCAAAACCGCCTGCTAGAATTACTACCTTCATAGATTTAGCTCCAATTAAAATCGAATGAACAAAGATCTGCCGAAATTTGCTCTTTAGGATTATGCAAGATATCAATGATGTTTAAAATCTTAGAGTCCTCTTGATTCTTATTTTGAAAACCAAACCATAAATTCGGCGGAATAAGGAGTCTATCTTCATCATGTTCAGTAAGTAAAAATTCAGCGTAGGATTTATTTTTCATTTGTATGACAAATCTTACCTTTCCTTTAAGAACAGTTAAGTTACAAGTTGCCTCCTTATGAAGTTTCCAAGCTTTGGTTACATTAGGCTTTATTACAGAGAAATATGCTTCACCAAACCCCGTAAATCCTTCACTGTCTTTTTTTAAAAAATGAATCACGTCCCCCTTGGGTGAATGTATTCTTTTTTCTTTGACAATTAAAGGAATATCAAGCATTTTCGCATGCCCAAAGTGAGCCTCTTTCCTCAGAAATAGTCGTATACTGATCTATTTGACTTTCCGAAAACTCTCTCATGTTCCCTGGACCTGAGTCATAAAAGGTTTTATACCATTCAGCAGTCATTTTTACTGTCATTTCAAAATCCAACGTAGGACTCCATGAAAGGTCCATGAGAGCCTTGTCTATATTTAATTTTAAAAGTTGTGCTTCATGTAATGTACTATTATCCTCAAGTTCCCAACACACTTTAGACCAGTGAATTGATAGCTCCTCTAAAAGATTCAGTACTGTAAAGTTCTGGTCATTTTTTGGACCAAAATTAAAAGCCTCTCCATTTTCAATCTTCTTTTTGGATAAATTTTGCGCCAAAAGAAGATAGCCACTTAAAGGTTCTAGAACATGCTGCCAAGGCCTTGTAGAATTTGGACTTCTTATTGTCACAAGACCGGAATTTGCAGCTGCTCTCACTGCATCAGGTACGACTCTGTCATTTGCCCAATCGCCTCCGCCAATAACATTTCCTGCTCTGCCGATAGCAATCTTAACTGGATGGTCTTCGTCAGCAAAATAAGAATTAATAAATGATTTTATTGCCAACTCTGCCATGCCTTTCGAAGCACTATAAGGATCGCTACCGCCAAGAAGATCATTTTCTCGATATCCCCATTGCCACTCAACATTATCATAAACTTTGTCACTTGTTATCATGACGAGCACTAATTCATCTTTATAATCTATCAAAGATTCTAAGACTGAAGCTGACCCAATTGCATTATGCATCATTGTCTGAGTTGGATGGTTGTATGATTCTTTCACTAATGCTTGAGCTGCAAGATGGAATATAAAGTCAGGCTTGTGCTCATCCAAAACTTTTTTTAGAGAATCGGAATCAGGGAGCTCGAATCTATAATCATGCATGAAATTTGCTAGGTCAGATGACTCGAAATTAGAGGGATTGGAGGGAATGTTAGAGGATATCCCTATTGTTTCCGCCCCCATCTTGTTTAACCAAAGGGAGAGCCAGCTCCCTTTAAATCCAGTATGACCTGTTATTAGGACTTTCTTATCTTGATAAGTTTTTTGTAAATTATTTATCATGAATAATTGGATGCAGAAGTGATCTCCATTTTTCTAATTTATTGTCTATATAAAAAAAGTTGTCAAATAAAAATTGGTTTTGGCTAGCTGAAAAGAGATCATCAATATTTTTTTGAGAAATAAAATCCACATTATAGCCCTTAAGGGGGCTTAGATTAAAAAATTTACCGTCTATATGTATAAAAACACGCGCTCCCATAGCCAAAAGTTCTACGGCTGATGTTGTAGGATTACTTGTAATGATTAGCTCAAATTGGGTAGCCAATAAATCTAAGCTTTCCTCTGTTATTTTTATATTTGGATGAATTAATGAAGTAAAATCGGTATCTGAAGCAGGATGAGACTTAAAGGTGATATCGAAATCATCGCCTAAATGCTTTATAACTTTTTTACAAAATTCAGCTAAGTTAAAATTTACTTCTTCTGAGTAATCACCTAAAAAAAGAATTTTATTATTTTTATTGTGTACAGGGCGGTCACCAGAAGGGTGCTTAATATAAGAGTATCTTAAAGCTTCAACTTTTTCTAAATTGTCTCTGTTCCAGCCAGAATTTAAATAGGAATCATAGGCGCTTTGGCCATTAAGTAAGATTTTAGTTGGGTAAATTGAGTTATTTATATCAAACTCTTTCAAGGGACCGGTATGTCGCAAATCCCAAAAACAGACAGCATTATGTTGCACACCAAACAGTGGGCCGTGGTCTCTTTGGTGCCAAAAGAAATTAAGTATCTTTTCCCAAGACTGATTTTCAAGGAGATAAAATCCCACTTTTTGCTTAGGTAAATAATTTACTAGATTTTTAATTGATTCCATTAAAATAAAATTTTGCAAACATGTTTTTCCATATATCGAATCTTTCCAGTGCTTCTCAAACAAAGAAGAGAAATCAGGTTCCATGTTAATTTGACGATTTATAAAGGAAAAAGACGGAAATCTATAAGTGAAGAAAAATTTTAAGTAATTTCTAATTGCCCTTAATAAAACAGATCTTGTTTGAAAATCTTCAAAAATAGTATGATAGTTAGGATCATTTATAGAATTGACTATCATTCTACTTTTCTCAATGTTTGGTAATGCTTTGCTCTTAGTGTACAAATGAAACCAATTTTGACGGTCTGGCAAAATTTTGTGCATATCTGTCCAATAATTAGATTCAAAATTTTTAGATTCATCTAACTTGTATAATAAAAAATAGGAAAAGAAAGAGTAAACTCCATCTAAACTTTTTCCCTTAGTTTCTGGAGTACTAAAAAGAAGGGTTTTCCATTTATATTGAAGAAGAAAAATGAAGCTCTTAGTTATCTCAGGCAAGCAATCATATAGTTCTCTTAGGGTTAATTTTTTAGATATTCTCTTTTCTTCTACTCTCTCAAAGTACTTTTCAAGATATTTTGTTAATATTTTTGAAACTCTAGGATCATGAATTTGAATAATGGCTTTGTTGAACTTTTCATGTGGTATGGACTCAAAATAACTAACGAATGCTAATAGCCTAACTGCAGAGTATATTTCTGGCGTCTTCCATAAACTTTTCTCTTTCAAAGTTGAGAGCTCCCATAAGTTTAAACCAGGATAAATGGTTGTAGAAGAATCAACACGCTTACCTTTAAAACTGAAATTTTCTATTTTTTTTAGCCAGTAAAGATATTCATCTCTAAATTTATTGGAATTACTCTCAACAAGGAAGGGTATAGAAATGAAGTTTCTTCGAGTTTCATACGAACTCCACAAAACAATTAATGAGTCATCTATAAAGTTTTCTTCAGCAAATTCTTCAGACTCGTATATCTTAAAGGTGGGCAATTTTTTGAGTTTTTCTATTAAACAGAAAAATTATGTCATAATTGAGTAAGCTAATATAGATGTAAAATTTTAAGTTGGATCTCAAAAGTTACAAAAGGTTTATTTTTGATTTTGATGGTGTCATTGCAGATTCAAATTCTATTAAAGAAGATGCTATTAGGAAAGCTGCTTCAAAAGTAGATAATCCGGTTTTGAGGCAAGATTTTGTTGATTTCTTTATAAACAATAATGGTCTTACCCGGGAATTTAAAGTCTTCAAATTTTTTGATTCTAAGCAAGGTAATTTTATACTTAAGAATTATTCTGAAATTCTTGAAAAAACCTTCTACGATTGCCCTTTGATAGAAGGTGTAGAGAATTTTCTATTAACACTAAAAAAATTAGAGAAAAATCTGGTTGTACTTTCTGGGGGAAGTCAGAAAGAAGTGAGGAAGTTTTTGGTTAAGAGCGACCTTATAAATAATTTTGACTCTGTACTTGGGGGGCCAGAATCAAAGAAAAATAATTATAAAAAATTAAAATTTGAAAGAAAGACCTTATTCTTCGGAGACAGTAAACTAGATTATGATTTAGCAAAAGAGTTCAATTTAGACTTTGTATTCGTTTACGGTGCCACTGCTATGAAAAGATGGAAAACTGAACTACACTTTCCTGATAACTTTTCTTTTATAAAAAATTTCGGAGAATTTAAAAATGTTTAAAGTCGGTATTAATGGGCTAGGGAGAATTGGTAGGGCCATACTAAGGTCAAATCTAGAAAAAGAGATCTTCGAAATTGTTGCAATTAATGATGTCAATCCAGATAATCAAAATATTGCTTATACTTTGAACTACGACACAATTTACGGAAGACTTAATAATCTATTCAATGCAGATGAAAATTCGATATTTCAAAATGAGAAGGTTCCATTAAAAATATTTCATGAAAATTCTATATCTTCAGTACCCTGGGAAGATAGCGATGTAGACTTCATTATTGATTCATCGGGCGTGAAGCAAAACGTAATTGATGCCAAAAACTTAATCTCAGAAAATAAAGTTCAAAAGGTTTTTGTTACACATTGTCCTGAGGAAGTCGATTTTACAATGGTTCTTGGAGCCAATGAATCGCTACTAGACATAGAAAATCATAATATTATTTCCACTAGTATATGTGATGCCACAGCTATATCCCCCGTCTTGAAAGTAATAGATGATAATTTTGGTCTTTCATCTGCAGCCATAACTACTGCTCATCCGTGGTTGAGCTATCAAAACCTCCAAGATGGTCCTTCAAGTTCTTGGTCTGTCCCTGGAGAAGTTTATCATCACTTTGCTTTAGGAAGATCTGCAATTGGCAACATTATCCCGAAACCTACATCAGCTGTAGAAGCCTCCTGTAAAGTTCTTGAAAACATTAATACAGACATGATTTTATCATTTTCTTATAGGACACCTACAGCTATTGTTGGTAGTGCTGACATGACTATAAATTTAAAATCTCAAGCTAAAAGAAAGGAGATCATTAGTCTTTTTGAACAAAAAGAAAAAGAGCAAAATTTTAGCATTTTTAAAAATAACCAAGAGCCGCTTGTATCGCTTGATTTTGTAAAGTCAGACTATTCATGTGTGATTGATCATAGATGGACTGAGGTTCTAGATGATAAAATGTTAAAGTTAGTACTTTGGTATGACAATGAATGGGGTTATTCAAACAAGGTTTTAGATCAAATGAAGTTTGTAAGTGAGTCATGAAAAATGTAGCAGTTGTTCCAGTAAAGGCTGTCTCTGAGAGGGTTGAAAGCAAAAACTTTAAAGATTTTTATAATGGAGAATCGTTATTCCAAATTCTTCTCAATAAACTAAAAGACTCTAAATCTTTCGACGAGATTTATGTTTCATCTAATTCAATAAACTTGCGAGACAATTTAGAAAAACAAGGTATCTCTTTTATTCAAAGAGAAGATGAATTTTGTAATAACAATATTCCATGGAGTGATGTTATCGCTCATGTAGCAGAGAGTATTCCCGAGGATCCAAAAACCAGCCTTGCTTGGTGTCATACTACTTCACCTTGCTTTAATGGTTATGAAAAAGCTCTGAATAAATATCATGAAGCCAAAGAAAGTGGTCATGATGGTCTAGTTACCGTTATCAAGTCTGGAGATTTTATTATTTCAGAAAAGCTACAACCATTAAATTATTCCTGGGGTCCTTGGCATAAATACTCTCAATACTTAGACAACTACTATTATATTACTGGTGCTCTTTTTATCGCCTCAAAAGAAGATATGATTAGAAATCGGTACGTCGTATCTAAAAATCCTTATCTATTTGAAGTAAGTCCATTTGAGTCTATAGATATAGATACAGAATATGATTTTGAGTTGGCAAAAATCTTAATTGAAAACAAGGATAGACTATCTAATTATGATTAAAAAGAATTTCGTTAAGGAAAAACTTTCATCAGGCGAAGTTGCAATTGGGACTTGGGCTGTTATACCTTCAGAGGTTAATGCTGAAATATTAAGTATGGCAGGACTAGATTTCATAATTATTGATCAAGAACATGGGCCCATTACCTTTGAAACTGCTCAAAATATGTCTATGGCATGTGAACTAAATAAAACTTCACCACTTATGAGGATAGGAGATATAAACAAGCCATTTATTCAAAATGCTTTGGATATAGGTGTCCACGGTATACAAATCCCTAATATAGAGACAAAGCAAGACGCAGAGAGAGTTGTTGAGTTTTCTAAATATCCTCCCAAAGGTGACAGAGGCCTCTCACCTTTCACTAGAGCAGGAGGATACAACAAAAGTAATTCCCCGATCCTTACCGAGAAGGCCAATGACAATACTCTTACAATCCTAAACATTGAAGGAAAGGGTGCGGTCGAAAATCTTGATAGTATTCTTGAAGTTGAAGGGGTAGATGTTATCTTTGTAGGTCTCTTCGATTTATCAAAATCGCTGGGCATACCTGGAGAGGTAAATGCTCCCATAGTACTGAAAAACCTGGAAGAAATAGTTTTGAAAACTAATAAAGCTGGTAAATCAGTTGGCACGATAGCTACTTCACATGAGTCACTCAAAGATTTTAAAGATATGGGAGCTACTTATTTAGTTTACATGGTAGATTGTGATGTCATCCGATCATCATATGCTGAGGCTGTGAGTATCATTAGATAGAAGCATGTCCTCAGTATTCATAACTGATTATGTCCAAAACCCCTCAATTGAGAAGGAAATTCTTGGCGAGCATCTTACGATGAAACCACTAAAAAAAGTAAAAGTCTTACTTGTTTGGCATGAACAAATCGACAGTGGATATCTCGATGAATTTCCAAACCTGATAGGAATTGTTAGATATGGCGTAGGTATAGATTCTATAGATTTAAGAGAAGTTGAAAAACGGAAGTTGATTTTGTGCAATACTCCCGATTATGGTGTAGATGAAGTAAGCGATACTGCCATTTCTATGATCATGAACTTTAATAGAGGTATTTCTGAATACAATAGGTTGGCAAAAAACCTTCGCGAAACTTGGGAAACAAATACTATAAATCATCTCAGAAGAACTAAAGAACAACATTTAGGTGTCCTCGGGGCTGGATCGATCGGTTCTTCTTTAATTCTCAAAGCAAAAGCCCTAGGCTTCCGTGTGTCCTTTTTTGACCCTTTTAAAGAAAGTGGATTTGAGAAAGCCTTGGGGGTGAATAGATACTACGAGTTGGATGAAATAGTTAAAAATTCAGATATTTTAAGTATCAACATTCCTTTAAATCCAGACACAGAGGGTCTTGTTGACGAGAATTTCATTTCTAAAATGAAAGAGGGCTCAACCTTAATTAATACTTCAAGAGGAAAAATCCTTAAAAACTTAGATTTATTATATGAACCTTTAATTAGTGGAAAATTAAAAAATGTTGGATTGGATGTGTTGCCTGAAGAGCCTCCTCAGTCTGGTTTACTGATTGATGCTTGGAGAAACAATGACAAAAAAATTATAAATAAGGTTATTATAAATCCTCATGTTTCCTACTTCTCACAGGAAGCGTATAAGGAAATGAGACAATCAGCAGCTAGGAACGCTTTAAATATGATTAATAATCATACTCCAAGAAATATAATCTTAGATTCTAGGTAAAATTCCTGAAACTATCTGGTCAATGTCATAATCTACCTCAAATCCCTCTTTAAAAGAGTCAAATGCTCTGTTAGGTCTTAAAAAATTTGATAAGACTGAGTCTAATTCATTGATTTTGGTAAGGTGAGCATATATGTGTGGATTAAGATTTTCGTGCGCACTATTTAAATGATTGTATTTTTTTTGAGGATCAAAAGTAGCTACTGGTACTTCTAACTCTAAAGCCTCTTCAATGGCTGTTGAAGAATAACTTATAATGAAATCTGAAGATTTTAAATTATCAAAAAGACTAACATTTTTATCAACTATAAACGAGTTTGAGCTTATACGGACCCTAGAACTAAACTCTTCTGCACTCAACCACATATTTTCACGAAATCTTATTCCTAAAAAGATATCTTTCTTATCCTCAAGATATTCACTTATTAAATTTATGTTATAAATATATTCATCAATGGTTTCGTAAACCCAAGGTCTAAAAGTCTCGAATGGTTTGGGTGTACCTACATGAGTAATTAACAAAACTTTTGATGATAAGTTAAAAATATTTCTTTTTAAGTTTTCTTTAGTCACCAGATGATTGTTTTTCCTAAAAAGTAATGGTCCTGTATTGCAATAAATCGTTGATTTATTTTTATACTTATTAGTAAATTTCTGCGTGATACATGTTTGAATAGCAGTTCTAGGAAAAGCTCCCTCAATAAGATTTTTTGCATGATGCTCCCATTCCACTTTGGCAATAGGGTCATCATGGATAACATGCGAGCCATGTGAAATTAGCATCCCCTGTATATTATTTTTTGAGGAATATTCTCCGAGCAAGCCGTTTAAGCCCAAACTATGTTGCGCAACTGTCATAATGATATTAATCGAATCAAGCAGCTCGTTCATATTTCGAGAGTGATCATTAAGCGTAATTAACTCTTTTTCGAAGAAGCTAGCAATGAATGATTTTGCCAAAGGTTTAAGATCAACCCCGAAATGGAGCAATTCAAGATTCAATTCTTTATCTAAGAAGTCTTCAAATTTTATTTTTAATATATCTAAAGTTTCTCTAAAAACATTTTTTTCTTGGCTTGGCTTTTTACTTTCTATGGGTAAGTAAATTGTTGATTTTTCTATTAAAGATAACAACTTATCTTTGAAATTACCCTGTTTATGTCGTAAATTTATAAATTTCAATCTAGGGTCAATTTTTAAGAATCTTTCTTTAAGATTTGCCATATTGTATGAGTCATCTGGGATAACTATATAATTTTGCAAATTCTTTATCTTATGCTTTGCAAGATAAAAATAAAAAGCGTTAAGGAAAGGGGATATTGTTTTTTTAATGTTGTGAACCTTCTTATTTTTGCTGAGTTTAATGTCAATTTTAGCTATTCCATTCGATTCACAATATTTAGAGAGAAGATCATAAAAAAGAGATATTTTGTTTTCTGGAAAAGACAGAGAACTCAGGTCTTCTAAATTTCTAAACGAATAAATGGAGTCAAAGTTATTTTTTTGTTGAGCTTGATTAATAATAAATAAGTTGGATAGCAAAAAACTATAGAAAAATTTGAAATTGAAAAGAAGAAAATTTGTGTAAGTTTCAGTAAACTCATTTGAGGCATTCTGAAATAAAAATTCTTCAAAAGAACTTACAACTTCATTGGTTCGCTTGGATACGTACTCATGCCCCTCATTAGCAAAATAATTAAAGGTGTCTTCATTATTGATACTATTTTTTTTTAAATAATGAAGGGAAGATGGATTAAAGCCTATTGCAAGAAACTTATTCGGAAAATCACCAATTTTTAATTTTTTTAAAAATTCTCTTGATAAGTAAAGAGGCAATAATGAACCCACAATTTCTATGAAAAATATCTCTTAAATAGGGAAAAGAATATACCGAGAAAGATACCAACTATACCGAATAAGATGCAAATCACAGACCTGAAAGGTCCAGATTTTTTCTCTGGCAAATTTGGAGGGTCTATAACTTTAAATGCATAATCCTTATTTCTAAGGGTAGACAGCATTTTTAACTCTTCACTCATCAGAGCTGAAATATTTTTCTGAATGGTAACAATATTTGTTTCTGAAAACTTTGTTTTAAGATAATCATACCTTTCTTGAGAGTCTCTTAAATCGTCCTCTTTCACAGATTCATTGAGTGTTGAAATGTAGTTTTCTAAAATCTGTTTAGCTAAGTTAGGTGAAAGGTGTGTAAAAGAAAGTTTGAATACTTGAGTTTCTTCATCTTCAATCGCAGAAAAATTTGAGAGGAATGCGTCTCGCAATTCTCCACTGGTAGGGCCCAATTCCGAATTAATTTTATTTCTATAAGTCCACGTTTCTTTTACTGGATCATATACTTCTAGATCAAAAATTATTTCTTTTTTCTCTCTATCCCATTCTTTTACAGCGATGACATGTTGAGAATTCATTTCCTTTTCTAAAAAACTATTAAGAAACTTCTTTGAGTTTATTGTCTCTTTGGCTATGAGAACTTTGATACCATTCCCCGATAAATTTACACCTGTCAAGCCAGATATTGCAGACAAACCACCCAATGATCTACTTTCATCAAGGCTTCCAGGAAGTACTGTGGCAACAGAAGTAAATTTATCCTCTAGAGACAAAGAATAAAGCACTCCTATACAAGAGAAAATAGAGGCAGAAATTATTATTTGTTTAATTGATTCTTTAAAAAATAAAAAAATCCCCTCTAAATTTAGATCATTATTGAATAAGTCTTGAGATTGATCGGTTTTATTCATTGATTAATTATAGTTTAATAAAAGATTAATAATAAGGTTATGTTGACCTTGTTAAAGTATCTGAGACAATTTGCGAAGCAGTTTTCTTACCTAAGATTGTCAATTTATTATTACTAAAATCTAACCTTTGTGATGGGTGATCTATAGCCCTTAAAATCATCTCTTCTAGATTCTCAGGATCACTAAAAGAAAATAAGTTTACTCCCTTTTCATTTTCTAAATCCTTGCAATAACCGTCAGGATCAAAAATTAGAGTTTTCGCACCATAACCAGCACATACTAACAGCGGAGAAGAAGAGGAAATACAAAGATTTAAATCTGAAACCATACCAGAGGAATAATCCGCTAGAGAAGTTTCTATCAATAACCTGGAGTTTTTGCGTAACATTTGTAATGAACTCTTAAAGTCTCCATAGTTTTTTTCAAAATCATCCTTCTTTGATTTAATAATGAGAGAATAATCTAGATTGTTGTCTAAGAATTGAAATAAAAAAAATAGAAAATCTGCACTATATTGTTTAGTAACAGGCAAGTCATCAGCACATAGATTATCGAAATAAGTTATTATTTTAAGATCTTCTCTAATACCAGAGTATTTGTGAAATTTTTCTTTAAATTCGACCGAACGTAATTTTTTCTCATTATTTATTGGATAACCGGTTTCACAAAACTCTTTTATATCAGAGCCGGAGTTTAGAAAAAATTTCTTATGCCTATCGCCCCAATTGAAAAAAACATCATTCCTGTAAATGTTATGACGATAACTCTCACAATAAGGCATAGACCAACTTGTTCCGTATGTTTTTAATGATTCATCTACCAGTGAAACAGAAAAGGTTAAGGGGTCTCCTCCTTCAACCGAAGTCCATATAGCCTTTATATTGCATTCTTGTGAGGCTTTACTTAATATCTTTGAATAAATAAATGGGATAATTAACTCAGCAAAAATAAAAAACCTTATTTTTTTTGTAGCAAGTTTCCAGAAAAAAAAACTTAAAACTTTAAGGATATTGACAAGACTTGAAAGTTTTCCTTTCTTACTTAAATATTTTCCAAACTCCTCAACATTATGGAGTGTAAAATCTGTATATAATTTGACCTTATTTAAATCTTCTTTACTCATTTTTCTATCGAGTAAACCTAAAACATTTTTTCCATTATTGCGGTAATCTTTGGACCAAAATAATTCATTAAAATAATCTGACGGAGGATGATGAACAATGGCAAGAGTTTTTGGGATACCGTTCAATTGTCCTTTATAAAATAATAAATTTAAGATGAACTTAAAGAACACATGCCATATGTGAAAAATTTTTTTTATTGCTCTTGCTATAGATTTTGTTGAAGAGAATTTTAAAAGTATTTGATCCCGATAATAGGTTTTTCTTATAGAAGAAGTTCGAGATAGTAATTTTCTGTAGCTCTTTGTTTTAATACCGTTGTCTTTACAGAAAGATTCTATTATTTTTGTGTGAGGCGTTTTCCTTAACATAACCATATTACAGTCTTGCCTCAAAGCTTCTAAAACAAATTCCAGATGAACACTCAAGTTTTCAGAACATAAATACGAGAGATGTCTCAAAGATTTTTCTCTCTTATAGATATCTTTATCTAATATCCTTAACTGATGAGAAAGATTTGGAACTACGTAGTTTTTTTGAAAACTTAATTCAAACTCATTGAAGCTCTTTAGTCCAAGACCAGCATAGGATTTATCCTGTTCGAGTAACTCACAATCTACAGACAAAAATTTAAGAATATTTATAAAAAAACTAGAATTATTGTAATCAGTTCGATAGCAAATTAGTTTCCTTTTACCTTTGTCTTCAAGGAGTATTGTCAAAATTGAAGATAAATTTATTTCTTCGGTGAAGACTGCCATTTCATTTCATTCATTAGGATAATTTAGCATGGATAAGAATTCTTCTAGGTAACCCTTCACTCACCCAAGGTAAGCTTTTAAAAGTATTTACAATATTGAAATCTAATCTTGCTAGAGACTTAATTATCTCATCTGATTCAATACAGGAAAGAATATCCTCCTTATAAAGAAATTCATCTGAATCTTTTAAAAACCTTTTACTTGACGAAATTATTGTCTTTTTATCACTTGAAAAAGACATGTTATATTCGGTCCTAGAAAACCTTGAGTCTACTGTTAGATCTACCTCCTTACTCCAAGGTATAAATTCTTCGATCAATAAAAATTCAAGAAGAAGATCACCTTGAGAGCTTAAATTTCTTTTTACATCTTCTAATATTCCCTCATAGTCATTATTTTTTTGCCCCGCTATGACCAAAAAAGTATTATCCAGAAGAAGAAGTTTGGATGGCTTTTCATTAAGCTCAAAATTAGAATCAAATAACTCATTTCTCACCTTGATTTTTGAGATATTTTGATCGACTAGCCACCTTTCAGAAAATTCAAACCTTGTTTTGGCTGGCTCTAAGCCTATTGCTTTCTTGAAATCTAATTGAGAATCTAAAGAAATTAATAAGCCACAGTTTCCAGATCCAACATCTAAAATTACGTCAGAATTATTAAAGTTAATATATTCCATCAGAAAACGAACTAACAGTTTATTGTTGATAACAATATTCTTACGGTAATCCAAAATCTCAATTTCGCTTGTAAAATTATTGAGATCTTCTACTCCTTCGTATACGTTTTTAGTCATATTATTTTCTTTGTCTTAGAATTGACTCAGCAATTATAAAATCAATTGGCTCGTCGATATCTACAGAATCAATATCAGACATGATATGACATGAGGTCTTTTGAGTTATGAGGCTTTTTTCCTCTATTAGCGCCTCTTTATTCGTTACATAAATTCCACCATTTGGGATTACAAGTTCCTGAAGATTTTGTGAAATCCCCTTCTCTTTATTTGGTATTTCTCCTAAATAGGTTGTTAAAAGGTCCCTACTATCATTAAAAGTAAACATCCATTCGGGTCTCTCTCTAACAAGTTTGGCTGAAAATACTGACGTTAATTCAGGATTAGAGTCTAAAATCTCTATACAGATGTCAATGTCTCTATTGGTGGTAAAAGGAGTGGTTGGTTGCAAGGTAACAAGACTCTTTACTTTTGTTCTATTAATCTTTTCTTCGTATTCAAGAGCATGAAGAGATACATCTTCTGAGGGACAATCCCATGATAAATTTTTGGGTCTTTTGAAAGGAACTTCTGCACCAAAATCTTTTGCGACACTTGCAATTTCATCATCATCAGTTGATATTATTAATTTATCTACTTTATCCGAACTGAGTGCAGCCTCTATCATGAACGCTATAAGTGGCTTATCTCCTAAAGGAAGTATATTCTTTTTTGGAACTCTCACGGATCCACCTCTAGCATGTATTACAGCGAGATTTATTTCATCTACCACTTGTACCTCTGTGTAATCTTATCCTCACTTATATCAACCAAGTCATCCAGATTATCCCAGATTTTCCAGAAAGTCTTTATTACCTTATCCATCTCCTTAATACCATTGGGCCTGTTGATTGCGTAAAACCATATAAATTCCTCATAAGTTAACCTTTTTGCTATAGGCTGATCAAATTCTGGAGGCTGATAGTTCTTAGATATATCTGTCCAGGGACTTCCCTGTCCTCCGTAAGCAATTTTTTTTGTATAGAGTATATTTTCACTCATGAGCCGTGAATATCCAGAACCAACCGGCACTCCTTCAGCCTGGATAGCAGAAATAATAACAGACCGAGGCACTCCAACGACCTTCTCAGAATAAGAGAAACTCAAAATATGAGGAACTTCTAAAGATTTGAATTTATGAGGTTTCAATCCTTTTAAATCCTCTAAACCCTTAGAAAGATAATCTGAATTTTTTTTTCTAATGGAGTTATTTTTGTTCAGTTTCTTGAGTTGAGCTATTCCAATGGCTGCAGTTAATTCTGTCATTCTAAAATTATGTCCTATAAGGTTTACAAGTTCTTCTTTAGAAGTTGAATCGTCTGGATAAACTTCACCATGATTCCTTATTAATCTGCATCTGCGAGCTACATCAACATTATTTGTAATTACTACGCCTCCTTCTCCGGTCTGAAAGTTTTTAGTCTCCTGAAGACTTAAAATACCCACATCACCAATTGTTCCTACTAATTTTTTTTTGTACATTGTTCCAGGAGATTGTGCGCAATCTTCTATGACTTTTAGTTTGTGTTTTTTTGCTATCTTCATTATCGAATCCATGTCGGCTGATCTGCCCAAAAGGTGAACCACAAGAATTGCTTTTGTTCTTTCAGTAATAGCTCTCTCGATATTTTTTGGGTCAATACAGAATGTTTTGGGACAAACATCCACAAATACTGGAATAGAATTAAAGGTTAATATGCTCGTAGAGCTAGAAGTCCAGGACATTGAAGGTGTAATAATTTCATCGCCAGGACCTATGGAAAGTGCTCCGAAAGCCATAGAGAGGGCACTTGTAGCGGAATTAGCTGTTACTGAAAAATTTACACCAAAAAAATCGCTGAGATCAGATTCGAATTGTCTTATCATCTTACCCCCAAGAAAGCTGAAATATGAATCATCTCCTATATCTCTTGCCTCTTTAGAAGTAAGATTGACTTGATCTTTTATATTTCCACCACCCATAAAACGAGAAAACTGACGAGAGTCAAGCACCTCCTTCACAAGCTCATATTCTTTTTTGTCAATTACTACTGAAGAATGTAGTTTCCCTTTAAATGACTTAGGACCGCCTAACATTGCTAGCTTACTTTTCATTGTATTACCTTAAAAAACTTTTAATTACTCTTTGGACCTGGATTGCTTCGTTGATAGAGGAATTTAAGGAAACTCCGTCACTTATATAGTTAATTAAATTTTCAACGACCTTTTTAATGAGACTACCCTGATTCGGTTTAGAAATTTCTTCAACTTTAAGTTCCCTATATCCTTGATATCGGTTGCTTTCTTCATACCTTTCATAAACGAAATTCTCCCCATTATTTTTTAAGGTCAATCTTCCTTTTTCTCCAATTATACTTAATTCGAATACTAAGTTTTTATCGTTACCTATAGCCTGAATGTTAGCGAAAATATTATTCTTAAGTTTTATTATTCCTGAAACATCTGGGTCTTCGGCATTCCTAAGAATTTTGTACCCTTTTACCTCTTCAAAATCTTCTCCAGTAAGCATAAAAATTGTATCAATTAAATGCGATCCAATATTTTTTATCTTTCCAGGATAAATAGCATTGACACCAATGATTCTGCCCAAATTTTCATCGATAAATTGTTTAGCAAAAATGTAACGTTCATCCCATCTGCGAATATAGTTTACTGCAACAGATACGCCTTTTTGTTTTGCTAAGTTATCAATAGCAATAGTTTCTTCTAAATTCATTCCGCAAGGTTTCTCAATGATTACTCCTTTAAGTCTCTTATTTTTAAGTAATTCTTCAAAGACAGAAAAGTGAAGATGAGTGGGTGTACAAATAGATGCTATATTGAAATCTTCATTGTTCAATAAATCATCTATGCTTGAATAAAAAGATATTTGAGTATCATCGAAATAATTTAAAAAATCTTTCTTTTTGACACTAATGGGGTCAACCCCAGCTACGAGTTCAACATTCTTAGAAACATTATAAGCCTCGGCATGGCTCCAGATCCCCTCTCTTTTTTCCTTAGAAAAAGAAAAACCTATGTTTCCTAGACCTACGACAACAGCCCTATATTTAGTCACTTTTAGTTAATTTCTTTAATGTCGCACTGTATTGTTCCCACTGACCAACATCTGACCATGAATCCTCAACAACAGGATAAACGCCCACATTCATATTATTGGAAATTAGAATATCGATAAGATTATTCATATCTTGATGCTTGTTGCGCGGTATGAAGTTAAAAACTTTAGAATTCAAAATATAAACTCCTGTGACAATCAAGTTGTTGATGCTTGGCTTCTCTTCAAGTTTTTCAAGATTGCCTAATTTGTCAAGCACACAGACACCATACGGAATTTTTGTATTTTTTGAAGAACAAATAATAGTGAGGATGTTCTTCTTTTCTTTATGATATTTGAGAATCTCTTTGTAATCAGCATCTATTAAAATATCACAGTTTGATACAAAAAAATCACCTTTTAATTTGCTTTTAAGCAAAGATAAACCTCCCGAGGTGCCAAGAGGTTTTTTCTCGATAGTGAAATTTACATTATATTTCGGATCTAATTCTTGAAAGAAAGCCTGTAAGAGTTTGCTTTTATAGTGAGTTGTAAAGTAAAAGTTGTTGACACCGATATCAACAAAATTTTGGATGATGCTTTCGACAACCGTTTTATCATCTAGAGGTAATAATGGCTTTGGCAGGACTCTTGTAAACTCTGATAATCTACTTCCCATCCCCCCCGCCATAATTACTGCGGGTATGCTTATCTTTTTTTTCAACGATTTTTCTTTTGCAAAGACCTGTTCCCAACTTACAAGATCCACCAGTTTTTCCTCATCATCTATGATGGGTATGATGTCGTATTTGAATTTTACAAAAGCTTCTGTCAACTTAGACTTTTTTACATCCTTACTAGAGAAAGAGAAAAATTTATCGTTGTAAATCCCAGAAATTTTTTGAGTTAGATTGCCATTATTCTTAAGTATCGCCCTCCTAAGATCTCCATCTGAAAGAGTCCCTAGAACCTTCTTAGACTTTCCCATAACTAAGAGAGTCTTAGATCCTGAGAGATTTAGAACTTTTAGAGCATTTTCAATAGTTATGTTCTGACTGACTGTTAGCCTGTTTTTATTCATCAGTAATGATATGTTTCAAAGTGATAAAAGCTTCTGCATATTCTAATCCGGATTGACTACCTCTTAAAATCGCGAGAGATTTTATTGATTCTTCACTTCTAGGAAAGGGATGATTACTTATTTCAGATTTATAGATATTCATTATCTGTAATTTCCTATCAAGAAAATTAGTTATATTTACCCAAGTATTAGGTGAAAATTGTCTCGAATTATCTAAAGAGAATCCTGTTTCTGAAATTGTTTCGTAAACACGAACTATCTTAACGCCACTTCTAAAGGACTTCGTACATGCAGAAATAGCATCAAAGGTTACTCTATGATCTGTATGTGCATCATATCTGTAAGGAATGTAAATTATATCTGGTGAGCATTCGGACATTATTTTCGATAATTTATCAATGATTTTTGATAAGGGCATAGAATCTAATTTTGAAGTTTCAAGGTTCAACTCTTGCACAGATTTAAAGCCAAATGTATTTTTAACTTCTTCTATTTCTTTTTTTCTTTCATTTAACCTAGAAGGATTCTCTTCTGATGGCATTGAGGTCATTATGACCCAATGGATATCACATCCATCATTTTTATGTGAAAGAAGTGTACCAGCGCATCCTAAAGTCTCATCATCAGGATGTGGAGAGATGACGAGTACTTTATTCATAAATATTCTTTTCCTGTGAGATCTATTGAGGGCTCAATTTTCTTAAGTATTATCGAACCCTTGCCACATTGTATCTCTACAGAGCCGTTTTTAATTGAATTAATCTTACCTGGTTCAATATTTCTTTCAGATACTTTTGGTGAAATTTCAGAATCATAGACTTTGTAAGGTTTAGAATCAAATAAGAAATGAGCTCCTTCATATGGATGTGAAAGGGCCCTAACTAGATTATAGATTGACTCTGCCGTCATCCTCCAATCGATAAGCCCATCATTTTCAGACCTCTTTCTCCATGAATTGCCTTGGTCGGTGTCAAACTTCAGAGGTTTCAGTTTGTCATGGCTTATGTCTTTTATGATTTTGATAATTTGTTTTTTTGCTGCACTCTCAATTTTAAAGTAAAGATCAGCGGCTTTGTCTTTTTTTGTTATTGCAATAAATTTTTTTGATATGACTTGACCTGTATCAGCTCCTTCGTCCATTAAGAAAAAACATGAAGCAGTTCTGGACAAGCCTAGAACTAAGGACCAGATAATTGGATGTCTCCCTTTATTGAAAGGCAGATCACTTGGATGATAACCAATGATATATTTTTTGGGTAAGGAAAGGAGTTCTTTTTTTATAAGTTGGGGCCACCCAAGACAAAAAATAACATCTGGCTTTTTTTCCTTGGCCCAAGCTAAAGTTGGTCCAGAATTAATATCATCAGTACTGTGGAAAGAAATATTATTTTTTTTAGCAATTAAAGACAGATCAACAAAATCAGAGTTGATACCTTTGTTTTCACCACAAATTACACCAGAAATCTTGAAGCCTTTCGTAATTAATTCATTCAATATGCTCTCAGTAAATTTAACTTTACCAATTATTAATATTCGTAAATTAGAGGTCATAGAATTTCTTAATATTTGATACTGAATAATCATAAATTTTCAGATAATGAAGAATTTGCTCTAATGTATCCTTCTTGAAATACGGGTTTTTTTGATTTTTAATTTTTTTTGAAAATCGTTTTGAAATTAGAGTATCGAGACCTTGAGAAATTGCATTGTAAGATTCTTTGCAATTTATGACACTTGGTGACTGAATTCTACCTAGTTGTCTATTGCCAATATTAAGTGTACCAATACCAAAACTTGGAGCTTCAATGATTCCACTGGAAGAATTCCCTACAATAAAATCCATGTGCTTTAAGCAAGAAAAATAATTTTCTTGGCCAAAGGAAATCATATACATGGATTTATGATTATTTTGCTTGACGTAATCTTCGATCATTTTATTGATAATCCTGCCTTCTGAATCGGCATTGGCCATCGAGAAATATAAATTTGTATCCTTCAATTTATCGAGCGATCGTAGCAGATTACCAAATACTTTTGACGATTTTCCTTTTTCAAGAGTAACAGGATGGTAGGTGATAAATATATTTCTCTTATTCAGAGATAGGCCAACAAATTCTTCAAAGGACTTTTTTTTCATTAGGTGAAACCTTTTAATATTATCAATGCCAAGTGAGCCGACATGTTTCACAGTAGAAGGATTCTCTCCGAGTTGGATTATTCTTTTTTTATAATCTAAAGTTGACGCAAAATGAATATGCGACATCTTTGTGATTGAGTGTCTTATGGATTCATCAATCAAACCATGAGTTGCTTCTCCTCCGTGTATGTGACCTATCTTTATTCCAAGTATCATAGCTGCAATTGATGCTGCATAGGATTCAAATCGGTCTCCCAAAACTACAATCATGTCAGGTTTAAGTATTTTAAATGCATCTGTAAAACCCAATATTCCTAAGCCAATGGATTTAGAAGTACCTGAGTCTGTATCTGAAGATAAAAGCATCTCCACCTCATAATCAATTTTTATCTTATCTTTTTTTATCTCATCAACCGTATAACCAAACTCTTTGGTAAGGTGCATACCAGTAGCTATCAATTGAAGTTTTAGATCCTGATCTTTGTCGATAGCTTTTATAAGATGACTCATAAGCCCATACTCAGCTCTTGTTCCGGTAATAATACAAATCTTAGGTTTAAATTTACGCATTATCTAACTTAATTTGTTCATCGATCATGAAATCCTTAGAAGCATGTTTTCCCAAGACTTCGTACCATTTAGAAGCAGGAATTCCATCGCCTGGCCTTTTTAAGGTTAAGTTATCTTCTGTGAGTATCTCACTCTTTTTGATAGCAACTTTCGCTACAATGGATCGCCTTATATTTTTTTTGTTTTTTTCTTCTATCTTTGAAGGTTTCTTATCAGCCGAACCAAGTAATTTATCTATTTCATCAAAAGTATTTATCATTTGACGAAATTCTTTTGGATCTAAACTTGCTTTTTGATCTGGTCCAGGCAGTTCCTTTGAGCTTGTGAAATGCTTTTCAATAACTCTGATGCCCATCGTGTAAGCAACAGTTGGAACCAACAATCCTTGCGAATGATCTGAATATCCTATTTCTAAATTCAGAACTTCCTTAAGACTTCCAATTACTTTTAAATTGATTGTATCCAATGGAGCTGGATACTCTGAAGTGCAATGCAAAACAGTTATATCTTGAGGAGAAACTCCACCTTTAACTAATATTGAAATTGCCTCTTGAACTTCGTAAATATTTGACATTCCTGTTGATAAAATTATGGGTAATTTAAAGCTGGGCAATTGTGATAAGAAAGGAAGGTTATCAACTTCGCCCGAAGGTACTTTAATTCGTTTCATTCCTAAAGATTTCAGAAAAGATAGACTTTTCAAATCAAAGGCAGTTGATAAGAACTCTATTCCTATTCGTTTGGAAAATTGAGACAAATCCTCAAAGTCTTCATACGAAAGTTCAAACTTTTTGAGCATAGAAAATTGGTCATTTAAGTTTTTTTCGTAAACTTTTTGATAATCGGCTTTAACTGCACTCTTTGTAACAAGTTCTTCTGTAATATAAGTCTGAAACTTTACAACATCAGCTCCTGATTCTTTTGCAAGTTTTATTTGCTGCTTCGCTAGTTCTATATCTCCGTTATGGTTGACGCCAATTTCAGCAATGATGAGTCTTTGGTTATTCATTTCATCTAAATTTAGTATTGTTGGGTATGTCTTTAAAAACAAAAGAATTGGCAGAAACTATTGAATTTTTTCCCACAGTAACTCCGTTCCCCACAACTGCGCCGCTGCCAATAAAACAACTTTCTTCAATCTTTGCATCTCCATTTATTTTGGCACCAGTGGATATATGAACATTGTTTCCTATAAAAGCTGAGTGTTCAATAAGAGCAAAGTTATTGACAATGCAATTCTTACCGACGAAAGCGTGGGTATTTATTAGAGAAAAATTCATGATGATAGTACCCTCTCCTATTTTTGATTCACTCGAAACGTAAGATTTGGGTGAAATTATTGAAGGTAATTCAAAATTAAGCTCTTTTAACTCGTTAAATATTCTTATTCTATTGTCAGGTTCCTTAATTTGGCCTACTCCAATAAAAGCATGATCATAATATTTCCTTAAATCTTTTAGATTCGCGCTTTGATCCAATAGTTTTGTAAGCGATGGATGAGTTTCGGTCACAGAAAGCACTTTGTCTACTTCATATAAACCAGTCATTTTGATCACTTCAAGAGAAGAGATGGCATGACCTCCTCCGCCAATCATTAATAGTTTAACCATAGCTATTTACTGCATTACAAACTCTTAGCAAATCATTTTCATTCAATCCAACACTTGAAGGAAGACATAAAGAGTACTGCACTACAGACTCAGCTTTAGTGATGAAGTATTTCTGATAGTCTCTCAGAGCTCTCTGCTTATGATTTAATGACCAAACTGGTCGAGTTTCAATACCTCGATCTTTTAGATGTTTAAACAAGGCCCTCCAATTATCATGCATATCACTGTTCAACTGAACCACATTAAGCCATTGATTACTCAAACTATATGATGGAGCCTCTAAAATAGCTCTTCCTTTATCGGAATCTATATGTTTCTTGTAAAAAGAGTGGATCTCTCTTTTTTTTTGAATTTTTTCAGGAATTTTCTCTATTTGTGCAAGCCCCAACGAAGCTTGAATGTTTGTTAACCTGTAATTATAACCAACCTCATTATGAAGATATTCAATAGGGTCATCTTTAGCTTGACTGACTAAGTATTTAGCTCTCCTTGCAATATCAGCGTTGTCAGTCAGGATCGCACCTCCCCCGCCTGTCGTTATAATTTTATTGCCATTAAATGAAAGACAACCTAACAAACCTCCTGTTCCAGTATGAAATTTTCTTTTTTCTCCGTGATATATACTTCCAAGACTTTCACTTGCATCTTCAATGATGCTGATATTGTAATCTTTCCCCAGTTTTAAGGCGCGATCAATATCTAAGCTATTACCCCAAACATGCACAAGAATGATCGCTCTTATTAGCTTGTTTGTTGACTTGTTATATGTAGCGGAGTCCCTGCTATAAGTTTCTTCTTTCAAAAATTTTTCTAAACTGTCTAAATCAAAATTATGAAACTTATCGCAATCAAAAAAAACAGGTGATGCCCCGCAATAAGTAACTGCGTTAATTGGTGCTATGAAAGTTAGAGTTGGAACTAAAACTTCGTTGCCAACCTCAACGTCAGCCAATTTAAGACTTATATGCAAGGCTGAAGTGCCATTAACGCAAGCAATTGCATATTTTGTGCCCGTAAATTCCTCTATCTTCTTTTCAAACTGATCTAAAAAGAATCCACTAGACGACACCCAGGTAGAATCTATACATTCTTTAAGATACGTCGACTCGTTTCCGTCTAAATGCGGCTCGCATAAAGGTATTATTTTTTCATTATCCATAAAATTTTAATTAGATATGATTCTAAAATCATATAACCTTTTGCTAATTATCAATGAAAATAAAAAAGAAAGGAAATAACCAAACGCATTACCTATACAAGCACCTACTAATCCAAAACTTCCAATTAGAAAAAATTGTGCAGCTAATCCAATGATGCCAGATAAAAATGTACAAAATGTCACGAGATAGGTTTTCTTAGAGAAAAAAATTGGACGCGAAAAGAATCTGTATAAGCCATAAAAAAATTGCCCGATTATCAAGTATCCAACGAGGAATTCGGATTGATAAAATTGCTCATCTATAAATAGAGAAAAGATAAAGGGTGTTAATAGATAAAGTAAAAATCCCGAAATTCCCAGGATAAATATATTTAATAATAAGTATCTTGAGAACCTGCGCATACTTTTCTTGCTAGATTCTTTTAGGATCTCGTTGATGATAGGATTGACGAATAAATCAAAGGTAAGGATAGGTATTGACATCAAGCTTGCGACTACAGCAGCAACAGCTAATAATCCTGTTGAAGATAAATCAACAAGGCTCGTAAGAATAATTTTATCTGCTGAAGATAAAAGTACTACTCCTAGTCCATGAAAAAATAAAGGATAGCCATACGAAAAAATATCCTTCATATATTTAAAATTAAATGCAAAAGAAAGTTTGTTCTCCCTCATCAAAAATAGGAGCGATATGAGACAAAAAACTATCTGGGTAATAAAGACTCCGTAAACTCTTGACCTCCAATCTGGTAAAAAGCTAAAGACAAAAAATAAAGCTAACAAGTAGTTAGAAATACTGAAGGTTGAATTAAAAACCGAATATTTGAATGGTTTTTTTTCAAGATTCCACAATTTAAATTTATAGTCTTTAAGAGTAACGACTAATCCAGAGCAAAAAATTATTACTGAGAAAGATATTAGTTCGAAATAAAAAAAGAAATGAAGAACTAAAGCCAAGGAGATTAGTAACGAAAATATAAAGAAATTGAATATCAGGGAAGTGCTTACATAATCTCTGAAATTAATGGATTCTTTGTCCCAGAAAGCTCTAGAAACGGCAGCATTCGAGCCGAAAGAGATTAATATTGCAGAAATTTGAAAAAGTATTAAAAAATTTGCAATTACTCCATAATCAGATTTAGATAAAAGAGAAGTAAATACAGGAAGTAAAAGGAAAGGTAAAACTAAATTAATTCCGTTACTGGTTGCGTATGAGACCAGAGCCTTAAAATTTTTTAAATATATATGATATGACATTTTTTATGGTGCCCGGGGCCGGACTCGAACCGGCACGAAGTTGCCTTCGAGGGATTTTAAGTCCCTTGTGTCTACCAATTCCACCACC
>MDTD01199251.1_pt1 | contig 39405 bp, 47 predicted proteins | sample 811221 | NCBI WGS metagenome assembly MDTD01 (sample SAMN05326646, study PRJNA326480) | marine metagenome | isolation source: seawater | place: Pacific Ocean: South West | collected 2011
ACTCAGTTGACCTTTCTGCCCTTTAAGCTTGAACCTCTCGGTTTTTCCTTAATTGGCCAGTTAAGAGTTGCCTCTTAATTAATTAAATTAAATCATAAACAAAAAAAAATTGTAATCACTTAATGGTTGTCACCATATAAGTGTGTGAGTTAAGTGGATAAATTTTTATTGCAAGTCTTATCTATCCAGCCTCCTCCTAACAATTTATCCCCAAATTCATCTTTTTTATAAAAGACGCAGGCTTGTCCAGGTGAAATCCCAGTTTCATCTTCCAAAACTTCAACCTCAGCCTTTTGATCGATAATTTTTACTTTTGTCCTTAACAACTTTCCAGTAGATCTAACTTTTGCAAATACCTCGCTATAAAATTCTTCTTTTTGACCTAAAATGTTTAAATCTCTCAATATCATTTTTTTTATTAATAAATTTTTTTTTGAACCTACGGTTATCGAATTTTTCTCACTATTGATTTTGATGACATACATTGGATTTTTACCAGCAATTTTAATTCCCCTTCTTTGACCAATAGTAAAATTAATTATACCATCATGCGTACCAATTATTTTACCAGTTACGTCAATTATATTTCCAGGTTTAAAAGATTGAGGTCTATACTTTTTAATAATTGAGCTATAATCACCGTTTGGAACAAAACAAATATCTTGGCTATCTGGCTTTTCTGCAACATTAAGTCCTAAATCACTAGCTAATTTTCTAGTTTCACTTTTTTCTATTTCTCCTAAAGGAAATCTTAAGAAATCAAGTTGTCTTTGAGTAGTATTAAACAAAAAATAGCTTTGATCTCTGTTATGATCTTTAGCTCTATACATGCTTGCCATTTGCCCATTCGCCTTTCTAGACACATAATGCCCGGTAATAAGTGCATCCGCATTTAAATCCTTTGCATATTTAAATAGATCTCTAAACTTAACAGTTTGATTACATTGAACACAGGGAATTGGAGTTTCACCAGAACTATAACTATCAATAAAAGTGTCAATCACATCAGATTTGAATTTCTTTTGATAATACAATATTTCATGCTTAATATTTAAACGATCCGAAACTCTTTTTGCATCCATTATGTCTTGACCAGCGCAGCACTGCCTATTACTTTTTGTGCTTGATGTGTCATCATAAAGCTTTAAAGTTATACCTGTTATGTCATATCCTTCCTCTTTCATGATACCCGCAACCACAGATGAGTCTACACCTCCTGACATTGCCACAACAACTTTAGTATCTTTTGGTTTTTTATTAATACCTAGAGAATTCATTATTATTGTGTATATTACATCTAAATAAATTTTTCTATAATGCAATTTGATCTAGAACCAGGTGATTACGTCATTTACCCAATTAAAAAGGAGTGGGGAATAGGTCAAATTCAATCCATTATAAAGAATAAAGTTACTATCAACTTTGAAAATAACGGTAAACAAGTAATAAATATAGATAATGTTGTTTTGGAGAAAATCAATAATGACTGAAAATGAATTAAAAAATATTACCGAAAATTTAATTGATACATTTAAAATAGCTGGTGAAAAGTCTATATCTCTTTATAGCAAAGGACTAGATATAAGAATAAAAGATGATAACTCGCCTGTTAGTAACGGTGACATTGAAGTAGACAATCTGATATCTAAAAAAATTAAAGACCTGACTCCTAATATACCAATTGTATCAGAAGAAACTGTTAACTCAAAAGTTAAAAATAAATTCAAAACATTATGGCTTATAGATCCAATTGATGGGACTAAAGAATATATTGCTGGAAAAGACGAGTACACTCTAAATGCTGCATTAGTAATAAATCAAGTTCCTGTTATAGGTTTAGTGGGAGTGCCTAGGAAAAAAAGATTATTTTATACTTTTGGTAAGAACAAAAGTTATTTATTAGATAATGATAAATTAATAAAAATAGATTGTAAAAAAAAAAACCAACTAAATGAGATAATTGCTTTATCTAGTGTTCATAAACCTTCAGACAAAATACTAAACATATTGAAAGAGTTTAAAGTATCCTCTATCGTTAAAATGGCGAGTTCTTATAAATTTTGTGTTATTGCAAACGGTGAGTTTGATATTTATGCTGCTCGAGAAAGAGCTAATGAGTGGGATTACGCTGCTGGACATGCGATTGCCGCCAATGCAGGTGCAATAATTACAACACTTGACGGTAAACCTTTTTTATATGGAAAAGAAAGTTTTGCAAATCCTAGTCTTCTCATAAAAAGAAAAAAAAATTTAAATGATAAGTAAGATCTTAACAATTATTTTATCAGTCACGATATTTGGAGTACTAATATTTATAATAGTAAAAAATGCACTTAAAAGAAAAATTGATTTTTTAGTAAAAGAAAGTAAAAAAAAATCAAATAATCTTAAGTAATTTTTCAAATTCTGATTTATCTATTTCTAGTATCCTTTTTGAAAGTTCATAGCTAAAACCTGCCCGAGCCAATACTCCCATATCTTTTTTATAAAAAAGTTCTCTATTTGGTGTTGGTCTAGATGCACCAATTTTTCTTCTTTTACATAGCTTTATTGCAGAAACAAAATCAGGTTCAATTTTGTTTTCCTTAATTTTTTCTAAACTTTTTTTTATTATATTTTCCTCTAATCCTTTTATTTTGAGAGTTTGATTAATTTTATTTAATGAGTATCCTCGTTTCATTAAACTCCTCGCTTTCGAGTCCGAATACATTTCGTCATTGATAAGACTGTTTTCCTCAAGGTTTTCAACTATCTTGTTTATGATTTCGCTAACTTCTTTTTTAGTTTTTTCTCCTCTAAATTTAATAAGGTATTTTTTCATTAAGTAGATCTTAAGTTGTTGTTTAGATGGGCTATATTTTTCAATGTATGAAAACGCCAAATCTTTTAAATTAGTAGCTAAATCATCAAAATCTTTTTTATTTAATGTGGGATTCATTTATTTAATATATTATATTATTTTTTATGTTAGAAAACATGCAAATATACCTTACATTAGAAAATATTTATAACTTTGCTAATTTAGGAGTACTTCCCTTTTGGTTAATGCTAATGTTTTTTCCCAATGAAACCATAACTAAAATTATAGTACACTCAGTAGTTGCTCCATTAATTCTATCTGCAGCATATGTCTATATTGCAATTAATATATATCTGGAATCAAATATCTTTGAAGTTTTCAATCTATATTATGGTCTAGAAGACCTCTACGCAGTCTTTTCTAATGAAAACTTTTTATTAATTTTCTGGCTACATTTCCTATCAATAAGTTTATTTGTTGGTTCATGGATCTCACGTGATTGTATAAGATTTAATGTTCCAAAATTTATTATGATTTTGGTCTTAATAATTACGTACTTTACTGGTCCAGTAGGATTAATATTTTATTGGATTATAAGAATATTTTTTGCAAAAAAAATTTCCTTTAATGATTAAACCTTTTGATTTCTATTTCGATTTTATAAGCCCATACTCTTTTTTGGCTCATCAACAAATTAAAAAAATTGAAAAGAAATTTACGATAAAAATAAATTATAAGCCAATTCTTCTTGGTGGTTTACACAACTTACATGGAATAAAAGCTCCCGCGTTTATACCTTCTAAGGCAAAATTCATGATTCGAGATTGTAAATTAATAGCTGAAAAAAATAAAATTAAATTTAAATTTAATTCTTATTTTCCGATTAAAACTGTCAATTTAATGAGAGGAGTTTTTGTTGCAGAAGAAGATAATTTTAAGAGTTATTATATAGATCAGATTTTTGAGGCTGTATGGAGAGATGGTTTAAATATGAATGATCAAAATATAATTGACCGAGTTTTGAAAAACTTAAATATTAATCCTAAAACTTTTTTTTTAAGATTAACAACGCAAAATAATAAAGAACTTCTTAAGAATAAAACTAGTGAGGCTTATCATAAAGGCATTTTTGGGGCTCCTACTTTTTATATAAATAATAAAATATTTTGGGGTCAAGACAGATTAGAATTTGTAGTGCAAGAAGCCTCGAAATAATTGATTATTTACTCTTAGAAACAATTTCTAAACCTTGGTTTTTTAAAGCCTCGAAGCCGCCTTCTGCATTAACGGCGTTTTCAAAACCCATATCATTCAATGCTTTGGTTGCTAATGCCGAACGCCAACCAATTCCACAGAAGAGGACCATTTTTTTAATTTCTTTTATTTTTTTTTCTTTGAAATACGGGCTAGAAGGATCGAGCCAAAATTCCAGCATTCCTCTTGGGATGTGTATCGAATTTTTTATTGTTCCATCTTTCCAGAGTTCTCTTATATCTCTTATGTCAATTAAAGTAATTTCACCATTTTTAAGTCCTTCATGAACCTCTTTTGGTGTCATTTTTTTTATAACCTTGTTAGCTTCTTCAACTAATTGTTTTGCTGATTTTATATTCATGATATTACATTAATTAATTTAAAGACTAATACAATGAGACAAATAAACAATAAAAAAAATAACATTTTTAAAAAATTTTTTATAAAGATTTGTCGATTCTTTGGTTTTGAATTAATTGATCAAAACAAATTACTAATACCAACCCGCAACAAGAAATTAACCGAGACGATTAGCACTGCTGGACAAAAGTCAATTAATATTCCTTTGGGAGAGGTTAAAATAACGAGGAAAATACAAAGTTTAGATATAATTGTCAGAACTTGTACAAAAGTAAAAATGCTTACTCAAAATAAAGAAAGAGTTTTTGAGACTAACAAACTTGAATACACACTTAGAACTATTAAATCAATCCTAGAATCTATAATGGAAGCAAAAAAATATTTTTTCATTAATATAAATTTAATCATAGTAGATCACGATTCCTCAAAAGAAAATTTGAATCAAATTAAAAATTTGATTTCATCTTATAAATTTGATTTTAGATTAATTAATCTGGATATAAACGAGTTTAAAGATCAAATTAACAAAATCAATGAGATGAAAGAAGAGGTTATTGATAATCAAATATCAAATATGTCTAATATTTGGAAATCTTTTGAGCTCTCTAAGTCTAGCTCTGATTTAATATACTTTGTTGAAGATGACTACCTGCATAAGAAGGAGGCTTTAAAAGAGATTTTATTTACTTATGAAAGAATTTCATCTCAAAAAAAGTGTGAACTGATAATAATTCCTGCTGACTATCCATATCTTTATTCGAAAATTGAAAATACAGAAATTTATCTTGGTGATAAATACCACTGGCGAAAAGTAAATGAGTCACTTTGTACGTTTTTAACTAGTAAAAAAATTTTAGAGAGGAATTGGGAAAAATTTACTAGTATGTGTAAATTTGAACATTATCCATTTGAAAAACCTTTACACGAAATCTACATAGAAGAGCTGTGCATTTCCCCAATACCTTCACTGGCAGTACACTTAACTAATATTAACTCTATTTATGGTATTTCTCCAAACGTAAATTTAGAAAAACTCTGGGAAGATAACGAGCCGTAAAAACTAGGCCCGATTTCTCGGGCCTAGTTATAACTACAAACGAGGGGAATGTAATTAATCTCTTATTGCGTAAGCCACCACGCCGATTTCAGCTTTATCGGTGCCTAGTTTTTCAGCCTCTTTGCTTATTCTTAAACCAGTTGTTGATTTTAAAGCAATAAAAACTGCGTACGACAACACGAAACTGAAACCTACTACTGAAAATGTTCCAACGAGTTGAGTACCGAAGTTAGTTTCACTATTTGTAAAAGGAACGATCAAAGTTCCAAAAATACCTGCAAACATGTGAACTGGAATTGCGCCTACAACATCGTCTAATCCAAAACCTTCTAACATTTTAGTTCCAAAATACATTATCACTGCACCTACCGCTCCAATAACTAGAGCTGCCACAGGACTTGGAGTTAGAGGCTCAGCTGTAATTGCTACAAGGCCTGCCAATGCTCCGTTTAGCATCATGATAACATCAGTTTTTCCTCCGATTAACCTACTTACTGTGGCACCAGCAAATGTGCCGGCAGCTCCAGCCAAATGTGTATTAACTGCAATTTTGCTAATTGCTGTTACATCGTCGAAAGTTCCCATTGCAAGTTGACTCATTCCATTAAACCCGAACCAACCGAACCATAATAAAAATGTTCCAAGTGTTGTTAGCGGTATACTTGATGCAGCAAACGGAACCATAACTCTTTTTGCGCCAGTTCCAGAAAATCTCCCAGTTCTAGCACCCAAAACGATAATACCGGCTAATGCAGCTGCTCCACCGCATGCATGCACCAAAGTTGACCCTGCAAAATCAGAAAACCCAGCTGAGCTTAACCAGCCGCCTCCCCATTGCCAGCCCATAGAGATAGGATAGATGAATCCAGACATTATTACCGCGAATACAAAAAACGGCCAAATTTTTATTCTTTCTGCCACAGCACCAGATACAATAGAAACAGTTGCACATACAAACATTGTTTGAAAAAACCAATCAGAGCTATCTGAGTACCCTGTGTCGATTTTAGAGCCTTCACTCCATATAGCGAAAGAACCTATATAACCACCTTCAGGAATTCCATAAGCCATTTGATAACCAAATAAAAAAAATATTATTGAGCATATAGCGAATTTTCCCACATTTTTGGCTGCTATTGTAGAAACACTTTTGTTTGTTACTAAACCACTTTCTAACATACAAAAACCTGCTGCCATAAAAGCAACTAAGACTCCTCCAATGTAGAAAGCTAATGAGTTAAAAATATACTGACCCTCGGCTGAAACAGTTGTTTCCGCGAAAGCAGAAGCCGAGACACTACAAGTTGCAGCAACTACGGCAATTAATTTAAATAATTTATACATGATTACTCCTTTGTTAAATTATTTTGCTTATAACTAATTTGATTTATATGAGAACTGAAATGAAGAAATCTTAGCTATGCAGTTTTTGCAAGTAGTTTAGCCCTTATTTGATATTATCAAACAAGGGCTAAAATTAACGTTTATCTGTTAAACATTTCTTTTAAGCTTTTAGCGGGTAAAAACTTAACTTTCTGGGAAGCGGCTATTTGTATTGACTCTCCAGTTCGTGGATTTCTGCCTACTCTAGCTTTTCTTTTAGCTACCTTATAAGTGCCAAAACCAGCTATTTTAACTGTGTCATCATTTTTAAGCGCATCCAAAATTATCGTAGTAATTGAGTCAAAAGTTCTCTCTGCATCAGCTTTGCTCTGACCCAATGTGGACGATATTTTAGCAACTAGTTGTTTTTTATTCATTTATGCCCCTTTTTGTTATTCCTAATCTCAACAAAAACTGAGGAAAATCAACAATTTTTTTAGTATTAAAAATAAATATTAACACAATATATAGTTATCTAATTATTGTTGATTTTATTAGCTTTTTTAACAATTAAAAAACCCTTAAAAAACGCCTAAATCTTTAAGGTCATTAATAGTTGTAAATATCATGAGTGAAAACAACAAAAACAAACCGATTCGAAAAAAACCCTCTTGTGTTCTCTGCTTTAATGGTCTCCCAAGAATTTTTTCAAAAAAGTAAAACATCAAATGTCCTCCGTCTAACAATGGTATTGGAAAAAGATTAATTAAGCCTAAGCTTATAGATATGTATGCCATGATACTTAAAAAAGCTACAACACCATATTGTGTAACCTGACCGGTGATTTTTGCAATTCTTATAGGTCCTCCCAATTGAGAAGTATCTCCTCTTCCTTGGAAAAGCGAGCCTACAAATTTTATAGTTGTCTTGGTCACAAACCATGTTTCTTGTGTTGCATAGTATAAGGCCTTAGCTGGGCCTAATTTTTCTTTATTAAGCTCATTATTTAATGGCGAGACTTTTATCCCAATAATCTTTTTGTTTATTTTATTCCCGAAAGAATCTTTTGAAACTATCTTTTTTGGTTTTACAATGAAATTTAACATCTTATTACTTCTTAGAATGGAAATTTTGATAGTTTCTTTAGTAGCTGTATTAATTAGAGTTGACACCTCGAGAATACTTTTTACTTTATTATCATCTATAGAGTCTATAACATCATCCTTTTTTAAACCAATAATGTATGCCGGGCTGTCTTTTTGCACCTCTTCAATTTTTGCAGGTGTAAAATCTTTTCCTGAAAACATATAAATTAAAGAAAAAATTATGATACCAAGTAGAAAATTTGCTAATGGGCCACCTGCAACAATTAATGATCTTTGATAAAGTGGTTTTAAAACAAAAAGTCTTTTTTGATCCTCACTTTTGTATTTTTTGATAATTTCATTTTGCTCTGCTTGGCTAAAAACGTTTCTATCACCAAAAAATTTAACGTAACCTCCAAGAGGTATCAAACAAAATTTCCATCTTGTTCCATTTTTATCATTAAATCCAAAAATTTCTTTGCCAAAACCAATTGAAAAATCTGTTACGCCAACACCATATTTTCTTGCAAAATAGTAGTGTCCATACTCATGAATAAAAACTACTATAGTAAGTAAAATTATAAAAGGTATTATAAAATTTAAAATTTCCATTCATTAACCTTACTAAAAAGAAAATTTCTAAAAGCAATTAACTTTGCATTTTTTTTTAACGACTCAGGATAAACAAAATGTGTTTCTGTTGGTTTTCCAGGCTCGGTAGGTAAAACTTTTGTAATACCGTTAACATTATGGGCTATATAATCTGGTAAAGCTGCTAAACCTACTCCACTTTGCACTGCTAATAATAATCCGTAAACACTATTAACCTTCATCTGTGACTTTCTTTTCTTTCCATCCTTGATTCCTATTTTTAGTACCCAATCAGGATTGTAAACTGGTGATGGAGCCCCTTTGCCATAAGTAATGAATTTATGTTTATCTAAATCTTTTAACGATTTTGGATACCCATTTTTTTCTAAATATTCATTTGATCCGTAGATATGATAATTAAAATCAACGAATTTTTTTTGAATTAAATTAAGTTGTTTAGGCCTTCTCATTCTTATAGCCACATCTGCTTGGCGAGTGGCCAAATCAAGCTCTCTATCATCAAATATAAGTTCAACTTCTATTCCAGGATGAAGATCCATAAATTCTTTTATTCGAGGGGTTAGCCAGGTAGTTCCAAAACTTACTACTGTTGTAACGACTAGTTTACCATTAAGTTTATCTTTTTCTTCACTAAGATTAGACTCTACATCTTTTAGCTTCGAAATCACCTCGTGAGCAGTTTTGAATAAGTATTTACCGTTATCAGTTAAAACCAGCCCCCTTGCGTGTCTCTCGAAAAGCTTTATTTTTAGGTCGTTTTCCAAAGATTGTATTTGCCTACTTATTGCAGATTGACTTAAATTTAGAATAGTCGAAGCTTTTGTAAAACTACTTGCTTCAGCAACAGTGTGAAAAATTTTTAGTTTGTCCCAATCCATAACAATTATTTATTAAATCTTATTTATTTGGATTTACTATTGCTCTTCCAAAAAAATCACCTTTTAAAAGTTTCGGATATGTTTCTAAAAGTTCAGAAAAAGAGAGTTCTTGAGTAAAAGATTTTAGTTTTGAAAAGTCAATTAGTTTTGAAGCTTCATTCCAAACGAACGCTCTTCTCTTCAAAGAAGACCCGGATGAGTCAATCCCCCAAAGTTTTACACCTCTAATTATAAAAGGCATAACATTGGTATTAATTTTTATTCCTCCCGCATTTCCGCAAGCGGCAACAATTCCACCAGGTTTAGTCTGTGCAAAGATTTTTGTTAAAGCAGATCCACCGACTGTATCTACGACCCCATCCCAAATTCCTTTTTCGAGTAACTTACTTTCTCCCTCAAATTCTTTTCTATCAATTATATTTTTTGCTCCCAAATTTTTTAAATAATCATTTTTATCTTTTTTTCCGGTAACCGCATGAACAGCATAACCCATTTTAGATAATATCATGATTGAAATGCTCCCAACGCCTCCTGTTGCTCCGGTAACTAATACGTCTTTAACTTTTTCACCGAGAAGTAATTCTTCTTTTGCTTTAACAGCGAAAGAGCAAAGTAGTGCAGTAAAACCTGCAGTACCAAGCATCATAGATTTTTTTGCATCTAAGTCTTTAGGTATTTTTACTAAAAAATTTGAGTCAACTTTTGCATATTGTGCAAAACCTCCAAAATAAGCTTCTCCAACTCTAAAACCTGTTAAAATTACTTTTTCATCCTTCTTAAACTTATTATCCTCACTTTCTATGACTGTTCCTGAAAAATCTATACCTGGAACGAAAGGAAATTTTCTGACAATTTTTCCACCATTATTTAAAATTAGAGCGTCTTTATAATTTAAACTTGAATAATCTATTTTTACTAAAACATTACCATCTTTTAAATGATTAGTATCAATTTCTTTTATTTCTCTAGAAAATTTTTCGTTTTGATTATCAATTACAATAGCTCTAAATTTTTTTGACATCTATTTTGCTATATATCTTAAATATCTATTTTGATAGCTTAAATCTTCTTTGAAAGAGCCTAGAAAATAATTGGTTACTGTTGTTGTCTTTTCTTTTTTTACGCCTCTCATTGTCATGCATTGATGAGCTGCATCTATTGTTACAGCTACACCTTTAGCATCTAGCGCTTCCATTAATGTTGAAGCTATTTGCATAGTTAATCTCTCTTGAGTTTGTAATCTTTTTGAAAAAACTTCAACTGTTCTTGCTAATTTACTTAGACCTACAACTTTTTTATTAGGAATGTAAGCAACATGAGCTACACCAATAATAGGAGCCATATGATGTTCACAGTGGCTCTCAAATGTAATATTTTTCTCAACGACCATGTCGTCGTAATTACCTACATCGCCGAAAGTCTTTGATAGATCTTCTTCAGCACTCATCTTATAGCCTTTAAAATATTCCTTAAAAGCTTTAACAACTCTTTTAGGAGTTTCGATTAAACCTTCTCTGGAGGGATTTTCTCCAATCCAAGTCAAAATAGTCTTAAAAGCTTCCTCTGCCTGTTTATCTGTAACTTCAGGGTTTTTTGAAGAAGTTTTGTCTATGTCTTTAACTAATTTCATTGATTGAAGGTTTTATAGGACATATTTGATTAATGCAAATTGCTATTTTGTCTATTTTTCACTATTTTAAAGACATGTTTAAAAAAAGAGAGAGTATTTATGAGGTTGAGGAGGGTAAATTCTTATCTCCTAAGTTTGGAGAGGATGGGCTCATTCCTGTAATAACTACTGATCATAAAACCCAAGAAGTTTTAATGCATGGTTTTATGAACTCCGAGGCTCTGAAAAAAACCTTAGAAACCGGTGAGGCTCACTATTGGAGTAGATCAAGAGGTTCCATCTGGCACAAAGGCAAGACAAGCGGATTTATTCAAAAAATTAAAGAGATTAGAATTGATGATGACCAAGATGCTATTTGGATGATTGTTGATATTGGTGATGGTGCGAGTTGCCATGTTGGTTATAAATCATGTTTTTACAGAGCCATACCATTGGTAAAAAATGAAAATTTTGAAAAAATTGAAATGACTTTTAAAGAAAAAGAAAAAAAGTTTGATCCAAAAAAAATTTATAAAGGTCAACAAAATCCTACGAAACTATAGATGTCCAATTCAGATCAAAAAAATGTATTTGGTGAACCTCTCGAATTATGTTCAAACGAACCCTTAACTGGATGGTTTAGAGATGGATGTTGCAATACAGATAAGAATGATAAAGGTTTCCATACTGTTTGTGCAAAAGTAACAGACGAATTTCTCATATGGGCAAAAAATGCTGGTAATGATTTAATTACTCCACATCCCGAATTTGGTTTTCCAGGGCTTAAGGATGGAGACCGGTGGTGTGTATGCGCTAATTGGTTTGCCAAAGCGGTTGAAGCAGGCAAAGCATGTCCAATTTACTTAAAAAAAACAAATATTAAAACACTTGAATTGATACCTGTTGGAAAACTTAAAAAATTTGCTTTAGACGTTTCTTAATAAAATTTTACACCCTTGGTTTTGATAATAAGATCTAAATCTTTAAATTCTTCACAATTGCAATTTTTAAGGACGTCAAGTCTCTCTTTAGCTTTTTCAATTCTATTAGTTTGGACATATAACTCACCTAGATACTCATTAATTCCATTGTGATTTGGATTTATTTTGAGACCCTCTAAATAATACTTTTCCGCTACTTCAAAATTACCGATTTTTCTTGAGGTAAATCCCATGTAATTTAAAATATCAGGATTATTTTTATCGGCCTTATAAGCTTTGTTTAAGGTTTTAAAAGCACGTGAATACAATTTTTTTGCTTTATCATTTTTTTCTTTTTGTTCTAACTTACTTGCTCTTTTAACTAATTTCACAGCATCTTCATATAAACTTACCTTCGAAGGACCGGAGTCACTACTATCTGAACCTGCAGCTAGAAGTAAGCTGTTTGTGAAAATAAAGATTAAAACAAAAAATATTTTTTTCATATTCACTTATTACATTAATTTTTATTAATTATCATGCGACAGATGATCTTCCACCATCAATACCAAATATTTGACCCGTTATCCAAGAACTTTCTTTATTCAATAAAAAACTTACAAAAGCTGAAAAATCATCTCCGGTACCTATTCTTTTTAAAGGATGCATTTTAGCAATACTCTCAGCTATTTTCTCATTTTTTAACATTGGGGCAGCAATTTTTGACTTAGACAAACTTGGTGCTATGCAATTTACTCTCACATTTGGTGCAAACTCAGCTGCGAGTGAAACTGTTAGACCTTCTACAGCAGCTTTTGCTGAACTAATAATGCTATGATTCGTAAAACCTTTTCTGGCCGCTACAGTGGAAAATAAAACGATCGAACCTTTTGTCTTTTTTAATTTTTCGTGAGTTGCTCTTATAATTTCTGTAGCGGAAATTAAGTTTAAGTTAAAACATTGCATGAAATCACTTTTTTTTGTTAATTTTAATGGTTTCAAATCTATCGAACCAACACAAAATGCTAAACCGTCAATATCTTCATCTCCAATATCATTTAAAATTTTTTCACAGTAATTCTCTGTAAGCATGTCAGCTACTGTAAAAGATGAATTTAATTGATTGGCTAAATCTGAGAGTAAACCCTGATCTCTAGCAACTAAATGCACCTGATCTCCTTGAGAAACTATTTTTCTAGCTAATGCAGAACCTATTGAACCTGTTGCACCTAAAATTAATTTTTTCATAATTATTTGTAACATTAAATATGAAAAATTGTAGTATACTAATGACGCGCTTTTAAGGAAAAAACAAAGATTTTTAATGATGGAAGAAGTAAAAGACAATATTTGTGAGGAATGTGCGGAAGAACACGAAAGTGTGAAAAATAATTTTATAATGTATGGATATAAAGTTTGTCAGAGTTGTTATATTTCAAAAACAATTTTTCCAATCTAAAAATTCCTAAATAAAACTAAAATCATAATTAAGAAAAATGCCTGTATTAACCAAGCAACAATTACTACACCAAATGCTCTCCACAAAGAATTATAATCAAGTGCAGATTTTACTCCAACGACCATACAAGCTAACATCCAAAAAGCTGAACCTATAAAAGTAACAGTCATTAAATCTGGTGTAATTCCAAATACTCTAATAATTCCTGGTGCGCTTGAAAAACCTATTGTCCTAAGCAACTCTCCATGATTGCTTTTTGTTTGCTTTTCAGGAAATAGTTTTACACCTACAAAATAAATTACATAAGCCCATACGTACCAACTAATTAATGACATTATCGGAGCTATTAAAAAATTAGAAACACCTAAGTGTAATGCTCCAACTCCCGCTGCTAAACTTGATAAGACAACAACACCTCCTGCCTGAATTGTTGCATTCTTATCTTTTTCTACTTCTTCATATAAATCTGTATCAATCTTAATAGCTCTAAAAATTCTGTTTAAAAAATTATTCATCTTTTTATAAATGGTCTTAAAATTTTTAATATCTTTTTATGTAACACAATATTTGAGGAGGCGATAATGTTACCACCTCTTTCTGGAATTTCATTTTTCCAAGTCGTAACTACACCCCCAGAATTTCTAATTATTGGTATTAAAGGTAGTATATCATATGGTTTAAGATTTGCTTCAATTACTGCATCAACCCTCCCCTCTGCTAAAAGACAGTAGTTTAATGCATCAAATCCTGCCAATCTAAATGTCCATCCAAATTTTTTAATCATTTTTAGTTGTTTCTCGTAAGAAAGTATTCCATGAAAGTTTCCAATCATTTTTATCCTTTTAATGTTTTTTTCCAAAGAGGATCTAAGTAATTTTTTTTTATCTTTTTTAATAACAAATGAACTTTTATAATCATTTATATAAAACTTACCTAAATCAGGAAAGTTTGCCAATCCAATTTTGGATAATCCTTTGTAAGAAAAACTTACAAGGTTTGACCATGTAGGGGCACCAATGACAAAAGCTTTAGTACCATCAATTGGATCAATAGACCAACTAAAACTATTTTTAGTTTGTTTGTGTCGAAATTCTTCACCAATTATTCCGTCTTCCGGAAAATTATTATTAATCATTTTTCTTATATATTTTTCAAAATCTTTATCAAAATTAGTTACAGGGTCGTAATTTTTTAATGATCTAGATTTATTTTTAACTCTAAGGTTAGTAAAAGATTTTTTTTCATAATAAAAATTTAATTTTTTTGGTAGATTTTTTAAAAATTGGAATTGTTTTTTGTAATTCATTTTTTAATTTAAAATCATAATAGAAAAATTTAGTACTAAAGCATAACTTGACCAAAGTAAATATGGCAACATTAGATAAAAACTTAATTTGTTTAGTTTTTTGTAAAGCCACATTAAGTAAATTATGAAGATTATTATTATGATCAAATTTAATAAAGCTAAAAAAATTTGATGAAAACCAAAAAAAACTATACTCCAGGAAGCATTAAAAAATAGATGTATAAAATAAATAATTAAAATTTTTTTATTTTTAAATTCATTCCATATATTCCAAACAGCAATTGACATAAAAATATAAAGAATAGTCCAAACTGGAGCAAAAACCCAAGAGGGTGGATTAAAAAATGCTAAATTTAATTCCGAATACCAAGGTTCTTTGAAAGTATTAGTTATATAACCACCTATTGCTGAAGCAATGAATGTAACTGATATTATTATAAAAAAAGAAGAATATTTATTTTTCATAATTTGAGGTATAAACAATTTATGTCAGAAAATCAGAAAAAAATTTGGATAACAGGTGCTAGCAGCGGTATTGGTAAGGCTGTAGCAGAAAAATTTGCAAAAGAGGGTTGGAGAGTTGCTGTATCTGCTAGAAGAAAAGAATTGCTTGACGAATTAGCCAAAAATCAGAATATTGAGTCTTTTCCTTTAGATGTTACAAACAAATCTCAAATAGATGAAGTATTTAAAAATATTCTAATCAAATTTAATAGTTTAGATATATGTTTATTTTCTAGCGGAACTTATGAGCCGAAAGATGAGCAAAATATTGATCCAATTAAGATTAAAAATGTAATAAATGTTAATTTTCTTGGTGTAATAGATTGTGTGAAAACTGTTGAGGAATTTTTTAAAACTAAGAAATCAGGACATATTTCAATTGTATCTTCGATAGCAGGTTACAGAGGATTACCTAACTCTAGTGGCTATGGCCCATCCAAAGCTGCATTGACTAATTTTACTGAAAGCATTTATTTTGATTTTAAAAAATTCGGAGTTAGAGTCTCAGTTGTATCCCCAGGTTTCATTAAAACTCCTTTGACTGATAAGAATGAATTTCCTATGCCATTTTTAAAAGGCCCTGATTATGCTGCAGAGAAAATTTATAAAGGTTTGGTAAAAAGTAATGCGTTTGAAATCCATTTTCCAAAAGCATTAACTTTAACTTTAAAATTTTTAAGGATTTTGCCCTATAAACTGTATCTTTTTTTAATAGACAAATTAGTCAAGCGTTGATCTTGAGACAAAAAGTCTGAACAATTAAAAGTAAAATTTAGTAATATATTGAATGAAAAAAAATAAAATTTATAGAAATATTTTGGTAGGAGGATTTTACTTTTTTTTAATCAAGGGATTAATTTGGCTTGTGTTAATTGGTGCAACTGCTTTAGGAATAGGTAAATTTTTTTGATATGTATATTGCAATGAATAGATTCAAAATAGTAATTGGAAAAGAGAAAGCTTTTGAAGAAGTTTGGAAAAACAGAGAAACACATTTAGAAAATGTGCCTGGATTTAGAAAGTTTAATTTAGTAAAGGGAGATAAAAAAGAGGACCATACACTTTACGCGTCACACAGCATTTGGAACTCTAAAGATGATTTTATTAATTGGACAAAATCTGAAGCTTTCAGACTTGCACACAAAAATGCTGGCCAGCATCAAGATTTGTATATAGGTCATCCTAACTTTGAGGGTTTTGAAAAGGTTATTTGAAAAATTATATTAATGGATACAGAAAATACAGATAAAGAGTTTAAAGTTTTAAATTTAACGATTGAGAAATTTTCTCTTTGGTATGGAATTTTTTTAGTTTTGTGGGGAATAATAATTAGCTTCATAAGTGGAAGTACATCTGCTACCTCTTATATTCCATCTTTCCTTGGTTTACCTTTAGTATTTTTTTCTTACCTTGCAATAAAGTTTATATCAAAAAAGAAATTATTTATGCATATTGTTGTAATTTTTGGTTTAATTATTTTTCTTGGGGGCCTAGATGTAATAAGATCGCTCATAAATGGAAATGCGTTTGAAAATTTCTGGGCAGATGTTTCTAAAATTATGATGCTTTTGACTGGATTATTCTTTTCGATACAATGCGTAAGATCTTTTATTTTTGCAAGAAAAAATAAGGCACAATAAATTTAAAAATACTATAAATTCGACTCAACAAATTCCCAATTAATTAGTTTATCAAAAAAGTTTTCTAAATATGCTGGTCTTTTATTCTTATAATCTAGATAATAAGAATGCTCCCATAAATCGCAACCCAGTATAGGCTTCATGTTATGAATAAGTGGATTTTCAGCATTTGGTGTTTTACTAATAGATAATTTTCCATCTTTAATAGATAACCAACACCATCCAGATCCAAACTGAGTTATACCAGCTTTTATAAATTCTTCTCTAAATTTTTCAAAACTGCCAAAATTTTTTTTTATTTTTTCTTCAAGTTTAGACGGAACTTTTCCACCTCCATTTGGTTTCATACACTTCCAAAAGAGGTTGTGATTCCAATGCTGGCTTGAATTATTAAAAATTCCCGGTTTGTTTTCCATTGATGATTTTTTAATTATATCTTCTAAGGATAGATTTTCATAATCAGTGCCTTTAATAAAATTGTTCAAATTAGTGATATAAGTTTGATGATGTTTTCCATGATGTAAATCCAAAGTTTGCTCTGACATTATCGGAGATAAAGCAGAGTTAGAGTAATCTAATTTAGGAAGTTCGAACATTTTAATCTTTCACAAACATTACAGTTAGTTCAGCCACTTTAATACCAAATTTAGTCATTGTCGCTCTATTTATTGCCACACGCTCGTCTTGCATAAATATCCAGTCATCAAAAGTAACCTTAATATTTTTACCTTTTACTGGCACAAGTAATACGTACTCAAATTTAAATGCTGGACCGTATGAAAAGCCTTTTGCAACTCCGACTACATCTGATGCTGTTCCTTCATAATTATGTTCGCTAATTTTTTTTATGGTCCATTGACGTGTTTGTCTTTCTCCGTCGTTCCAATTAAAAACTTCGTCTAATATTAGTTTTGAACCATCCCATTTACCGCTAAGATCTGCTTTAAATTGTCTTGTGACTTTTCCAGATCTATTTTGCAATACACCCCAGGCCTTAACATTTCCTGATAAATAATCTTCTATTACTAATCTTGGTGTTTGGTCTTTAAAGTCGGTAGGTTTCATCTTATTTGCACATCCTGTTATTAAAATTAATAAAAAAATTACAGTAATTTTTTTCATTAAGAGTTTCTATTAGACATTGAGAATTGAATCAAGTTAATGTTTCTAGATTTAAAACCACCTTCGCAATAAGATAAGTAAAATTCCCACATTCTTTTAAAATAATCGTCAAATCCTAGTAAACTTATCTTTTGCCAAACACCTAGAAAATTTTTTCTCCACGTTGCTAATGTTCTGGCGTAATCATCTGAGTAGGTATTAATTTTTTCAAGTTTAAGGTTATTTTTTTTAATTAAAGTTTCCATAAAATTTATTGAAGGTAAAAATCCTCCTGGGAAAATATATTTCTGAATAAAGTCTTCATTTCCTCGGTATCTATCGAATAAGTCGTCTTTAATAACAATGCCCTGAATAGCCGCAGTTCCATTATTATTTAATACTTTTTTTATAGTTTTGAAATATTTATCCATATATTTTTCTCCAACCGCTTCGATCATTTCTATAGATGCAACATGATCGTATTTATCATTTAAATCTCTATAATCTAAAAATTTTACATTTACTTTATTATTTAATCCTGCGCTGAATATTTTCTTCTTAGTGTATTCAAATTGATTTTTTGAAATTGTAATACAATCAACACTTACATCATACTTTTTTGCTAGAAATTCTGTAAATCCCCCCCAACCACATCCAATTTCTAAAACTTTATTTCCATCTTTTACATTTAGCAAATTTATTAGTTCTTGAAATTTATTTTTTTGTGCGCTCTCTAGATCATCTCTGTCACTTTTAAAAACTGCGCTTGAGTATGTTAAGGTTTTATCAAGCCATAAAGAGAAAAACTCATTACCTAAATCATAATGTTTGGATACATATTTTATACTCTTAGATTTAGTATTTGATGCAAATATCTTTTTTAAAAGATTCTTTATTTTTTGTAATTTCAAACTCCCTGAAAAAGAGTAAATAATGTTAATATTTCTTGCTGTTAATTCAATTAAGTTTGTTAGATTTGAGGAGTAAAAATCCTTTTTCATATGTGCTTCTCCTAAAGCTGAACTACCACCAAGCACAACATTTAAATAAAAACGAGGATTATTTATTTTAATATCTGCAAATAGTTTGCTCTCTAGATCGCCAAAATGAAAAACTTTTCCATCGTAATTAATAAGCTTTAAATTTCCTTGAGAAATATTTTTTAATTTATTTAAAATAAACTTTTCTGTGATTTTTACCAAACTCATTAGTATTCCTCAAAACTCAGGTTATTTTTTATTTTAGAACTTCTTTTCCTATATATTGCTCCTTTTCTCCACAAAAGTAATGCTTCAAAATGTATCGAACTAATTATTTTTACTGTCATTAACGGATATCTAAAAAAATTAATTACAAGTTGTTTAAAATTTAATTCTTTTTTAACTCCAGTTTGTGTTGCCGTTAAAATAGTACCATTAGCGTCTGTTTGTTTAATAAAAACTGTGAGTTTTTCATCTGGATTTAACAATCTAAAATTATAGTAAGTTTCCATATCCATAAATGGTGATACATAAAATTTTTTTTTGCATCTTTGGGCTATATCCTGATTATCCTTAATTTTAAAAATATAAGTATGTTGTTCATTAAAAGTATTTTTTACCTCGTAAAATATTGCTATTAATTTATTTTTCTCATAACAATAGAAAATACTTAGGGGATTAAAAACATAACCAAATATCCTTGGATAACAAAGTATCTTGATATTTGTAATTTTCCCTTGAATATTAAATTTTTTAACATTTTTAATAACCCACTCTTTTAAAGACCCACCGTCCCTATTGCCATGATCGTTATTATAAAAACTAAAAATATTAAATTTGTTGTGTGAAAAAATACTAATTGATTTATCCAATAAGTCTATTTCATCTAAATCTAAAAAAAGTGAAAATGTTTTATATTTAAGGAAATGTCTTACAGGCTTAAACCTTGTGTGTGTAACTTCCCCATTATACATGCAAGAGTTCATTTTAACTTTTAAAATTTTTTACCATTTCAATTGATGATTTTAACCCATCCTCATGAAAACCGTAACCAAAATAACTCCCACAAAACCAAGTCCTTTTTTTACCCTGGATAGAATATAAATCTTTTTGAAGAAGGGTATTCTCTGAGTTGAGATAGGGATGAGTAAAATTTACTACTTTAATTATAAAATCGTCACTTATTTTATAAATTGGATTTAGTGTTAAAAAATAATTCTTATTTGTTCTCAAATTTTGAAGTTTATTTAACCAGTATGTTATACATGTCTTCTCTCCCTTTGAAATTGAGTTCCAACTAGACCAAGCTCTTTTTTTTTTTGGCATCAAACTTTCATCAGTGTGTAAAAATGCTTGATTTTTTACATAGTTAAACTTGCTTAAAATATTTTTTTCTTTTTCAGTTGGTCTCTCCAACATATTAAGGCTTTGATCGGCATGTGAGGCTAAAACTACATGGTCATAATCTATATACTCATTATCAAACATTAATCTTATATTGTCATTAGTTCTGATAATTTTACTTACTTTATAATTTTTGAATACTTCTCCACTAATTTTGTCAGTAATTTTTTTAACATAGGTCCTGCTTCTATTGGTTACAGTAAACCACTGCGGCCTATTTTTTAATTTAAATAAGCCATGATTACTAAAAAAATTTAAAAAAAACTTAATTGGCATTTCTTTTGCTTTATCAAATGGCATTGACCAAATAGCAGCTACCATTGGAATTAAATGGTATTCTACAAAATATTTTGATAATTTTTTTTTTTTCAAAAAATTACCTAAAGTATCATCTTTTAAATCATTGTTAAGTAATTGGGGTGCAGTCTTATAAAAAGATAGTATTTCTTTGATCATGATTAAAAATTTTAAATTTAGTAAGTTAAACTTATTTACAAAGATTCCACCGATACCACTTCCACAATATTCAATATTACTATTTTTAATAGATACTGAAAAAGACATATCGCTCTTTTCATAGGGAATATTTAAATCTTTAAAAAAATTTACTAAGTTTGGGTAAGTAACCTCATTAAAAACAATAAAACCTAAATCAACTGGGATTACTTTATTGTTATCTTTAATTTCATAAGTATAAGAATGCCCACCGAAGTGATCATCTTTCTCGAATAGATCAACCTTAAATTTTTTTGATAGAAAATATGCTGCTGATAAACCTGAAATACCTGAGCCGATAACTGCAATTTTCATTAAAAAAAATTACGCAGCTTCATCTTTATACTCGTCCATAGAAGGACAAGAGCAAACTAAATTTCGATCACCATAAACATTGTCAACTCTAGCAACTGGGGCCCAGTATTTATTGTTTTTTACATACTCAGTAGGAAAAGCAGCTTCCTCTCTTGTGTATTTATGATTCCAATCATTAGAGGATAGCTCAATATAGGTATGCGGAGCATTTTTTAAAGGATTATCAATTTTATCAAATTTTGAAGTCTCAACCAAATTTATCTCTTTTTTTATTTTTATAAGTGCATTGCAGAATTTATCTATCTCTTCAAGATTTTCACTTTCTGTTGGCTCAATCATTATAGTACCTGAAACTGGCCAGGACATAGTCGGAGCATGATAACCAAAATCTATTAATCTTTTAGCTAAATCCTCTTCTGAAATTCCTGAGCTAGCTTTAATAGGCCGAATATCAATTATACACTCATGGGCAACGTTTCCATTTTTACCAGTATATAAAACTTTGTAATCCTTAGATAATTTTTTTGAAATATAATTTGCATTTAAGATTGAAACTTGAGATGCTTTTTTCAACCCCTCTGCTCCCATCATTTTAATATACATCCAAGATATTGGAAGTATACTAGAACTACCCCAGGGAGCGGCTGAAACAGCTCCCATTCCATTTTTTGGGCCTGCCTCTTTAATAACTTCGTGAGTTGGTAAAAACTCTGCTAAGTGTTTTACACATGCGATAGGGCCCATACCTGGTCCTCCTCCGCCGTGAGGTATACAAAATGTTTTATGTAAGTTAATATGACACACATCAGGTCCAAATCTTCCGGGTTTTGCTACACCAACAAGAGCATTTAAGTTTGCGCCATCCATATAAACTTGACCACCATGTTTATGAATAACTTCACAAATTTCCATTATTTTTTCCTCAAAAACACCGTGTGTCGAAGGATATGTAACCATTAAAGCAGCCAAATCTTTGGAGTATTTTTCTGCTTTATTTTTTAAATCATTAATATCAACATTTCCGGCGTCATCACAATTAACTACCACCACTTTCATACCACACATTTGAGCGCTTGCCGGATTTGTTCCATGGGCTGAGTCTGGGATCAAACAAACGTTTCGATTTTCCTGCTTATTGTTTTCATGAAATTTTCTTATGGTCATTAAACCAGCATATTCACCTTGAGCCCCAGAGTTAGGCTGCAAAGAAACTGCGTCGTATCCTGTAATTTCTTTTAAATCATTAATTAAATCGTTAAAAAGAATTTTATAACCTTCCATCTGGTTTGTTGGTACAAATGGATGAGGTAGCGAAAATTCTTTCCAAGTTATTGGTATTAATTCAGCTGTTGCGTTCAGTTTCATCGTACAAGAACCTAAAGCTATCATTGATCTATTCAAGGCAATGTCACAATCTTCAAGTTTTTTTAAATACCGAAGCATTTCAGTTTCAGAGTGATATTTATTAAAAACTGGGTGAGTTAAATATTTTGAGGTCCTTAGAAGATTTTTTGGAAGATTGTCTAATTCAACCTTTGTATCTTGTTTAACAGTTTTTGAAATTCCGAATATTTTCAATAGTAAATTTACATCATTAAGTTTTTTGGCTTCGTCAAAAGCGACTGATAAACTTTCGTTATCAACTTTTCTTAAATTTATTTTTTCATCTAAAGCAGCTTGAAAAATAGAATTTGTTTTTTCGTTTGTTTTAATTGTAACTGTATCAAAAAAATGATCTGATAAAATTTTATAACCACCAGATTTTATATTATCAGCAAAAATTTTAGCCAATTTAGATGTTCTATTGGCTATTTTTTGTATTCCCTCGGGCCCATGATAAATTGCAAATGCAGCTGAGATGATAGCTAATAGTGCTTGAGCAGTACAAATGTTACTTGTTGCTTTATCTCTTCTAATGTGCTGTTCCCTCGTTTGTAAAGATAACCTGTAAGCTTTTTTTCCATGTCTGTCCTTAGAAACTCCAATAATTCTTCCTGGCATTGATCTTTTAAACTCTTCTTTTGTAGCAAAAAACGCCGCGTGAGGACCGCCATAACCCATCGGAATACCAAATCTTTGTGCGCTACCTACTGCTATATCTGCTCCGAGCTCGGCTGGGGTTTTTAATCTGGCTAATGCCAATAAATCGCAAACTAAAATTGCCTTTCCATTTTTTTTATGAATTTGACTTATGCTCTCACTTGGATCAATTATTTCACCTAAAGTTCTCGGGTAAGATAAAACACCGCAAATAATATCTTCATTAATTTTCGAAAGATCTTTTTTTTCATCACCTATGATCAATTCTAAACCGAATGGATTGGTTCTTGTTTTAATGAGATCAATAGTCTGAGGATTGCAATTATTTGAGACAAATATTTTTTTTGAATTAGTTTTATCCAGTCTTTGACTTAAGCCTACTGCTTCTGCTGTAGCTGTTGCCTCATCTAATAAAGACGCGTTTGCAATATCCATACCTGTTAAATCGATTATTGATTGTTGAAAATTTAAAAGCATTTCAAGGCGTCCTTGAGCTACCTCTGGTTGATAAGGTGTGTAAGAAGTATACCATCCTGGATTTTCTAAAATATTTCTTAATATTACATTTGGGGTGATTGAATTGTAGTATCCCATGCCAATAAAATTCCTAAAAATTTTATTTCTTTTGGAAATAGATTTTAATTTTTTCAAAGCATCGTTTTCTGATAAAGGTTCATCAACTTTTAGATCATCTTTTAACAAGATTTTTTCTGGCACGGTATTTTTCATTAAATCTTCTAAAGACTCATAGCCAACATATTTTAGCATTTCCGATTGGTCATCGTCTGAAGGTCCAATGTGTCTTTTAATAAATTCTTTTGAATTGTCGTCAATCATTTAATTTGGATTCTCCTTGCAAAATTTATCATATTCATCTTTAGACATAAGTGTATTGAATTCACCTTTATCTTTTACTTTTAATTTAAAAAACCAACTTGCGCCCTCTGGATCTGAATTTACACTTCCAGGATCATCTACAATTGCTTTATTTCCTTCAGTGATTTCTCCTGAGATAGGCGAGTAAACATCGCTTGCTGCTTTTGTTGACTCGACAACTGCTGCTTGACCCTCTTTCGCAACAGATTTCCCTGTTTCAGGGACTTCAACAAATACGATATCTCCTAGCATCTCCGTGGCATGTTTTGTGATACCAACTGTTGCTATATCTCCATCTAAAGAAACCCACTCATGTTTTTTTGAAAATTTTTTTTCACTCATATTTGCCTCTATTTTTTGACATAACTTTTTTTATAAAATGGAAGTTCTGAAATTTTTCCTCCGTATTTTTTTCCTCTTATTTCAAGTTTTATCAAGGTTCCAACTTCTGCATAATTTGATTTAACATATCCCATCGCTACCGGCGCATTTACGCTTGGGCCAAAAGTTCCGCTAGTTACAAAACCTATTTCAGCGTCAGTAGAAGAGTATATTTTTGTATTTTCCCTTGCTATAACTTTTCCATCAGGTTTTATACCTACTCTAATTTTTTCACTTCCATTAGTTAATAAATTTTTAATCTTTTCCCATCCATTAAATCCACCGATTTCTTTTCTTTTTTTTGCAATAGCCCACTTTAAATTTGCCTCAACTGGGTTAATTTTTTCATTCAGATCATGACCATATAGGCAAAGTCCCGCCTCTAATCTAAGTGTGTCTCTTGCACCAAGACCAATTGGTTTAACGTCATTTGAAATTAAAAAATCAATTAGTTTTTCAACATTTTTATTAGATATAGAAATTTCAAAACCATCCTCTCCTGTATAACCTGATCTTGTTATATATAATTTTTCACCATCGTAATTAAAATTACTTCCTGTCATGAATTTTAGGTTAGAAACACCCGGAATTAATTTCTCTAAAATCTCAACAGCTTTAGGACCTTGTAAAGCTATTAATGATAAATCATTATTTAGTAGGTACTTATGATTTTTATCTAAAAGGAGTGAAATATGTTTGATATCATTTTCCTTACACGCTGCATTTAAAATTATACAAAAACCCCTTTCAGTTTTAGTCACGATTAAATCATCTATGATTCCACCATCTTGATTTAGTAAAAAGGAATATTTTGAATGATTAATCTTTAGGGATTTTAAATCTGCAGGTATGATTTTTTCCAAAGCAGAGGTTAAAGTATCGTCACCTTCTAAGAAAAATTGACCCATATGTGACACATCAAAAAATCCTGCGTGTGTTCTAGTCGAAATGTGTTCTTTTACTATGCCTTCTTTATACTGAATTGGCATTTCGTAACCAGCAAAAGCTACGAACTTAGCTCCAAGATTTTTATGATAATTGTACAAAGCTGTTTTTTGTGTTTCCATAATAACTCTTCTTCAACTTCCCATCTGTCCATGTACCTGAGAGATTTAATCCTTCGGTGAGGCTTTAGCCTTCTTTCCAGAGTTATTACTTTAACGGTCCTTTTGCCTGAGAGTTTCCTGGGCTGTTGCTCCTTCGGCGCTAAATTTAATTAGTCTCTCCCGTTAAGGAGACAATTGACTAATTTTATCAAAAAGTCAAATCTAATTATTTGTATCCGAACCCTTTTTATCAAGGGATTTTGTCACAATTGCTAAAATTATTATTGCACCTCCTAATAACACACTCAAAGGGGGAATTTCATTTAAGAAAATCCATACCCAAAGTGTTCCGCAAAGAGACTCGAGTAGCATTAAAACACCTACAGTGATAGATGGTGTTGACCTTGAACCAATAGTAATACAAATAAAACCAAAAGCTAGTTGAGGAACTCCTAAAAGAAAACCCATGAGAATATCGTTTAAAGAGAAAATTAGATTTTCACTTAATAATAGACCATAAATTGTACTAAAGATTCCTGAATAAAAAATTGCAGGCACCATATCTACGTGAGGATATTTACGGATAATGATTACTAAAATAGAGAAATTTATTGGAATAGCTAAAGCTACAATGTTTCCAAATAGTGATCCTTGGTTAATTGAGTCTCCAACCATAACACCAATTCCAAGCATCGCTAATGAAATGGAAATAAAACCAATGAGAGAAATCTTTTCATTTAAAAAGAAATAACCCATTATTGCTAAAAATATTGTTTGAGTGCTAATAATAAAAACTACATTAGCTACTGTTGTCTCAGTCATAGAAACCACATATGAAACAAAACTAAGCGAAAGAATCAGTCCACCCAAAAACCCTGGCTTACCAGAGTTTTTAATTATTTTAATTGTATCTTTTTTATAAACTAATGATAAAAAAATTATTAAAGCCAAAATAAAAAATAACGATCGCAAAAAAAGAATTTGCCAAATATCGTTTGTCTCAAATAATCTTACTATTAAACCACCCCAACTTAAAAAAAACCCTCCAAATAAGACTAATATATATCCAGGGGTGTTATATATAAATTTCATGAAAGTTTTTTCGTTATTTTGAAAAAATACATGTTTAATGTCAAAGATCTAAGAATGAAAAATATTATTAATGAAATCCAAAGTCCATGATTACCAAATAACTTTAAAAAGTATAAAGAAATTAAAACATACAAAGAAACTGACATAATCATTGCATTTCTCATTTCTTTTGTTTGTGATGCGCCTATGAATATACCATCAAATTGATAGCAAAAAGAAGCGATAGGAGGAATTACAATTAACCAAAATATATAACCATATGACAAGAATCTAATTAAATCTAAACTGGTGAATACATTAATAATTTGTCTAAAGAAAAGTAAATATATAATAGATAAAATCAATCCTGTAAAAAAACTTAGTTCAAAAGAATTTCTAACTGTTAGCATAAAAGACTTTTTAGACTTCGATCCAACAGCATAACCCACTATTCCCTCAGAGGAAAAAGCATAAGCGTCTAAAAAAAAAGACGTCATTATTATAAATTGTAATAATATTGAATTAGCTGCTAAGAAATCTTCACCTAGTTTTGAACTTAAATAGTTCATCCATAAAAAAGAAAAGGTCAATAAAACTGTTCTAACAAAAATATCAAAGTTTATACTTAAAAGCTTTATAATTTTACTTTTAAACAAAGCTCTCTTTAATCTTGGTATTACTTTAAATTTCTTAATTATGAAAAAGTAAGTATAAATTAAAAAAATTATTATTGTAAGATACGATGAAATTAAAGTTCCAAATGCGACTCCTTTTATATCAAGGTTTTGATAATTTACTAAATAAATGCTAATAAAAATGTTTAGGAAACAAAAAAAACATATTAAGGTACTTGAAATTTTTGTTTTTTGAAGTCCCAAATAAAAACCAGTTAAAACATAGATAACAAGCTCTGCAGGTGCCGAAAAAACTCTGATAAATATGTATTTTTTAATCAAGGAGAATGTTTCATCTGTAACCTCATAAAAAAGATCTATCAAATTTACTATCGGGACATATAAAAAAATAATTAAAAAACCAATTATAAGAGCCATTAAAAGATTTCTCATTACTGTTAATACTATTTCACTATAATCTGATTTGCCGAAAGATTGAGCAATCATACCAACGGTTCCCATCCTAAAAAATCCAAAACTCCAAAAAATTAAACTTATTACGGCTGTTGAAATACTTGCAGCGACTAAAAACTTTTCGCTACTCAAGTGTCCCATTAAGATGGTATCTGTTATTCCTACTAATGGAATAGCTAAATTTGAGAAAAAAATTGGTATTGAAAGTTTAAAAATATAGCTCTTGGTTACGTTGGCGGGGTGTCTCATTAGAGCCATAAATTTAAAATTAATTATATTGAGAAAAGAAATTCATAACTTTCATTTATTGATAATATTCCATAATTTACAAAACCACCCACAATAAGTTGGATTGCAACTATAATAATTACAAACAGTCCTACATAACCCAACCATCTGTTTTCTTTTATATAATTTGCAAAAAATGAGGCTAAAGTCGCCACTAAGAAAACTGATAACAATAATCCCGTTATCATTAAATAATAGTAATCTTTGGCAGCTCCTACTACGCCAAGGACGTTGTCAAAACTTAACACAATATCGGCAACTAAAACTCGATACACGCCTCTTCCAAATGATACGGACTCTTTAGATTTAACATCTGGAGACCTTACCCTTTTTGCAGCAAATAAATCCTGTCTAATATTATTTACAATCCAAAGTAAAAGCAAACCGCCTATAATTTTTATGAATGGATATTCAAGCATTATATCCACGCCAAAAGCAAAAACAATTCTGAAAGCAAAAGCTGCTGCAACACCCCAGGCAATAATTTTTCTTCTGTTTTGTGGTGCAAAACCTGAAGCTATTAACCCAATAATTATGGCATTATCTGCAGCCATAACAATATCAATTAAGATTATTTGAATAGAAATTACTAGCTGCTCTAACATTGTTCAGTCCTTTTATATCTACAATTTTTACAAGAATAAAGAATTTTTTATTTGCATCCACAAAAAAAACCCTTCTAGCTTGAACTAGAAGGGTTTAATTTTATTTAAATTTTAAATTTAAAATTCGTAACCAAACGATACTTTCAAAGCCCATGTATCTAAGTCAGCGCTGATTTTGTTAGTTTCAGAAGCAACACTGTTTCCTGTAGATGTTAATGATAGACTTTCAAAGTCAGTAATTTCATAAGCGAATTTTATTCTTGTACTGTCAGTTGGTTTACTTTTAACTCCAATACCATAATTAAATCCGTCTAATGTTGCATTACCATAGTTACCACCATTGCTAGATTTTGTCTCTAATGTGTTTACATCAACCTGAGCATAACCTAGTTTAGCAAAAAAGTTCTCACCGAATAATGGAACTTCAACATAGTAGTTGAAATAATCATCTATTTCAGCTTGAGCCTTAAACTGTCTTGTGTCAGAATTAGTGGTAGCATCGCCTGTTACAGATGTCTCTGTATCAGTTCTAGTTCTTACTTTATCGCTTACGTCAGCAGATGCTGGAATATGTTCTATTCCAAATGCGTAACCGCCATCTGTTATGTACTCAGCATAAATAGATCCGATGAATACATCGTTATCTACAGCTGCAGTATTTGTAGAAGAATCAGTTTCAGAACCTGTTGTACCTGATGTTTCTTTACCATCAGCTTCAACGTTCATGAATGCTCCTGAAACTCCTAAACCAATAGACCCAGCGGTCAAATTAGTTGACGAAACTACTAAAGCAAAAAGTACTGAAAAAATTGATATCGATATTTTTTTCATATTTTTCCTGTAAATTATAGTTAACTATAGGTTCATTTAAGATGTTTATTTCAATATGTAAATATGAATCTTCACAACCAACAATTGCGATTACCTCAAAAAAACTCCATTTTATTGACATTTTATGTTGTAATTTTGTCACATATATAGGCAAAATTCTCACTTATTATCGAGTGATTGTCTTTTTATAGAATCTAAAAAATACCGTCTTTTTTAATTTTTTTGCTGCTGTTTTTTTTGATTTCTACGTTCAATTTTCCCAAATCTTTAGATTTAAGACTTTTGAGATTTTGAGCAAACTCTAAAAAACGCTTGCTTTCTTTATTCGTTACAAATCCATCAGTCAAAGTTTTAAATTTATTGATGTAGTCTGATCTTACGAATGGTCTAATACCACTTGGATGAGCATCGGCAACTCCAATTTCATCTTCGATCACTTTTCCGTCTTTCATCGTAATAACAACTTTGCCTCCAAAACATTTTTTTTTTGGATCTGGATCATGATACATTTCTGTCCATTTCTTATCCTCAAAAGTTTCAATCTTGTGCCAAAGGTCTACAGTATTTTTTCTATTAGCCCGTTCTTTTGTGTACGATTTTATATGATGCCACTTACCATCTTCTAAAGCTACCGCAAAAATATACATTATCGAATGATCCAAAGTTTCCCTACTTGAATTTGGATCCATTTTCTGTGGATCATTAGCGCCTGTGCCAATAACGTAGTGAGTATGATGACTAGTATAAATTTCAATTTTTTTGATATCAGATATGTGATTTACTTTTTTCCTCATTCTTCTTGCAAGATCAATTAGAGCTTGTGATTGATATTCAGCTGAATGTTCTTTTGTATATGTTTCAAGAATTGCTTTTTTTTCTTCGTTCACCTCGGGTAAGGGTACAAGATATTCTTTTTCAGGTCCAGAAAGTATACGAGCTATTACACTGTCTTCGCCTTCATATATCGGGCTAGGGGCGCCTTCTCCTCTCATACATCTATCAACAGCTTCGATTGCTAATTTTGCTGCGTGTGCGGGAGCAAAAGCTTTCCAGCTAGAAATTTCTCCTTTTCTAGATTGTCTAGTTGATATTGTCGTGTGCAAAGATTGTTGGATAGCTTGATAAATTATATCAGTTTTTAATTTTAATAAAGTACCTAATCCAGCAGCTACACTAGGCCCTAAATGAGCTATGTGATCAATCTTATGTTCATGAAGACAAATTCCTTTGACTAAATTTACTTGTACCTCATAACTTGTTAGTATCGCTCTTATTAAGTCGATACCTGTGCAATTCATTTGTTGCGCTACAGCAATTAAAGCAGGAATATTATCTCCAGGGTGACTATAATCAGCGGCTAAAAAGGTATCATGAAAATCTAATTCTCTAACTGCTGTGCCTTTAGCCCAAGCAGCCCACTCACAGTGAACCTTGATTTTTGGACTCAAACCAAAAACAGTTGAACCATTTTTTCTCAAGTGCGCTAGAGCCATATTCCTTGCTGAAATAACAGGTTCTCTATTAAATGAAGCAATAGCGACTGAGGCGTTATCAATTATTCTATTAGAAACCATTTCAATTGAGTCTCCATTCAATCTGGATTTGTCAGAAGCAATTTCGGCAATCTTCCAGGCTAATTGGTCCTCTTTTTTTAATTTTGCAGATGATGGATGAGTTTTTACTTTTATATTTATCATTCTTAATTAAGCATATTTCTTAAAACATATTGAAGTATTCCACCATTTTTATAATATTCAATTTCATTTTCAGTATCTATCCGGCTTAGTAATTCTATGGTTTTACTTGAGCCGTCTTTATATTTAATCTCACATGATACCTTTGCCCTTGGCTTTAAACCTTTTTCAATATTGATTATTGTGATTAGTTCCGCTCCTGAAATATTTAATTTTTTTCTATCAAATCCCTCTTTAAATTGTAAAGGTAAAACTCCCATTCCAACCAAGTTCGATCTATGAATTCTCTCAAAACTTTCTGCAATAACTGCTTTAATGCCAAGTAACTTTGTGCCTTTTGCTGCCCAATCTCTAGATGATCCAGTTCCATACTCTTTACCTGCAATCACAACGAGATCGTTATTTCTTTTTTTGTATTCCATTGCAGCATCATAGACGCTCATTACTTTTCCATCCGGCTGAAGTGTAGTAAAACCACCCTCTGTGCCAGGTGCCATCTCGTTTCTGATTTTTATATTTCCAAAGGTTCCTCTCATCATGACTTCATGATTTCCCCTTCTGGCTCCATATGAATTGAAGTCTTTTTGTTGTACTTGATGTTTCATGAAGTAGTCTCCAGTTGGGCTCTCTTTTTTTATAGTTCCTGCAGGTGAAATATGATCAGTTGTAACGGTGTCAGCTAGTAATAGTAAAATCCTGGCGTCCTTTATTGGTCTAAAACCCTCAGGTTTATCTGGGAGATCATCAAAAAAAGGTGGTCTTTTTACATATGTGGAGTTTTCTTCCCAATTATAAATATCGCTATCGACGGTATTGATGGCTTTCCACTCTTTAGATCCATCAGAAACATTTGAATATTTTTTTTTAAACATGTCAGCGTTTAAAGAAGAAAGCATTAAATTTTCAATTTCTTTATTACTAGGCCAAATATCTTTTAAAAAAATATCTTTTCCGCCTTTATCTTTTCCAAGTGGAGATTTGAAAAGATCAAACTGCATGTTCCCTGCTAATGCATAGGCAACCACTAATGGTGGGGATGCTAAGTAATTAGCTTTTACATCTGGATTAATTCTTCCTTCAAAGTTTCTATTACCAGACAAAACCGATACTGCGTACAAATCATTTTTATGTATAGCTTCCGAAATATTTTCGTTTAAAGGTCCAGAATTTCCAATGCAAGTTGTACAGCCGTATCCCACAAGATTAAATCCTAATTCATCTAAAAATTTATTTAACCCCGCTTTCTCAAGATAGTTTGTTACAACTTGTGAGCCGGGAGCTAAAGAAGTTTTTACCCAAGGTTTTACTCTCAACCCTTTTTCAAAAGCCTTTTTTGCTAAAAGACCGGCACCAAACATTACGCTCGGGTTCGATGTATTTGTACAAGACGTAATAGCCGCAATCACAATATCTCCATCTTTCAGAGTAAAGTTTGCGTTTTTAACTTTTGTCTCTTTTAATTCCTTTCTTTTTGTATTCTCTTTTAAAGTTTTTTGAAAAGATTTAGCGGCTTCAGTAAGTAAAACCTTATCCTGCGGTCTTTTAGGACCCGAAATACTTGTATCTACTGTGCTTACATCTAGTGAAATTTTATCTGTAAAAATAGTGTCATTGCTTATCCATAGACCTTGTTTTTTTGCGTAATTTTCTACTAAAGAAATTGTTTTCTCGTCTCTTCCTGACAACCTAAGATATTTTAAAGTTTCATCGTCAATAGGAAAAAATCCACAAGTTGCTCCATACTCAGGAGCCATATTTGCAATTGTAGCTCTATCGGCTAAAGTTAAACTTTTTAATCCCTCGCCATAGAATTCTACAAATTTTCCAACAACACCCTTATTTCTTAAAATCTCAACAATTGTTAAAACTAGATCTGTCGCTGTTGTTCCCTCCTTTAATCTTCCTTTTAGTTCTACGCCAACCACTTCAGGAATTAGCATAGATATAGGTTGACCCAACATTGCTGCTTCAGCTTCAATTCCGCCAACTCCCCATCCTAAGACGGACAATCCGTTTACCATAGTAGTGTGGCTATCAGTACCAACTAATGTATCTGGATAGGCATAATAATCATTGCCACTTTTTGAAGACCAAACTACTTTGGATAAATATTCTAAATTTACTTGATGACAAATACCAGTTCCAGGAGGAACTACTCTGAAATTATTAAAAGCCTTTTGTCCCCATTTTAAAAAAGAGTACCTTTCTCCATTTCTTGAAAATTCTCTTTCTACATTTTTTACAAAAGACTTACCTGATGCATATTCATCTACCATAACAGAGTGATCAATGACCAGATCTACGGTAGATAAAGGGTTTATTTTTTTGGGATTCTTATTTTTATTTTTAACTGCATCTCTCATTGCTGCTAAATCTGCAACAGCTGGTATTCCAGTATAATCTTGCATAAGCACTCTTGTTGGACGATACGCAATTTCGGTTGTTGATTTTTTATTTTTTAACCAATCTTTAACAGCTAAAATTTGTTTTTTATTTACAGATAAATTATCCTCAAATCTTAATAAATTTTCTAATAAAACTTTTAAGGATTTCGGTAGCTTATTGATACCATTTAGGCCATTTTTTTCTGCTTTATTTAAATTAAAAAACTTATATTTTTTTCCAGAGATTTCCAGGATGTCAATTGAGTTAAAAGAATTTTTACTATTTATTTCCATGGCCTTATACATAGAACATAATTACACAAACGATAAGTAAAAAAGACATTGTATAATTAAAATTTTTAATAAAATTATCACTTGTGACAAATTTTCTTAGATATTTTCCTAATAAACACCAACTACTAATGGAAAAAACAGCCATTAAAAAACCCACAAAAGTTACTAAAATTACGTCTCTAATATAGTTATCCTGTACATCGATGAAAGTTGAGACAAGAGTCATGGAAATGACTACACTTTTTGGATTGATAAACTGAAATAAAAACATGTCAAGAAATCTTATTGGTTTTTTTAAGTTGTTTTTTTTTTCTAGATTTGAAAAAGCAATTTTATAAGCTAGATAGAAAAGAAAGATAGAGCCTAAAATTTTTATTATTTTTTGTAAGTATTCTATTTGATTAAAAATAATTGCAAGACCTAGCTCCATCAATATCAATAAAGTGGTCCATCCGAATATTACGCCTAACATTAAGGGAATTGTTTTTCGAAAACCAAAATTAAACCCAGAATATGCGGCAGATATGTTATTAGGCCCAGGTGTGAAGGCAGCTACAATTCCAAATAAAATCAAATTAGTAACTTGATAGAACATTAATTAGATATTTTAAATCTTTTATGTACATTATTTAATGATTTTATAAATTTATTATAAAATTGTCTCTTTTTAAGTTCCTTTAAAACTTGCATATTTAACCCCCCTGGTGTCTGAGAGTCATTAACCAATTTTTTAAAACCTAAGTTTTGTTTTATAAGCGCATCTTTTGAAAGAGCTAAAAATAACTCAGAAATATAATCTTTTGCAACTTTTTCTTTAAGGCCTTTTTTAACTAACCAATTAACTGTTACATTTAAAATTTCGTAATATGAGGCCATTAAAGAAGAAGTGGCCCAAAAATTGAAGCTTATCTTCTCACTATTTAATTCAATAACTTTCCCAACTTTACTAAAAATCTTTTTAGCATTTTTATTTGGCGGACAAATAATTACCGGTCCTAACTTATTTTCAATTGGTGGTAAAGGTATTGCTTTACAAATATTTTTGCTTTTTGTTATTTGTTTTAAAGATTTTAAATTTATAGTAGAAATTAAACTAATAATGTTTTTTGTTTTTTTAAATTGGATTTGTGGTAAAATCTTTCTTCCTACAGATGGAGTAACAGCTAAAAATATAGTGCTACATGAGTCCGATATATCTTGATTTTTTTTACATATTTCTACTTTTTTAAATTTTTTATTTAATTTTCTGGCTATATTTTTATTCCTCGAGGATATATAAATCTTCTTGATCTTTAACTTTGATTTAAAGATTCCGTATATGATAGACGATGCAATTTTTCCTGTTCCAATAAATCCAATATTCATAAGATATGCAGAATAACCAAGCTATACCTTTTAATAAAGAAGATTTTAAGCTGATATTTTCCAAAGAATTTGCCTTGGTGATAATAATTTCTTTACCTGCAGCATTATTAGCAGAATACTTGGAGATCCCGTTAGCTTGGTTTTTAGGGCCAATGATTATTACCTCAATTTTAACTTTACTGGGATTTAAAACAAAAATGCCAAGAATAGTTTTAAGTTCGATATTAATTATATTGGGTTTATATATTGGAAATTATATTGATAAAGACTTATTCTCACAAATCAATCAATGGTTCTGGACTTCTTTAGTAATGTTAGGCTATATAATACTAAGTGTATTAATTGTCTCAAAATATTTAGAAAAATTTTCAAATTACGATAAAAAAACATCCATTTTTTCTGCAGCACCTGGTGCTCTAGGTCCTTTGATGATTTTAGCAGAAAATGAAAAATCAGACTTAAGTCAAGTTGCTACATCACACCTAATAAGATTGATTATTATAATTACTGTATTTCCTTTCGTGGTAAACAGTTTTTATAACGTTCCTGAAAATGAAATTATTAAAATTTCAATTGAAGAACAAAATTTTTTTGACCTTTTTTTTTTAATACTATTATCTATAATATTTATATTTATTTTTGATAAACTAAAATTACCTGCAGCTTTGTTGTCTGGTACTTTGGTTGCTAGCGGAATTTTGCAAATCACAGAGATAGCAAGTTATAGATTGTCCCCAGGTGCTATTGATTTTTCATTACTAATCTTAGGATCGTCAGTTGGTTGTCGTTTTGCAAATAAAACTTTTAGCGAAATATCCAAAAACGCCTGGCATAGCTTTATTGCAACAATCTTGTTGGTAAGTTTAGGTGTTTTATCTGCTTTTATTGCAAGTCTGCTTATTGAAAAGAATTTTTTTACTTTGCTCTTGTCCTACTGTCCTGGTGGTATTTATGAGGTCGCTGTAATTGCTATCTTTTTTGATTTAGATCCAGAATTCGTTTCTTTTCATCATATAATAAGGTTATTAATGATTTTGTTCGTAGTGCCCATAATTTTAAGAATAATTCAAAAAAAAACCTAAAAGTAACTATTGTCTTTTGACTTTACTAAAAAATTGGAGTTTAATTTTTAAATGATAAATTTTTTAGACCTTTTAGCAAGAGTGATGATCTCTTCAATTTTCTTATTTAGTGGCGTAAATAAAATATTAAATTATGAGGGTACAGTTGGATGGATGGAAGGTTTTGGAATTCCAGGAATACTTCTTTTACCAGCAATTGTCATTGAGATTATATTTCCATTATTATTAATATTTGGTTATAAGACTAAAATTGCAGCTATAGGATTAATGCTTTTTTCTCTGATAACGGCATTTATTTTTCACTTTGATTTTTCAAATCAAATGCAAATAATTGCTTTTTTGAAAAATGTTGGTTTAGCAGGTGGATTATTATTTATTATAATTAATGGTACTAAAGAGTTTAGTTTGGAGAAAAATAAAAAATACGTGAGATTATAATTTTTTTTTAAAAAAGCTTTTATAAATTTGCCACCCAACAATAAACAATATCGTCAGCATTATCACTAAAGTTAAAGGTCTATCCCATAGAAATGACCAAGAGCCATCACTAATTAATAAGGAACGCCTTAAATTTTCTTCCATTAAACCTCCCAATACAAAGGCTAAAATAAGAGGCGGCATTGGAAAATCGTATAAGCGGAGAATAGTTGCAAAAACCGCAATTCCTATCATCATATAAATATCAAAATTATTAAAAGTCATTAAGTAAATTCCAGTTACAGAGAAAAATAAAATTAATGGAATTAAAAAAGTTCTTGGCGTTGCTAAAACTCGAGCTATATAGGGAATTAAAGGTAAATTTAAAATTAAAAGAATTACCATTCCAATATACATTGACATGATTACTGACCAAAAAATCTCTGGGTTTGTTTGGTACAATCGGGGTCCTGGCTGTATTCCAAAACCAAGTAAAGCTCCAAGCATAACTGCTGTTGTTCCACTTCCTGGAATACCTAGCGTAAGTAAAGGAACGAATGAACCTGAACAAGCTGCGTTATTTGCTGTTTCTGGAGCAGCTAGTCCATTAACACTTCCCTTTCCAAATTTTTGTTTTTCATCGTCATTAACAAAATTTCTTTCCATACCATAAGCTAAGAAAGAGGCTATAGTTGATCCAGCACCAGGTAAAACTCCAATTATGAATCCTAAAACTGATGATCTAGGTATTGTAGTAACCATTTTTTTGGTTTCATCCTTATCTAATCTAATTGATCCTAATTGAGACAATGAAATTTGTTTTGCGACTTTGGTTGGATCATTTGCTTTAAATATAATTGTTAAAGCTTCACTCATAGCAAAAGTCGCCATTACAACTAAAACGAAACTTATACCATCGGCCAAATTCATATTTTGAAAAGTGAATCTCGGTATATCTGAAAGAGTATCTTGACCAACACTTGCTAACATCAAACCTAGAACAACCATCATCATTGCCTTTAAAAAATGTCCTTTTGCCGAAAAGGCAGATACAGCTGTTAATCCTAAAATCATTAAACCAAAGTAATCTGGTGATCTAAAAGCTAAACTTACCTTAGATAAGCTTGGTGCGGCTATTAATAAAAAAATTGCTGCAATAGTGCCGCCTGCAAATGAACTATAGGCAGCTATTGCTAAAGCTTTACCAGCTTTACCTTGTTGAGCCATAGGATAACCATCGAATGAAGTCGCAACCGTGCCAGGAATTCCTGGTGCATTGATTAATATTGATGATGTTGATCCGCCAAATACAGCTCCATAATAAACTCCAGCCATTAAAATTAATCCAGTTGATGGTTCAAAACCATAAGTAATTGGTATCATTAAAGCTATTGCTGTCATTGGCCCGAGCCCGGGCAACATACCTATAATAGTGCCTGAAAAACAGCCGATCATAACCATCATTAAATTTTTGAATGATAGTGCAGTTTCTAATCCTATAAGTATCCCCTCAATCATCCCATTATACCTATTAATTGTAGAAATGGATCACGAAGATATATATTCAATAGACCATGCAATAAATACATGAATAATGCCACGAATGGAAAGGATAATAAAAATATCCAGATCCATTTTCTTTCACCTAAGACTATATAAGATAAAACTAAAAATATTGATGTAGATAGAAAATAACCCGCTCTTAAAATTGTTATTCCGTATAATATCATTAAAATTACCAATAAAATTGTTTTTTTATAATCTAATACTCTCAAATCAACATTAGATGGGTTAGTTTCTGGTAAGATGATATATAGAGAAGAAAGAATTAATCCTGCATAACCCAAATAAATTGGAAATGTTTTTGCGTTAAACGGCGCATTTTCGTCGAAAGTAAAAACTTGAATTTGGTGAGCGTAATAAAGATAAAATCCTGAAAAAACAAAAAAGAGCAGTGAGATAATCTTTGAAGGACTAATTTTCACTGCTCTTCCTGTAATTATTTATTTTATAACTCCTAAATTTTTAAGCAATCCAGTCATCTCAACTGTTTGTTTCTCTAAAAATTTAACGAATTTTTTATCAGGGTTATAAATATTTACCCAAGCATTTCTTTTTCTAACTGTTTCCCACTCAGGTGTTTTTTGAACATCGCCTAACATTTTAGCAATTTTCTTTCTTTCGCTATCACTCATACCTGGAGGACCAAAGAAACCTCTCCAATTTACAAAAATAGCGTTTGTACCTTGCTCTTTTAATGTCGGAACGTCTGGAGCATCAGCAACTCTTTTAGGAGCTGTAATACCAAGAATTTTTACTTGATCTCTTGCACCCATAACTTCTCCAAGTCCTGTTGAAAGAATTTGAGTTTCACCAGACAAAAGTCCTGCTAATGCTTTTCCCCCTGCATCATAAGGAATGTAAACTACATCATTTGGATTTGCTCCAGCTTCTTTAAATGCTAAAGCACCAATTAGATGGTCCATGCTTCCTCTTACAGATCCACCAGCCATTTTTACCGATTTAGGATCTGCTTTGTAAGCAGCAACAACATCTTTCCATGAATTGTAAGGTGAATTTTTGGCTGCAACGATTGCACCATAATCACCTATAACACCAGCTATTGGCACAACATCTTTATACGATGTTACTTTAGCTGCATTCTTTTTTGATACATAACCTGAGTGTCTAGTTATTGATCTAAGAACTAATGGAGTTGATTGAACTAAAATTGTGTCCGAAGGTTTTGTATTTATCATATAAGATAAAGCTTTTCCTCCACCACCACCTGACATATTTTCAAATGATGCACTTTTTAAAAAACCAGCTTTAGTTAAAGCT